>Ga0326727_10005459_pt1 | contig 36365 bp, 37 predicted proteins | sample MB2enrmetagenome_FD_207643 | JGI IMG/M metagenome (GOLD analysis project Ga0326727, IMG submission 207643) | Lab enriched peat soil microbial communities from McLean, Ithaca, NY, United States - MB29MY | ecosystem: Environmental > Terrestrial > Soil > Wetlands > Peat | place: USA: New York...
CCCATCTCCAAGCCGGTGTATGAGTTGGACTACGCTCTCTCCGGCAGCGAGGGAATTGACAAGGTTCGGAGTTCATCCGCCCAAGGCCGCCCCTATCAAATCGCGTTCGTGGACGTCCGAATGCCAGGCATGGATGGGGTTGAAACCATCGAACGGATTTGGGCCATCGATGCGCGCGTCCAGGCTGTTATCTGCACCGCTTACGCCGATTATCGCTGGGAAGACCTGGCTCGGCGGCTCGGACAAAGCGATAAACTTCTGGTGCTTAAAAAGCCATTCGATCATATCGAGGTAGTCCAGTTGGCCAGTACCCTAAGCGAAAAATGGTTCCTCGCTCGCCAGGCAGCCCTCAAAATCGAGCAAATGGAACTGCTGGTCTCCCAGAGAACCCAACGCATTCTCGATTTGCAGCGCCGCGAATCCCAACGCGCCCATGAACTGGACCACTTGAAGCTCCGATTCCTGGCCAACCTCTCCCAAGAGTTTCGTACCCCCCTGACCCTCATCCTCAACGGGTTGGACGGGATGCATCTCCAGGAGTCAGACCGCCCCCAAGAGACGTTGGTGCGCCGCAACACGGAGCGCTTGTTGCGTCTGGTTGAGGAGTCCTTGAACCTGCGCAACCTCAACCAAGAGGATTTCCTTCTCCAGACCTCCGAGGCCGACCTGGTGGCCTTTCTGCAAGGAGTGGTAGCTCTGTTCAAACCGGTCGCCAGCCGGCAAAATGTTCAACTCGAATTGCGGACAAATTTCGCCGCTTGGCCGGCTCAGTTTGATGTGGCGAAACTCGAAAAAGTACTTTTTAGCCTTCTCTCCCATTCCTTAAAATCAACTCCCGAAAACGGCCGGGTTTCCGTTACAGCCCAATTTAACCCGGGAACCGTGAATCTGGTCATCCAGGACACCGGGGTTGGAACCCCCTTGGATGGGTTCCCATTTTCTTCCGACCTCTCCGCCTTATCTCCCTCAGAGTCGCGGAAACTGCCACAGTTGGGTCTGGCTCTTCCCCAAGAGTTGGTCCGACTTCATGGCGGCACTCTAATCGTGGAGAGCCCCGTTCCCAATGCCGGGGCGAATACAAAGTTTCCAGGCACGCGCTTTTCCATCAGCCTCCCTCTGCCGGATGTCAGCCCATCGGGCCGCTCCGCCGCCTTCCCCCCATCTGTCGAGGATGGCCCCTCAAACAAAGAACAGCCTCTGATCCTCTTAGTCCACGACAACGCCGAATTGGCGCTCTACATTCAACAGGGCTTTGGCCCGGATTATCGAATTATTGACGTCAGAGATGGAAGCCAGGGGCTTAGCCAAGCCCGGGAAGCCATTCCAGACGTCATTATCGCTGAGATTACCCTGCCAGGACTGGATGGTATCGATCTGTGTCACAAAATCAAAAGTGATGAACTGACAAGTCACATCCCCGTCATCCTGCTCACGGCCCAGGACTCCGAACCCGCCGAACTTCGAGCTCTGGAAGCCGGCGCCGACGATTTTATCCTCAAGCCATTCAGGCTGCAGTTGCTTAAGGCTCGGGTGGAAAACCTCATGGAGTCACGGCACAAGCTGCATGAACTCTTCGGAAAGGCCAATCAACTTTATCCACGCGATATTGCCACCAATCAGACCGACGCCCAATTCCTCCGCCGTGCCGTGGACCTAAGCGAGGAACACATGGCCGACTTGGAATTCGATGTTGAGATGATGGCCCGCAAGCTCGCCGTCAGCCGAAGACAATTGTTTAGAAAACTCCGCGCCGCCGCCGGCTGCACTCCTAATGTCTTTCTTCGCGCCCTGCGCCTCAAGAGAGCAGCCCAGTTGCTCCGCGATTCCCAGATGACAGTGACCGAAATCACTTACGCCGTCGGCTTTTCCGATCTCAAGTACTTCCGCGACATCTTTCGCGAGCAGTACGGTGTGCCGCCTGGAGAATACTCAAGACGATCCAAGTCCCCGCCGCCTGCCCTGGCTTTCTGAAACCTGCAGGGCCTGCGGCAACCCCGCGTTGGGCGCCACTCCCCCCGGAAAAAGAGAAAGGACTCCCGACGTTTTGGCAAAATCTGAAAAGTGGGCAAAAGCAAGGAAGTGCTTGTGGCTGTTGGAGCGGGCGAAGGGAATCGAACCTTCTCTATTCAATTGGGTTCTCCTCGATCAAGCCTGGTGTTTTTGGCGGAACCCGATCATTCGCCTCCCAGGAAGTGCTGGATTTGCGGCCAGAGAGACTCGGTGGGCAGGTTGCGGTTGTGTTCCCAGTTTTTGAGACTTCTGACGTTTACCCCGAGAGTTGTCGAAACTTCTTTTTGCGTCAAACCAGCAGCCAACCGCTTATCCAACGGCTTGCACAACGCCGTTTTCTGGTTGGCAACAGGTGGCGAATCATGTCTTATAGCCTTTATCAAAAGCTGGCAAAAGGGGCGCAAAAAGGACCCCTTCCGCCATAAGTTGTTTTCAATTAATTATTTACGCATTGACAATCATAGGTCATTGCAATGAATCCGCCATCCGATAATCTGCCGCTGGCCGACGTGCTGCGCACGGCGAACCAATTGGTTGCCGCAAAGCTGATTGAGGATTGGGCGCTGGGGGGCGCACTTGCCGCGATTTACTACGTCGAGCCGTTCACCACCTACGACGCGGATATTTTTTTCATTCCCGCCGGCAAGGGTTTGGACGCCGGCATCCCGGCCATCTACGCGCACCTCCAAGCGCAAGGCTGGCAGGTCGAAGGCGAACATCTACTGATTTGCGGATTCCCCGTGCAATTCCTCGCCGCCCACGGACTGACGGAGGAAGCGGTGCGCGAGGCCGTACGAATTGATTACGAAGGCGTGCCGGCGAAAGTTTTCCGCGCCGAACACATCGTGGCCATCGCCGCCAGCGTGGGCCGGGCAAAGGACAAGGCGCGGATAGAACAACTGCTCCAGCAGGCCGACATCGACAAAACGAAGTTGGAAAACATTCTGCAGCGGCATAACCTGAAGCTGCCAACTTTATGAAATTGGAAATGCGGCAAAAACTCGCGCGCGAACCGTTCGCGGAAAAAATCCGGAAAGTCGCCCAGCTCATCCGCCTGGCCAAAACCTCTCCCCGCCGTGCGGCCAAAACCACCTTGGCTCATCCTGCCTTGTCCGCCGAAGCCTTGGAGCGGTTGCCGCCCAAGGGCGCGAACACGCTGCACTAGCGCATCCGCGCGGAGGATTTTTATTTCGTGTTCGAAGGCGTGGGCCGCCTGCGGGTGGGCGACCAGACGTTGACCGTGCCGAAATACGGTGGCGTGCTGGTCGGGTCGGCCCAGTTGCGCCAGGTGCGATGAGAAAGTGTTGACGGACATTGTTCCCGCCTTTACGTTCACTATCCGTGAAATTGTCAGTGAATTTGAACAACTCGATCGCGAAAATTGGCGCCCTCGCCGCCGCCATCTCTCTGGCGTTCCTCCTCCCCTCTAACGCCGAGGACCTCGTCCCGCTCAAAATCAAACTGCCCGCTCCCGCTTTTATCGGCACTCCCTCCGACTCGCCGGAAAGTCCGTCGGTCGAAAAACCCACCGGCAAACCGCGCCCGCCGTTGATGGTTCCCCCCGGCGTCAGCAACGTCGCCCTCGGCAAAATCGTCACCACCAGTGACACCAACCAATTGCCCGCCAACCTCGTCAAAATCACCGATGGAGACAAGGAAGCCAGCGAGCAAAGCATCGTGCTCTTGCGCAAGGGCGTCCAATGGGTGCAAGTCGATTTGGGCGCCCCCTACGAAATCTACGCCATCGTTGTCTGGCACGCGCACGACACGCCCAAGGTCTATCACGGCGTGGTCGTTCAGGTCGCCGATGATCCGGCCTTCACCAGCAATGTCCGCACTCTTTTCAACAATGATCATGCCAATGTGGACGGCTTGGGCGCCGGCGCCAGCCGCGAGTATTTTGAAACCAACGAAGGCAAATTGATCGAAGGCAAAGGCACCGTCGCTCGATACGTCCGCCTTTACTCCAAGGGCAGCACCGAAAGCCGCCTGAACGAATACACCGAAGTCGAGGTTTACGGTCGGCCGCCAAAATAGTCCCCCGCTTTCACCGAGACAGCCGAGGGCGATTTTCCCCTCAAGTTGATGTCCAAAAACTTTGGTGCGATCCTTTGGAGAATCAACCCAGTCCGAGCCAGCTCTTAACAGCAAGTTCGACTTTTTCGAGGGTGACGCGGTCGAGAACACCCAGAGGGCGGATAAGTTTGGTTACAGGAACACCGCCCAAACCCTGAGCATCAAAAACACCCACTTCAAAGCCCTGAGCCTGATGTGGAACCTCAAAACGTGTGTTTCGGCGCGAAGTGGTACGGGGAACGTAGGTTGCGACCGCACGTTCGTGGTCCAGAAAAGCGACACTGACAATCACCGCCGGGCGGGTCTTTTGAACCATTCCCAAATCCACCAGCCAGATTTCACCGCGTCGGGCGGACGGCATTACGATGCTGCCTCCTCTTCCTTGTCGTACATGGAAAAAATCTCCGCGGAAGCGTTAATCATTTGCTGGTATTCCTCGAACCACACGGCCAGTTCCTTCAACTCGCCGGGCGAGAGTCGTTCAATGGCCGACTCAATCTCTGCAACAGCGCTCATTAGACCATCCTTACCTCAATCAAATATCTTTGGCGAGTGTTTCTTGCTCACCCGAATTGCCGCGTCAACCGCTGTTTGTCGTACGCCCGCCGGTGCTCGCCCGTCATCCGCTCGAAATCCGGCGCGCCATTTCGCAATACGGGCCAGCCCTCCGCGGTCGGGCTGGACAGGGGATTGTTGCCAATCGCCACCGTCGTCCGCGCGCGGGCCGATCCGCTGTAACTCATCGCCGGGTCGGTCAATTCCAGGTCCTTTTCCAGCGGCAGCTTGGGCTTGATGTTTTTGCCCTGCAAAATCCCGTGGTAAGCCCGCACGGCCTCCTCGGGCGAAATCCGGCCCTCGGTGATCAACCGCAGCATCTCGATAAACGCCAACTGGTGCTCGGCCCCGTTGATCTTCCGTCCGAACAGCGCCGCCCGCGCGCCGTGCTTTTGCGCGTCGTGGATCAGCTTGAAGGCGTCGTGTGTCGTACCCGCCGCGCCGCCCAGCACGCCCACCACCAGGTTCGGGTCGTATTGCGCCAACTCCTCCATCGCCCGCGGCCCGTGATAGACGATCTTCAAAAACAGCGGACGCCCCGCCTCCGTCACTCCCGCCAGGCTGCGCACGATTTGGTCGTTGATGAATTCTCCCAGCTTCTCCGGCGCCACGCCGCTGGGAACGTTGGGATCGAACACCTCCAGGAAGTATCGAAATCCTTTCCGCTCCGCCTCCTCCCGAAAGGCCTTGTAGGCCAGCAGCGTCTCCCGATCCTGCTCCAGATTGTTGACAAACGTGACTGAGTAGAGGCCGAGGTTCGCCCCGGCCGTCTCCGCCTCCGGCTCGCACTCGATCTTCCCGCATTGAATGTGATCGATGCTCGCCGAACGGAACGGCTGCGCCGGTTCCCGCGTGTAGCAGCCGTGCCGCACCGCCCACACGTCCGTCGCGTCATTGGCCCGCGCCGCCGGCGTCACCGTCGAATCGCGGAACAACCCCTCCTTGATCGTCAACTGCTCGTTGACGTAGGCCGACATGAGCATGATGTCGATCAATCCCTGCCGCGTCACTTCGCGGATGATGTCCAAAAACTCGGGCAGGTTGCGGTAGCCGAATTCCTCCCGGCTCCACACCTCGGGCGAAAACCGCGCCGGTCGCGCGCCCCGCCCCGCCAGATAGCTCCGCGGGCCGGGCGCCCGCACCCCATACGCCATGTCCGCGTCCTTGGCGTCCGCGATGATGAAGGCCCGCGGCGCCGCCCCGGACTTGATCGCGGCGAGCTTTGTGTCCAGCGATTTCACGGCCGTCAATTCACGCGCGCCTTGGCCAGGGTCTCCTTCAGTGCCTTGGCCGAGGCCTGCAACCCCGCCAGTTCCTTGGGCCACAATTTGATATTGACATGCTTTTCAACCCCTTTGCGGCTTACCACCGAGGGCACGCTCAAGCAGATGTCCCGGATGTCGTACGCTCCCTGCACCAGCGAGGACACCGGCAGCAGCGCCTTCTTGTCCAGCAGCACGGCGTGGACGACTTCGCGGATGGCGATGCCCACCGCCCAGCCCGCGCCCCCCTTGCGCTTGATCACTTCGGCCCCGCTGCCTTTGGTCCTCTCGAACACTGCGTTCTGGAACGCCGGCGTGCAGTCCTCCAGCCCGCCCAGCGGCAGCCCGTTGACCGACGCGCTGGACCAGATCGGGACCATCGAATCCCCGTGCTCGCCCAAAATCAGCGCCTTGACCTGCGCCGCGTCCAGCTTCAGTTCCTCCGCGATCAGCGAGCTGAACCGCGCGGTGTCCAGCATCGTCCCCAGCCCATAGACCTGGCTCCACGGCAGGCCCGTCCGCCGCAAGGCCAGTTGCGTCAGGATATCGACCGGATTGGAAACCACCAGAATGTGGGCGTCCTCGCGCAGGCCCGCGCCCTTGATCGCGTCAATAATAGAAATAAACAGCGCGACGTTGCGCTGGATCAGATCCAGCCGCGATTCGTCCGCCTTGCGCCGCAGGCCGGCCGTGATGACGTACACGTCGCTCCCGGCCGCCCGCCCGTAGTCCCCGGCGTAAATCCGCTGCCCGCCCGCCAGCGCGCTCCCGTGCATCAGGTCCAGCGCCTCCCCTTGCGCCGTCTCGCCGTTGGCGTCCAGGATTTGTATCTCCCCGGCCAGCCCGCCGCATTGCAAGGCGTAGGCGGCGCAGGAACCGACTCTGCCGCCGCCGCCAATGATCGTGACTTTCATCAGGTGTTTAGTTTTGACATGATTTGGTCGGTGATCGCCTGGACCAGCGCCTCGGCCTGCTCGTCCGCCTGGGTGTCCTCGATCGCCTTGGGCGGAATGGCGCACGCCACTCCCGGCCTCCATTCGTCGTTGTTACACAATTCGCATTCCTTCAGCCCGATCCGCGGGTCCGGGATGCCCAGACCCTGCTTGATTTTGAGCAGGTCCTGCAAATGTGTCTGCGAAAACGTCTTCAACGGCGTCCCCAACTGCGCCGCCACCACCACTGTCCGGCAATAGGCCTCGATGATCTCCATCTTGAAATAGGCGTCCTCCACACTCAGGTGGCTCCAGGAAACCACCCCGTGATTGGCCATCAATATCGTGTTGTGCTCCACGGCCAGGTCGGACACCAGTTTGCCCATCTCCGGCGTGCCGGGCGTGCGGTAGGGCGCGATGGGCACCTTGCCGATGAACACCTCAATCTCCGGTATCATGCACGTCGGCGGCTCGACCCCGGCCACGGCAAAGGCCGTCGCATGGGGCGGATGACAGTGGACGGTCGCCACCGCACGCCCCTGGCGCTTCATGATTTGCAGATGCATGAGGATTTCGCTCGTCCGCTTCTTCTCTCCCGCCAGTTGGTTCCCCTCAAGGTCCACCAGGCACATGTCCTCCGGCTTCATAAAGCCCTTGGACACCAGCGTCGGCGTGCATAATGCCAATCCCTCCCCAACGCGAATGGCGATGTTGCCGCCGTTGCCATCGACGTAGGCCCGTTTCCACAGCCGCCGGCCGATCTCGCACAGTTGCAGTTTCAGCGCGTGCAGTTCCGGCGAGTTGAAAAAGGCCTCGATCTCCGCGGGCGGACTGGAGGCGCTGGCTGCCTTGGCCGCCTTGGCCGGTTTGGCGCCGGCACCCGGTCGCGCTCCATTGTTCTCAAATTCCCGCACGAGATCGCGCGCCGATGGCGTCAGTATCGCGTCCGCCGGCAGCGATCTCACGTCGCCGCCATTGCGCAGCAACTCCTCCACTTCCTTGGCGCTGATAATCGGTTTCATTTATTTTTCACCTGGCGCGTAATATATATGGTCCACCAGCGCGGCATCGATCGCATCGACCGGCGTGGGGCGCTCAAAGGGCATCGCCGCCTCCCGGCCCTCGATGAATCCTATCGTTTGCCCGACGCCGCCTCCCAAATCATCGTACACCACCAGGCTCGGTTCCTTGCTCAGCCCTGGCCGGACACCGCCCCGCCGCAATTGTTCGCGCGTCAATGGGCTGACGATCAGCCAGCGCGCCCCTCGCAGCGGCTCCGCCGCTTTGCTCAAGGTCACCCGCCCGATGACGTTTCCAAGCCTCATGCCGCCACTCCCGCTTCTTCCTCGTCCACCACGCCGATCACCATCCAGCGCACCGGGCTTCTCCGATCTTTGACTGCCGCCCGCGCCGCCGCGCCGTCGGACGAAATGACCACTCGCTGGTGCATCCCCGCCCCGTGGGCGTCGATGGCCACGTGCGGCGTCCCTTCCGCTTCGCCCGCCCCGTTGATCGGCTGGCAGATCACCAGCCGCCAACCCTCCAGGCTCGGATGCTTCCGGGTCGCCACGACGTTTCCTTCCACTCGCGCCAGCAGCATGGCTAGTAAATCCGAAGGTTATCGACCATCACGCAACGGCGCACCCGCGTGAAGGTCTTTGGGTTGGTCACCCCTTCGCCCGTCGGCGTGGCGATGGAAAAGCTCGGGTAGCCCTCGCCGCCCGCGCCCAATCCCGCCATGCAGGGCCCGTTCTTGATGAACAGCGTCGTGTCCAGTTCCCGCCCCATGGCCGTCATGTGCTCGACATTGTGCGAGTGAATGATCGAGGTGTGCTTGTAATTGCGCTCCGCAACCTTGGCCGCGGCGATCCCTTCCTCGACGCTCTTGACACGCACCACCGGCACAAACGGCATCATCTGTTCCTCGACGACGAACGGATGCTGGCGCTCGGTCTCGGCAAAGAGCAGTTGGGTCTTCTCCGGCACGTTCACGCCCGCCGCCTTCGCCAGGACGGACGGGTCTTTCCCGATGAAATCCTTGTTGACAACCGGCTCGGCGCAACCGCCGCCCTGGCCCTCCTTGAACACGAAGGCCGCCTGGGTCAGCCGTTCCAACTGCGCCGAATTGAGGCGGACGGCGCCGCTGTTTTCCATCTCGGACATAAGCTGGTCGGCAATTTTCTCCAGCGCAAAAACCTCCTTCTCCCCAATGCACAGCAAATTGTTGTCGTAAGCCGCCCCCTCAACGATCGCCCGCGCAGCCCGCTTCATGCACGCCGTGTCGTCCACCAGCACCGGCGGATTGCCCGGCCCCGCGCAGATGGCCCGCTTGCCCGCCTGCATGGCCGCCTTGACCACTCCCGGCCCGCCCGTCACGCACAGCAGCCGCACGTTCTCGTTGGCGCACAGCGCCTTGAACGACTCCAGCGTCGGCGGCTCAATGATGCAACAAAGGTTCTCGATGCCGGTCTCCCGTTCAATGGCTTGGTTGTACGCCCTGATCGCCAGCGCCGCGCACCGCCAGGCCGCCGGATGCGCGTTGAACACCACCGCGTTGCCCGCCGCCACCATGTTGATGATGTTCCCGCTCATCGTCGGAATCGAATGCGTCGAAGGCGTGACCGCCCCCACCACGCCAAACGGCGTGTACTCCTCCAGCGTTATTCCATGATCGCCGCTCAATCCATCGGGCCGCAGCCACTCGACGCCCGGCACGTTCTTAAGGATTTGGAGCTTCTCGATCTTGTGGTCCAGCCGTCCGATCTTGGTCTCTTCCAACTCGATCCGCCCCCATTCGGCCGCGTTGCTTTCCGCCATCGACTTGACTATGGCCACGACTTTCCGGCGCGCCGCGATGCCCCCCTTTTGCAATTTGACGAACGCCGCCCCCGCCGCCTCGCACGCCTGGTCGGCGTCCTGAAAAACGCCAAATCTCCCCCCGCCCGCGCTGGCGGCCTGCTGATGACACCCGCACTCCGGTTTGCCCGCCGGAAGCGGCGCCGGTTTGGTTGCCGCGCCCAGCCGGCCCAGCACTTCGTCCACCACCTCCCGGATCAATGCTTCATTCATGGCGTTCATGCTCACGTCCTCGCGCTATAAATCTGTTTGCCCAAAACATCGACTACATCCACGATGCCGATGATGACCGCATCGACCGGCGCGTCCTTCAGATCGGGGGCCAGCCGCGCCGAGCTTCCCTGGCAAAAGAGAACCATCTCCCCGATCCCGGCCCCAACGCTGTCCACCGCCACAATCGTGTTGACACCCGCGCGAAATCGCGCCGGGTCCTTTTCGTCCACCAACTGCGGCCGCAGCAACAACAGCTTGCGCCCGCTCATCGCCGGGTCCTTCTTCGTCGCCACCACCGAGCCTTCCACTCGCGCCAGAAACATATTTATTTGCCTTGCGCTTTGTGCGGCAGGATGGTCTCGACCTCCGCGTGCGGCCGCGCGATGACATGGACGCTGACCAACTCGCCCTTATTGGCCTTGATGGCCTGGGCGCCGGCGTCGGTCGCGGCCTTGACGGCCGCCACGTCCCCCACCACCACGGCGGTGACAAGCGCGTTGCCGACTTGCTGCATCGGCCCGGCCAGTTCCACGTTGGCCGCCTTGAGCATCGCGTCGGTTCCTTCCACCAGCGCGACCAATCCGCGTGTTTCGATGAGTCCTATTGCTTGATGAGCCATAATGTCTTCTTTCCTTTCTCGTTAGTTCTGATTCGCTTCAAGAAACCGGCGCGCCTCGCGGGCCACCACCAATTCCTCATTCGTCGGTATGACAATCACTTTGACACGCGATTCCGGGGCGCTGATAATCGCCTCCCGCCCCCGCGTCTGGGCGTTGAGCGCCGGGTCGAGCACGATTCCCAGTTGATCGAGGTCGCGGCAAATCGCCGCCCGCAGCGCCCCCTCGTTTTCTCCAATGCCCGCCGTCATCACCAGTCCGTCAAGGCCGTTGAGTTCAAGATAAAACGCGCCTATCCAATGCCGCGCCTGATGCTCAAAGACATCCAGCGCCAATTGCGCCCGCGCGTCTCCCTGCCCCGCCCGCGCCTGGATGTCTCGAATGTCGTTGAATCCTCCGGACAGCCCCTTGAAACCCGATTCCTGGCACATCTGCCGCTCCGCCTCCTCCAGCGTCAATCCCATCCTGCGCATGAGCAGGGGCAGCGCGAAAGCATCCAGATCGCCCACCCGGTTGTTCTGCGGCAAACCCGATTGCGGGCTGAGTCCCATGCTGGTGCCGATGGCCACTCCGTTGCAAATGCCGGTGATCGACGAACTTCCCCCCAGATGACACGAAATGATCCGCAGCGCCGGTTCGCGCACCGGGCTGGCGCCCCCATCCACATACAGCTTGCGCGCCCGCTGCGCCACGTCCTCGCGGCAAAGCAATTCCGCCGACCGCTCGGCGATGAACTTGTGGCTGGCGCCGTGAAATCCCCAGCGCCGCACGCCGGCCTGCCGCCAGGCCTCCGGCACCGCATACCTCATCGCCGCCTCCGGCGCCCATTGATAAAACGCCGTCTCGAACAGCCCGATCAGCGGCGTCTTGGGCATCCGCTTGGCAAACAGCCGGATGCCTGTGATGTAGGGCGGGTTGTGCGCCGGCGCGACCGTGTTGTACTCCTCCATCGCCCGCACCACGCCCTCATCCAAACGCACACAGCCGGTGATGCCGCGCGCCATGATGGTCTTGAAACCGACCGCCGCCAAATCGCTCTCCTCTTGTATCCATCCGCCCTGGCGCAATTCCCCAAGGCAGGACTCGATGGCCTTCGCGTAATCGCTCACCCGCTCCCATCCGCCCCGCGCCAGCATCCGCTCCTGCCCGCCGGAAAAATCGAACAGCCGGTATTTCAGGGACGTTGATCCCAGGTTGGCGATGAGGATTTTCATTGCCCGCGCCGCTCGGCGATTTTATTGCAGCCACCTGCCCAGACCGGACAGGCCCTCGTGCGGACGCGGTATCACTTGCACGCTCACCACGCTGCCCACTTGCGCCGCCGCCGACACCCCGGCGTCGGTCGCCGCCTTGACGGCCGCGACGTCGCCCCGGAAAAACGCGGTGACATAGCCGCTGCCGATTTTTTCCCAGCCCACAAACTGGACGTTGGCCGCCTTGAGGGCCGAATCGGTCGCCTCCAGCAGCGCGCACAGGCCCTTTGTTTCGATCATGCCGATTGCTTGTTGAACCATAGTATTAAGTATGTAAAAGGTTGCGGTTTACTTCTTGGCCGGCTCGCCGATAAACACCTTCATCAGGTCTTCATGCGGACGGGCCAGGATGTGCGATCCGACCAGTTCGCCCACTTTGCCGGCCGCCTTGGCACCGGCGTCCACCGCCGCTTTGACGCTCCCCACGTCTCCCGTGGCAAAAACGGTGATCAATCCGCCCCCGATGGGTATTGTTTTGACCAGCGTGACGTTGGCCGCCTTGACCATTGCGTCGCTGGCTTCGACGCTCCCCACGTAGCCCCGGGTTTCAACCATGCCTAGTGCTTCTTGACTCATGTCGTTCTCCTGTGGTTATGTTTTATTGACTCTAATTCGTTTCTTTTATCAGTTCGCAAGGGGTGTCCGCCTGCAAATTGCACGCATTGCCCTCGTCGGTGTCGATATGTACTTCCAACTTGAAACTCGCGTCCACCCTCACCAGCATCCGGTCCAAAATCACCCCGCACGGGCCGCCGATCCTCAACCGCATTGCCTCCCCCGCTTTGACCCCGTAAAACTCCGCGTCGCTCGGGTGCATGTGAACGTGCCTCATCGCACGGATCACTCCCTCGCTCATCTCAAAAAATCCTTCCGGCCCCATCAGCATCCCCCCGGTCGTGCCCTTGATGTCGCCCGATATCCGCAACGGAATCTCAAACCCCAGCGCGATCGCGTCGCTATAGGACAGTTCAACCTGATTAAAGCTCCGGCACGGTCCCAGGATGCGCAAATTGGAGATGACTCGGCTGCGCGGCCCAATCAGTGTCACAGTTTCCTTGGCTGCGAATTGCCCTTCCTGGTAGAGCCACTTGTAGGGCGTCAACGAGCGCCCTTTCCCAAAAAGCGCCTCCACCGCCTCCACCGTCAGATGGCAATGCCGCGCGCTCACGTTGACCACCAGCGGATTCGGCGCCTGCGCAAATCGCGGCAATTCTTTCCCAAGCCGTTGATACACAGCTTGTCGCACACGATGCTCGATCACCGCGCGGTGCAGGTTGTTACTCGTGGCAACCATGTTTCATCACCAATCTTGCAAAAAACATCACTTTCGTCAACATAAATCTTGCAAATTCTTTCAGAATATTCCATATTCCGCCAAATGCAGCCAGAAGCTCGCCAAAAGCGGATTCAGGATTTCCTTAATCAGGTCGAGTTTGCTTCCTTGGATGAACTGTCCCGCCATGTCCATGCCTCCATTTCAACCGTCCGCCGCGACGTCGCCGCTTTGGAGTCCGGCGGCGGCCTGCGGCGCACCCATGGCGGTGCCCGCCTGGTCAATCCTCATTCCGATGAATTCACCTTCACCGCGCGCGACACCCATCAATTGCCGGAAAAGGAAGCCATTGGCCGCGCCTGCGCGGAACTGATCCGCCCCAACCAGACCGTCATCATCGACGCCGGCACGACCGCCTATCACGCCGCCAAGTACTTGGAGCCGAAGATGCCGCAAATCATCACCAACTCGTTGCCCGTGGCCAATTTCTTTGCCGCCGCCAATCGCGTGGAATTGGTCCTTTCGGGCGGCGTGATTTATCCCCGCCTCGGCGTTCTGGTCGGGCCCCTGGCCGTGGAGGCCTTCTCCAAAATTCACGCCGACGTCGCAATCATGAGCGCCGGCGGAATCACTCTCGACGGCGTCAGCAATTCGCACGGGTTGCTCATCGATATCCAGCGCGCCATGATCCGCGCCGCCCAGCGCGTCATTTTTTGTTTTGACAGCACCAAGTTCGGACGGCGCTCCCTTTCCACCCTCTGCGGCCTGGACTCCATCCACACCATCGTCACCGACGGCAGCGCGCCGGAGGAGTTGGTGGCCCAATTGCGCGGGCGCGGCTTGGAGGTTATCATTGCCCCCGGCGACACCGGAGCAGGCCAGCCCGCCGCCCCACTTTCCGGTTGCTAGTCCGCCCTCTTGCGCCGACAATCCCGCCCCATGAACAGCGGCCACAACGATTTTGCCCGCGCTTCCGGTATTAGCCGCTTGGTGCCGCCCCTGGTTCTGGCGATGGCGATCATCCTGGTTCTGCTGATTCCCCTCAAGATTATCGGCGAGGGATACCTGCCACAGGCCGATGCCCTGGCCGATGCCGCCAAGGCCATATCGGGCAAGCCGTGGACCGACATCCTGTTGCTCAGGAGCGACTATATGATTGACAATCATATCGGATGGCACGCCCTTTTGCGCCACGTCTGGCTGATGACAAATTGCAACGCCGAGACGCTGGTTCTCTTCTCGACCGCCATTTTGTTCATACTGGTCGGATGCTCCGCCCTCCCGTGGCTGGCTTGGCCGGAGGCCTGGCTCATCACCCTCGTGCTGGTGCCGGGCATCCAGTCGTCCTTCATGGGCCGACTCATGCTGGGCCGTCCCCTGCTTCTGAGCATCCTGGCTCTGGTGACCATTCTATTCCTTTGGCAGACCCGGTCTCCATCCCCGCCGGACAAGCGGTCCTGCCTTCTCATGACCGTCCTGATCGCTCTGGCGGTTCTCTTCCACGGCGTCTGGTACTTTTGGGCGCTGCCGGTCGCCGCTTTCCTTTTAGCCCGCCAATATCGCTGGTGCCTGGCTCTGGCCGCCTGCTGGTTCGCCGGCGCCATCCTCGGCGCTGCTCTGACCGGCCATCCTTGGGTTTACACCATCGAGGCCTTGCGTCAGGCCTGCAACGCCATGTCCCTTCACGCCACTCAACGCACCCTCGTGACCGAACTCCGCCCGACACCCGGCAACCTCTTTGGCCTTCTCCTGCTGGCTGGATTGCTGGTCCTGCGCCAATTGGCCAGGCTGCCCGCCCGCCCCTTTTCCTCCAACCCCGCCTTCTGGCTCGCCCTCATCGGTTGGGTCCTCGGCCACGAGGCCGACCGCTTCTGGGACGATTGGGGCCTGCCCGCCCTCATGGTCCTTATGGCGGGCGATTTGCAACTCTTCCTCCAATCCCGTCTCCAACCTCATTCCCTCCGGCGCCTGGCCTTGGCCGCCGGGTTGGCCCTGACGGTTTACATCACAACCACCAATGATGTTGACAGCCGCTGGACCAACACTCTGACCGCTGAATACCTCACCCCCGACAACCCAAAACTGGCCGGATGGCTCCCCGACAGCGGCGGCATTCTCTACGAGGCGGACATGGCTCTGTTCTTCGATACCTTCTTTAAAAATCCCACCGCGCCGTGGCGTTACTCCGTCGGCTACGAACCCGCTCTCATGCCGCCGGACGATTTCGCCACCTATCAAAAAATCTTGTGGAATGCGGAAGAACCCGAAGCCTACCAACCCTGGGTTAGGAAGATGCGCCCCCAGGATCGGCTCGTCCTGGACGCCCGCAGCAGTCCGGCCTCGGCTCTTCCTCAATTGGAATGGAAATACGCCGTCAAAAACCTCTGGATCGGCCGCCTGCCCAGCGAACGCAAAAATCCCCGGTAATCCCTCGGGCGCATCTTGACACTGCCTCGGGGGGCGCGACCGTCCCGGTCGCCGTGGCTGGCGTCTCGCCAGCCACATTCTTGGCTTCTTGTAGTCGTGTCCCCGTTGGTAGCTGTATCAAGATGCGAGCCCCTCGATTCTCCTCCAATTTTCTTGAACCGCCGGCGCGTGCGCCGCATGATGTCTCTTTGACAGCACCGCAAATGCAGACGGTCCAGCCAGAAACTGAACTGAAACCCCGCAATGATTCGGGGACCGCTTTTTCGCACCCTCATTCCGTCGCCCCCAACCAGGTCGTCGCTGAATTGGAAAAGCACCTCCTGGTCGATGGCTTCAAACTGGTGGTCGATTTGGAGAACAGCCGCGGATCGAGATTGGTCGATGCCGCCACCGGCAAATCTTACCTCGATTTCTATTCCTTTTACGCCTCCATGCCGGTCGGCTTCAACCACCCCTATTTCCATTCGCCCCCGGTGCTCGCCGATTTGCTGGCCGCGGCCAAAGTCAAAGTCGCCAACGCCGATGTCTATTCGGTCGCCTTCGCCACCTTTGTCGCCACCTTTGCTCGCGTCGTCGGCCTGCCCCCGATGGATCGTTTCTTTTTCATCGACGGCGGGGCCTTGGCAGTCGAAAACGCCCTCAAAGCCGCCATGGATTGGAAGGTGCGCAAAAACCTGGCCGCCGGCCACGGCGAGCGCGGCACCGAGATTCTCCATTTCACCGGCGCTTTTCATGGCCGCAGCGGCTACACCTTGAGCCTCACCAATACCGATCCGCGCAAAACCGATTTGTTCGCCAAGTTCCCCTGGCCGCGCGTCAGCAATCCGGTGATCGACTTCTCTCTCCCGGAGAAGGAGCGCCTGGCCAACGTCATCGAGAAGGAACGCCGTTCCGAGGCCGAAATCGCACAGTTCATTGCCCAACGGGGCATCGACATCGCCGCCATCATCATCGAACCGGTGCAGGCCGAAGGCGGCGATAATCATTTTCGCGGCGAGTGGCTGCGCACCCTGCGCCGCATCTGCGACCAGCACGACATCCTCCTGATTTTTGATGAAGTCCAGACCGGGATGTGCATGACCGGCAGAAAGTGGTGCTGCGAGCATTTCGACGTTCTCCCCGACCTCCTCACCTTCGGCAAGAAGGCCCAGGTCTGCGGCGTGATGGCCGGACCTCGCTTGGATGAAGTTAAAGATAATGTCTTTCGCCTCCCCAGCCGCATCAGTTCAACCTGGGGTGGCAATTTCTGCGATTACGCGCGCTCCACCCATTTTCTCAATATCATCGAACAGGAAAAACTCGTCGATAACGCCCGCTTGCAAGGCGCCTCCCTGCATGAGGAACTGCGCAACCTGGCCAAAATTCACCCCGTCATGACGGCCGTGCGCGGCCGCGGTTTGCTCCTCGCCTTTGATCTTCCCAGCCGCCAACTCCGCGACCGCTTCTGGAGTGGCGCGTTTGAATTGGGCCTCCTGGTCCTGCGCTGCGGCGAGCGCTCCATCCGTCTGCGCCCCGTGCTGGACTTGAAAGACGATGTCATCGCCGAAGCCTTGAAGATAATCGACGCCCAATTGCGCAGCCTGGCTTGACATGAAAAAAAACGCGTCATCCGCGCCCGCCATTTTGCGCCGGCTCGGCCTCCGGCCCCTCAACTCCGGCGCCTTCTGCGGCCAATGGTTCGGCGGCGGGCCGGCCCTTGATTCCGTTTCTCCCATTGACGGCAAAGTGCTGGCGGCCGTCCGGACGGCCAGCGCGGACGATTACGAACGGGTCGTCCAACGGGCGGGCGCGGCCTTCGCCGCCTGGCAATCCGTCCCGGCCCCCAAACGCGGCGAGGTCATCCGCCAATTCGGCAACGCCCTGCGTCAGGCCAAGGCGGACTTGGGTGCTTTGGTTTCGCTGGAGACGGGCAAAATCCTTGCCGAAGGCCAGGGCGAAGTCCAGGAAATGATTGACATCTGCGACTTCGCCGTCGGCCTGTCCCGCCAACTCTACGGCCTGACCATCGCCTCGGAGCGCTCCGGCCACCGCATGTTCGAGCAATGGCATCCTCTGGGGATTGTTGGCATCATCTCCGCCTTCAATTTCCCCGTCGCCGTCTGGGCCTGGAACTCCGCCCTGGCCATCGTCTGCGGCGACGCCACTCTCTGGAAGCCATCGGGCCAGACTCCCCTCTGCGCCATCGCCGCCATCCAGATTGCCGAGTGCGTCTGCCGCGCCAACGGCGTGGACCCCGGCCTCTTCAGCCTCGCCATCGGAAGCCGCCAAGCCGTCGGCGACAAAATGGCCGGCGACAAACGCCTGCCCCTCATTTCCGCAACGGGTTCGACCCACATGGGACGCGACATCGGCGAAAAAGTCCAACGCCGCCTCGGCCGCGTCCTCCTCGAATTGGGCGGCAACAACGCCATTATCGTCGCCGCCTCGGCCAATCTCGACCTGGCCGTGCGCGCCATCCTTTTCGGCGCGGTCGGCACCGCCGGCCAGCGTTGCACCTCAACCCGCCGCCTGTTGGTTCACCGCTCGCTGGAAAAAGAGCTGACGCGGCGCCTGGCCGCCGCCTACCGCCAGGTCCCCATTGGCAATCCGCTGGACGCGCGCACATTGATGGGGCCGCTGATCAGCGTCGCCGCCGTCCAGGCCATGCAAGAGGCCCTGCGCCGCCTGCGCGCCGAGGGCGGGGAAATCCTTTGCGGCGGCGAGCCGTTGTCGGGCGAGAAGTATCCGGGCGGCCGCTACGTCACCCCTTGTCTGGCCAAAGCCGGCGCCCACTGCAAAGTCGTCCACGAGGAAACCTTCGCGCCGATTCTCTACGTGACACCATTCGAGAAACTGGAGGAGGCGCTGGCGTGGCACAACGCCGTGCCCCAGGGATTAAGCTCGGCCATCTTCACCAACGACCTGCGCGAGGCCGAACTGTTTCTGTCCTGCCGCGGCAGTGATTGCGGCATCGCCAACGTGAACATCGGCACCAGCGGCGCCGAAATCGGCGGCGCTTTCGGCGGCGAGAAGGAAACCGGCGGCGGACGCGAGAGCGGCAGCGACACCTGGAAGAATTACATGCGCCGCCAGACCGTCACGATCAATTATTCCTCCGATTTGCCCCTCGCTCAGGGCATCCAATTCGGCCGCTAACCCCGCCTTTGGGGGATCGCGACCGTCCCGGTCGCCGTGGCAGGCGTCCCGCCGGCCACATCCCCTTAATCCTAATTTTAATTTCTTCAATTTTTCCCTTGACCCCTTTCGGATAACCTACTACCTTGTAATCGCAAGGTAGCTTGCTGCATACTTAACGATGAACGTAAATGAAAAATTCTCCGGCATCCGCAAGGGCCTCCTCGAGTTCCTCTTGCTCCAGATCATCGCCGCGGAAAAGGTTTACGTCGCCGACATATTGAAACAGTTGAGCGCCACGGAATTCGCTACCCAGGAAGGCACCCTCTACCCTTTGCTGAGCAAAATGCGCCGCGAAGGCCTCCTGGATTACGAATGGAAGGAATCCGAGGCCGGCCCGCCCCGCAAATACTACGAGCTGACCGCAAAAGGCAGGGAGCAGTTGCGCGAAACCCTTGAGTATTGGGGCAAAATCAACGGAACAGTAAAAAAACTCGGACAAAAATAAAACGGAGAATCCCAGCCATGAACAAAGTTATCACCATCAATCTCGACGGCACTGCCTATCAACTCGAAGAAGACGGCTATGAGGCCCTGCGCGCCTATCTGGAATCCGCCTCCTCGCGCCTCCAGCGCAACCCGGATCGCGATGAAATCCTCTCGGACATCGAACGGGCGATCGCCGAGAAGTTCCGCGCCCTTTTGGGCAGCAACAAGACGGTGGTCGTGACCAACGAGGTTGCCGCCGTCATTGCCGAGATGGGCCCGATCGACGCCGACGCGGGCGATGCCGCCGATCCGGCCGCCGGCGCCCCGACCGGCGCGAGCGGACACGCGGCCGCCCAAGAACAACCAGCCGCCGGACACGGTGGGCCGCCAAGGCGCCTCTACAGGATCCACGAGGGCGCGATGATCGCCGGCGTCTGCAACGGCATCGCCGCCTATTTGAACTTCGATCCGACCTTCGTGCGCCTGGCCTTCGTTTTTCTGACGCTGCTCTGGGGCACAGGGTTGCTTGTCTATTTGGTGATGGCGATCGTCGTGCCCGAGGCCCTCTCGCCGGAACAAAAGGCCGCCGCCTCAGGCGCGCCATCGACGGCCCAGGAATTCATCCGCCGCGCAAAACAAGGGTATTACGAGGCGATCAAGGGCTTCCCGGACCGCAAGGCGCGCCGCGAATGGAGGCGCCATTTCAAGCGGGAAATGCGCGGGTGGGGCATGTCCTTTGACCAGGCAATGCGCGCGAACGCGGATCAGTGGCGGCATAACTGGCATAGCTATTGGGCCACCCACACTCCCTTTCATCCCGGCATGGGCTTCGCGTTGCCCTTGCTCTCGTTGCTGCACGGCGCGGCTTCCATCCTGTGGATCTGCGCCTTCATCTCCCTGCTGGCCACCAGCACTTTGTTTGGGTTGGCGCTGCCAGCGAACGTCCCCGTATGGGTCGCCGCGCTCCTGCTCTTCATCGCCTACGGCATTCTCGCCGCCCCGCTGAAAATGGCCCGGCGCGCCTGCTATTGGGGCTTGGGACCGCCCAGTTGGACCTGGTCCTTCGTGTTTCTTCTCGATGCGGCGGTTTGGCTCGCCGTGGTCGCCGCCCTCGTATGGCTGGCCCTCCATTTCTTCCCCGAATTGCGCCAGGCCGTTCGGACACTCCCTTCCCTCGCCCATCAAGCCGCCGACGACATCCGCGCGTGGTGGAAAACGAAGTAAGGCGGGTGTGCGAAGCTCTCCCCCGCCGGCTATTTCCGCGCCTTTCGCGGCAATCCCCAAAAAAACCTTCAAAATGAGCTTGCAAGTCCCATTATTATGTGGGATATTAAAGCGGGCGGGCTGGTTTGCCTGCCCCGCCGGAGCTTTGGCGAAGGCGGGTTCTTTGACATATCGGGAAACAAATCCGCCTCGCGCATCGCCCGAACCGCTCCCCATCGTCCCTCCGCTCGGAGTCAAGCCCCTTTAACGTTAAAGTCGAACGCAGCCTCCTCCAGGGGAGGTCTGGGTCAGTCAGTCAAGGCAACTCCGTTCCAAGTCAAGGCAAGTCAAGCCCAGCTTGCCGCTCAGTAGCGGAAGGCGAAGGCGCCGCGTATCCTGTTCATAATCATAATCTTAATCGTAATCAGCCCCTCCCCCGCCTCTTCCAAGTCAACAAGAAGTCAAGGTGAGTCAAGCCAAGTCAAGGTCAGCTTGCCGCGCGCAGCGCAGCCAGGTCGAGGTTTGGCCTTCTCCGCGTGCTTTGCGCGAGGCCCGGGACAATGGGAATAGTGGCGGCGACCACCCGCGCTGTGACCCCTGCGTGAGCGTCATTTTGACCCACCCTCAAAACCAAAAAACCTCAAAAATGCCAGCAATTGCTGATAATTGCGACCCTTTGCCGCCCTTGGCCGCAAGTTGTATCGCAATAACGCTGGGTCAACCCAAATCAACGTGACTTCTGTGCGCTTCTCAAATTACAGTCCGACCTTGACCCGGTAGAAGCGGTCCTTGTTGGTGGCATTCGGGTCGGTCACGATGATCGAATTGGTCTGCGCGTTGTTGGTGACGAGCAGCGTCGTCCAGTTGGTCGAACCCAAATTGGTCGTTTCTTCAACCGTATAGGTCTGTCCCGTCCCGCCGGTCAGCCGCAATTGGAATTGGTTCGTCCGCCAGGCGGGCAAGCTCAAGACCGGCAGCGGGCTGATCACCAGCGTCAACGACCGCGTCGTCGTCAGCGAGTTGGCATCCGTCACCCGCGCGATGAAACTGAACGTCCCGTTCGTCGCCGGCGTCCCGAAAATCAGGCCATTGGTGGAAAGTTTCAACCCGGAGGGCAACGGTTGCGAGCCGAGCGCAATCGTCCACGTGTAAGGCGTTGTTCCGCCGGATGCCTGAAGCTGATTGGTGTAATAGCTTTTCTGCGTGGCGCTGCTCAAGTTGGTTGTCAGAATCTGCAGCGTGGCCGGCGCGATCGTGATTGAATAATTGCCTGACACGCTGTTCCCGTCCGCGTCCTGTGCCCCAAGCTGGAATTGGAACGTCCCCTTGGTCGTCGGCATCCCGGAAATCACAAAAATCTCGTTCGAGCTGGTAATCGTCCCATACGAAAAACCCAGCCCCGGCGGCAATGTCCCGTAGGACCCGGAATAACCCTCGGAGAAACCATCCGCGTTGACGTACGGATTGCCGCCCGACACCTTGACCTGCCCGGTGTAGGATATTCCCACCGTTCCGGAGGGCAGCGTGCCCGGGGTCATTTGCAGCGGCGGGTAAATGTTCTGTTGCATGAGTTGATCGGCATAGCTTCCGGTTGAATCGGTAATGCGAATCGAAAAATAATTCGTACTGACAGTGGTCGGCGTCCCGAAGATGACGCCGTTGTTCGACACATTCAATCCCCCCGCCAGGGGTAACGACCCCGGAGTGAGCGACCACGTATAGGGAGGATTGCAGCCGATGCCCAGCAATTGGAAGCTGTAGGATTGCTCCACAAATCCATCCGGCAGTGGCGAGGTCGTGGTAACCCCCAGCGACGGACACGGTACCGTGAAATCGACTTCAACGCCGCCGCCCGAAACCTGTGTCTGCTGGTCGCCGATGCAACTGTAACCCAGCGCCGTCAAATCATCGCAATTCACGCTCACGTCCCAACTGCCGCTGCCGGCGTCGATCGAATAGTAGCCGTTGTTATCGGTCATGCCCGAGTAGTAAAAATCACCCATGTCGTCATAGACGTCCACCTCCATGTTGCTGATTGGGTTGCCGTTGCCATCGGTCACGTAACCGTAGATTTGATTCGGGTTGCTCGACGGATAAACGGTGAAACTCACATTGGTGCTGTTGTTGTCAATGATAATGTTCTGACTGTTGGGGCATTGATAATTGCTGGGCAGGCTGTCGCCCCCGCATCCGTTGCAGCAATTGAGGCCGACGTTCCACGTCCCATTGGCCACCTTCAACACGTAATACCCGGTGCTGCCGGTGTCAGCATATTGTCTGTAGCCCTGGCCGTTGTTGGTTCCGTATGCGCCCACGCCAACTCCGACGATCGGACCCCCGTTATTATCCAGAACGGTGCCGCTGATGACATTTGTCGCCACGATCGCCGTGAAATTGACCGTCGCGTTGTCATTGTTGATCGTGGCGTTCGTACTGGGTGGGCAAAGATAATCGTTGGGCAGATCGCCATTGCAATTGGTGCATCCGGAAAGAACGCTCACGCTCCAGGTGTTGCTGTTGGCCACGTTCAACGCGTAATAACCGCTGCTGCTCGTGTTCACGCTTTCCAACTGCCAATAGTTGCCGGCGATCGTCGCGCTGGCATAGACGCCCACACCGCTGATCGGGTTGCCATAGTTGTCCGTCAGATAACCGGTGATGAGATTCGTCGCCGAAAGCGCCGTGATATTTGCCTCCGCCGCCTGTCCCGCGTTCAGGTTGGTGCCTCCGTCCTGGTCGAACATCGGCTGCGTAAAGATATAATTAGTTGGCGCGCTGTCGCTGCTCACCTGTGCCGACCAGGGATCGTTGGCGCCCAGGGCCAGAACGCCTAGGACGTAATTCCCCTTCGCATCCGTGTAGCCGTCGGTTTCATACACGTTGTAATTGTTGTCATAGCCATCAACGTCTATTCCCGCCAGCGGATTTCCCAGTGTGTCCTTCACGCTCCCATAAATCAGCGCCGTCGCCTTGGGCACGGCCACCGTCACCCCGGTGGCGCCCGCGCTTACGTTGGTTTTGTTCTGCAACCCGACGTACCCCAGAACAATCAGACCGTCGTCGTCCGCCTTGATGCTCCATTGGCCGCTCACAACTCCCACGTTGAAATTGCCGCTGGTGTCAGTAAAACCAATCGCCATGAGGCCGTTGCTCGACTGTATCGGAAATAGAACGCCGGGCAATCCGATGCTCCCATTGTTGGCATCGACCAGTTGCCCGGAAATGCTGGCCGTGGTGTTGCTCAAAATCACATTGGTGGCGAACGCCTCCGTGTTGGTCAGGTTAATATATACGGGCGCCTTATAGTTGACTATATAATTGCTCTTAAATGCGACCACCCCGTACGTGCCCGCCGGCGCCGCAATGCTGTAATTGCCCGAGTTGTTCGCCACCGTTCCCGCCACCGCTTTGCCGTGTGATCCGTTGATCAACACCACAATCGCATTGGAAACAGCCGTGCCATTGTTTAACACCGTCCCGCTGATCGTCTGTCCAAACGGGTAATTGGTGACGGCGAGCGCATTCGTGATCGGCGCAAAGTGCCCCGCCGGACTGGAAAGCTCGAACAAGTAATCTCCGACAAAGTTCTGCGTAAAGTCCCCGTTTTGAAAATTCAACTTCGCCGTGATTTGCCCCGCCGTCGTATCCGTGTCGCCGGGCACGTTAAAGTTCGTCACCCCGCCTATCACCATGCCCGCCTGCCCGTCGGTCATCTGAAACTGCTGCACCAGCCAATCCCCGGCATCAATCACACCATTGGTGTTGAGGTCCAGGTACTTCTGGACCACCACCGTGTCTCCCGCGGCCAGGTTGGACACCTGCAACGTGATGGCTCCCGTGTAAGTGTTGCTGACGGCGGACGGGGTGATGGTGAATGTGACGGCCGCATTGGACGCAATGCCGGCCCCTGCCAGCAATGCCAGCACGACGCAGAGGTTCGTTTTCATAAGTTTCTTCATTGCAGTGTCTTATTTCAATGACAAACCCGTCAATCCACCATATTTGCCGTCGGTGCGGCAAAATACGTTGACCACGCCATGTCCGGCAAAACCGCTTGCCTCCGCGCTTTTCTGAGGCATAGTAACCCCCCGGTCAGTCGGACCGGCGTGATGGGTTGGTAGCTCAGTTGGTAGAGCAGTGCCCTTTTAAGGCATTGGTCCCGGGTTCGAGTCCCGGCCAACCCACCACCCTTAAAAAAGTGTCAATTGGGGGCTTGCCAAGCGGGCGGATGGCGAGTAATCTCTCCAACCTTTTTGGACGCCGCGTAAGCGGCGGGCGGTGGATAAAGTGGATTGCCGCCACCACAAACTGAATATTTATGGCAGTGAGAATTCGTTTGAAGCGGATCGGAGCAAAAAACGCTCCTTATTTCCGGATTGTCGTGGCCGATGCCCGCAGCCCGCGGGATGGCCGGTTTATCGAGGAGATCGGCAGCTATCAGCCCATGAAAAAGGGCGATAATTGCACCCTCGACCTCCAACGGGCCAACTATTGGGTCAGCAAAGGCGCGCAACCCAGCGAAACCGTCGCCAGCTTTATCAAAAAACTGAACAAAGCCGCCGTGCCGGCTTGATCTATCGGCTTATGCAAGCCTTCCTCGAGTACGTCGTCAAGGGGTTGGTCAACCATCCCGAGGCCGTGACCGTCACCCCGGTGGTCAAGGACACCGTGACGATTTATGAACTGCGGATGCACCCGGAGGATGTCGGCAAAATCATCGGCCGCCAGGGGATGACCATCAATGCCCTCCGTTCGCTGCTCCTGGCTGGCAGCGCCAAACAGTCCCTGCGCTGCACCCTGGAGATTGTCGAGGATCAGCCGGCGAAATAGCTTGAAAATCGACGTGCTCACGCTGTTCCCGGAAATGTTCACGGGACCCATTGATGTGAGCATTATCCAGCGGGCGCGCAAAACCGGGTTGCTGGAGTTGCGCGTGCATAACCTGCGCGATTTCACGCATGACAATTACAAGACGGTCGATGACCGTCCTTTCGGCGGCGGGCCGGGCATGGTCCTGAAGCCGGAGCCGATCTTTGAGGCGGTCGAGGCCCTGGCCGGCGATGGCACGACGGTCATTTTGATGTCGCCCTCGGGCCGACGCTTCGAGCAAAGCGTCGCCCGGGAGCTGGCAGGACAGGATAAACTGCTGCTGATTTGCGGCGCTTACGAAGGGGTCGATGAACGCGTGCGCCAGGAACTGGCAGACCAGGAATTGTCCATCGGCGACTTCGTGCTGACCAACGGGTCGCTGGCCGCGATGGTGGTGATCGATGCGGTGACGCGGTTGTTGCCGGGGGCTCTGGGAGACGACCAGAGCGCGCTGGACGAGTCGTTCAGCCACGGGTTGCTGGAATATCCGCAGTACACGCGGCCGGCGCAATACCGGGGATTGGCCGTGCCGCCCGTGCTGCTGTCGGGCAACCACGCCGAGATTGAAAAATGGCGGCGCGAACAGGCCGCCTTGCGGACGCAAACGCGGCGGCCGGACCTGTGGACGAAGAAAGAAACAGTTTGAGAGCAATTTTATGAACCAGGCATTATTAGACAGAATTGAATCGGAACAGTATCGCAAGGGCGCGACAGATTTTGGCGTCGGCGACACCGTGCGGGTCCACACCAAGGTGATCGAAGGCGACAAGGAACGCATCCAGATTTTTTCCGGCGTCGTCATTGGCCGCCGGGGGCACGGATTGAATTCCACCTTCACCGTCCGGCGCATCAGCTACGGCGAAGGCGTGGAGCGCATCTTCCCGGTCCATTCGCCCCGCATTGACAAGGTCGAGATCGAGCGCAAAGGCTCCGTCCGCCGCGCCAAGCTCACCTACCTGCGCCAGCGCATCGGCAAAGGCGCCACTCTTGTCAAGGAGAAAGAAGGCCGGGTCGCGGCATCTCCGGCCCCCGCGCCGGCGCCGGCCCCCGCCCCCGCTCCCGCGACCGCGGACGCCGCGGTCGAGGCGAAGTAGAATACGATTTACCATTGGCCAGGCGAAGGGCATATTGGACGGTGTCTGCTCTAAGTCGGATTCTCTGGCGTGTGACGTGCCTGGCGACCGTCCTGGGCGCGTTGCTGCCCACCCCGGCCCGCGCGGCCAATACGCGCGTTCGCCTGCTGTTCTCCGCCGACGCGGCGCGGCCGGGTGACACCATCTGGGCCGGGTTGCAGATGGACATGGCGCCTTCCTGGCACACCTATTGGCGCAACGGGGGCGACGCCGGCGCGCCAACCACCATCGAATGGAGCCTTCCCCGGGGAGTTTCCGCCGGCGACATTCAGTGGCCGGTCCCAGCCAAGCGGGTGGACCAGTTTGGCGACACGGCTCTTGTCACTTATATTTATTCAAACCAGACCGTCCTCCTGACGCCCCTGACACTGGGCAGGGATTTGCGGCCCGGCCCGCTCACCCTCAAAGCCACCGCGCACTGGATGGAATGCTCGGAACAATGTGTCATGGCCCAGGCCGCCGTGTTGGCGACGCTGAACATCGGGGAGGAAACCAAACAGTCCTCCAACGCCGCCTTCCTGGACCAATGGCGGCGAAAAGTCCCGGCGCGCGCCGGGGCCGGAGCCGCCACGGCGTTCTGGGAAAGCACGCGAATCCAGACCAATGGGCGGCCGGTGATAATTGAGTGGCATGCCAACCTGCCAGACGCGGATTTCTTCCCCTATGCCCACACCAACTTCGACGTCTCCGGCACGACCGAAACACTCGGCGGCGGGGACGGCGCGCGCTTGCGCAAAATCGTCAAGACTAATGACGGCGGCTGGCCGTCCCGCCTCGACGGAATCCTGGTGGACGGCGCGGGAACGGTTGGAGTGGAGGTTGATTTGGAAATCCAGCCGCCGCGCAAGGCGGCCGCGCCCGGCTCGCTGGCGCCAATGCTGCTGCTCGCTTTTTTGGGCGGACTCATATTGAACGTCATGCCGTGCGTTCTGCCGGTCATCGCGCTGAAAGTGCTTGGCTTTGTCAAGGAATCCGCCGAAACCCCCGCGCGCGTGCGGAAACTGGGACTGGTTTATGGGTTGGGCGTCATGGCGTCGTTTCTGATTTTGGCGGGGCTGGCCATCAGCGTGCGGGAAGCCGGCGGGGTGGCCAATTGGGGCGACGCTTTCCGCTATCCGCAAGTCCAGGTCGCGCTGACGGTGCTAATGACGCTGATTGCGCTGAACCTTTTCGGTGTTTTCGAGATCACTTTAAGCGCGCGCGCCGCCGGCGCGGCCAGCGAACTGGCCTCGCGGCCGGGCTATCCCGGGGCATTTTTCAATGGTGTGGTGGCCACGGTCCTGGCGACACCTTGCACCGCCCCGTTTCTGGGGGTGGCGCTGGCGTTTGCCTTCACTCAACCGGCCCCGATGATCGGGCTGGTCTTTGCGGCCGCGGGCGCCGGTTTTGCGTTTCCCTTTGTCGTGCTGTGCGCGCAGCCGGGTTGGTTGAAGCTGCTCCCGCGTCCCGGCGAGTGGATGGAGAAATTCAAGATTGCCATGGGCTTTCCGATGCTCGGCGCCGCCGTGTGGCTGATGTGGCTCTCGGCCAGCGGACAGGAAGGCGTGCTGTGGCTCGGTCTTTTTCTGGTCGTGCTGGCGCTGGCCGCATGGATTTGGGGGGATTTCGTCCAACGCGGCCGGCGGCGCAAGGCTCTGGCGGCGTTGATTTGCCTGGCCCTGGTCGCAGTTGATTTTCTGGTCCTGCTGCAAAGCAGACCGGACAAGGACGCCATCGTCTGGAACGTCTGGAGTCCTGAAGCGGTGGCGGCGGCGCAGCGGGAGGGCCATCCGGTGTTGGTGGATTTCACCGCCAAAAGCTGCCTGACCTGTCAAGTCAATAAAATAACAAGCCTGGAAATCGGCGCCACGCGCGCCAAACTGCGGCAGATCGGGGCCGTCGCTCTCATGGGGGATTTCACGCGGCAGGACCCGGCCATCGCCGCGGAATTGGAGCGCTTCCACCGGGCCGGCGTGCCGCTGGTCCTGGTTTATTCCAAAGACGCGGCCAAGCCGCCGGAGGTTCTGCCGGTGATCCTGACGCCCTCGCTGGTGCTCCACGCGCTGGAGGAGGCGGCGCGCTGACATTTCCAATTTGATATTCCACAGTCCAAACCTACACTTCCCGCCATGGCAGACACATTAAATCGACCCTTGGTGGGAATCATCATGGGCAGCCAATCGGATTGGGAGACGATGAAGCACGCGGCCGACCAATTGGCCGAGTTGGAAATCCCCTGCGAGGTGCAGGTCATTTCCGCCCACCGCACCCCGGACTTGTTGTTCGATTGGGCCTCCACAGCGGCCTCGCGCGGCTTGGAGGTCATCATCGCGGCAGCGGGTGGCGCGGCGCATCTGGCCGGAGTGACGGCGGCCAAAACGTCCCTGCCTGTGCTGGGTGTGCCGATGGAAACCAAATCGTTGCACGGGATGGACTCTTTGCTTTCCATGGTGCAGATGCCCGGGGGCGTGCCGGTGGGCACTCTGGCCATCGGCAAACCAGGCGCGATCAACGCCGCCTTGCTGGCCGCCGCCATCCTCGGCAACAAACATCAACAATACCGCCGCGCCTACGAGGACTTCCGCAAAAGACAGACCGAAAAGGGCCTCGCCAATCGCAACGTCAAGTAAGAAGTTGGAAATAAATGTTCGCATCGGTCCCGTGGTCGCGGTAGTGTTGCGTCATGCCAAGTGGCGAAACAACGGCCGTGTTGGACGAAATCCTTGAGCCGGTGACGAATGCTTTTTCGCGTGATGTTGCGCAAGCGCTGGTGGACGTCAGAGTCAGCGACGCCGCGCAATCCCGCATCACCAATCTGGCCGAGAAGTGCAATGAAGGCACGCTCACTCCGGTCGAACACGCGGAATATGAAACCTACGTGCAGGCGGTGGATATGATTTCGCTGCTCCAAGCCAAGGCCCGCGTCTGGCTGGCACAACATCGTGCGTCCTGATGGACGCGGCATTGCGCAGGCTGGTCGTGGAGCGCGCCGGCGATCGTTGCGAATACTGCCACCTTCATTCTGGCCACCAAACCAGCGTCATCTTCCATATCGAGCACATCATCGCCCGGCAGCATGGCGGGGATGACTCGATCTAGAATTTGGCCCTGGCCTGCCACCGATGCAATCTCCGCAGGGGCCCGAACCTGACGGGTCTGGGTCCTGACACAGGCGAATTAACGCGCTTGTTCCATCCACGTCAGCACCGCTGGGCCGAGCACTTTGAACTTCAGGGTGGGCCCATCCTTGGTCTCACCAGTATTGGCCGGACGACTGTGGCACTTTTTCAGATGAACACGCCTGACCGAATTGAATTGCGCCGGGCCTTGCTGGCGGAGGGACTGTGGGATCAACCTGGCTTCCGCCTCTGAAATCCCTTGGAACAGGTTTCACCAGGCACCGCGCCCTCAGCGCACCAACCCCAATTCCACCGCCATCGCCTTCTCCGCCTTCAATTCGTCCACGCTGCCCGTGATTTTGCTCCGCGCGAATTCGTTCAACTCCAGCCCCGGAACGATCTGGAGCGTCTGGCCGTCGCTGCGCACGGGGAAGGAACAAATCAGGCCCTTGTCGATCCCGTAGCTGCCGTCCGAGCAGACACACACGCTGTGCCAATCGCCGGCAGGCGTCGGCGAGAGGATCGATTTGACGCTCTCCAAAGCGGCATTGGCGGCGCTGGCGGCGCTGCTGGCTTTGCGGGCGTTGAGCACCGACGTGCCGCGTTGGGCCACGGCCGTGACAAACTGTGTCTTGAGCCAGTTCTCGTCGCCGATAACGCTGGTGACCGGCTGGCCGTTGATTCTGGCGTGATAAAAATCGGGAAACATCGTCGGGCTGTGATTGCCCCAAACCGCCAGGTTGGAGACACCCGCAACGTCCGCGCCGGCCTTCTTGGCCAGTTGCGCCTTGGAGCGGTTTTCGTCCAGTCGCGTCATGGCGAACCAGCGGTTGGCGGGAATAGCCGGAGCACTATGCATGGCGATGAGGCAATTGGTGTTGCAGGGATTGCCGATAACGTGGATGCGGACGTCGGGCGCGGCGTGCTTTTGCAGCGCCTGCCCCTGTCCGGTGAAGATTTTGCCGTTAATGGCCAGCAGATCCTTGCGTTCCATGCCCGGTTTGCGGGGGACGCTGCCAATCAGCAACGCCCAGTTGATGTCGCGAAAGCCCTCGGCCAGGTCGGCGGTCGCGACTATCCCATGCAACACAGCAGAAGCACTATCCTCCAATTCCATAATCACGCCCTGCAGGGCGGGCATGGCCTCTGAGATATCAACCAGATGCAGGATGACCGGCTGATCGGGTCCGAACAACTCGCCAGAGGCGATGCGAAACAGGATGGAATAACCAATGGCGCCGGCCGCGCCGGTCACCGCAACACGAATGGGCGTCTTTCTCATAATTCACCTTGAATTAAGCCCGACGCGGCGGCTGAGGCAAGCGCAATTGGGTGCTTTGCCAGCCGCCACTTTCCCTTTCACTTTCCCACGGATTCGCCTATTACGTGGCGGATGAGCATCTTGGCCATCAACGCGGGTTCGAGCAGTCTCAAGTTTGGACTCTTTAGCGCCGACACTTGCGAACGCCTGTTAGCCGGCGAAATTGACTGGGCAAGCGGTGATCGTCAGAAAGCCCAGTTGGTCGTGCGACCGCGGAATGGCGCCGTGGTGCGCTCCCAGTTTCCGGTGCCTGACATTTCGACGGCGGCCTCCTGCGCCATACATGCAGTCCTCGGCTCTGCTCTGTCCGCCACAAACGCGGCACCCATCATCCAAGCGGTGGGCCATAGGGTCGTTCACGGAGGAACAGAGCTTCGATCGAGCGTTTTGATTGACGATAAAGTCAAGGCCACGATCGCCCGCTTGGCCGATCTTGCCCCTCTGCACAATCCGCCGGCTTTGGAAGCTATTGAAGCAGCGCGAACAGCGTTGCCTGGCACACCAGAAGTGGCCGTCTTCGACACCACATTCTATGCCGAACTCCCGCCCAAGGCATACCTCTTTCCCGTGCCGTATGACTGGTATCAGAATTTGGGGATACGGCGGTTTGGTTTTCACGGCATTAGCCATGCCTATTGCGCCGGCCGCGCGGCTGAACTGATGGGACGCGATCTTGCCCAACTGCGCATCATCACCTGTCATCTGGGGGGCGGTTGTTCCGCCACTGCCATTCAGGGTGGAGTCCCAGTCGCCACGACTTCCGGTTTCACCCCGCTGGCGGGCTTGATGATGGGAACCAGGTGCGGTTCGATTGACCCGGGCATTTTGCTCCAACTTCAGCGCCAACAAGGCATGACCCACAAGGAACTGAGCCGCGCGCTGAATCATTTTTCGGGATTATTGGGCATTTCGGGCGTGTCGGCCGATCTGGCCCAAATCGAGGTGGCCGCGGCCCAGGGGAACAAGCGCGCCCGTCTGGCCTTTGATATGTTTGCCGATCAAGTGCGATCTTCCATCGGCGCCCTTGCCACGACCCTGGGCGGTGTGGATGTCCTCGCGTTCACCGACCGCATTGGCGAGCATTCCGCCGCTCTGCGGGCGGCCGCGTGCCAAGGGTTGCAGTTCATGGGGATTCGACTTGACCCCGAGCGCAACGCGAGAGCGCGGCCCGACGCGGACATTGCCACTGCCGACTCGCCCGCGCGAATCCTTGTCATCCACACAGAGGAGGAACTGATGGTTGCCCGGGAGGCCCGGCGCGTGGCGGGTCGCGAGCGCGAAAGAATATGAATACGATCATTGGTCAGGTTTTGTTGGAACAAACCGCGAACGAATTGCTCACAGACAGGTCAGATGGTGCCTTCCACAACAGCCGTTTTTCGTCACGAAATTGTTACATTGCCGACTGTGGTCAATCGTCGTGCAATCGGCTTTAATGGTTGGAATGGAACATTTGTTTGGCTCGCTCAGTACGGCGCAACTTTTCTGTCTCTTGCTGGCGCTGTCGTTGGCGCTGGGGTTTGAATTTGTCAACGGTTTTCACGACACGGCCAATGCGGTGGCTACGGTTATTTACACCCACAGTCTGAGGCCGTGGATCGCCGTGGTTTGGTCGGGGATGTGGAATTTGATCGGCGTGCTGACTTCGGCGGGGGCGGTCGCGTTCGGGATCATTAGTTTGCTCCCCGTTGAACTGGTCATGAACGTCGGTTCGGCGGCGGGATTTGCGATGGTTTTTTCATTGCTGATTTCGGCCATCGTCTGGAACTTGGGCACGTGGTATTTGGGGTTGCCGGCATCCAGCTCCCATACTTTGATCGGTTCGATCATGGGCGTCGGGCTGATGAATTCGCTGATGAACTCGGGGAGCCTTCTTGGCGGAATAAACTGGGGCAAAGCCAAGGAGGTCGGTTTGTCTTTGCTCATCTCGCCCGTCGTTGGCTTCGCCTGCACTGCCATTCTTTTCCTGCTCATTAAGGCGCTGGTCCACAAGCCGGAGCTTTATTGCGAACCGGATCCGAAAAAGGCCCCGCCGTTGTGGATTCGCGGCATACTTTGCATTACTTGCACCGGAGTCAGTTACGCGCACGGTTCCAACGACGGCCAAAAGGGGATGGGGTTGCTGATGCTCATCCTGGTCGGGATTGTGCCTGGAATGTATGCGCTCGATCTTTCGATCCAGGCCGATTCGATCGGACAATTAACCGAGATGTCCCAAAGCGCCGCAGTCATTCTCGAAAAGCATGTCAGCGGTTTGCCTCTGCAAAAGGAGTTGGCGGACAAGACACTTGGCGCTTATCTCAAGGCTGGCGGCGCTTTTTCAGAGAATGTCTTAACCGCGCTGGCCGGAGAGAACGCCCAAATCGCGACCGCTCTTGCCCATCACAAATCGCTGGCCGAGGTGCCGGAAAATCAGCGAAGTCAATTGCGCACGACGATTTATTTCACGGCGGAGACTATCGGCAAGTTGAGCAAGAGTCATCAACTGTCCGACACCGAAACCGGCGCGCTCACGAACTACAAAACGGCGCTCGACAAGACTACCAAATTCATTCCGGTGTGGGTGAAGTTCGCGGTGGCCATCGCTCTGGGCCTCGGCACGATGATCGGTTGGAAACGCATCGTCGTGACTGTCGGCGAAAAAATCGGCAAGAGTCATTTGACCTACGCGCAAGGGGCTTCCGCCGAAATGGTCGCGATGATCACCATCGGCTTGGCGGACCGATACGGTTTGCCGGTCAGCACGACGCACGTGCTTTCTTCCGGCGTGGCGGGCGCGATGGCCGCGAACAAATCCGGCCTGCAAATGGCAACCTTGCGGAACTTGCTGCTCGCCTGGGTGCTCACGTTGCCGGTGTGCATCTTTCTTGGCGCCACATTCTTCGCTGGCGGACTGCTGCTGATTTCGCGTGCGTTTGGGGTGCGTTAAGAGGTTATCCTGGAATTTACTGGATATGAGATTGCCATTGATGTTCGGTGTCGCGTGTTTCGGTTTAATGGCAAGCTCTATATCGTCGGCGCAAGGCGGAGACGGCATAATCAAGTTGAATAAGAGTTTTCAGCGCGAGTTGATAGAAATGGGCAAACAGGATCAGAGGTACAGGTATCAGTTGACCGAATTGGGCGGAAAGCTGTCCGAGCCGGACGAGACGAGGTCCACGGAGGAGTTCTCAGAGTTATTGAAAAAGCAGGATAAAATCGACCAGGAGAACATCAAACGATTAGAAGAACTCATAGCCCACTATGGCTGGCCGACCATTAGCCTTGTCGGTAAAGAAGGGAGTAAAGCGGCCTTTTTGATTATTCAACATGCAGACTTTAGCTACCAGAAGAAGTATTTTTCGTCGATTAAGGAGGCCGCAAGCAGGAATGAAGCACTGCCTGCAGATGCAGCAATGATGGAGGATCGGATATTGGTGCGGGAGGGAAAAAAACAGATCTACGGCACACAGCTTTTTTCAGATGCCGCCCATGGGTGGCAATTGTATCCAATTGAAGACGAAGAGAACGTCGATAGCAGGCGAGCCAGAGTTGGATTGACGCCAATGGCAGAAAACCTGAAGCGCTTCGGGCTGGAGTACAAACCACCGAGGAAGAAAGAGAATGACGCTTCCTCCAAAGAATTTGTAGGTGAAAAACAGCCTCGAATGCCGTAAGCGATTGCGGGACAGACCATTGCGCATGAAAATCGCAAAATAACTGATTGTGGAAGAGGGAAAGGGGTGGCAGGAAGATCGGGGCAGCAAGATGGGGAGGTTTTGATTTCGCCAAGGCGGGCCATGGCGGAGGTGTCGGGTACTCGTTTGACATGCGGCTGGCGGCGCCCATATTTGGCGGATGAATTTTCGCGTGTTTGCAATCGGTTTCGCTTGTCTTTGGCTCGCCGAGGCGGGCCTGTTTGGGGCGGGCCTCTCTGATCGGGAGCAGCAATGGCTTCGGGCGGCGGAGCGGCACGAGCGGGGGGGATGGGTTTATTTGCACGTCGAGGGCGGGCCGCGGGAGCGGGGGTTCCAGCACGGCTACCTGCTGGGGAAGGAAATCACCGAATGCCTTCGGGTGGTGGAGGCGCATTGGCGCCACGACAGCAGCATGGAGTGGTCCTGGCTGGTCGCGCACACCAAGGGGTTCATCGAGCCGGCGATCGACGCGGAGAACCGCGCGGAATTGCAGGGGATCGTGGAAGGGATGGAGGCCGCGGGCTGCGCAACGAGCTACGACGAGATTGTGAGCTATAACGCCGAGTTGGAGCTGGAGGGGTATTGGTGGCCGCTGGCGTCCAGAAAACTCACCGAAAACTTTGACGTGGTGACGAAACCCAGGCAATCCTGCTCGTCGTTTATCGCCACGGGCCGGATGACGCGGGATGGGGGCGTTGTTCTGGGACATAACACGATGGGCGACTACATCGAAGCGGTGGCGAATGTGATCATCGACATCAAGCCCAGCGGAGGCCATCGGATTCTTATGCAGACGCAGCCGGGGTGGATCCACAGCGGCACCGATTTCTTCATCACCGACGCGGGTGTGGTTGGCTCGGAAACGACCATAGGAGGGTTCCGGCATTTTTCGGAGAAGGGGGTGCCGGAGTTTGCCCGGATGCGCCGGGCGACGCAGGACGCGGGGAACATCGAGCAATGGTGCGCGATCATGAAGAAAGGCAACAATGGCGGCTATGCGAACGCGTGGCTATTGGGGGATGTCAACACGGGCGAGATCGCCCGCCTTGAACTGGGCCTGCGCTACACCGGTTTTCAGCGGACCAACGACGGCTTTTTCGTCGGATCCAACATTGCCGAGGACCCGCACATCCTGCGGCTGGAAACGGACACCAAAGACGACGATATCCGGCTCTCGGATGTCGCCCGGCGGGTGCGGTGGAAACAATTGATGAAAGAGAACGCGGGCAAGATCGATTTGGAATTGGGCAAGAAAATGGAAGGGGACTGCTATGATACCTTCCTCAATAAGGAATGCCCGGACAGCCGGACGCTGTCGGGACACTTTGAACTGGAAGGCGAAAGAGCGGCGCCGATGGGCGGGGAGGTTCCGTTCCACCCCTCCGGCTCGTTCGACGCCAAGGTGGTGGATTCGCGCATGGCCAAAGCGATGAGTTTCGCGGCGCGGTGGGGCTCGGCCGACGGGACTTCATTCGACGCGCCGGCGTTTCTGGCGGCGCACCCGCAATTCGATTGGCAGGAGGGGTGCCTCAGAAGCCGCCCGGCCGAACCGTGGGTCGAATTCAAATCGGGTGAAGGGCCTTAAAACGGAGGTGTCCGAATTGATCGGGATGCCCAATTGACGCGTCGCAAGGCCGTGAAGTTATTGTTGTTTCAAGTGAAAGAATAAACTTCCCGCCGACGGTGTGATGGTGATGAAATTATTGGTCCCGTCATTGGTAATACCGCCGATCGGCGTCCAATTGGTCGTGGTCAAATCCGAATTTTGCCGCAAAGTCCAGCCGGTCACGGAAGCGGGCCATGAGATTTTCAGGCTGTTGCCTGAATGGGCGACGGCCAACGGGGGCGTTGGAAGGGGAGTGGGGCCAGATTGGAGTGGGTTTGCGAGCCGACCCAAGAAGAGGATGCTGCCCGTTTGGGTGTCGCGAATGAAAAAGATGAACGGATGATCAGCCCGGAAGACGGGGGGACGAAAAACCACGGTAGG
>Ga0326727_10005460_pt1 | contig 36361 bp, 37 predicted proteins | sample MB2enrmetagenome_FD_207643 | JGI IMG/M metagenome (GOLD analysis project Ga0326727, IMG submission 207643) | Lab enriched peat soil microbial communities from McLean, Ithaca, NY, United States - MB29MY | ecosystem: Environmental > Terrestrial > Soil > Wetlands > Peat | place: USA: New York...
CCTGTGCGAGCGAGTTGCGGGAACCGACGGCGCTCGGCTTTTCCGGATGGAACACATTCGGGCTTTTCGGAAGGTCAATAGCAGCCATACCTGTCTCCTTTTCTCAGTTTAGTCGTGGCTAGTAGACCATAAAAGAACCGCTCTGGCAAGCACTTTTTTCCAGTGCCACCATTTCCTCTCTTCCATTTTATCGAATTATAGTGCATCCTACAAGCGATTTCTCGCGGGAATAGGAGGCAGTATGGGTATCCGCAGAAGCCTTCTGGCAGCTTTGGCGTTCTTTCTCATCCTTGTGTATCCTCTGCTTGCCGACACTCGGAAGCAGAACATTGACATCATGGTGGCGCTCGACAAATCCCTTTCCATGGAGCAAAACATCGCTGCGGTGAAGAATTGGGTCAACTCATACCTGATCGATCAAGTTGTGGTACCCGGAGACTTCCTCGGTGTCGTTGCCTTTTATGGGAAAGCTGACGTTATCATTTCGCAGACGATCAGGACCGACGCTGACAAAGCCGAAGTGAAGAGGGTCATTTCTGGAATTAGAGGAAATGGACGATTCACAGATATTGGCAATGCTCTTGATGTTCTGAAGGCTCAAATCGCAACAAAAGAAAACGATGGCCGTGACAAGTACGTCCTTCTTTTGACAGACGGGATCCAGGAGGCGCCGCCAACAAGCAAGTACTACTCCCCTGATGGAAAGTTCAATCACGAGTTCCTCGCCAACACCAAGACCATCCAGCAGAAGGGTTGGAAAGTCATGATCCTTGGCATCGGAACAGAAACTGCCGCCAAGGACCTCGCGACGGCGCTCTCTAGTACATACGCGGAGATAAACAAAAAGGTGAGCACGGGTGCTCTCACACAGTCCGCCGGGAGCTTGTTCGACAATGTGACACTTCAAGGCACTGTCACTGTGGCGGCCGTTAGCTCTGACGGCAGCAGCTCCCTTGCCTTCACGCTGAAGCCTTCAGTCACGCAGGGGGGAGACACCACCGTCACCGTCAACAGGATCGACGCACGGATCGGAAGCGCGCCGCCTTCGCCGATACTTACCACACCAATGACCATCAACGTCAAAAAAGACCAGGAACAGGCCGCAAAACTTCCGGTGAAGTTTCCGGCGGGCCTGCCGGCGGGTTCAGGCAGCGCCATCCTTTCTTTCTCTTTTCCTCCGGGCCAGGGTTTCAGCCCATCGGAGGTGAACGTTTCATTCAAGGTCAAGGGGTGGGTTGAGAACAATACGCTTCCGCTCGGCGCCGGCGCCGTTCTTGCAATCCTCATCATCGTGGCCTTGATTCTGCTCTTGCGCAGAGCGATAGCGGGGGGAGCGCAGTCTTTCCTCGTCGTCGTCGACCACTCGCCTCTCAGCGATATGCCGGTAAGCCTGGGGCCGGGGCATGAGCTTTTCTTAAACGAGATGGCGGGCGATTTCAGCCTCATCTCGAAAAGGAACGCCCGCTCGCTTGCCCGCTTTTTCGTCAAGAAAAACGAGCTCGGCATGGACCTCCTCAAGGCTGAAAGGTTCCCGAAACTTGTCGAAGTGCCTGCTGAGGTGCGCGGAGAAACGTTCGTCGTGAAAACCGAGAATGGAAAAAAACTCGACCTTGAAATCCAGGGCAAGGTCGCTGCCGTTCCGAGGGAAACCAACCGCAAGGCAGGCACGGACGAAAGCGCGGCTAAGGAGAGCTCCTCCCGGGCTACAAAGCCGACTGCGAAACCCAAAGCAAGACCGCGTCCCCGAAAGGCGTCCGTGGCCAAGACGGGGAAGAGGGAAAAGTAGTCTGGGTGTGATCTCTGCCTACCTCTTCGACACGGGGCCTCTTCAGGTTCTCCCGGGGATTGCAGAGGATTTTCGATACTCGCTGCTGCCCTTCTGGGGAAACCACTGTTTGGTGGATTTCATGATCGCAAACTTCCGCGGCTCCGCGGATGACCGTGACACCCTTCTGCGAACCGGGCACACTGACGGCCATGGGAATGGAAACGGCCGCGGCAAGGAATTGTCGGAGACAGAGCTGACGATCGTCCTCGAGGAATCCCATCGGACAATCCCCCTGGCACTCTCCTCTCGATGGAGGAAAACACCTGTTCGCGTCGTGGCCCTGGAAGATCCCCTTGCCGAGTTGTTGTCGCTCGTCGAATCCTCCCGTAGTGAGACGGTGATCCTCGCCTCACTGTCCTGCGTCTGCGTCCTCGACCCGGCTGCTCTCCTCGAGGCGGCCGCAACGGCCGCGGGCAGGATTATCAAGATTTCCATTTCCCGCACTCCTATAGACATGTATGCCGCGGGCAGGCAGACCATCGTTTCCCTTCTTCGATCGGCTCTCGAGCGACGCACGGAGCGAAAGCCGTTGCGCGAAAGCCTTTTTGCATCAGCCCTGCTTCCGTCCATGGACCTCTTGGAGGAGGTGCCGGGCGAGGTTCTTTTTCAGAATAATCTGATGGAGTATTTCCATAGCAACCTGTGGGTCATTGGCAACTGCGCAACCGACGGCTATCGTAGGATCCTGTCGAGGCTTCCTGAGCTTTCCGATAAAGGCGCTGAATCGTATATACGGGAAAAAGGATGCGTCCGCAACTCCTGGCTGGCCTCTGGCGTCGAGGTCGAAGGTGATATAGAGGAGTCCATCCTCTTTCCCAACGTTCACATCGGCAAAAACACGAGAGTGAGCAAGTCGATCGTAATGAATGGCAACCGGATCGGCGCCGGAGGAGATATCCAGAACTCGCTACTGCTGCCCTTCTCCGCAGAGCTTTCTCGCGCGACGACGAACGTGGGTGACAACTGCTCTATTGGGTCGCGATCATCGATCGCGAGAAACGTAGATTTCCCCGGGCAGATCCGGGACGGGTTGACTGTGGTCGGGATGAACTCGGAGATTCCCGCGGGGCTGCGCGTTGAGGCGGGTGTTTGCATTGGCGCAGGTGTCCCCGCGTCCCTGCTTCGAAAAATGAAGACGGTCAAGAAAGGCACGTGCGTTTTCAAGCCAGGCAATCCAGACGCAAAGGTGGCAGAACCCTCGGGGAAGAGCAGACGATGAAGGAGCTCGACGCCGCCGTCGATTTTCTCACCAGAACTGACAAGCTCATTATCACCGCTCATGAGAGCCCGGATGGGGACGCTCTTGGCAGCGAGTCCGCCACCCGGCGCGCCCTTGCGGCGCTCGGGAAAACGGTGATCATCCTTAACGCAGATCCGACCCCGCGGAAGTTCGCCTTCCTGGATCCAGACAAAACCATCTGCGTGCTGCAGGATGAAGCGCAGGTCCCCGCGGAAGTCGAAACGTACGCCCTGCTGATGCTTGACACGAACGACATCCACAACATCGGCTCTGTGGCGACTTTGGTGCTCCCCCGGGTACGGGAATACTTCATTGTCGACCATCATGAAAATGAGGAGGACGTTCTCACGGGCAACGTGATCTTGAAGAGCGCCTCCTCCACATCGGAGATCATTTACCAGATCCTTCGGGAGATGGGCGTCGAGATCGACCTTCTTATGGCGGAAGCATTGTACACGGGTATCATCTACGACACGGGATGTTTCATCTACCCGAAGACGACTGCGATCACCTTCGACATCGCCCGCGATCTCGTCCAGGTAGGCGTGCGCCCTAACCTCGTTTATACGCACGTGTACGAAAGCAACTCCATCTCCGCGTTGCTGCTGCAGTCGCGCGTTCTGTCGAAGCTGGAGCTCACGCTCGGAAACCACGTGGCAGTCTTGACAATGGATAAGGAAATGATCCGGGATTCCGGAGCCAACTATGAGGAAGCTGATGGCCTCATTAACATCCCCCTTAAGAGCGAGGACGTGCGGGTCTCCATCTTCTTCAAGGAGAACCTGGACGGGCTACTTCGCTGTTCCTTGCGCTCAAAGGGGGCTATTAACGTCGCCGAGATCGCTCAGATGTTCGGCGGGGGCGGCCACAGGACGGCAGCGGGTTTCAAGTGTCGTCTTTCCCTGGAAAAGACGAGGCGCGCTATACTCGAAAGATTGAGGGTCCACTTTCAATGAGAAAGCGTTTCATCGTGGCTTTCGACCTGGTGCTCCTCGCGTGCTGTTGCGCGTTCCTTGCCGGCTGCCAACGCTCGGGCAACGGCAGGGAGCCGTCGCGTGTAATCGTCCCGAAAGTGCCCAGCGACACGGACGCGACAAACGGCTCTTCGCAGCCTGCCGGCTACGGCATTCTTACCGTTCCCGTGATGCCCCAGCCGCGCCTTGTCACTGACCCGCGGGACACTGTGCTTCAGGTGATCAACGCGGCGCTCCGCAAAGGCCCGGAAGAAGAGCAGGTCATTGCGATCAAGCGGATGACGGACGTAGACTCGCCCGTACGGCTGCTCGTGGCCGACGTCGATCCCGAGAAGGGCCCATATTACTTCCAAAGCTGGGAAACCTCGACGATTGCGACGGACAATCGAATCTTCAGCCTGGTTCTGAAGGACCTTATTGGTGACCACGACCTGGAGATTGTGGCCAGTGGCATGAACAAAGACGGAAAGCTTACGCTGGAGATTTTTCGCCGTGGCAAAGACCTCCACGGCAACGACCTGGTATATGCCCCTGTCTGCCAGATCGTGGCTGACGACATTCGTATCCAGGAGGCTGACCGCCCGGACTCCTACGCCACTGAGAACAAGAACGGGGACAGCTTCCCCATCGACTCGTATGTCCGTGACCCAGATTCCCAGAACGTGATGGACCTTCTGAAGATTTCCTACCAGTGGAGCCCGAGCGATGGGCGGTATGTCCCCAGCCCACCCGAAAAAGTCCCGGGAGAAAAGACGGCCCAGGCGCAGCTTGCCAAACTGGCCAGTGACCTATCCTCTGATTCCTTCGAGGACTTCCTGGCTGGCTCGTGGGTCCAAACGCAATCCGACGGCACGGACGCCGGGATAGAGCCGGGGCAGCGGGAGATTTCCTTTGACCCTCGCGCCAAGAAGATCGTCCTTTCCACCGGTGATACGGAGGAAGTCTTCTCCTGGCGGGTCACGGCGAGGACACTCTACAACACCGCCCGACTGGTAGGAGACAACGAGACAGTCCCGCAGATCAGCCGCACTTTCGAAGTGACCGCGATTTCAACTGTCACTCTGTCGGTCGCAATCGTCGGGGACGACTCTCCCGAAAGGCCGCAGGTTGGCACGTACGCCAGGATCGCCGACCAGGTGCAAGCGAGGGCGTACCAGCCCCGGGAGGCGCCGGCAGCCGAGAAAATACCTGCCCTTGACGGGCAGTACTACAGCCCGAATGGCATCGTCATCGATTTCGACAATCCCAAGCTCCGGTGGAAAAGCCGGGGGTCGCAAAGGACCGCGGAATATATCCTCTTTGCTCTTGCCGGCAGGACCATCATGAGCGCCCGCTTTTTTGGGGATGATCGAACGCCGGAGGAAGACAAGTCCTGGCTGATCGATTTCAAGGAGAGCAAGAACCCCGCCCGCATCAAGCGGACGCTAACGCTCTCACCCGTGCAGTTGACAGTGAACGGCTACGAGGATGCATCGGGGGACGCCATCTCCCTGGAGCAGGAAACGGACTTCAGGGCGCGATAGTGGTTTGCGCTCGGACCGCGCCGTTGCCGCTCGACGGAATCGGCCCTTTGGCGCCGCTTTCCTGGTCGCTTAGCAGATATCCGCTGAATCCCGCCTGGTGAAGCCGGTCCAGAAGTACCCGAGCATCCTCCACGGAGAGTCCGCTGCCCGCGACAACCCTGTACAGAGGTTTCCCTTGGCGCGCCTCTGTCCGAAGGATTGGGGAAAACCCTTTTCGCGTCAACTCCGCAATCAGGTCGTCGGCGTTTTCTTTCATCTGAAAAGATCCCGCCTGCACACAGAGCGACGGCTGAAGAGCGCTGGGCGATCCATTCTGCGCCGCCGCTGCGGGCGGGGTCGGAGCCTTGCCGTCAGTGGCATCCGAAGCCGCGGGGAGCTTCTGATCGGGCGCACTCTGCGCCGCCTGTAAGGGACCGGCCGGCTGCGCTGGCGGCCCAGGACTGACTGGCTGCCCGCCTGCCGGCGCTTCGATCAAGAAACTGCCAGGCAGCGCAAGAAGCGTCACGCCGGGCGAGGCCTTCTGCGCTGTTGCGGATGCTTCCGAGGCAACAATTGCGTATTCGGGCGAGTGGGGAAAGCGTTCCCCCAGGAGTTTGAGCGCTTGCTGCCGGCCTGCGGAATCCCCGGAGCGCAATGCCGCCTCATAGCTCATCCAAAGAGCTTTCAGCGCCACGGATTGATTGCTGGTCGAGTTCGAGATACGGATGAACGCCGCCTCCGCGGTGCCTATATCTCCCTGCTGGAAAGCGAGGCACGCGCCCAGGAGCTCGCGGCTCTCAGCGGCGGAATCCTTCATTTCTGCAAGAGTGGATTGGAGCGCATTCATATCGTTCATCTCGAGGGAAACGAGAAAAGCGGATTCCAGCGCGGAAGGCTCCCCCCCGTGCGCGAACGCGGACAGGTAGGCGTCACGGGCGTCCTCGGGTTTTCCCGCCACTTCGAAAAGCCACGCAATCCGCGCCATGGTTTCGGAAACGAAGGGGCCTTTCTGCGCGGCCCCGAGGAGTTTCTTCCCGGCCTCCAGCAGCGAGGGAAGGCTTTGCTCGAGTGAAAAATACCGGTTGAAGATCACCGGCGCCTCCGTGGAAGACGCGTTTGCGTCGAGCCAGGATGCATACATGGCGGCTGCCCCTTCGAGGTCGGCGCCCAACACGTCGAGCCTGGCCTCCTGCAGGGTAAGGTCCACTCCAAGGCCTCGCGCGGAGAGAGCGCAGAGAAAAAAGACAACACAAGCGCTGAGCAGGCGCATCACTTCCTATATCGGTCGACGGAAGACGCGCGGTAAGCCGCGTAGTCCGAAGGGCGATCAGCTTCGCTTTCTGAGGTTGCTGAAAAAGCGGATCAGAGAGTAGAGACCGGTTCCGATAAGCACCACGCCAGCTGCCCTCATTATGAAGTCCGCAGCCCTAACGAAGAACGAGAGCACCGGAATGTGACCAAGGAGCCCCGTAGCCAAAGCAACCGCGCCAACGACTGCGGTAACAACTCCCAAAGCCCTGTCTGACTTCGAGCCGCTGAGAGCAAGGCCGGCAATAAGGAGGACAGCGCCCGCAATCGTGCCGAACCAGGTGCCGCCGGCAAGAATCAGAAGCGCTATGCCGCCGCCTGTTGCCAGGACGCCATATGTCCCCTGCTTTGCCACTTGATTCCTTGGAACGATGTCACTCATAGCGTGCCTCCATGATCTCACCCAATGTACCAGCGAGCCGCGGACACTGTCTACAGAAACGCCGATGCCGTGGCGCGAGTTGACACTGCGCCGTGAAAATCAGCAAAATAGGCGCGATGCACCCACTCGCCAAGCGCATCTCGTTGCTTGTGTCCGCCTTCTCCCTCGTCCTCGGGCTCTTTCTCCTGGGCTACAACCTGCAGTTCATTTCCACCGGGGAGCTGTCGGTCGCGCTGAACCTGTGGCCGCTTCTGCTGGTGCTTGCGGGCATCATGCTCGTCGTAGACTCGGTGAAAAAGCGCAGGTTCACTCGGGTTTCGAGCATGACGACGAGGAAGTTCCCCATTCACATCGAGAGAGCGTCACGCGAACTTTCCTGCAAGCTGCAATACTCGTACGGCAGACTAGCGCTCGGCGCAGCCAAGGGGGAGCCCGTTCTGGTCACCGAGCACGCCGGACCAGCCATTCCCCCCCAGATTTCCCAGGAGACGGTCGGAGGGCTCGAGGAAATCTCTATCACAATGAGCCAGCCGCTCTTCCCGTCTCATTTCCAGCTCCAGAACGCGTGGAAGCTCGAGCTGTGCAGATCCCTGCCGCTTTCCCTCTCCCTTCAGCTGCACGCGGCTGACCTTCACATGGACTTGAGGCAGCTGGACGTCGAAGCGATAGAGTTGTCCACAGACTCCGGGACGCAGCAGATTCTTTTTGGGACTCCGAAGAAGAAGATGACGGGGCAGATCTACTGTGCAAGCGGGGACCTCTCCCTCTTCCTGCCCTCTGGAGTGTTCACGTGGGTGCGCCTTCTCAACCCATTCTGCAGGGTCGACTACCCGCAGGGGGATTTTGAAAAGAGGGAGGACGGGTCCCTGGTCACTCCGTCGGTTGCCCACAGCCAGAGCAGCATCGAGCTGACCGTCGACGGCCCTATCCGAAGGCTCGTCCTCGATATCGAAGACGGCCAGGAAACTTGAACAAGAAGCGCGCACGTGCTACGTTCCATACAACACGGGAGAGTTTAGTGAAAAGACGCCTTCTCATTGCCGGTCTGTCCGCTGCGCTTGCACTCGGCGTATTCACGCCGGCTTTTGCTGCCGGGGACTCTTCGCAATCTCAATACTCCCTTGGAGACCAGACTCTTTCCCTCAACCTCGGCGGATTCATACCGCTTTTCCTTCTCGGGGGCAGCCCGTACCTCGGAAGCACGAACCTTTCTCTTGGCGGTATAGGCAGTATTGACTGGGCAGCGTACCTCTCGCCTCACTGGCGCATAGGGGCATCGTTGGGGGGAACTTTCACCTTCGATCCGAACTTCACACCCCTTCTCATGGTGCCCATCACCGCGAAAATCTCTTACCTCTTCGAGTTCTACCCGCTGGAGATTCCTTTGACTTTCGGCGCCGGTATGAATATCGTGAAATACAGTGCAGACTCGACCATCGATCTGCTCATCAAACCGGGAACCGGGATCTTCTGGGCATACAATTCCTCGTGGTCCTTCGGGGTAAACTTTAACTACTGGTTTGACATGCAGTTCACAAACGCGTCGCAAAACGGCTTCGTTGTCGGCAACTTCCTGGAGGCGTCATTCAGTGCGTTGTACCATTATTAAGACGATATTTGAGGTTTTGCGGATGAAAGCCTTCACCCGACTTCTTATTGCGGCCGTCGGTGCGGCGGCATTCGCCTCCTGCACGGCAAACGGAAACCTCATCTATCTGAATATCCAGAAGACAACCAAAACGACCACAAGCTCCAACATTCCGCTCAACATCACGATTGCGGACATGGTCAATGTCACCAACAGCTCATTTCCCGGCAACGCCTCCGCGCCATACTACGCGGCTGCCGGCAAGATCTACAACGGGACCGTGTCGAACGGATCGACCAACTGGTCGGCAATTTCGACTCCCAACAACATGGTATGCAACACGCTGACATACGACGGCGATTATAATCAGCTTTGGGCCGGCTTTTTCTCACCTAACGGTTCTACATTCGGTCTTTACTGGTCGACTCCCGGAAGTAACACATGGAACCTTGTAACGGACACCCTGCACCCCAATTATCAGATCACCTACGTCGGTGTGCCGTCCACAGCTAGCGGATCGTCTAACCTTGGTGATCTTTTCGTCGTTGTTGAGTGGATGTCGAATGGGAGTCCGGTGTATGAATTGGATACTGCTCAGACCCAAAACGGCGCCCCCCCCATCAACTGGACCTCCACAGGGCTGACCAGCAGCACCAGCCCAATCACAGGAGTTGGGTTTGTTGGTACCACAAATACCTATTTTGCAGTATCTGGAAACACGCTGTACACATCCTCCGGCACCTTTCCAAACATCACGTTTGCCGCCGTCTCTTCGTCAACATTCCGCGCTGGTTCAAACGACCTCCTTCAGGGGATATATGTTGATCCCTCTTACAGCGGAGGCACCTTTATTGCAGTACCGTCGTCCAATCAAACCACCCAAACCGCCGGCGTTGGGGGAATCTTTTATTCAACGAATGGAGGAACATCCTGGAGCGAGGCACAGTCCAACGCAGGCACCAGCTACAATGCCGGCTTCCTCTGCGTCGCGGGACCAGTAGACGCCGGTCATACAACCTACCTTGCGGGCGCGGATTCGGGGTATGGGGGCTCGTTCGGCTTCTTTTACTTTACACCGTCATCTATTAACCTTCAGAGGTTCGAGGGTATTTCTTACAGCCTTTATGCGTCCGCCGTCAGGCGGATCATCGTCGACATTCCCAACAATATCATCGCGATGGGTACGATAAACAACGGACTCTGGGTGACAACGGGCGGTACGGGTAGTTCATGGAGCGGCAATATCGACGGCAACACCTGGACCCAGGAATAGGAAAAGGCCGCAATGGCGCGGCCTGCGTCGTTCGTGCGGCCCGTTTCCTTCAGCGCTTCAGTCTCAGATCACCCCAGTGAGCTCGGGATCCTCCCTGAAATAGTGCTCTTTTTTCTCCACGTCCGTGAGCCCCACCAGCTCATGGCTCATGTAGTGGATCCAGAAGTCGTCGTTCGCGGTCGCAATCTCGTGGTACCGACACCAGTAGTCGGGCTGGACGGGAAGCTGCTTTTTCACGTACCTACGGATCTTGTAGTCATGGACGGCCACCCGCACGTCTTCGCGGGGGATGCCTTGCTCCATGATAATCGCGACGAGGTGGTTCACGGTTCGGCCTGAATCAAAGATGTCGTCCACGAGGAGCACCTTATCCCCGCTTCGCAGGTAGGCGGGATTGTACGTCCACCCGTCCACCCTTACCTTGTCCTGAGCGCCGATATCACTGTAGGAGCGGGCCACGACGGCCGCATAATACGCGGGCCGTTTGTCCTTGCGCATGATCTTGAAATACTCGCTGATGACGTTCCCCATATATGCCCCGCCTCGAAGCGAGACATAGATGACATCGGGAACGAACCCTTCCCTGTTGATGCGATCCGCCAGTTTGATTGCGTTGTTGCGCACGGTCTGGTAGGGGAGAAAATCTTTGTGCATAATCGACGGATTCTAATCCAAAGCGGTAAGAATTTCCATGCGGTCCTTGAGGACGACCACGGTATGTTCGAAGTGGGCCGAATCAGAACCGTCTGCCGTGACGACGGTCCACCCGTCCTCCAGTAACTCGACATCCCCCGTGCCGGAGTTGATCATGGGCTCGATGGCCAAAACCATGCCCTCCTTGAGCCGGGGGTTCGGCCCCCCGCCTACGTAGTTCGGCACCTGGGGATCCTCGTGAGGTGCAAATCCGACTCCGTGACCGCAGTAGTCCCTAACCACCCCACAGGATTTTCCCACCGCATGCTCGAAGACCGCTCGAGAGATGTCCCCTATCCTGTTTCCCGCTACGGCTTGCTCCACGGCCAGCGCGAGGCATTCCCGGGTCACCCGAAGAAGCGCCTCCCTCTTGCGGGAGATGGCCCCAACGGGGAGCGTGATTGCGGCGTCGGAGAAATAACCTTTGATGTCCACTCCGAGATCCAGGCTTACGATGTCTCCCGAGCGAAGGCGGCGGGTGCCGGGGATGCCGTGGATGACCTCGTTGTTGACAGAAACGCAAAGCGAGGCCGGATAATTCATGTACCCCAGAAACCACGGCCGTCCGCCGTGACTCTCGATGTACGAGCGCGCGAACGAATCTAGCTCCCGAGTGGAGATACCTTCGCCGACGAGCTTTTTGAGCTCTTCCAGCGTGCGCGACAACAGACGCCCCGATTCCCTGATTCCCGCTATTTCCTTTTCGTTTTTTAGCCGGATCATCGAAGGGCTACCTGCCCGCCTCTTCCTTGTCTTTCGCCTTTTCTTTCTTTTTCTCCCTCAAGAGCGACGTAAAAGCATCTTCCGTCTCCGCTCCAAAGGAATCTTCTATGATTTTTTTTGCATCATCCGACAGGCCGGAGGTGATGGTGACCTTTCCTTCCGTGACGACGCCGGGCTCCATAGTAAGCTTGGGAGTGGAGATGTTGCCAAGCACTTTGCCCGTGTGCAGCAGGCTGACTTCCTCAGAGGCCGTGATGTTTCCGATGAGTGTGCCGGCAACGGTGACGCGTCGGGCGACGATGTCCGTCTTCACTTTCCCCGAGGGGCCGACTATGAGTTGGTCGTCCGTTCGAATGTCTCCCTGGAACTTGCCTTCGATAAGGATGGAGCCGTTCACGTAGAACCGGCCGTTGAATATCGAGCCTTCTCCGATGACACAATTTGAGTTTTCATTCTTGTTCGGCATTCGGTCTCCTTGCCCATCAGCTGGCCTGGCCACAACCCGGCCGCACGCTCCCGGACCGTGCAAAAGATATCATTGATCTCTCTTGGCTTCAAGTTTACGCAACTCAAGACCTGCTCTCATGTCATGAGGGTCAAGGCTCTGGGCGCGGAGGAACGCGCTGCGCGCCCCCGTCAGGTCCCCGGTTGCGAGCAGGCACCTGCCCCGCAACGTCTCAATGCGTGCAGCAGTGCGGTTATCCGTCAGCCCTGCCTCGGCCAACTGCGCCAGAGCTTCCTGCGCGTTTCCCTGGTGAAGGAGATCGACCGCAAGATTGTATCGACTTTTACCGTTTCCACCGTCGGCAACCGCGAGCTCGAATGACTCGGCGGCCTGCTGCTCCTCCCCCTGCATTTCCTGAATAACCGCCCGGATCGACAGCGCGTCCGAGTCGAGCCCTCCCCGCGCGATCTCATGCTCATGGACTGCAAGGCCCGCGCCGTCCCAATCGTGCAAGGCGATGAGCGCGGACTCCAGCCTGAGGAAAACCTGGGGATCCGAGGTCAGGCGGTCGAACAGCTTCCAGAGCTCTACGAGGTAGGCTTGGGCTGGCATGCTTGGCGATCTGAGGCTCAAAAGGAGGAGAGCCACCTCTGCATCGTCAGGTCTTTGGACAACGAGTGCATCAAGAAGACCGAGGGCGGCGGGCGTGTCTCCCGTGGCAACGCAGAGGCGCGCTAGGGCAAGGACAAGTTCGCGCGAAGCGGGGAAGATCGCCCTTCCTTCCGCAAGCAAGCTGCGCGCACCGAGAATGTCACCTTTCCCCTGGGCTTCGGCTGCCAGATCAGCGTACGGAGTCCAGGAGATCCGGGGATCCAGGCGCAGCGCCTCGTGCAACGCCTCAGCGTATTCGACGTTCATTCCCAGGGCCCGATAGCAGTCAGAGAGAAGAAGGGCGTAATCCGCACGCGGACTTCCCCTCCCTTGAAGCCGCGTGAGCCTGTGAATTGCATTTTTGAAATCCCCGAAATCATAGGCAATCAGGGCGGCTGGTAGGTCGAAGGTTGCATCCGTGAGCTCCGTCGCCGCAAGTGAGTGGGCACGCCCGAGATCCCCATTTTCCAGAAACAGAAGCGCCGCATCGAGGCTGATCCGTTTGTCGTCAACGCTGTTGGCCGCGGCAAGAAAATCAGAGGGTTGTCTCGATGTCTCAAGAGCCAGAAGGCCGCGAGTAAGGCTGTCCGAACCCTGCCAGGCGGTACCGCGCTTCAGGCTGACTTCACCTCGAAGAAGGTCCCCGACTCCCGCTGGCAGCCCGCCGCGCGCCGTGGCCTCCGCATCGGCAAGCCGCCCCGTGCGAAGATACGCGTAGGTAGCGATGCTCCGCACGCTCGGAGTTCGAACACCGCAAGCCAGCGCCCGCTCAGCCATGACGGCAAGCACCCGGAAGTCCCCCGCCTGACGGCTCAAAATGAAGGCTCGCTTCAGAATGCGCAGGGCTTCGCTTTCGTCTCGCCGCAGCGTACGGATTGCCAGAAGCTCCGCTTGGGCGGTGGAGAAGTATCCGCCGGCAATCGCAGAGTCGACGATGGCAAGCTCCGAAGAAATGCCCGGCCGCGGGAAAAGGAGCGGGAGAAGCACAAAATACCCAGCCGCGAGGGCCGCACAGAACCCCAGGAGAATTGCGCCGCCAATCGCAGCTACCCGCCCCCCCGCTCGCATCCGCGTCTACTCTCCGAGGTATTTCTTGCGAACCCCGTCCAGCACGCCGTTGACGAAGCGGTAGGAATCCGAGGTCCCGAAGGTTTTCGAGATGTCCACCGCTTCGTCGATGGTGACCGTGGCTGGAATGTCTCTTTGATGCAGAAGGCAGTAGACACTCATGCGCAGGATTGCCAGGTCCACCCTGTTGAGCCGCGTGAAATCCCAGTTCTCAAGCTGGCCCCTGATGACCGTGTCGATCTGCGGGAGGTTTTCCAGCGCCCCCTGGATCAAGAGTTGCGCAAAATGGACTGTTTCGCCGCCGAGCTTCTGCGCCTTGTCACCGTCGAGCCAGGAGAAGTCGAGCAACTCCTGCACCCCCGCGCCGGAAAGGTCGTGCCTGTACAGCGACTGAAATGCAATGATCCGTCCCGTTCTTCGGGCACCCATGGCTCCCCGGCTGGCGGCGTCCCCCTTTTACCAGGAGAGGTTGTCGTCGAAGTACTTGATCTCAGCCTGCTTGCGAAGGTCCGCGACAATGGCGGAGAGGGCGGTACCCATCGTATCGTTTTGGCGCTGGATCGTCAGGTTCCCCCGGATATATTCGCGGAGCGTGACCTGAAACTGCGGTGGCACTTTATCATCCAGCGTCAGCAGGTGGGCGTCGATTCGGTCAGCCACCTTCACGATGTGGAAACCGATGTTGGAGGTAATGACGTCGCTCGTCTCCCCTTTCTTCAGCTTGAATATCTCGTCGAAAAAATCCTTGCCGAAGAGCTGCGTCCGCTGCGGATCGGAGCGAATGAACATCCCGATGTCACCACCCTTATATTTCGACACAGTGTCCTCGGAATACTTCATGACGAGGTCTCCAAAAGCGGCCCCTGCTTTCAGCTCCGTGAGAATGTCCTCCGCCCGTTTTCGCGCCCTGTCCTTGTCTTCCTTGGCGATCAGAGCCCGCGTGTCGATAAAGATGTGACGAAGGATGAGCACGTCATCGAGGAACTCCTGACTCTTGTGGGCGTCGTAGAAGTCCTGAACGTCGGCGTCGGTCACCGGCTTGACCGTGCCCAGGAGGCCCTTGTCCTTGTTCTGTACGTAGTCGAACGTAAGGAGCTGATCCTTGATCTGCTTCTGGAAGTCGTCCCATGACATCCCGTTGTTTCTGAGGTACTGCTGCAACTCCTGGTCCGTGAAGGGTCTCCCGAGGTTCGCCGCGTTGCCGAGGTTCTTCTGGTACTCCTGGACCCTAGCGTTCATCTCGGCGTCCGAGACGGCTATTTTGTCTCTGTCCCCCGCCTGCTCGATCAACGCGATGCCGATCATCTGGTCGAGCACCTGCTTGCGCTCGTCCTTCGTCAGGGTGCGGCGGTACTGCGCCTCGAGCGGACCGACGACCTTTTGCAGCTGGCTGACCGTAATGGACTGGGTCTTGGTGAGCCGGACCGTCGCAGCGGGGCGGTCAAGCACCTGGGCCCAGACCGTTGACGTAAGCAAGGCCGCAAGGGCAGCCAACAGAATGGATTTTCTCATGATGGAATACGCTCCTCTGTGTGTGCCGTCGGGCGAACCGAGAGCGAAAATCAGTTAACTGAAGTCATCAGGGATTGTCAAGGCATACAGGACAGCCGATGCGCTCCATCAACTTTTTCACGCCGGAAAGCTTGCGGTCCAGCTGAAGACCTTTTTCTAGGCAGTGCAACGCCGCTTTTTGCTGACCGTTGGAGGCATACACCTCCGCGAGCTTCTTGTAAAAGAAGGCGTTGTCCTTGCGGGAAAAATTGAAGCGGATCATTTCCTTGAGCCGCGCAATTGCCTCGGTCTGTTGGAGCTGCGGTAGCATCTTGAAGCACAGGAGCGCCCGGAGCCTGTCGATCACCTCGTCGATGAAGTGATGGAAATAGGGCTTTTCTCTCTCATCGCGGCACAGCTTGGCGTACAACTGGTAGGCGTCGGCGAAATCCCCCCGCCTCTCGAATACTTCTGCGAGGAGGAACGCACAGTCCATGTAATCTTCTCGCGACAGGTACTTCTCCAGCTCGAAAGTCCCGCCTCTGAGCAGGCTTATATACAGCTCAATCGCCTCATCTGCCCTGTTGGAGAGAAGGTCGTGGAAGATCAGCTTGGACTGGCTGAAAGGATCGTCCCGCCGCCTGCGAAGGAACTCGCGGTAGTCGAAACCATGCACACGCACCAGCGTCTGCAACGCTCGGTCGTATTCACCGCGCTTGTCGATATCGGTAAGGACTTCGTAGGCTGCCAGAAGGAGACGCATGTCGTCTTGGGCCCGTCCCGGGTCGTCCTGCCTCAGATCCGGGTGTATTTCTTTTGCCCGCCGGCGGAAAGATTTCTTGATTTCCTGGGTGGTCGAGTTCTGCGTGATGCCGAGCACTTCGTAGTAGTTGATCATCGCCAACGTTATGCTCATCGTAGCCGCTCGCCAAGGGAATGTCAAGGCAAGGGAGAAAAAGCAGGTCTCTTTGCGGCTTTTCGCGGCTTTCCGGGGCGTTCCCTCGCGCCAGTGGCACTTCCCCTCGCCCCGTGATACAGTACGTGCATGTTCGGATTTCTGGTGAAAAAGGCCTTTTTCGACATGTGGGACAACTTGTTCCGCATCCTGATCATGAACCTTGGCTACATCGCCATCCTGGCCGTCTTCCTCCTACTCGCCCCCGTCTTCGCATCCATTCCAGCGCTTTTCGTTGCAACAATTCTCTTCGGCGTGGCGCTGTTTGCCGTCTACACCGGCGGTGTCAGCAAAATGTGCACGGAGATTGCCGACTACCGGCAACCAGGCTTTTCAGACTTTTTCCGTTTTGCGAAGGAAAGTTTGCCGTCGAGCCTGTTGTTTGCCTTGACGGTCGGAATCTACGGTCTCGTGGTCTCGGTTGCCTTTCGGTTCTACGGAGGCATGAAGAGTATTGTCGGTCCTCTGGCGGTAGCCTTGCTCTTCTGGGTCACTTTTGCCGGGATTCTCGCCGCACAGTTCTTTTTCCCCATCCAGTCACGTCTTGACAGAAAGTACCGCAAGATCACGCGAAAAAGCTTCCTTGTCTTTTTTGACAATCCCGGTTTTTCGATCGGGCTCTCCATCTGCGCCTTGATTGTCCTTGTCGGTTCGATGTTCATTGCACTTCTCCTGCCGGGCATCGCCACGATCCTCTTGTGGTGGAACGTGGCTTTCAAGCTTCGGCTGTACAAATACGATTGGCTCGAGCAGAACCCCGGTCAAAACAGGCGCCGTGTGCCGTGGGATGCGCTGCTCGTAGAGGATAGAGAGCGGGTCGGGAAAAGAACATTGCGGGGGATGATTTTCCCCTGGAAGGAATAAGCCGTGCTCGGGGCCAGGAGCGCTCGGACCCAAGCCGCCTTAGCTGATATGCAGCCTCTTGCCGACCTCCTCGGCCTCGACGCTTGATCGAAGCACATCCGAGTTCTTGAGAAACATCCCCTCGCCCTCCATGCTTCGCATCAAGTTGGTAAGAGATTTTGCCGTCCCGAAAGTGGACCGGCAGACAAAGGCATAGCTTTTTTTCCCGGACACCATACCCGAGCCGGCCAGAAAGGAGCGCACGAAGTCGGGCACCTTTCCCGAGAACGATCCCGACGGTTCCATTCCAATGGCTATGTACTGGTAGACCGTCAATTTTACATTGTTGTCACGCCCGCCGTCGAAAACGTCCACTTGGTTTCCCTGCTTTTCGATTCCCTTGGCCAGTCCGTTGGCGAGGTCCCTGATCTTTTCACGATTCTTTCCAGAGAAGAAGACTACCGCCACTCTCATTGTGTGTTTTTCCCTCCGATGTAGGTTCGCTGAAAAGCCCGCTCAGTATCATGCGGGCGCGGCTGACACAGAAATAGGCCGTGAGCTGGGCCGCGGCGCTGCCCCTGTAGGCAGCGCTCGGGCGGACCGTCTTCTCCCCGGCGCCCTCCGCTTCCAGTAGAGCGATGACTTCCTCCTTCTCCAGGAGGATCTTTGCGTAGCGCACTCTCCCCTTCCGGCTTTTTGCCACGGTAAGCTGAAGCACCTTGTCATCCCTCGGGGTGAAGAGAGGTATCTTCTCGTGCACGACCATGTTCCTGATCCAGCGGATCTCGTGGGCAAGCAGGAGAGTCCGTCCGTCGCGGATGATCCCTTCGGCCCTGGCGAGGTCCACCATGTCGACCAGTTCGAGATCGAGAAGGTCTCCCTTCGTCTGCAGCCAACGCTTCTCGCCGCCCTTGATGAACGCCAGCGGGCCTTTGCGCGCCATGCATCCCGCCAACCGATGGATCAGCGCCTGTTCCAAAACCGTGCCGGCAAGGATGCAGGCGCTTTCGGAGAACCCGAAGTAATACGTCTGGTGCATCTGCGCCAGAAGGAACTTCACCCGTCCGCTACCCGGGCCGTCCCCGATGCGGATCCTTTGGTAGTTCAAGTGCTCTCGGCGGATAGCGGCCTCGCGCAGCCTTTTCTCACCGTACCGCTGGCGAAGCGTCGCAAGATGTTTATCTGTACACCGCCCGAGCATTCGTATACTATAGGTTTTCCTGAAAACCATGGTCAAGACAAGATTCCTCTTCCTGTTCAACCGCGCCTTGTTTTCGTGCCTGATGGTCTGCTCGCTAGTAGCGCTGGCCGGCTGCGGCGTCCTTCGCCGCTCCGAAAGGGCTGATGCTGAAGCGCTCCTCCTCGCCAAAGGCAGGCTCGGCCCGCAGGCGTCGCTCGTGCGGACGGCCGGCTCCTTTGTCGCCGTTTATTCGGACCGGGAGACAACGGGACTATACGAAGTCGAGATCCCGGCCTCGGACCATCTCCCCAAGGCAGCTCCGGCGGCGAAGTTGATCGACCGGATCGACATGGGGCCGCCCCTCGGCTCCACTTTCGGCGAACACGCAATGATCGCCCACCGGGACACCGTGACGGTCCTGTACATAGCACGCGCGACGGAGGACAAGCTGATCCTCAAAGTCGCCTCCCACGACGCAGGCGCCGCGGCATGGACCGTGGACGCGTTGGAGCCGGCCGGCAACCCAGTGGCCATACTCCCGGCAGGGCCGGATCACCTCGACCTTTTCTGGGCTGCGGGGCCGCTCCTTCGGGTAACCTACCCAGGCGCAGGGTCCGTGGATTCCTTGGCTGATCCCTTTACTCTGGCAGACCGAGCCGGGACATTCGGTCCAGGGCTGTATGGGGGAGATGCGCTGGATACGGGAACTGGACAGGCACCCGGCGAACGGGGTGTGACGGTTTATGACTCGATCTCGCGCGCCTTGCTGCTGTTCCGCTGGAACGGGTTCTCGTACGACAAGTCGCAAATCGACGGCGCCGGCCCCGTTCATTCCTCGCTCCTCCTATCAGACGGCCGTCTTGCCGTGCTCAGCTGGAATCCTTTGACTCGACGTCTCGAAGTACTGGTCCAAGGCCAGATTCCTTCGCGGACCTCGAAAGCTCTCGTCACCGTGAGCGAAGGGACGTCGACGGTGGCTCTCCTGCCCTCGGTTTTCGCTACTGACCAGACCTCGAACAACGGATCGGCCGCCTCACGGACGAACGACAGGATCGATAGGCTTCTCTACCTCTATGATGACGCCCGCAGCGCAGGCGGCGGAAGGTTGCAGCACGAGCTTTCCCTGCTTGCTCCTGGTTCGGGCTGGGGAATACGCGGATATCACAAGTACGTGCTGCAGTCGGGTGAGGATCCCATCGAAAGCTTTTCCGCTCTTGAGGATTCCGGATGGCTATACGTCCTAGTGCACCAAGGAGACCTGAAACTGTTGAGGTGGAAGTTGCCGGCATAGGGGGTCACGGAGTCAGCGGGGGCGCGAGAGTGTGACGAGGGGAGCACTCTCTCGAGAGTCAGGACTTGTTGTCGATCAGCTCCTTGACGATGAGCACGGAGCATTTCGCGTTTCTTACGATCTCCTTGCGCTGCCTGCTCAGAACGTCGTGGACACTCTTGCTTTCCTCCAAGCCCCCAAGGAGGATGATATCCGCCCCGACTTCCTCGGCGGCTTCGACGACTTCCGTGGAGACGGTGCCCCGGCGCAGAACTTTCTCCATCTCGACGCCTTTTTTCGACGCAAGGTCCTGCACGTAGTTCAGGTATCTGTGGCCGTTGTCCTCGAGGCTCTTCTCGTATTCCCTGCTTTCCTCTTCGACGAAAATCTTGGAGTGAAGAAGCTCGCGGAGCGTCGCCGTGTCCACGACGTACACGCACACTAAGCGCAGCTTGAACAGCTGCGCCATGATGATCCCGTACCTGGCCGCGTTCAGGGAGGATTCCGACCCGCTGACGGCAACCACGATCGTCTGAATGAGCGACTTCATGCTCTATCCCCCAGAAGCCGGGCTTTGAGGATTTTCTGCACGAAGAAGACTTCGCGTTCCCTCTCCTCCAGCACGTCCTCGATGAACTTTTTCGTCTCCAGAACGTCGGGAATCACGATCTTTTCCAATGCGTTAACACGCCGCTGCGTCTTGCGCACCTCTTTGGCCAGGCGCCATACCGTGGTCCGGATCTCCGCCATCCGCGCCACGAGCTTCAGCAGCTCGAAGAACTCCACCATCGTACGGTCGCACGTGGCGTTGGTGTTCATGAACGAGTACTTCAGCGCCATGTGCGGAGTCTGGACGTCGATGGTGGGCAGAGGGATCCCCATGAGCCTGGTCTGCTTCTCTTTCAGGACATAGTCAAAGGTTATCCCCGCGCTCACCTCGCGGGCCGTCTCACGACCCAAGCCGACGATCGTCGTTTTCAGCGCCCTGTAGGCGGACTCCACACGCTTGTCGAGGTCCCGTTCAAGAAGCTTCACCTCCTCTACCATGCGCATCAGCTCCATGACGAGGATCTCGCGCTTTTGCTCGAGCAGTTCGAACCCTTCGCGTGCTATGGAGAGCTGGCCGCGGACGGCGAAGAGGTTCGATTTTGTCGGGGGAACGTCGTAACGCGCCATTTATTCATTTCCTGCGGTCTTCTGCTCGACCGAATCCTGTTTTTCATACTTCGCGAAGTACTTCTCCAGGGTCTGCTCTTTGATCCGGTACAGCTCCGCACGAGGCAGCGTGGTCAGCAGTTGCCACCCCAGCTCGAGAGTCTGCTCGATGCTGCGGTTCTCACGCTCCCCTTGGGCCAGAAAATCGCGCTCGAACCTGTCGCCGAAAGCGAGGTACCTCTTGTCCAGGTCCGACAGCTCCTCTTCGCCGATGACCGAGGCAAGGGAGCGTATGCTCTTGACGCGCGAGTATGCGGCAAAAATCTGGGAAGAAAGCTCCTTGTGGTCGTCGCGCGTCATACCAGGGCCAATACCGTCCTTCATGAGTCGCGAGAGGGAAGGAAGGCCGGCGATGGGGGGATAGATCCCTTTCTGGAACAGCTCACGGTCCAGGACGATCTGTCCCTCGGTGATGTAGCCGGTGAGGTCGGGGACGGGGTGCGATATGTCGTCGCTGGGCATGGTGAGTACCGGTATCTGCGTGATGGAGCCCTTGGACCCCTCGATCCTTCCCGCGCGCTCATACAGCGAGGCGAGGTCGGAGTAGAGGTACCCCGGATACCCCTTGCGGGACGGGATCTCGCCACGGATGGTGGAAACCTCGCGCAGCGACTCGCAATAGTTCGTGATGTCCGTCATCACGACGAGCACGTGCATGTCGCACGTGTAGGCGAGGTATTCCGCAGCGGTGAGCGCGCAGCGTGGCGTGATGATACGCTCGATGGAAGGGTCGTCCGCCAGAGAGAGGAACATCACGACGTTGGAAAGAACGCCGCTGTCCTCAAAGGCATCGATGAAAAACCGCGCCACGTCGTACTTAACCCCCATGGCCGCGAACACCATGACAAAAGGCTCATCCGAGGTGAGGATCTTCGCCTGCCGGATGATCTGCGCCGCAAGCCTGTTGTGGGGCAGCCCGTTGCCGGAGAAAATCGGGAGCTTTTGGCCGCGGATTAGGGTGTTCATCCCGTCGATACAAGAGATTCCGGTCTGGATGAAATCCCTCGGATATGTGCGCGCATCCGGGTTGATTGGGACGCCATTCACGTCCAACTTAAGCGAGCTGAACGGCGCCGGGTACCCGTCCATGGGATATCCCAGTCCGTCGAAGATTCTCCCCAGCATGTCTCGGGAGACCCTCATCTCCATAGGCGCTCCGCTGAACTCCACTGCGGAGCTCTCCGTGGACAGACCTGTGTTGGGGCCGAAGATCTGGACAGCCACGGCCTTTTCCGACACCTCGATGATGCGCCCTTGCCGTCGGCTTCGCTCACGGTCGTAGACGAACACCATCTCCCCAAGCCCAACCTCTTCGGAGCGCTCCAGGATGATGATGGGACCCTCAATCTTCGTCACGCCCCGGTGTTCCAGACCCGTCATCTGCTATAGCTCCTCTCCAGCTCGTCCATTTCCTGAGTCATCAAAGCCTCGACTTCATCCAGGCCGGCGAGCCGGTCGTTCGGGATGGTCGACTTGGCCCTGATGATCCGGTCCTGGCAGGAAAGCTCCCTGATCTTCAGGAGAGGCGCGCCGAGCTGGACGATTGCCAGGGCACGATCATAGAAGTCCATGATGATCTTCAAGATCCGCACCTGCTTTTCGGGAACGCTGAACATATCGATGTCGTCGAAGGCGCTCTGCTGGAGGAAGCCGTTTTTCACCATCTCAGCGATCAGAAGGATGAGCCTCTGGTTGTCCGGCAGCGCATCCGGTCCGATCAGCTTGACGATTTGCGACAACCTCTGCTCGCGCTTGAGAAGGTCGAGCGCTTTCTCACGAACCCCGCTCCAGAAAGGATTTACCTTCTCCCACCACGGTTTTATCTCCTCCGCGTACTCGCTATAGGAGTCGATCCAGGAAATGGCGGGGTAGTGACGCGCGTTGGCGAGCTCCCTGTCGAGCGCCCAGAAGCACCGGATGAACCGCTTGGTATGCTGCGTCACCGGCTCGGAGAAGTCCCCTCCCGGAGGCGACACTGCGCCGATGACTGAGATGGAGCCGGTGCGGTCCCCCAAGGCTTTCACCTTCCCTGCCCGCTCGTAGAACTCCGCAAGCCGCGTGGGAAGGTAGGCCGGGAAGCCTTCGTCTGCGGGCATTTCCTCCAGCCTTCCTGACAACTCGCGCAGCGCCTCAGCCCACCGCGACGTGGAGTCCGCCATGACGGCCACATCGTAGCCCATATCACGGAAATATTCGGCAAGCGTTATCCCTGTGTATATGGACACCTCTCGCGCCGCCACCGGCATGTTCGACGTGTTGGCGATGAGGACCGTCCTCTCCATGAGAGACTTGCCGGTACGCGGGTCCTGGATCTTGGGGAACTCGGTGAGAACGTCCGTCATCTCGTTCCCGCGCTCTCCGCAGCCGATGTACACTATGATGTCCGCGTCGCACCACTTTGCCAAGGCGTGCTGCGTCATAGTCTTGCCGGTCCCGAATCCGCCCGGGATTGCCGAGGTGCCGCCTCGGGAAATCGGGAAAAAAACGTCAATGACGCGCTGCCCGGTAATGAGGGGCTCGTCCATTCCCATCTTCTCGATATACGGCCGGGGTTTGCGTGCAGGCCAGTAGTGGGACATGGACATTTCGACGCCGCCGGCCATTTTCAGGATGGTTTCCCCGATCGTGTAGTCACCCTCCGTCGCAACCCACTCGACCTTCGAGGGGCGCGTCGTCGGGAAGACGACGATCTTGTTGAGGATTGTGGGCGATTCCTGCACTTCGCCAACGATGGCACCCGGGGCAATGGGATCCCCGGCTTTGCACGTAGGCTGGAAGTGCCACTTCTTGTTCATGGAAAGCGGGGGTGTCTTTATTCCGGGAGGAATGAAACTGCCCGCGGTCTTTTTGATCTCCGCCAGGGGCCTCTGGATGCCGTCGTAGATCTCTCCCAGCAGCCCCGGACCAAGGTGAACACTCAGCGGCCGTTCGAGCGACCAAGCGCTCTCCCCGACGCGCATACCGGTGTTCTCTTCATAGATCTGGATGGTCGCCGTGTCGCCTTCCAGCCGGATGATCTCCCCGATGAGCCGTTTCTCACCGATCTCGACCACATCGTAGAGACCGCTCCCCCCGAGGCCGGTTGCCTTGATGATGGGACCGTTGATCCGGATTACTTTGCCTTCGATCATCTGCTCACACGTCCCTTCCAAGCAGGGCTTCTGCCAACTCCTCGCGATTCTGCTCCAGAAGCTGGGCGCTCAGCTCTCTCATGGTCCCCCGAAAACGTACCCGTCCGTCCGCTGTTTCCACAATAATGCCGACGTCGCGGTTTTCCCCGAACGGGCCCTGTTCCATTTCCTTCACGTCCTGCACGCGCACGCCGAGGATGCTCCCTTCCACAATCTGCCGTGCCTCTTTCCCCGTAATCCCGGACGCGAAGACGACCACATCCTTGTCGCGAAATACGGAGGGGAGGCGCTGCAAACGGTTGCCGATAATCGCGGCCAGGTCCTTCGCCGACAGCCCGGCGAAGAAGTCCTTTAGCGCCGCATCCAGCGTCTCCTGAATATAGGAGAGGCGGGCGCGCATGAAATCAAGCGGGAGCGATGCGGCCAACTCGCTTCGCACCGCTTCCACTCGCTTCTCCCTCTCCGCCTCGAGCGTTCGGATGTCCGCGTCCGTTTTCCGCTGCCACTCCTCGCGCACAGACGCGCATTCACGCCCTGCTTCCGTCAGGACGCGCTGGGCCTTGGCGCGGGCATCCTCGAGGACCTGCTTTTCGAGCGCGTCTCCTGATTTAAGGACTTCCATGGTATCTTCCTACACGTGTATACCGACTGCGTCGCGAATGGAATCGATGAGGCTCTTTCGGTCCGCCCTATGCCCTTCGATTCCCGGAACCTCGACGATCAACGGATATGAGCCGTTCATCTGCCAGTCCATCACTTCATGGCTAAGAAAAGACGACACCTGCTCCGTGAGGATCAGAACGCGCGCCTTCCCCTCTTCCGTGACGGCCGCAAACGCTTCCCGGGCCTCCTTTTCGGTGGAGGCCACGGTTCCCGGCACGCCGACAAAGCGGAAACCGATGACGACCTCTTCGTCGCCGATTACGTGGAACTCCACGTCCTCACCCGATCTATCCGGCGGATGACAGGATCATGAGGGCTACGATAAACCCCCAGAGGCAGATGCCTTCCGCCAACCCGACGAAGGGTAGCGCCTTGCCCGAAAGATCCGGGTTCTCGCTCATCGCAGCCATCGCCGCCGCCCCGATCTGCCCGACCGCGATACCTCCTCCCAAGGTCGCAAAACCTACCGCCAGAGCGGCGCCCAGGAACTTAAAGATATGTCCGGGAGCCTGCGCGCTCTCCGTCGCCTGGGCGAAAACCGCTGGAGCCGCCGCCACCACCAGAAGCACCGCTGTAAGAATGAACCTCTTTTTCACCGCACACCTCCCGAGCGCAAAGTGAAGGGCCTGAACTCTTCCCCTGATTCAGTGAAGAACTTGGAGAAGAACTCGTAGTATTGAAGCCTGACCACCTGGATCGTCACAATTAGGCCTTCCAGAACTATGATGATCGAGTTTCCGATCAGGATAACGAAGACACGGAACACAATTCCCCCGGCAGCCCCCCCGACCATGTCGGCAAGGAGAAAGACGATTGTGCTGAGTACAGTGTGTGCCAGGGCGAAGGCGGCAACGCGGAGGAAAGAAACCGAGTTGGAGATGTAGTAGATCCCCGACTCGAGAATTTCTACGATCCCTTCCATAATGAAGCTGAAAAGACCGTCCTTGAGGACAGGACGCTTTTTTTCCGCAAGACGTATGATCGGCTCCCGGAAGAAAAGAGCAAGCAGGGGGACGGCGAGGACAACCAGATCGATCCCGCTGAAGGCTCCTCCAAGGATGATGCGTACGCCCACCGAGAGCACGTACCAGAAAAACAGCGCGCCCGCCAGGCCCGTCTTCGAAAGAATCGCCTCATCCCATCTGCGCATGCGGAAGGTGTTCACCAAGTTGATGATCAAGCCGATGGAATTGATCACGGCTCCGATGCCGATGGTCACCCCGAAGAAAAGGATTATCTTCTCGAACCCCGCAAGCGACACGATGTGGTCCGCGGGGTGGCCCGTGATGGTCCGCGTGATGAATCGGGACACGGGCACAAGGACCTCCTCGTTGGCGAAAAACGAGCCATAGAGCAGGCCTGTGATCATGGAGGCCGCGCCAACGACGATGAAGACAGTCCCGAAGTTTTTCTTCCTGTAGGATTCGAATGCCTTCACCCTGCCACTTGAAATGAGGAGACCTAGAAGCAGCCCGACAAAGCCTTGCCCGACGTCGCCAAACATGATCGCGAAAAGCAGCACGAACATGCCCGCAACGAACGGAGTCGGATCGATGGTCCCGTAGAGCGGGACGCTGTAGGAAAAGACCATGCGTTCGAAGGATCGCACGATGCGACCGTGGCGGAGGGACACCGGGACCTTCACCTTGCCCGAGCGTACCTCAGGAAGCTCCTCCGGGTCGAAGGCTTTGAGGGCGAGCCTGCCCTGGGAGATTTTCTCCAGCTCTGCGGCAACTTCCGTGTACTTTCGCTTCGGTATCCAACCACTCACGCGCATAACGGATCCCGTTGACGCGAAGCCCTGTTTCACCGAATCAACGGTCGCGGCGAGCTCCAGCTCCCCGCGGAGTTTTTGAATGATCTGTTCGCGCTCGGATCTAGCCCGCCGCTTTTTCTCTGCCAGCAAGGACAGCTCCTGATCAGTACGCTGGAGGTCTCTTTCCAGCGCCTTTATGACATCCGTTGGTACGCCGGTGGCACCGGCGGGAAGCTCGAGCGGCTGGAACTCGAATTTCGCCAGCTCGTTGTCGAGGGCAACCCGTCCCGTGCGGGAGGCGATGGCGATAATGTGACCGGGCTTCTTGAGCGTGACGATAATAGCCCGGCCGGCTAGGGCTTGGGTCAAGTCCTCCAGCTTCTCCAGCGGAACAACTCCGAGCCGAAATGCAAGGTAGGTGAGGCCCGCCAGATCCCCGAAGGGAACCGTCAGCTCGGAAAACTCGGAAAGCTCCTCAAGGCTCCGCCTCAGACTGAGTCTCTGCTCGACTAGCCGGCTTTCCTCGGCGACAAGGTTCACGGTTTCCGCGATGATGGCTTCGGCAGCTCCCCGCAGGACTTCCCGGGACTTAACGAGGCCGGATTGATCCGTCTCAGGTGCCTCAGGCATCTCGAAAAACCGCGCAAGGGCTTCAATCTTGGTCCGCAGCTCCGCAATCTCGCGTTCCGCCGGAGTTGGCTCGGTCTGCTCGTTGTTTTCCACGATCAACTGCAGGCAACCCGCGAAGCCGAGATATCGCATCACCGCATCAACGTCGCGCTTGAGCACGAGAAGCTCGATTTTCTTCATCCGCTCCATGAACAACATCAGAGCGCTCCGACCATCGCCATGACCTCATGCTCGGGCAGCGAAAGACGGGCCGCTTCCACGGCTATCTTGAGCATCCCTGTCTCTAGTTCCTTCAGCTTGAAATAGGCCGCAATAGGCGTCAGCGTGAAGGGCGACTGGTGGAACAACTGATGTGCCCGTAGGGCAAGACGCTGCGCGGCTTTCTGTTCGGCCCTTACGGGGTCAGGACCGCGGAAAGCCTCTCCGAGCTGATCTTCCACCAGCCAGGAGAACCTCCATTTCCGCCAGCCCTCCGCCGAGTCGGCAGGAATCTCGAACAGCTCGACAATAGCCCTCTTGTGAGTGTCCACCATTCCTGGGATCAAAAGCGGCTGCGCATGCTGGACATCCAGCCCGAAAAAAAACCTCAGCCGCATTGCCCAGATGACGTTCGCGAGCGAAATCTCGAGGCGCACGAGCCGCAAAACGCCCGTGCGATCACGGGGAGGGAGCCCTTGCGCGAGCGCAAGGAGGCGGGAGTAGTAGTCGCGATCCAGTTCGTTCTCGAGTTCGAACATCTGCGTTTCGCTGGGACGCTCCAGCACCCAGGCGTACGGGCTTGCGGCAATGGCGTTGTGCGGATCACGCGCATCCTGCAGGTGAAGCTGGGAATATTTCCCCAAGTCCCACACCTGCGGTTCTTCCTTGCCTTGCTGCGAGATGCTTCGCAGCAGCGACTTTACGCTTTGGTACTCGTACTTGCGCAATATGTGGACGAGGATTTCGGGGGGAGGGCTTCCGATCATCGAAAGAACATCCGTGATGGCGGCGACCCCGGCGCGCCGGATTCGGCTTTCGAGGTCCGCCGGCAACGGTTCACTTGAGCCAGCGTCTCGTTGTCCTGGGAAAAGGAGCTGATAGATCTCTTCGAGCTTTTTCAGGCGCAGCAGATCCTGGAAGTTGGCCCCGACGTAGGTCTTTGCCATAATCCCGTAGATCTTCGCCTGGACATAGGCGTAGCGGAAGGTCCTGATCATTCCCCGCCTTTCTCGATCAGCTTTGCCAGGAGGGGAAAGAAGCCCTTGCGGTCCACGTGGCGGGCTGCGAGCTTCGCCCGGTACTCCTCGTTTTTCTCCCGTCTTTCTCTTACGGCTCGTTCCCTTTCCGCAGTCACAGCTCTATCCACGTCCGCAGCCTTCTCCTTCAGCGCGGCGGCGTGGCGCTTTTGCGCTTCCCCGCGCGTCTCCGCCTTGCGCCGATTGGCTTCGGCCTCGGCGGAGGAGACCATCTCCGCGGCGCTTCGTTCGGTCTGCAGGAGCCTGTCAAGCATGTCGGACATATGTGCACCCGTTCCTCGGGCAGCATACCCGCGCGGGTCCCGCCGCCCAAAATGATGAAAGCGTCTTGTTTCGAGATGATGGCCCTTGGAGCGCGCAACGCACATCTGCGTAGCGCTGCTCGGGGCCGCACTACGTGCCGGTCATCTCCTCGTACTTCTTGATGATCCGATTCACCTTCTCAGGGCTTCCCGCGCCGATCACCTCCCGTGAAAACGAGTCGTTCTCCACCAGGAGGGCGATCTTTTTCAAGACCGCCAAGTGCGTAGCGGCGTCTTCCTCGGAGCTGACGAGGAGAAAAAGGATGCGTACCGGCTCCCCGTCCAGCGACTCGTAGTCGATCCCGTGGTCCGAGACGCCGAGGACGCCTATGACGCCCCGCGTGAACTTTGTTTTGGCGTGGGGAATTGCAATGCCCTTCTTGATCCCGGTGGACATCTTCTCTTCCCGACGACGGATCGCCTCAAGGATTTCGTCGCGACTATCCGTGTGGTACTGAGTCACCAGCAAGTCCACGAGCTCTTCGAAGACCTCGGTCTTGTCCTCCGCTTCCAAATGGCACTTGATCCGAGGCACTGAGAAAAGCTCATGGAGAAGGACCCCCACGACTAGTCGCCCCTTTTTGCAGGGGCCACAGGCGCCGGAGCGGGAATCGCCGGAGTGCTGGGCTGGTTCGTCGGAGGGTTGGCCGACACCGGTACGGGAGTCGTCGGCAGCTGCCCCTGGGTGAGCGGTGCACTCGGGCTCGTTGTCGAAGGAGCCGGAGTCTGGACCCACCAGTTCTGCTGCGGTCCGCCCTGCATGGATTCAGCGCGGGCGCGCCCAACGACGTTTCCCACCTCAGCCGTCTTGTTTGTCAACGCAATGCCGAAGATGCAGAAAAGGAAGACGGCTGCAAGGACTGCCGTAAAACGCGTGAGCACATTGCCGGATCGGGACCCGAACGGCGTGGTGCTCCCGCCGCCGAAGATTCCCCCCATCCCTTCTCCCTGATCGTCCTGCACAAGGACGACGAGCACCAGGAGAACGGCGCTTAGGATCAGGATACCCAGAAGGACTTTGCTGATCAGACCCATTCTTCACAAACCCCCTTATCGATCGTAGCGCACAATGGGGAGGAATGTCTCGGGCTTCAAGGAAGCTCCGCCCACCAGCGCGCCGTCGATGTTTTTCATTTTCATCAGATCCCTTATGTTGTCCGGCTTGACCGACCCGCCGTACTGGATGGTCATGTCCTGAGCGGCCTTTTCGGTATAAGATTTTGCCAGAAGCCCTCGAATGAAGGCATGCACCGCGTCCGCGTCCTGCGGAGTGGCGTTTTTGCCCGTACCGATAGCCCAGACCGGTTCATAGGCGATCGTGACCCGAACTAGGTCCTTCTCTCCCACTCCAGCGAGGCCTTCCGTGGCCTGCGACCCGACCACTTTTTCCGTGATGCCTTTTTGCCTTTCCTCTAGCGTTTCCCCGACACAGAGGATGACTTGGAAGCCTTCTGCCAGGGCGAGCCGCACCTTGCGATTCACAAGGGCGTCCGTCTCACCGTAGACGTGGCGCCGCTCCGAGTGCCCCAGGATGATCACGGACACGCCGGCGTCCGCAAGCATTCGCGGGGAGATTTCTCCCGTGTGGGCACCCTCCAGCTCTGCAGCGGCGTTCTGCGCGCCGAGCAGGATGTTCGTGCCATCCAGAACCTCCCGTACGGCATGGAGCGCCGTGAACGGAGGGGCAATCATGATCTTCTTGTTTCTCTCACCGGAAAGCTCGGTTGCAAGGACCGTGGAAACCGCGATGGCCTCAGCGGCGGTCTTGTACATTTTCCAGTTGCCGGCGATGAACGGTGTCCTCATGTCCCTCACCTATCCATGAGAGCAACGACGCCGGGTAGCTGCTTGCCTTCCAGCAGCTCCAGGGAAGCGCCGCCGCCGGTCGACACGTGCGTGATTCTCCCGGCGAGGCCGAACTGGTTGACCGCTGCCACGGAATCCCCGCCTCCCACCACTGTGGTGCCCTTGCAATCCGCAACGGCTTTGGCAATCTCCTGGGTCCCGCCGCTAAACTCGGGGAACTCGAAAACGCCCATGGGGCCGTTCCAGATCACCGTGCGGGCCTTAATGATTTTCTCACGGAACAGGGCGACGGTCTTCGGCCCGATGTCCATAGCAATTTTGCCGTCCGGGACGTCGGCGCCGTTCACGATCTCCGCCTTCGCGCTTTCCGCGAACTCCGACCCCACGCGGTGGTCCACGGGAAGAAGCACCTCGACGCCGGCCTTCTTAGCCTTGTCGAGGAACGAGGCAGCGGTGGGGATAAAGTCTTCCTCTACGAGCGATTTACCGACCGAGTGGCCCTGCACCTTGGAAAAGGTGTAGGACATGCCGCCCCCGATGATCATGGTGGTTACTCGGGGAAGAAGGGACTCCAGCACAGCGATCTTCGTGGAGACCTTTGCCCCGCCGATCACAGCCACAAACGGCTTGGCCGGGTTCTCGAACACACCGCCCAGAAACTTGATTTCCTTTTCCATGAGGAAGCCAGCAACTCCCGGAAGGATCTTCGCCACACCTTCCGTTGAGGCGTGCGCGCGGTGCGCCGTCCCAAATGCATCGTTGACGTAGACGTCCCCCAGGGACGCCAGCTGACGGGCGAAGGCAGGATCATTCTTCTCTTCTTCCGAGTGGAAGCGGACGTTTTCCAGGAGGACCACGTCCCCGGCCTTCATTGCTTTGACCACGGCTTCCGCGGCGGGGCCTACGCAGTCGGGAGCGAGGGTCACGTTCTTTCCCAGGAGCTCGGAGAGACGCTTCGCAACAGGAGCAAGGCTGTTTTCCGTGTCCGGCTTCTTGGGTCTCCCCAGGTGGCTCATTATCACGAGCGAGGCGCCTTTCTGGTCAAGGATGTACTTCAGTGTCGGCAAGGCAGCCGTGATCCGGGTGTCATCCGTGATCTTCCCTTCCTTTAAGGGGACGTTGAAATCGACACGGACGAGCACCTTTTTGTTTCGCAAATCGACATCCCGTACAGTTTTCTTCGCCATTTCGTGGTCTCCTTGAGCGTTCTCGCGAGGATGCGGGGTTCGTAGTAATCGTACTGGAAAAGCCGTCGGAGTGTCAACGGGAGCGGTGGCACGATGTGGCGCGAAAGAGAGGATAGGGAGCTCACCCGCCAATGCGCAAGAGCCGGGCAAGGATGTTTCCGCTTCTTTGCGCGGGCTGAACCGTCGGCTTTGAGACGGGTTTCGGGGCAAAAACTACCTGGTCTCCCGGATTGACGTAGTCGAAATAGCCCCGAATTCGAACAGTGCCTTCTGAAACACCTTCGTCAACCCCCGTCACGAGGAAATCCCCCACGACATCTTTGGCGTCGAAGGACAGCCCCGGCGTGTCCGGATTCAGCCTCACCGTACCCTTGCGGACAATCACCATTGTGTCGGCCTTTTTCAGCCCCTGGAAGGATCCCAGGTCGATCAGGCCCTGGTCGAACTTGCGAACCATGAGTGTTGCACGCGGCGGGAGAACGGTGGCGATCTGGCCTTCGAGCTTAAGGAAGGCGTCACGGACACGATCGTTTCCTGTGCGGAACGCATTGAAGCTACCGATGAGCGCCGCCGTGGCTGAGAGGTACATGTCTGCGGTGGTGGAGAAACTGCGGTCCGCTTCGTCGATCTGCAGGACAATGAAGTAGTCATTCGACCCGCTTCGCGCCTTGCGGAAGGCGTCATCGAAGCCGGTGGCCAGGGCCGAGCCCTCTGGCACTGTTATGGATCCGTCTCCGCCGAGAAGAAACGCGAAGTAGCGGGTCAAGTCCTCGCTTGCCAGCGTATGCAGGAGCCGGTTGCGGGCGGGAATTGTGTACACGGGAATGGAGTAGCGCTTCCGATCGAGGTTGTGCTGGTCATAGCCCCAGGCACGGGAAATCGAATCCGCCAGGCTACTGTTCAGGCCCTCGATTTCGTCCTGCACAAACGTGTCAGGCGTACCGAGCTTGGCCAGCACGGAAAGTTCGCTGAGATATTTGTCGGGAAAACCTTCCGTACGGAAGATTCTAGCGTATGCGACGCGCGCGTCCCTCCCTGTGGGATCCAAGAGTACGGCGCGGCGGTACTCCTCGAGCGCTCTGTCCAGAAAATTGCGCTCTTCCTGCGCCTTGCCTTGGGTGAGATGGAAAGCCGACATCGTCTTGCGCTGCGCGTCATCCATGGGGAGGGCGTCGATTGCCGTGTTTTCCATGGCGATACGCGCTACCTCGTCCTCCGGCCGTACGCCAAGCCCAGAGGAAAAGCCAGAAATTGACTTGGGCGTGTCTTTGGAGCTTCTGTATGCCAGACCCAATGAATACCACGCCAGACTGTCGTCCCTCTTAGCGGTCACCACGTCCTGAAGGATGTTGGCAGCATCGGCCGGCCGGTTCGTCTGGAGATAGATTTCCCCCAGAAGACTCCTCGCCTCCTCCATTGCAGGGGCGAGTGAGAGCGCGATCTGGGCATGCTTTTCAGCGGTCGAAAAGTCCCCCGTCCTTGCATACCAGCGCGCGGCTGCCAGCTGCACGTGCGGGTCGGAAGAATGGCTCTTCAGCGCAAGCTCATAGTATTTCGCGGCGTTTGCGAAATCTCCCAGCTCGTCTGACAGCTGGGCCAGCGAGAGTATGGCGCGGGTACTTTCGGGAGCGAGCTTCAGGCTCTGAGTGTAGCCCAAAAGGGCAGTGCGCATCCGGCCGTCGGCGATGTCGGCTTCCGAAAGCCCCATGCGGGCCTCTGCGTTGTTGGGTTGATCTGCAAGGACTGCGTTGAACAGCGAACGCGCCGCAGCGGTGTCATCCTGTCCGACTCGTATCCTTCCCTCCAGGACGGCAAGATCCGGGTTGTTGCGGTCATTCACCCGGGCCATGGCGACGTATTTGTACGCCTCGTCATACTCTCCCATGGCGAGGAAAGCCTGCGCGAGGCCAGCCATGGGCTCAACATAGGATGGATTGGCGGACAGCGCTTCTTTGAACTTCTCAACAGCCAGCGCGTAATCCTCGGTTGCCTGTGCCCGAAGCCCTTCCTGGTAGGAAGCGCGAGCATCCTGGGCAAAGGTCGGTACTCCTGCGCAAAGCAGAGCACAAGCGCAGGCAAGCACAATCTTCCCGCTCACTTCGCGATGATCCTCACTTCTTTCAGCGCGTCCAGCAGGCGCTCCTGGAGGGCAAGCATTCTCCCGCCCTTTCCCGTGCTGTGGTCCATTCCGGCACAGTGCAGTATCCCGTGAACCACCAGACGTTTCAACTCCTCATCCTCCGAGACTTCGAAATCGAGCGCGTTGCGCCTCATGGTGTCCAGGGATATCGCGATATCCCCGGCCACCGGCGCGCCCGAGATTTTCCCGCTGCGGGGTTTCCGCGCGGGCCCGCGAGAGGACATCTTCCCGGAGGGGACTTCCCGAAGGGTGGCATCGAAGAAAGTGGTTTCTCGCGAAAAGGAAAGAACATCCGTGGGACGGTCCTTTCCCCTGTAGCGATTATTCAGCTGCCGCATTCGCTCGTCATCGCACAGAAGAAAGGACAGATCCCACTGCTCTGCCCCTGCCTCATGCAAGACGTGTTCGCAGAAACTTCGAAGCCGCGCTCGCCATCGCGGCGCTCGCACGCCTTGCACCACGACCTCGATGCTGCGCATCATTTCGAGGCCAGGCTGCGCGTCTGCGCAATCTTGGGGTATTCGATGCGTGTGTGGAAGTATCCTTCCAGGATGTGCACGAAGCTTTTGCGGATGGACTCGAGGTCCCGGAGGGTAAGATTGGAATCTCCCAACTCGCCAGAGGAGAACTTCTCCATAATCATGTCCTGTACGAGGCTCTCCAATTTGGCTTCGGTCGGCCGCTTGAGGGTGCGCGAAGCGGCCTCGACGCTGTCCGCGAGCATGAGCACCGCGGCTTCCCGGGTCTTGGGTCGAACGCCCGGATAGGAGTACTCATCCCTCGAGATGCGGGGGTTCTTCCCTTCCTTGATGGCCCGATTGTAGAAAAACGTGATTAACCCCCGGCCGTGGTGCTGAGCGATGATGTCCACAAGCGCCTGGGGAAGCCGAAGCTCGCGGGCCTTCTCGATACCGATGCGCACGTGGCTCTTGATCACCGCCGCCGAAAGGCTGGGCTTCATGTCGTCGTGCCGGTTGAACGCTTTCTGGTTTTCAATGAAGTAGTCGGCCTGATCCACCTTCCCGATATCGTGATAGTAGGCGCTCACGCGGGCAAGCAGGGAGTTGGCCCCGATGGCTTCACAGGCGGTTTCCGCCAGATTGGCGACGCTGATGGAGTGCGTGTAGGTCCCTGGCGCCTGGGACAGCATCTTCTTGAAAATAGGCGAATTGAGGTCTGAAAGCTCCATCAGCTTGAACCGGGTCGGAGCGTTCAGCAGATACTCGAAAACGGGCAGGAAAGCGAGGGTAAGGATGCTGCAGAGGAATCCGTTGGCAATCCCGAACACGGCCAGGGGAAGCAAACGACCCGGCTCCTCGTTGGCAAGCACGCCGAGCATAACGAGGATGGCCGCGGAAAGCAGGGACAGCAGGAGCCCTGCCCTGATGATGTCCAGGCGCCTATCGGCGTCCCGCACCACCGCCGTTGCGGCCACTCCGCTAAGGAACGCGAAAAGGAAGCTTGGCACGTTCAACCCGGTCAGGAGGAGCAGGGCAAGGGACACGGCGAGGGCGAAAAACACCCCAACAGGGGTGGAGATGAGGATGGCAACCCACATTACCATAGCCGCCGTGGGAATGGCTGCGGCCACCGGCACCCAGTCGGGGAGATTCGCGAAGCGCTGCACGAAGGCGCTCACAACGATGTGCGCCAGCCCGAGGCCTAAAAGAAGAAGCGCGTTGCCGCGGCGGATGGCGGCGGGGCCGCCGCGCATGCCGAACAGGTAGAAAGCGAGGATGAACGTGACCAGGAGGAACAGGATGCTTCCTATTATCCCGTTCACGTCGAGTGTCTTCACATAGGAGTTGAGGGCCTGAACGCGCAACGCGATGGGCTCCGTGATGAGGTCCCCCCGTCTCACCAGCACCTGTCCTCGCGCCATTTTTTCCACCACCGGGTCGACGTCTGCCCGCGCGCGGTTTCTCCGTTCTTGCGTCAGCTGTGAATCGTAGAAACAGTTCACGACCGCGAAAGACCCTAGGAGCCTAAGAATGCCATGCTTTTCCGCGTCGCCACGCGACCGCTCCGTCGCCCCGGCCTCCATCTGATCCGTGACGCTGTTTGCCGTCAGCACCTGGTCCAGGGGAACTTCCTCAGACTGCGCAAGGCCGTCCCGCGTCCGCCGAAGCTCAATGGCCCCGGCGACTAGCGCCTCATCACGGTGCTCCGCCAAGTCCACCACGCCGCGGGAAAGCGCCACCTCGACGAGGCTTCTCGCGTCATCCAGCAGCCGCGCGGGGTCCGCCGAACGGCTCAGAGAGACGATGTCGTCCTTCAACAGCCGGCCGGGGAAGTCCGCCTGCGCTTTTTCATAGATGGTTGCCGGGGAGAGACCCATTGCTCGCCATTTGGAAAATGACTGGGAAAAACCGTCGTAGGAAAGAAGAGCGTCCCTCGTCACCGCGTCGTTCAGCGTGAACACCGGAGGCACGAGCCTCTCTCGCGCCTCACGCTTTATCTCGGTAGCCCTGACGTCCACGTACGGAAAGTCCCTTTCCACCACATAGTCCCTTTGGGCTGCTTCACCGACGGTGACCGCGGAGAGGCGGTCGGGTTGGAAGATGCCGCCGGTCTGAGTAACCGCAATGACCACGGCGACCGCGAGGAGAAAGGTTACGACCGTCGCAAGGGGCGTCCATTTCTCCCTGCCCAGCCGGCGAACAAAATCCCTCGTCCGGGCAGGTATCAACCGTGGATCACTCTTCATGCGCGGTTTCGTATGCGTGGACGATCTTTCGTACGAGCGGGTTTCGCACCACGTCGCTTTCCTCAAAAAAGGTGAAGCTGATTTCCCGGATGGTCTTGAGGATGGGTATGACCGTGAGCAGACCGGAGTCTGATTTTCGCGGAAGATCGATCTGCGTGATGTCCCCCGTGATCAC
>Ga0326727_10005462_pt1 | contig 36343 bp, 29 predicted proteins | sample MB2enrmetagenome_FD_207643 | JGI IMG/M metagenome (GOLD analysis project Ga0326727, IMG submission 207643) | Lab enriched peat soil microbial communities from McLean, Ithaca, NY, United States - MB29MY | ecosystem: Environmental > Terrestrial > Soil > Wetlands > Peat | place: USA: New York...
ATCGGTTGCGGCCATCGAGTGCCAGACGCCGGGCAGTGGTGGCGCGCTGAAGTTGAATCAGATTCAGGTGATCGGGACCCACAACAGCTACCATGCCGGCATTGCGCCAAGCGAAAGCAAGCTTTGGAAGGTGAGAGTTCTTTCAGCCTGGGAAGGCCTGGACTACAAACACGAACCGCTCACTGCGCAGCTTGACAGCGGCGTTCGGCAGATCGAGCTGGATATCTTTGCCGACAGCAAAGGGGGCCGTTACGCGCATCCCGCGGGGCCGGAGATGGTGGCCGCGGCGCATCTTCCGCCCGATCCTGAGTTCGACCCTGACGGGGTGATGATGAAGCCCGGCTTCAAGGTGATGCACGTGCAGGACATCGACTATCGCAGCGTGTGCCAGCCTTTTGCCGCGTGCCTCAACGAAGTGTGGCAATGGTCGCATACGCATCCGAACCATATTCCGATTTTCATTCTCGTGGAAACCAAACAGGAATCGACGCAGGGCCCGATGCACCTGACGGAAGCAGAGCCGTTCACAGCGAGCACCTTCGACGCTCTCGATGCCGAGATTCGCTCAGTGTTTTTGCCGGAAGAAATTATTACTCCCGACGACATCAGGGGCGGCTACGAAACGCTCAACCAGGCGGTGCTGGCGGGCAACTGGCCCACACTCGCAAGCGCGCGCGGCAAAGTAATCTTTCTCATGGATCAGCGCCCGGTTGGCCCGGTGTACCTGGACGGCCATCCTTCGCTGCGCGGCCGCGTGCTGTTCACGAATGCTACGCCGGGGCAGCCGGACGCCGCGTTTACGGAGTGCAACGACGGCCCCGCGAGCGAAATCTCCGATCTCGTACGCCAGGGCTATCTTGTCCGCGCAAGAACCGACTCCGACACCAGGGAGGCCCGCGCCGACGATACGTCAAAGCGCGACGCCATGATGACCAGCGGCGCTCAGATCCTGAGCACCGATTATCCGGCGAGCGAACCCGCCCGCTGGCCCGGGCACTTCTCCGTGGAACTTCCCGGCAACGTGGCGGCGCGTTGCAACCCGATCAATGCTCCAGCAGGGTGCGGCATTGAAGAGGGCACAACCGCATCTGCGAAGCATCTACGCTTGCCTTCGCAGAGCGATGCGCGCTGAGGGATTGAAGAGCCTTATGGACGAATCTCGACCGGCGTTCCCACCGGAACCAGATTCCAGATTTCTTCGATTTCCGGGTTGGTTACGGCAACGCACCCCAAGGTCCAGTCGTAGAGCCGATGAGCCGATCCTATCCAGCCCATGCCGTTGGGCAGGCCGTGAATCATGATGCCCCCGCCTGGCGGGACGCCCAGCTTGGCTGCTCGGTTGCGATCTTCAGCATTCGGATATGAGATGTGGAAAGCACGGTGGTAGGCGCTGGATGCGTTCCGCGAGTCGATGATGTAATGGCCTTCCGGCGTGCGTGCGTCCCCCTCTCGCTCCTTTGGTGCCAGTCCGCCCCGTCCAAGCGCCACCTTATAAGTGCGAATAACCTTGCCCTTGGTCAACAGTTCCAGCGTGTGGTCCTTCTTCAAGATCAGAATCGAGTCGGCCTTCTGCGCAGGCGCTGGCTGTTGAGCAGGCAGAAGCCGGGCGATGGTGCAAAGAGAAAGGCTAAGGCCTGTGCAAACGATCCAACCCGCCGCGCCTCCCTTGCGTTGGCAGAATTTCATGCTCTCCTCGCACTCGCCGGAATACCGCCGAGGGGATTCTACTCCTTCGCCGGAGCTCTCAATCCACGTGGAAGACCTCTTCCATGCCTGCCCACCACTCGCCCTCCTTGCGCGTAGGCAACGGGCTTTGCATAGGCTCCATGATGGCCCACCACTCCCGCGTCGTCTTATCGGCCGCCATCTTTGCCATGTCGGCGGCATAATCGGTTCCATGGTATTCGAAGTAGGCGAATAGAGTGTGGTCTTTCAGGTAGATCGAATAATTGCGGATGTTGCACTTGCGAATCATTTCGAGCACGCCCGGCCACACGGCGGCGTGGTGTTGCTTATACTTTTCCTCGGCCTCGGGCTTGAGGCCAAGCACCATTCCGTAGCGAATCATCTTATCTCCTTGAAGAAACACGGCGGCGCATCCGCAGCGCGCCACGAATCGGGCCTGCGCGCTGCTTCCACTTATTTAACCATCATCGCGCATCGGCCCCATTTGTCCCAGTCCCCGGCAATTCACACTGGACGACTCGCCTCACCCGGCAAACGCGGTTATCATCGATTCGGACCGAAGTTGGGAAGCGATCGGTCCGGAGATTCGGCGCGGCGGGTTGTGTTCCATCCGGAAGGTCGCGGTTGCGGCTTGATTCAACCATGCTGTTGCAGAGACGGAGGAGAGATGAACAGGATTTCTACGGGCCGGCGTGACTTTTTGAAGCAAGCCGGATTGATTGCGCCGGTAGCCATGATGGCCGGCATGCCGGAAGGCGCGATGGCTTTCGGGGGCGGACGCGGCCGGGTTGTCGAAGATGCGGTGCTGCCGGCCGCGCAGGCTGAAGAGGCGCCCAAGTATCACATCAAATTTGCCGTGTGCGGCATGAGCCACGACCATATTTACGGCATGATCGGCGCCGTCCAGCGCGGCGGCGGCGAGCTGGTGGCGGCCTGGGCCGGCGAGGACGACAAGATTGCCGGTTTCAAAAAGCGGTTTCCAAACGTAAAGATGGCCGCGACGCAAGATGAGATTCTGAACGACCCGTCGGTGCAACTGGTACTCAGCTCGCAGATAGCCAACGAGCGGGCGCCGCTGGCGGTGCGCGCCATGAAGCACGGCAAGGATTTTCTCTCGGACAAGCCGGGCATGACGACGCTCGGGCAACTGGCCGAGGTGCGCAAGACCATCGCCGAGACCAAGCGGATCTACGCCATCCTCTACAGCGAACTGCTGGAGGTAAAAGCGGCCGTGTACGCGGGGGAGCTGGTTCGGCAGGGGGCTATCGGCAAGGTGATTCAGACCATCAACATCGCGCCCCACCAGATTATTCAGCGTGGCGGCGACGCCGGCGGCGGAGCGCAGCGCCCCGAATGGTTCTGGAACCCGGACCAGTTCGGCGGAATTCTCTGCGACATCGGCTCGCACCAAGTGGATCAGTTCCTCTATTACACAGGATCGAAGCAGGCGGAAGTTGTGGAGTCGCAGATTGCCAATGTGCGCCATCCCGATCGCCCGCGCTTTCAGGACTTCGGCGATATGGTGTTGCGCGGCGACCGCGGCCTGGGCTACGTGCGCCTGGACTGGTTCACACCCGACGGGCTGGGAACCTGGGGCGATGGACGGCTGTTCATCCTGGGCACCGACGGTTACATCGAAATCCGCAAGTATGCCGACGTGGGGGTGAAGCGCCAGGGGAACAATCTGTTTATTGTGGACAACAAGCAGGCCCGGTACATCGACTGCAACCAGATGCCGCTGCCGTTCGGCCCGCAGTTTGTGGCGGACATCGTGAACCGCACCCATCTGGCTCAGAACGAAGATGAATGCCTGCTGGCGGCGCAACTGGTGATCGAGGCGCAGAACAAAGCAAAGCTGGTAACGCTGAAAGGCTAGCAACGGCGTGAAGGCTGCGAGGCGAATCGCATTCAGGCGCATTCGCCTCGCAGGTTTCGAAGACAGTCCCGCATGAAGAGCGAATCAATCCCGGAAATGCCTGCTCCATTTTCACCCTGCACGCATGGCATCCTACAATGCTCTTGAAGGGCCTGTAGCTCAACGGTTAGAGCAGGGGACTCATAATCCCTTGGTTGGGGGTTCGAATCCCTCCGGGCCCACCAGAGAATCAACAATTTACGGCTTGAGGCAATGCCTCGGTTTTGGTGCATGTGACGCGATTGTGACGTACCAGAAACGGTTGCGCTTTCTGGCTTGCGGCCAATGGATTTTCATTCACCACAGCGCGCACCCGTTCCAGACTTGGATGCTGGTAGATCATGGCCGTCTGCGCGTTTGTATGGCCCAAGGCGCGCATGACAAGCGACAGGTCAGCCTCGCTCGCGGGAGGGGGCCTGAACCCCAAAACGGCCTCAGCGCCGGGTGCGCGACGGCGAAAAGGGCCTTCCTTTGCTCCTAGCAATGTCCCCAGGCGCGCGCTCAGGGCTGCATCTTGATCAAAAGTCTCCTAGTTGCATTAGACTGGGTCATCGATTTCTCAGACCCTTGTCCGGCGCTGGGGCAAGAGGAGAGGGGAGAGGAACATGATCCTAGTTACAGGCGATGTGGTTCTGGACCATAACATCTACGCGGGGAGCCGATCCACACCCGATTCAGAAGCTTCTTTGGGAATGCAACACCGAAAACAGCCTGGGGGAGCCACCTTAACATATGGCCTCCTTGAAGCCATGGAGAACGTTGGCGCTTCAGGATCCGAAGCCGGCAAACCTTCAAAGAACTTGCTCTTCGGGCTCAAGGAAATGACGGTCGAGTCTCTCCAAACCTGGCCAAGCGACTTTCAAGTGGGCGCTGTTTGGGATGCATATGAGGGCCTCAAGAAGGACCAGTTGCAGTGGCGGGTTTCCAAGACCCTGGGATACGGCAAACGGAGCTTCTCACCATACCCTGCCACGGCCGCGCCCGGATTGGCCGAGGCCAAGCCGCAGGTGGTGGTCATCGATGACGGAGGTCTAGGCTTCCGCCTGAAGACGGCGGACAGGTGCTGGCCACCGTTCTTGAAGTCTGCCGCCACGGCTCCGGAACTACAGTGGATCATTCTCAAGATGTCGCGCCCGCTGGCTCGCGGAGATCTTTGGAGAGTGTTGGCTGAGAAATGGCGCGAGCGGCTGATTGTCGTGGTGAGCGCCGACAACCTGCGCAGCGAGGATGTTCGCGTCAGCCGCGGATTGTCGTGGGAGAGCACTGTGGACGATCTGGTGGCGGAGATCAAGTCGAACCCCTCCATCAGTGAGCTCAAATCCTGCCGTCATCTGGTGGTCGCGCTGCGCGGCGATGCTGCGCTGTGGCTCGATGGGCCAGGTAAAGATAAGCACGGCCCCTGCCGGCTTGTCTTCGATCCTGAGCGTGGTGAAGGCGAATGGGAGGATTCCCATAAGAACGGCAACGCCTTTGGATTCCTATCGGCGATGACTGCTGCGCTGGCGTGGAATCTGAAAGAGGCGAAGACCGCGGATGAAGTCAACCTTGTTCCCGCTCTCAAAGCGGGCCTTTCCACGACGCGCTTCCTCCGCGAACACGGTCACGGGCCCGTCAAGGGCGGTGAGCCCGGATTCCCCTTTAAGGAGGCCGCCGCTCAACTTCTGGCTCCAACACAGAAGTACGCCACCTCCGAAGTGCGTTGCTCCGGCGCCTGCTGCAAGAAGGAGAATGCCCAGCGTGCGGCCAATTGGACGATGCTAAGCCGGGCGGCTCACGCCGACGCCTTTCCAGGCCCACTATACGGCCCGGCCCGGCGATTGGCTCTGCTTGGGCCGGTCGCGCTCGAGAATGTTCCCTGCGCACGGTTTGAGAAGTTGCTGACCATGGATCGGCGAGAGATCGAGGCGCTGCGATCCATGCGGCGATTGATGTTGAGCTATAGCGACGGCGGCAAGCAAAAGCAGCCCTTGTCGCTCGCGGTCTTCGGGGCGCCGGGATCGGGCAAATCATTCGGCCTGAAACAGATTGCTGGCGGCGTATTCGGAAAAGACAACCCCATCCTGGAATTCAACCTGTCGCAGTTCAAAGGACCAGAGGACCTGATCGGCGCCTATCACCTGGTGCGCGACCAGGCCCTTGCGGGATACACGCCCGTCGTCTTCTGGGACGAGTTCGACTCCGCTGAATACAAGTGGTTGCAGTTCTTGTTGGCGCCCATGCAGGACGGCGCCTTTCAGGATGGTCAACTCTCCCACTCCATCGGCAAGAGTGTCTTTGTCTTTGCCGGCGGCACCAGTCGCGACTTCGCTCACTTCGGTCCGCCCGAGAAGCCAGAACCTGGCGAGTCCGACGAACAGCGAGACGCTCGTCATGATTTCGTGATGAAGAAGGGACCGGACTTCAAGAGCCGCCTGGCCGGATTCTTCGATGTGCTCGGCCCCAACCCCGGTCAAAACTACGACATCGAATCTGCCCAGAAGAAACTTGACCCGTGGGTGGACGACTCAACAGATGTGGGCTTTCCAGTCCGGCGCGCCATCTTGCTCCGGTCCCTGCTGGGGTTAGTAAAGGAAAAGGAGAACGAGGTACTCCAAATCGATCGTGGACTGCTGACGGCGCTGCTGGAGATCAGTCACTACCGCAACGGGGCGCGGTCGATGGAGAAGCTGATCGGTTCCATTCGCGACCGCGGCGGCCTGCCGCTGCGCCGCGCCCACCTTCCTCCAGACAACCTGCTGGCGTTGTATGTGGATAGTGTCGAGGACTTCCACAAGCTGACCCAACGTTCCAATGCATTCCTGGCCCAGGCGGAAAGGCTGGCTCCGGCGCTGCATGAAGACTGGCTCGCTAATCTAACAGCAGAAGAGAAGGCGAAAGGAGGACCGTACGTCAAGCCATACGATGACCTCGATCAGGAAGGCAAGGCGGCTAACATAGCTGCTGCCAGCCGCATTCCCGAGGTCCTGGCCCTGGTTGGCTTTGTCCTGGAGGAGGGGACAGCTTCGGGCGAAAAGGAAGAAGCAGTCAAGGCAGTCCTTGAATCGAACATCGAATTCCTTGCTGAAGCCGAGCACCAGGGGTGGGACGAGCAGAAGCGCATGGAGGGCTGGACTTACGGCCCTCCGCCCAAGGACAACGAGAAGAGAACCCACCCGCTCCTCTGTGCATACTCCGATTTGCCCGAAGCGGAAAAGGATAAGGACCGACGTACGATCAGGAATTACCCAAAGTACACACGGATTGCCAAATTCAAAATCGTGACACGCCGGAGTGGAGGCTCATGAGCACAGGCCGGTAAGGGAGCGTTGGAACAATACTCCCTTTTCCAACACTCGATTTGAGGCAAGGACATTGGACAGCAAGTGATTATCCACAAACTGCCTCCACGCGTAAGCAAACAACAAGGCAAAGCGATATGCCCGACACTTTACGAGTCTTTGTCAGTGCAACCACGTCAGATCTTGGCGCCTGCCGTGAGGCTGCTGCAGCCGTTTTGCGAAAGTCCCAGATATTTCCCGTCATCCAGGAGGAGTTGCCAGCCAGCTGCGATGAACTCAAAGATGTACTCATCCGCACCATCGCATCCTGCGATGCGGTGATTTGTCTGGTAGGAAAGGTATTTGGGGCAAAGCCAACTGATCAGTCCGGTCCGGCGCAATCTTACACGCAACTGGAGTATTTCACCGCCCGGGAGCTGGGCAAGCCAGCCTTCATCTTTCTCACTCATGACAGTTTCCTTGCAGCGAGCCAAATTGACGAACCGGAGGAGTGGAAAACATCCCAGAGGGATCAGCGCAGGCGCTTGCTGGACGCACACAAGTGCGAGTGGTTCAACAGCGTCGATGACCTCCGCCTTCAGGTGTCTCAACTCGTTCCTACTCTTCTCGACCTCGTCGTCCAACCAATTCACTACCTGCATCCGCCGGAACGGCCTGCATTCTTCGTCGGCCGCCGATTTGAATTTGAGCAGCTCGATGCAGGGCTGCGCAGTTCGAGTCCCAGCATTCTCGTTGTGACTGGGATGGGAGGACAGGGCAAGACGACACTGGTTTCCGAATTCCTCCGTACTCGTCCCGGATTGCGCTTTGGCGCCGGATTCTGGTGCACCGCTTACCGCACTTCGTTTACATTCGACATGTTTCTGGATGAGGCCCTCCGCTACCTTTCTCGTGGGGCTTTCGTTAAGCAGAACTGTCAGGGCACGCCTGCCCGGATTCATGCCCTAATCGAACTGCTCCAATCGCGCCGTGTATTGCTGATCGTAGATGGCATAGAGCGGTGGCTTTTGGGCTGGATGCAGGGAGACGCAATATCCGCAATGACTGCGAACGCCGACCAGCGCGCTTCAGGCCAAGACGGCCTCGATGACTTCTTGCGCCAGGTCTCTGGCTTTACCAATGGGACGCACTTGATTTTGACTACTCGCGCAATGCCGAGCGCACTCGACCGCGTATCTGTAAAGCTCGTGCCTGTTTATCCCGAGGAGCAGGAATCCAGGCTTCGGGGTATGGAACCGGAGGATGCCGTGGAGTTCATGCGGCGTCAGAGAGTGAACGGGACAGATAGCCAACTGGCCGCAATCGGGGCGCGCTGGAATTGGCATCCCCTCGCACTCGCAGTGTTTTCTGGATTAGTTCTGAAGCGCTACGGCGGTAATGTCGAGCGTATGCCTACCCTGAATGTTCTGGATCCGCGGCTCCCCTTGAACTCGCTGCTCGATGAAACGCGCCGCCACCTTCCCGACTCCGCGTTGAGCGACCAGATCATGATGGCAGCTTCATTGGTGGAGGAGAATCCGACCATCAGGTTGATTGCGGTCGGCCTACAAACACTGCTCCCGGATAAGTCCATCTCAAAGGATCGGTTAGTGGACAATGTGATCTCTCTTGCCGAATGGCAGCTTCTGGATTGGGATGGCAAGACCGACTCAGCGGCAATCCACCCATTGGTCCGGGAGTACTTCGGATCGCTTTTCAGCCCTGGTGAGCGAAAAGCGCTGCACTCAGCTTTCGCCGAGTTCTATGCCCGTGAGGATCCTGGAGTTGCTCCATCCAGCCTGGCGGACGTCCGAACTCGGATCCTCGCCATCATCCATCACTCCCATGCCGGGAACGGCCTTGCAGCGGAATCGCTGCTGTTCAATGAGTTCAATCAGGGGATTTCGTTCCTGGATTGGCTTGCCGGCTCCGGCCATCACGTGACAGGAATCGATCTTCTTAGCCGGCTAATTGACTTGTCGGTGAACTCGGAGAAAGCCCGCCTGTTGTCACTTCGGGGCGGGCTCCGAACGGAATTGAGGGACTTCGCACGAGCGCTTGCCGATCTTGACGAAGCGGTTCGGATGCTTGGAGAGATGTCTATGCCAAGCAAGCCAGAGCTGGTGCTCGATCTCGTAGGTGCCCTAATCAACAGGGGTAATGCCAAGCGCGAGCAGTCTGATATCAGCTCGCTCGCGGATTTGGACCTGGCGCTCACCACCTTGGCTGGAGTCTCCGGGCTACGCTGGATAGTCACTGTCGATTGGCTTTCTGCGCAAATTCGCCTGAATCGGAGCAATGTCCTTTCCGATCGGGGCCAGCTATCTGAAGCCGTTTCTGACATAACCCTGAGCATCGATAAACTGCGCATTCTTGCCCGGCAGAATCCCGACGGTGTTGACCCGCTGCTGGCCACGGCCATCTCGAATCGAGGCCTGCTGCATATGGACCTTGGTAGATATCAGGAGGCGATCAACGACATCCAAGAGGCATGCCACCTGCACGCCTCTCTGGCCCAGCATGGGAGGGCAGACTTGCGAGCAAAGTATGCGGACCTTCGGACTACTCATGGCGTCATTCTTGATGTCGCTGGGCGAGGGGGCGAAGCACTTTCCTATTTCAATGAATCCATCACCGAACTCCAGCAACTCGCGGAAGCAGGAAGACATGATGCGGAACTCAGTTTGGCGCAAGCTCTGATGAATCGCGGATTCACGCTCCTGAGTCAAGGCGATATCGACCTAGCCATACGGGATGAAGAGAGGGCGCTGGCGATATTCCGCCGGCGTGTCCACGATGACCGGGGCGTCAAAGGGCTGACAGCGCATGCACTTCTAAATCTCGCCGAGGCTCGTTTTCGCGAGGGTCGAAGAGCGGAGAGCCTCGAACTGCAACATCAGGGGCAGACTCTTTTCCAAGAGCTCGTGGCGGTTGGGGTCCCCTGTCAGGCTATCCTCCTGCGGAAGGCTGCTCGAGCCGCAATGTTCTGGGCGCAAGCCGATCTCGAAGTTGCCTGCAGTTTTCTAACTTGCGCAATCGATGTCCTCACGGATACGATTGCCAAATCAAATAAGTGTGAGGGTCTGGCATTAGAAGCAACAAGGGTGTGGAAACACGTGGAACAAGGCAGTCAGCACTTCAATGGTTCCCCGTCGGGACGGGAAACTCTGGACAGATTTGGCGACCTGGTCAGGAAGCTTCAAGTCGTCAACTCAACGGCGATCGGCTCACCAGTAGGTTGACGAGGTTGAAAGTGTATCTCGTCCCTGGAAAGGAGACCTGCTCATGGCGATGATGGCGGGGGATCGTAGAGGAGGGGGCGGAGGATATTCAACCTATGTGACCCGCGTACCCTACGAACTAAGCTCATTCACAAAGAAGGTCCTGGATATGCTCGCGAAAGGTACGACAGGCGAGAAACTGAGTAAGCTTTTGAGCCCATCCTCAGATTCCGATCTTTTGACTTTTCAAAAGGATATAACTGTATTAAAGGATCAGGACTCCGTCAAGAGCGATTCCGGCACCGTTGAGACCCTGAACGCTCTGTTCCAGATGGCTTCGACGGAATTGGAGAGTCGACAACCAGGCCCCAGGCTGTTCGCGCAGTTCGCCGGCCTCCTCGCCAAGGGAACAACGTTGACCGAGATACAGACTTTGCTGCTTGGCGCGAGCCCGGATGCTCTTCGTGAGTTGCCAAAGTACCTGGATCGGATGATGTTGGGCCTCCGCTCCAACCAGCCTGAACAGGGTGAGGAGATGGACGGTCTTGTGAGCGTTGTAAAGCGGGTATCACAACAGATCCTCGATCACCGCAGCTCTCCAATGATAAGTCCAGAATTCATTGACTTTCCGATGAAATCGGAGGATAAGCCGATTGAAAGGAAGGCGAATCATCGCAACTCTGCGGCGCAGTTCCTGAGTAGGCTATTCCACCGCTGAGGAGATACCGCAGGTTTATGAACAAAAGCCCAATGTCGTGAGCAGGATTTGCACTCTCAAGCGTTCCGTTTATGACAAACAGCAGCGCAAAGGCCCGGCTCAACTAGCCTTGATCTCCACGTAGCGCATCAGCATCAGCCAGTCCTGGGTTTCGCGCAGCATGATCTCATCCACCTGCTGCAACAAGCTCTCAAACCGCTCCGGATCGCTGGCCGACTTCAATTGCCAGTTCAATCGCTGCAGTTGCGGCCCCATGTTGGCGCTGCGCTTTTCCAGCCGCAGGTATTCGCGATGCGCCTCCATGCCGGCCAGCGATGCGGCAATGGCAGGGAACAGCAGTGCAATGAACGCCAGTCCCTGGTGCAACCCATGATGCAGCCAGTACAAAGGCTCTTCCATCCCGGCCATTGGCCACCCAACGGATAGCAAAATGTGCAGGGCCGCGGCGGCAATCGTAATGGGAAGCACGACGGCGCCAATCCTTTCGAGCCGCTGCCGTGCCCGCCCTTCCTTCACCGTCTTGCCTTTGTGGAAGTCCACCTGGTCCTCGATCCACGCCTCGCGAATGTACTCATTCAGCATCACGCACTCCGTCTCGCTGCAACGCCGCAGCCGTGGCAGCCGGTCCCATATCTCTTGAAACACCCGTATGGTCCAGTCGTTCACGGTCTGCGAATGGCCCATATACGGAAGCACTTCGATGGGTCTTGGCTCAACGCCGCAGATGGCCATGAAGATTCCGCAGCGGATGCGTTCGGTCAGAAACCGGTTCTCGATCCAGTCCCGATGAGAATGCTGTCGATGCGCTTCCCATAAGGTCAGCAAGAGAATGGTCAGCAGCACAAGTTCTACGCCGAAACCGGCCAAAGCAAGCGCAGGGAAGAGGACACCGATTGCAGCAAATCCGACTGCTGCCGCGGAGAGAACGTAAATATACTTACCTGCCCGGTAAAACCGCTTCTGACTCTGCTTGGCCACAATCGAAGCTTGGGCGTAATAAGGCAGGAGGCCGGTCTTTACAAGCTCTCGCACACCGGCGGGGATGCCGCCTGCGTTCTTTGGCTTCTCAAAATGCTCCCTGTCGAGGTTCGTCACGTAACTCGCTCTCTGATCGGGCGTGATCGGCTGGCGGTTGAACCTGTCGATGGCGTCGAGGGCAGAGGCATCGAGACCGTTATTCTGGTCGCGGTTCCAAACCTCAAATGAGCCCTCCCAAACCCGGAGGATCGGGCGCCTCTGCTCCTTGGCATACTGGACAATCTCCGCCGTTCCACCGCGGCCGCGGGACGGCTGGCCATCCCAAATGGCAATGAGCACGTCGCAGTGATCCACCACGTATCGCCCCACTTCGGCGTAGGCATCGCGACGAAGCTCAGCCTGGGCCTCCGGGCTGTGGCGGTCGTCCCGGATACGCCGCGTCCGCAGATAGACCGGCTTCCTGCACCGATCCAGAAGCTCTGTAAACTCCGTTCGGGACTCCTCGGTCGCAAAGTCTTCAAGGTAGTCATCAAGCGTTAGGGGAAGGACCGCATCAAGACGCGCGTCAGGCTCGGCGAGCACGGCCCGCGCCACCACGCGGTCCGCCCCTTCCGCCAGCGGACTTAGAACGCTGAACAAGATCGCCGTCGTCCCCGCCTGCCGGACCCGCTCGATCTTCTGCCGCGACTCCTCCGGAAACATGTTCTCAACCTCTGTGTCGATGGCCTTCTTGACCAGCGCCTGCATTGCCGCCGGATCTTCCAGCTTCCGATGGCCCGTTACGCCAATTCGAATGCGATACGGAATCGCTTCAAAGTCAGCCATCTCTGCCCCCATGAGTTACATTGTTTACCACATCGATCTTGACACTGGCGGTTATTTCGGCCTGACCGCCGATTGCCCTTGTTCCGCCGCACGGCCGGCACTAGACTTATCGCGATTTCCAACGCAAGGGTTGCGGTGTTATTTGCTCGACTGCGGGCGGCCGTTCTGGCTGGCGGCGGCCGGCGAAAGCGAGTCTCTATGCCTGAGGGCGTCAAGAGGAATCGGCCCATCGCTGACCGGCGCGAGATACGCGTGTTCATCTCTTCGATCTTTCGCGATATGCAGGAGGAGCGGGAGGAACCCCTCACGGTGCCCGAGCGCGAGGAACTGATTGACAAGTATTTGAAACGGTATGCCAAGGAGCTTGACGCGCCTCGCCGTCGCTGCATCGCTGCCGCGTCGCAAGCCAGCAATGGGCTCTACCTGAGCACGCTGCTGAATGAACTGCGACAGTTTGGCAGCCATGAGAAGTTGAACGAACGTGTCGAGTGGTATCTGCAAGCGGCTAGCCCATTCTCGGCGAGACCAGCAGGTTCACCTCGCGCGATGCGCTCGATCTGGAGATTGAGGCGCATGAGCGATCTCGCCCAGATCCCATGCCGCATCTGCATCGGCGTCACTGGCCATGTCCACCTTTTCGCCTGGGAGGAGTGAAGGCCGGAGTTGCGCGAGAGGAAGGCCGCGAGCGTCATACCCAAAGCCCAGTCCCAAGATTCGCCGAGGCTTTGGTCGACCGCGCGAGCAGCAGACCTTTCTTCACAGTCGCGAGCCGAATCCAGGAGCCTTCATAAATCCAGTCATTTGCACCAATGGGCTGATAAGCTATTCGACATCACACCAGTGAGGTTGCCCGGTATGCCGATTGAAGGTGCGTTGTTTTGCCGTGACAAGGCGGCGGTGAGGTTGGAGATTGACGCGCCGCCGGGGCTGCGGGAGGCGGTTGGTAGGAACCGGCTGCCGGCTGCGGTTGTGGTGCGCGCTGCGGATCTGGAGTTGTTTGGCGAATGCGCCGATCTGTTCAAGGATCGGCACGAGAAAGACGGGCGCAAGGGCTTGTCGGCCGTGCTACTGGGGCAGGGGGAGCGGATTCCGTTTATCGATTCGGATTTTGCCACGGACGGACGACTGAAACAAGGCGTCGACAAGCTGCTCGAGAATGCCGGGAAGGCCGGGGAGTATGGCATCTATGTTGTCGGGGTGAATGAAGAGGTTTTCAGGGATATCTGGAAGAATGCTGTGGCTGAGGATGAGGCTATCCAGCAGGCCTCGTCTGAGAAGCCGCTTTTGCAGCTGCTGAAGCCGCTGCCGGGGGAGGCGCAGCTGAGCAGGACGTTCTGGGGCGACTCGGCAGATTACCACCTGGTGCGGCAACTGATTTTGCGGGCGGCGCAGATCGACGATCCGGTGCTGATCCTGGGGGAGACGGGCACGGGGAAAGGCGTGGCGGCGCGGGCGATCCATGACCTGGGGCGGCGGGACAAGCCCTTTGTGGAGGTGAACTGCGCCGCCGTCCCGAGCGAACTGTTTGAGTCGGAGCTGTTCGGCTATGTGCCGGGCGCGTTTACCAACGCTCTGAGAACCGGAAAAAGAGGCCTATGGGAGTTGGCTGGCGACGGTACGCTGTTTCTGGATGAGATAGGCGACTTGAGCCTGGACCACCAGGCCAAGATTCTGCATACCCTGGACACTCCGAAGATCAGACGTTTGGGAGCGGTAACGACCACCAATGTTTCTGCCCGGGTGATTGCCGCAACCAATCGCAACCTTTGGAGCATGGTGCAGAGCGGCGAATTTCGCGAGGACCTGTATTACCGGTTGCGGAATTTTGTCATCTTTACGCCGGACCTGCGGGACGATGCCCACAATCTGGAGCTGATTGCCCAGGAGGTGTGGCAGGAGATCACCAAGTCGAACTCCAGGCTGCCCAGGGAGATCCTGGACGATTTGTGCCGTCATCGCTGGCCGGGTAACGTGCGTGAACTGCGGTCGGTGCTGGGTTCGCTGAACAACTTCTTTGGGACGAACGATCTGAAACGCGAGCATCTGAACGCGGTATTCCAGCACTTCGGGCTGGTGGCGGGTTACGAGCGGCGCGAAGCCGAGGCCGAGGAACCTGCTCTGTTGCAGGTGGAGTGCCTCAAGAAGATTCGCCGCGCCGACGACACGATCCATGCCTGCGAACAGGAGTTGAAGCCCCTGGCAGATGGGCTCCCGTTGGGTGCGGCAGCGCGGGAATCGCTGCTGCGGCTCCGCGTGGAGATGCAGGCACTGATGCGGAACCGGCTTTACTTCGGCAGCCAGGAGACCTATCAGTCCGTGGAGCGCGTGGAGGAGAATCTCGGGCAGTTGCTGGGAATGCCGCCGGGCGACGCGCGGACGCTTGCGCGCTTCTGGAGGAGCACGCTGGAGCCGGATATCAAGCAGGCGGTCGTACAGCTCTTTGCGGAGCTCGAGAAGTTGCGCGAAGAGACGGGAAGAAGCGACTTTGGGAAGTCCTCTTCCAGTTAGGAGGCTTTGGAGGCTTTCCGCGGAGTGGCCGGAGCCAAACGTTCGAGCAATTGGCTGGCGGCCGTTTTCGGCCGGATATGCAGCCTACCCTTTCCAGACTAGCTCGCCGGCGGTACAATTCGTGCAAATCAATGCTGACCAATGAAACTCGCGCTGGGCGCGTTGCTTCCCTGGGAGTCATGATCGGAGATTGGGATGCCAGTCAGAAGGCCATTTCTGTCGTACAAATTCGTTGACGAGGACGTCGTATTTGCGGACCAGAAGTTCGTCGACTGGGTTTATTTCATGCTGTCTAAGCAAGGGATCAGCCCTTTCTACTGGCCGCTGCACGGTCGAGCCGGAAACCTACACGAGGAGCTTGCGGAATCGATCAATGGATGCGACGGAATGGTGGCTCTTCTTGGCGCCACCTGGGGTGGAACTCAGGCGCTGGAGATTGAGCATTTTCTGAAGCACCGACAGGGACGCCCCTTTGTGCCTATACAACTGGTGGAGAATCTGCCGAAAGAAACGCTTTCCAGACTGGCGGGACAGACTGTTGTCCCCGCCGTTGCTCTTGAGCATAGTTACATATTCGCGCGGGAACGTGCGGAACAGATCGTCCGGCTGTTGGGATTGGATTGGGTTCCCGAAGATGGCCTGCCGAGCTGCTATGTCGTGGATTACGAGAAGGAGTTCCTGGAGAAATACCGCAAAGATGATGAAGCCTTACTGCTCAAGCTACGAAGCGAGTGCGGATGGACGGAATGGCCAGCCGTGATCAAAGAGCCGGCCCCCCAGTTGAATCCCATCACCGACAAGAGCATCGGCACGCTTTCCGATGACACCCCAAGAGTGCTGCTGGATTCGCGCAAGAACGCCCAGACGGAGGGGACCAAGGAGCTGACTTTGCCCGAGGCCAGGCCGCGGACACACCTGCGCTACCCTCTGCAGAAAGAGAAAGCCTTGCGGGTTGGCATTCTGGTTTCCGGGGGCATCGCCCCTGGAATCAACGCAGTCATCGATGGCATCGTTTCGCGGCATTCCCTGTACCATGAGCGACAGAGTGAGGCGGGCAGGAAGCATTTTCTTGAAATTCTAGGGTACCGCGAAGGGTTCAAGGGGCTCCTACGACCGGGAGTGCATCCACAGACGCTGAATTCCGAAGCAATGAGAGGGGTTGTAGAGGTTGGAGGATCCTATCTTGGGACATCGCGTGCCGATGAGCTGCTGCCGGGCACCGTTCAGTGCGACGACGTCTTGCCAGCAGACCCGCTGGATAGAGTACCCACGCCCGGCACCGCGCAATATCGGGACATGAAACTGAGTGACGCGGTTACGAGATTGAAGGATCATGGAATCGACATTTTGTATGTCATCGGGGGAGACGGGAGCATGAGTTGCGCTCACGCCCTGTGGCGCTATGCGAGGCGCGTGGGCTACAGACTGTCGGTGGTGGGAATCCCCAAGGCCATGGACAATGACATTTTATGGGTGTGGCAGTCCTTTGGCTTTCTCTCCGCGGTGGAAGAGGCGCGGCAAGTGATTCTGCATATGCATACCGAGGTCTCGTCAAACCCGCGCGTCGGCATCATCCAGTTGTTCGGCTCGGACTCGGGATTCATTGCGAGCCATGCCGGATACAGCACAGCTTGTGATCTGGTGCTGATCCCCGAAGACCCGATGACCATGAACGAGATTGTTGCTCACGTCAGCAAGAGATTGACGGACAGATTTGGCAACGGACAAAACAGCGCGGGGCCCTATGCGATAGTCGTAATGGCGGAGACTGCTCTGCCTGCAGATGCCGAGGCTTATGTCAACGACCCGCGCGCGGGCCTTTCCGACAAGGAAAAGAAGGCTCTAGAAGATTTTCTGTGCAACGGCCGGCGGGTTCGCGGGCAAACGCCTGACGAATTACGCAGAGCCGGATTGAAGATCGTGTCGAGAGTTCTGCAGGACCGGATTCAAAAGGAGCTCGAACCTCCGGAGTATTGGAAGGATTTCCGCGTGATCACAAACGAGCCGCGGCACCTTATCCGCTCCATTCCACCCAGCGTCACGGATGTGATCTTCGGGGAGCGACTGGGGGCTTTGGCCGTTGACAATGCCATGGCGGGTTATACCGATTTCATGGTCAGCCAATGGCTGACCGAGTTCGTGCTGGTTCCTCTGCCCCTGGTGGTACTGGGACGCAAGAGGGTTCCCACGAATGGAATCTTTTGGAAATCGGTCTTATCCAAGACTGGCCAGCGGAGCTGAACTGAGCAAGCAACTTCATGGCTCGATCGCCGGTTCAAAGGGGTCGAGGTCGAGAGATAGCTGTGTCTCGATCCTATCGGCGCGCAGAGCTGCGCACTTTCGTCGGGAGTCCCTTGCATCGTAGCTGTGGATATGAATTTTCATTGGTGTGACTGATGGCGCGGATTCGTGTAAGTGCTTTGGAATTTCGAGCCGATCTGACAGTAAGTCGCTGGTGCGATTCTCTTTCGTTGAAAAACTAACTTACTCGAATAACTCAACTCGATAACTCAACTCATCCGGAAGCGGCATTCCGTAACTTACTGATTCAAATATGTGGATAATTCTGGCGCGCGAATTGCACTTATATCTCGCGGGGTGGCCGGCGTTGCTTGCGCGCGGCGCGGGCGGCCCCAAGGGGGAGCCATGGCTGGGGGAGTGCCCTCGCCGTCGCCACGATTCAATGTTGCTGCGTCCATCCGTGACGCGTTGCATGAGCTAAGGCTGGTGCGAAGCTGCCTTGAGGGACAGATCGACAGGCTCGATCGCCTGGAGCGGGAGTTGGTGGCTCTTCTGGGTGGCTGTGCAGATGTCCCAGGCGTGCGCCTCACTCCGGGCGCGGGGCAAGTGGCGCACAACCTGGAGATACTGCCGCGCGCCGATGGCTCTGCTGTAGTTGCCATCGACGGTGGTCGCAAATTCGTTCTGGCTCGGCAGTTGGCCGAGGTCTTTCAGTTCATCGCGACGGGCGACAAGGACCGCAGCGGGATTGACCCTCTGGTTGGCTGGCGGTCGCGCAGTGAGATTCTCGATTTCTTGGCAGTTTCCGCGGGGCGGAGTTTTCACCCGCGTTATGTCAACAACTTGGTTCACCGCCTCAAACAAGCCCTTCGAAAAGCCGGATACGACTGCAATTTGATCCAGACTCATCGGCAGAAGGGCGTGCGATTCGCCTTCAAGCGCGGAGCGCGAACTCTGCCTGAGGCCTCGCCTCTCGATGCTGGTAAACCGGTAGCCCGGGAGGGCGAGGAGGCCCCGGGAATCTTACCGGCTGCCACATCCTCCGTTCGTTGAATCATTTATGTTTCATGGTGGGGAATTCGGCAGGGCCACCATCCCCTCGCGAGCAGGTTTTGTTCTTCTTCTGTGCTAGGCGCTCTCTCCCAGCATTCTCGAGGCGGTGACGTACACATCCAGCAGAGAGACTTTGGCGCTCCCTGTGAGGCTCGCTCGCGCGGCGGCGACGTCGAGCAGCTTTACGGCCTTGCCGGGCAATGAGCCTTCCATTGAGAGAGAACGCTCAACCACAGCCTGCTCCACCTCCGCATCGATCTCGACGCCATGGTGCGTGGCGAGGGACGGGCGCAGCGTCTCAAGGACGCAGCGCGTGTCGCTTGCGCAAAGCTCATTGAGGCGGACGAATTCCAGTCTCGAGTCAAGCGGGTGCGCGACGAATCGCCGCTCATGATCCGTAGTGGAAGTGGCGATCAACCGGACGCCATGGTCCAATGCGTCGCGCAATAGAACCAGGCTGCGGGGCACGCCGATCAACGCCCACTCGGCCTGTTCCAGCACCAGCACGGCACCGGAATCTCGCGCCGCGCCCAGCAAAGATGCGAGCAGCGCCTCGCGCTCGCTCTCGAAGAGCGTGCCTGACATGATCGAGCCCATATTCACAGACAGGACTTGCTTTTGGCGGTGAGCCAACAAGCCTGCGACCCCATGTACGAGGTTGGTTTTGCCTGCGCCGCCGGCGCCCAGGATGAGAGGCAAACGGCCTTGCCAGCTTAGCGTGCAGGCTGCAACCTGTTCGATCTCTTCGCCGCGAAATAACGTAGCGCTCACTCGACCGGCGACCACTTCATCCGTGAGATTCTCCGCCCAGGCTGTGAGCAGTTTCCTGACCGGCGAAGTGGGAGCAGTGGAATCGTTGCCGGACTCGTCGTCGGCGCCCAGAATGCCGAGAGCATACTCAAGCGCCGCGGATAGATCTCCGTGCAGAGAGCCTCCAAAAGCGAGGATTCGCCAGCCCTGCTGCGTGGGCCCGGCTGCGAAGGCCTGGGCCAGCGCCTGGTCAGTGCCCATGTAGTGCAGATCCTCATCCACGCAAACCACGCACGGCATCCCTTCGGTCGAGCGCTTGATCAGCAGGTTGGTTCTGGCCTTGCTGAAAGACTGCTGGTCCGCCGGGACGCGTTTGACGGTCAAGGTATCCTCGTCTGCCAATTCCACCCGCAAGCGCATGCGCTTCAGCTTCGCCTCAAGCGCCGGTTCGATTCTGGATTCGCTCGTCATCGGTATTCCTATCCTCTCGCATTTGTGCATTGGACCCAGTACTGCGCACTGGACCGATCGGGCCGGATTGCCTGGCTAGAATGGATGTTCTTCCCTTTCGCTGGTTGGTATGTTGTGCCAGTCCTCCGCTTCTGTGAACGGGTCCGATAGATCGAGAAACCGACCGTGCCTGGTGCTGAGAATTCGATCCCAGCAGCAGTACCAATCTCCTTCCAAATCTCCGGCAAGGCGCCTCACGACAGCACCCCGAACTCTGGCGCGCCCTTTATTGGGCGGGTTCCGCATGGCGTGCTCGATATTGTCGATGCCGCTTACCCGGTGATCGAGAACTCCGTTCGCATCCAGCATGGAGAAGATTCCATGCGGGCCAAGTTGTCCGAAGCGCATGTCGATCTCAAAGAACTCGTCGCGCAAGGCCAGGATCTGCCGGAGTTCGTCCCATTCCAGACCCTTCCTGCGCAGCAATGTATCGATTCTGTAAACCAGGCGAGGGATCGGTGTTTGCGGTGAAATCGCGACTTCCAGGGGAAACGGCCGTCCGTCCGCCGCCAATCCCATATCCTGCCGCATCCGTTCGATGACGGAATTCCAGAAAGTCAGGCGGGACCAGTCGAGACCGCGGCGGGCAGCGTGGCTGGAAAACAGCGCCAGCTTCATCTGCCAGTCGAGCATCTTCGCGGCTGCTCCGGGGCCGGCATCGACCAGCTCGAGCGCACGCCTCCACTGTCTGCAGACCTCGGGCGCCCACAGCGGCATGAAGGCGTCGCGACAATGGGCTTCGGCCATCGCCAGATAGTGTCTCTGGATATCGATGGCGGTCATTCTTCGCGACGGATCTTTCACCTTCAAGGGGCTCGTCAAGGTCCCATCGCCGGCGACGGTGCGCAAGGCGGAAAGGGGCGAATCCAACTGGACAGCGCCTCCCGGGGCAAGGCCGGCCTCCGCCATGGCGACCACAAGGCACGTTGCGCCGAATTTGACGAACATGGCGAGCTGAGAGCAGAGGCTCTCGCCGCAAAGGACGTGCAGCCGGTTGTATCCGGAGCACAAGGGCTCGTTCTTGGAGTGGTATATCCCACGGTCGCTTGTGGAGTCCGATGAGATGGCGCACTCAATATGTGCGGTACGAGGACTCAAGGTAAACCTCAAACCGCTGGAAAATGGATCGAATCCACCCGCGCCCGCGTAAATCATACGCGTGACAAGATGGGGGATCAGATCCCGCGGCAATCCGGCTGGGTTCATGCGATGCTGATACGACTCATGGCAGCCCCAGGTGGCGCCTGAGCCCGAGTAGTCGACGTTCACGCGATAGCAACTGGTCTGAACATCCGGGGTACGCTCATCGGTCATCTTTTGAATCAGATTGAACAGGATTTGATTCCCGGCCTCGACATAACGCACGGCGTCCCAGGGATTGGCGCACTCGGGCGTGGAATACTCCACGTGCATGCCGCTGTCCAGATAGAGTCGAGCCGCATTCTCAATGAACAACCCGGACGAACTTCCGTCCTGAAGATTGCGCAGCGTGGTATGCGCGAGATCCAGGAGGTGGTGGATGATCACGCGGTGCTCGGCCGCCTCCAGTCCCTGCATTCCGCCTATGGCGTACTCCGTCTCGACCCCAAGAAGGCGATCCGCCATGGCTATTGGCCGCCCTGCTGCCTGCCCGCACGCAAGAACGCTTCTGAATTGCTTCCAGCCAGCGCGCGTTGAATGGCCTCGTCTCCGGCGGCAAGCAGCCGGTCTCCCTCCGTGCGTGCCTGTTGCAGACGGTCATCGGCGCCTGGGTCGTCATCCCCGCCTCCGTGGTTTTGCTGTTGAACGTCGAATCTCTCAAGAAACCGCATTTTGATATTCTCCTTATCTCTGGTTAGTTAACCGCAACTGCTTCCAAGGGAAGCGCGATGCTGGTGGAGAGTGACTCAAGCCCGTCCAGCAGATCCCCGAATTCTCCGCAGCTGTCAAAGATGGGCTGAGCCAGGTCCTGTGTAAAGCCGAGCGGGTCAGCCATGTCGAAAGCGCGATAAGACGGCCATGCATGACGGCCACGAATCTTGAACGTGATTCGATCCCAATCCACGCTCTCAACCTCCACGTTGTCGCTCGATGCCCGCCTGAGCAGCATGGCCCTTGTCCAGGCGCGCGTGTCCGCGGGTGGATTGGCGGTGAAGTGAGTAATTTGCTCTGGGGTAACAAGTTGCTCGGCAAATCCGCACCCTTCGTAGGCCCAATACAAGCCATCGTCATCGAGGCTTGAGTAGAGGTGATCGATGACTTTGACTTCAGGCGAGTCCCAATCGAGTTCGGGGTGCTGCTCCATGGCCCGCTCTATGGCCATCAACTTCTGGATCCAATCGAGGCATGGCGCCAGGGCCATCAGGTCGCCCTGGATGAACTTGTTCAACGTATCTTCCCAGAGAGCGATGATTTCTTCAAAGCGAGGCACAATTCCCTCGAAGACGCTCTGGGCGGCGTGGCGCTTTACTTCGTCGAGATATGCGCATTGCAACTGCAAGGCAGTCAGACGTTCTCCGGAGATGAGCTCGGCGCTTGCCTTGAGTGTTGGATCGTGGCTGAAGGAATGCAACGCCGCGAGCGGTTCGTCGAGAATAAGGCGCGGGTTGATCAGGCCGAGTTCAAGCAAGGTCAGAATCAGTTGCATCGGACCCACTCTGAACAGGCAGGAACCGTGCGCCAGAGCGCTGTCGAAGAAGATGACGTGCAGACGCGCGGGCGCCATCGGGCCATTGACTCTGCTCCATCCGCACAGCGCTTCATCGCGTGCGTTGACGATCGGCCTGTTGTACGTAGTTTGTATGCCTTGCAGAGTTTCAAAGAAGTCGGCGCGCTGGCTGATCTGGTAGGGTGTCGAGGGACGGCCATTCTCCGCGCCAACCTTGCCTTGCCCAGTCAGTAGAATGCTCGACACCTGAAAGGAAGCGAGAAACGGGAGATAGTGTGTCTTCCGCCAGAAGATGTTGTCAAACGTCCGCCTGCTGATTGCATAGTTGGTGTGGCTTCCGTATGAGTTTCCCTGGCCATCGCTGTTGTTGATCAGCACTTGTATCCGGCGGTCGCGGGGCCGGCCTTGGTTGGCGCGATCGAGAGCGTCTCTCATGATGCGCAGCATTCCATGCCAGGCAGCTATGTGATCGAATGCGCTCATCACCTCCGGGAGGCACAGCTCAGCGTGATTGAGGTCGATGTAGGCAGATCCTCCATTGCTCGCAAGAAAGCGGCGACTCACGTCCTGTGGGTTGTAGGCCCAGTCGCTGGTGGTGGCGCAGGTTCCACCAAGATTGTTGACACCCGTGCGCGGGGCCGTGGAAGCCGTCGACCACCAGTTGTCCACGTAGCTGCTCTGGCGGATGGGCAGGCCCTCGATCTCAGCCAGTAACTCCCGCGAGGCTTCGTAGCCGGTTCCGCCGGCCTTGTCCGTCCCGGCGATGAAGTTGCCCAACTCAATATCCGCGCCGCACAGCTTGGGCAGGGCGCGGATAGTTGCGTTCTGTGATGGTTGTTTGCCCATGGTTACGCCGCCTCCACGCGGTAGCGGTGGGGATGACTCACTTTGCGCTCGACAAGATCGACGCGAACCACATCCACGTCCTGGGGCAGATCGCGCAGGTAATTGCGCGCGTTGCGCGGAGTAAGTGCGCGCGGGGCCGTGAGGAAGAAGTCGCAGATGGCGGCGTTCATGTCCGCTGTCGTGACACCCCCAGGCCCACCCTCCGCTTCACGAACGCAGGCGCGTTCAAGTGTGGCCTGTGCGATCGCTTCCAGTTGCGCTCCACTCACCAGGTCGGCGGCACGCACCAGGCGCCGCTTGCCGTCGCGCAGTGTGAGGTTCGCCAGCTCCGTGTCGGCGCTCTGCGCGAACAACTGTGCAACTGCCCCATCCAGGAGCGCTTCGCGCGCCGCTGCGGGACCTTCGCCGTCCGACGCGTAGGGAATATCAGCCGGCATGTGCCGCCCCAGAATGGCGCGCGCCGCCTTGCCTCTTGGCTGAGGAAAGTGCAACACCAGGTCGCCCAACCTTCCCGGCCTCAACAGCGCCGGATCGATCGAGTCCAGGCGATTGGTTGCGGCCAGAATGACGATATTCCCACGATCTTCCAGGCCATTCAACTCGGCCATGAAGGCGTTCAACATGCGGTCATCGATACGATGTATCGATTCGCCCCTGTTCGATCCGATAGCGTCCACCTCATCCCAGAACATGACCACTGGCACCTCGGGTTCCGCCGCTGCGGCTTCCCGTGCGACGCGGAAGATCTCGCGATAGCGCTGTTCGGTGGCGCCATACCACATTGAGTTGAGTCCGCCCGGCTTCACGTTGATGAAGTGGGAGCGGCCACTCCGCGATAAGCCTGCCAGCCAGTTGCAGGTGGCTCGAGCCACCTTGGTCTTTCCGTTGCCCGGCGGGCCCTCAATCAGTACGGATTTCTTGCGCGGCAGTTTGTACCTGCCGGCCGTGCTGGGGTGGAACATGTGCAGGGTCAGCACCCGCTTCAGAGATTCGATCTCGCGGTCCAGTCCGCCAATCTCATGGAACGTATCGCTGGGAGTTGCTTCGAGGAAAAACTCTTCGCCCTTCGAGGGTTCGATCTTCTCGAAAGCCAGGCCCGCTGAGCGGCTGAAGCGCACGCTGTCGCCCGCTTTCAAACCCGCGTCGCGCAGTGCGGCCTTCGCCAGCACCACGAATTCCTCGTCCCTGGACCGCAGCACCAGCCTTCCATCGCCGGTGCCGCGGCTGTAGGCGGCTACTTCGCCCGTAAGGAAACTCGGGTTCGGAGATTTGGCGATCACGAAGTTGCGCTTCTGGCTCAGGAACACCTCGTCGCCCGGCGCCAGTTGTTCCGGCGCGATTCCTTCTCCCATTTGCACAACCCGCCGCTCATTGTCGATCTGCACCAGAGCCCCCTGCACCTGGGGCGTATTCGCGGCGGCGAGGTATACAGCTGGGAAATAGGGGGGCGCGGTCAGGCTCTCGATCAGTTCGCGCAGCTCTCCGTGTTGCTCCTGCACCGTGGACAGCGCCCCGTGCAGGCGCGTGATCCGCTCCACCAGGAAGCGGTCGATTGCCGCGGCGTTCTCCAGGCCGCTCTCGCGCAGGCGCGCCAGGACCGCCAACCGCTCATCAAGCGGCAGCGAGCCCTCTTCGGCATTCGCGATCTCTTCCAACATGCTGCCGGCTACGCTCATCTGCTCTGCTGCTTTACGCGCCATGCGTCTTCTCCTCCAGAACATAGAATCCTCGGGGTTGCGTGATTCCCTCCCGATTGCCGAACATGCTGAACGTCAGATCGGTGAAGGCCGTGTCATTGGCGACGATGGCAATACTGTACGCACGCGGAAAAGCCGCACGCATCACCGCTTCGTCGTCGGCGGAGAAGAAATCCTTGGCGAGGCGGCAGGTCTTCTGTGCTTCGGGAGTACACGTTTTGCCCTTGCACCACTCGCGAACCGGATGGGAATGCCAGTATCCGAGGAAGACTTCTCCACGCTTGCGCAGTTGCAGGGCAGCGTCCGCTGCGGCCCAGGTTTGCGGGGTAAACGTCAGCTTCACGTTGCTGCCGCTGGTATGTTCGGCGGGGATTTGGGCTGTTATTTCGGCAAAGATCTCTGCCGCGGCCTGGTCGCGCCACAGCGTGCCGATAAGGACCCCGCCCGTCTCCGTTCCTTCTTCGGCGCGGGTTCGCTCTGCGGCTTCCTCAAGAACCTGTTGGGAAACGAACACTGGCATATCGTCGATGTCGATTACTCCGCTGGGCTTTGCCCGGGCGAGAAAGGTCGCCAGGGAAGCGTCTCGCGCCGGCACGCTCGGCGACGCATTTGTGACCGAGAGTCCGCCGGCCTTCGGCGCCTCCGGCGGTGCGGGGTGCGCCACCACCATGTACGAGTAGAACTCTCCCTCGCGCAGCTTCTTCTGCTCCACATAGCGGGAAGCAACCGCGGCAGCGACATCGCGAAAATGGGTATTGGGGAAGTCCGACGCAACCGGACGGCCTTCCGGCTGCGCTATCTGCACGCGGTAGCCGCGGCAGTACGGTTCCCCCAGCGTGTGCTCCCACAGCGGAATTAAGGTGGACGCGCATCCATTGCCATTGAGCGCCAACTGGCCTCTTCGCTGGAAATAGAAGCGCGTCCACTCTTCCGCCCACTGCCAGTCGCGCTTCGCCGGCACGGTGCCAAGGTTGGTCCCGTCCTCGCCGTACATGACGATCGCAAAGCGATATGGAAACGTCAGCGTCATTGGGTGTCCTCGCTGCGGGCCCGGTCAGTAGCTCATTCCCGCATCGATGTTCGGTTGCAGTGTCAATTTGTCGCCGCGTTCCAGCGCGTCGCCGATGCGCTCGGAGGCGTTGAGGTGGCGCCCTTCTCTCTCCAGCCTTGCCTGGTACGTCAAAGGCGCTCCGCTGGCGTCGTTGCGCGGGAGGTTCATTTTGCCCAGCATTTCGTGGACCAGTTCGCCGACCGTGTTGCCGGTAGGCGCGTTCGCCACGGAGAATACTTTCTGGCCGGAGACGTCGCTGATCTCCAGTGGAATCTCCAGTAAGGTTTCGGGGTTTCCCATATTCAGTTCTCCTCTTGTTCAGATTGGTAATCGTTCGTTGTTGGGGTATCGCGGGCAGTCAGGTAAAACCGGGCCACCGCGTCATTCAGAAGCACATTCGTTTCCCGCGCACACATCCGATGCGCAATGGAGAGCGCCGCCAGTGCATGATCGATCTCTTCGCTGGCCGGCGCGGCCGGAAGGTTGACCTGCACCCCGAAGGCGAATCCGCCATCCACCTCCGTCGCATAGGCGCGCACAAGACGCAGCGTGCTGCTGGTCGTCAGCAGGAACACAGCCAGCGCTTTTCGCGCCGCATCCGCCATCGCGTTCGCGCGAACCAGCTCCACTCCCAACACCACCCCGCTTTCACTCATCCGAATGCTGGCCGGAGGCGCGGAGTCCGCGGCGAGGTCCGCCGAGAAATCATTTGGGCCGCGCTCCGTCGACGGCCACGAGATCTCGCGCAGCAGCTCGCCGAGACCGGTCCCGGAGGCGGCTGCTTGCGCAACCGCGCGGCTGCCGCGGGAAGCAGTGGACTTCAACAGGCGATGGCCGTCATGGAAACCGTCCAGCGCCCACCGAAGCCGATCCAGCAATTGCTTCTCCTCAAGAATCACAATGTCGGTGTGCAGGTGGAGACTGCCGCTTGAGACGTTCAGCGCCAGTTTCACACCCCCGGCCAGCGTGTTGTTTCCCAGCAGGGCGCGCTCCAGGGCGCATGCGCTTTGGCGAATCGAGTCGGGGCGGCACGCGAGGTGAAGAAAGTCATCTTCGAGCGACGCCGCAATGGGCAGCCGCGTGCCGTTCTGCACCGCGCACCGCCAGCGCCACGGTCCATCCGGTTCCAGCTCGGTGGAGAACTTGTTGAGTGCGCGGTATACGATCGCGGCAGTCTCGCTGACAAGCCTCATAAAGACTTCACCTCGAGATTCAGCGGCCGGCGTTTCAGGGGCCGGCGGTCGATGGGAAAGCGGTGCTGGTTCTCACGCGCCCAGGCGCAGGCCGTCTTGTTCAGCGAATCGTTCTCCCTGGGGTTGTACTTCTGGAATGTAAGGATGTCGAAGAGCTGGTAAAGAATGTCAACCAGGGTCGTGCCCGGAGTAAGCCGCCCGATGCAGATCAGCGGAAGTTCGCGGCTGACATTGGGGTGCCACACATTCGGCGTGAACAGGCGCAACATCTCGAATGGGTCAGCTCTGCGCAGGTAATCGGGCGGAAACCAGATCCCTACCTGAAACTCGCTGGCCTCCTTGATTTCGCCTGCATCTTCTCGGATCAGTCCCTTGCACAGAAACTCCGCAACGAAATGAGGCGGGGCCAGCGGAGGAACATGCAGCCGCAGCAGATCGCTTTGGCGCGCCAGCTCCATGCCTTCTCCCAACTGGCGTTGCATGAACCGCTCGTAGATTGGATCGTTGACTGGATCGTCGCTGCTGAACTGTTTTTCGCTCATGCTGCCTCCTGGGCCGGGTGATAGATCTGGCGATGCCGGTCTCCGCCGCTCACGATGTCTCCATTACGCAGCCCTATCCGTTCCAGGGTGAGGTTCGCGTATTCTCCGGCCAACGCGGAGTCGATCCGCTCCAGCGAACCGAAGCCTGTAGACACCATCCGGCGGCCGCATTTTGGGCAACGCGCCAGAGGCCTGTTCAGCCGCAGCGACTTCTCCTCATAGCCGCAGCCAGGGCACGTCAGTTCGCAGGCAAAGCGATGTCCTTCCACCTGCAGGCTGCCGAGTGCATTTATGGCCGTGCCGAGGGTCGTGGCTTCAAGAGGGCAAACCCACGGCTCAACGTGTTGCCAGTTGCGGCGATGATTGAAGCGGCACCATGGGTTGCGCCGAAGAGCAGTCATTTGCATCTTGTGGTGTTCGGCATCCAGGATCAGCTGCCGCCCGGCCACCGAATGAGCCAGGTCGCCGTGCAACAGCTTGGCGATTTCGATGGCCATCAAAGAAGCGGCCAGTGCGCCCAGCGCCGACGACGCAATGGTTGGATAGGCTGCGCCGCTGCCCGCGCCGCAGAGATACTCCTGTTCAACCACCGAGTACTCGTCGTGCCCCCAGGCACACTCCAGGCACGGTGCATCCTGCGCGGGGATATAGGCATTTACCCGCACTAGTTTCTGGCTACCCAGCACCCCGCAATCAATCCATGGCGTGTCAAGGTACCAGGCAATTTCATTCAAATACTGGCGGGAGATTTTGCTATCCAGGCAGCTCACGATCAGATCACACTTCAGCAGCCCGCGGGGAACGTCTTCAATCCGGTCTTGCAGCGCAATGACTTCGAGACCCGAATCGCCGAGATTCGGCCTGATTCGCCGCAGCTTTTCAGCCTGAACCTCAACCTTGGACCGGCCCACGTCAATACGATCGATGTTCTGAACCGCGAGGTTCGCGGGCTCATAGAACTCAGGATCGACGAGCGTAAGCCGCGCGATCCGGGGCATGCGCGCCAGATGCGGCAACAGATGAGAGCCGGTGTTTCCTCCGGCTCCGGCCACGACAACATGACGGGCTTCCATTTGCATCAGTCCTCCTCCGGTGTCCATGCGAAGCCGGCATCGAGCGGAGTGGGGGTTGGGCAGAAGACGCATGTCTCGGTATAGGTCCAGCAGGGAAGGTCGGCGGACTGGTTGTACCAGACGCCACAACCTGGGCAGCATACAGACGGCGAGCCAACCTCAATCTGCTGGCGGCATCGACCGCAGAACACAGCCCGGTCCGTACCCGGAAACGCCTCCACGGCCGCCAGCGTCTCAGTTGAGAAGTACTGGACCTCGCCGCCGTTCCGAATCTCGTCGCGATCCGCCAGAACGCACAGACCCGCGGGTGCCGCGCGGCCGTTCACGCGAACGTCGGAGTTCTGTGACGCTATCAGCGCCCACACCCGCGATCCGCCTGCATCCACGCGGACGAGCCGGGTTACCTTCCCGCATTTGGCGGCTGGCCGGGCGTCTCCTTCGACGTCTGGCCGAGTGTCTCTCGCCTTGATGTTGGGCATGGCAGCAAGGTCGAATTGCGCGCCATCGAGCTTCTGTGCGCCCCACCCGCCCGCGCCAAGGATCCAGAGATGAGCCATTTGCAGTTCTCAGCCTCTGAAAGCAGTTTCCGTCCGGTACGGCCGTGCCGAATAATCACCACATCCTTTGCATTTCACCATTCGGCCAAGAAGCTGAGAATGCGAGAGATAAGCGGGAAACCCGGCAGAAACCCGTCAATTGCGAACACCTCGGGTCACATCACCGGGATCGAGCGCGGATGTAACTTCGCCTTATCTGTCGATTGCCCTTGTCCCGATGCCAAGGTGACACTAGACTTATCGCTTGTTTCGCTTCATCGGTTGCGGTGTTAACGAATCGGCTCCGGCGGCCTCTGTGGCTTGCAGTTGCTGGCGAAAGCAGGCTCCATGACTTCCATGTTTCTGTCCTATGCACGGGATGACGATGAGGCGTTTGTCGGCCGGCTTCATGCCGACCTGACCAACGCCGGGTTCGACGTGTGGTTTGACCGCGTTTCCATGCCCTCGCGGCAGCTTACCTTTCATCAGGAGATTCGCGATGCGATTGCGGCGCACGACCGGCTGCTGCTAGTCGTGGGTCCCGGCGTGCTCGCGTCCGACTACGTCGCGCAGGAGTGGCGCTTTGCTTACTTTGAGGCAGGCACGTGCGTGAATCCGATCGTGCGGCTTAACGGCCGCGCCGCCGACGGCGCAGTCATCGACGGCTACGAGCTGATCCCCGAGGACCTCAAGACGCTTCATGCCGAGGATTTCCGCGACGACGCACACTACGACCAGCACCTCGCGAACCTGATCCGGCAGCTCTCCGAGGCGATTCCGCCGGTGGGCAAGCTGGTGGCAGTTCCCGAGCTGCCGCCGTTCTTTATCGCGCAGCCTGACCGCATCAAGGCTCTGCGCGATCTGCTGCTGGTCGACCTGCAGAAGCCGGTGGTGGGCTAGGGGGGCACAGTCTAGACGAGTGCCAAACTTGATCATTTGAAAGGCTCTCCTGCTATTGTTATCACTGCCCATTTGGAATCTTGGCAGCAGTGGCGCCATTCGTTTCTTCCGCCACGGTTGATCTTACGGACAAGGAACTTTCAGGTCGGAACGGAACAACCATGAGCGACAAGAGCATATGGATCGTGCATACGGAAGCAGACTCATCTGAGGCGGACAAGATAGCCGCACTATTGGACCGTCAGATGTTTGACGTCCGCAATGATTACATTGGCCATGAGATCTCCAAGGGGCGCGACAGGGCCGAGGTAGTGAAGGAGTTCATTTCGCAGTCGGATATCGTCATTGCGCTCTTGTCTAAGGAAATGGATGAGTCCGAAATCGATTCGGATCTCAGATTCGCAGGTGTGACCGGGAAGTCACGAGTTGTGGTCTGCTTATCCCATGAGCAATATGAAATCGCAGAAAGCAATAGCTCTGCGCTCGCGCCCCTCTTGGCGGGATGCGATCGAGTGGACTGGTCGAGACCCAACGCCTTTGTCACGCTGCTTAGCTGCATCAGAGATTTGACCGCTCCTCTGCCTGAGCCGTCCATTGAAGCCTATGCAGGAAAGGAGCCGTTCATTTTTATTAGTTACAGTCATAAGGACAGTTCTGTTGTATACCCAGCGATTGAACATCTGCATCGCCTTGGATACCGCATTTGGTACGACGAAGGCATTGACCCAGGAAATGAGTGGCCCGACGAAGTCGCAAACGCTCTTGACCGCAGTTCGTTCTTTATTGTCTTTATCTCGCCCAGATCGGTTGAGTCCCAAAATGTCAGAAACGAGATCAATTTTGCCCTGAATAACCGAAAGCCCTTCTTGGCAATTCATTTAGAGGAAACTGCTTTGAAAAAGGGACTTGCTCTTCGTATGGGAGATATACAGGCCGTATTTAAATATCGGATGCCCGATGAACGCTATTGGAGAAAGTTGCAAAAAGCCTTGCCGAGCACCTTACTTGAGAGTCGGCCAGTGTCGGCGGGACGAGCGACCGAGACATTAGATGTTTTTGTCTGTTTTGGCCAAGGAGATGAAGAAATGGCTGAGCAGGTGGCGAATTTCATCAAGGAACGCAGTGGGAAGAGCGTGTTCTATTCGAGCGCTCGAACTGACGATGAAGCAAGCACAATCGACAGAATGCTGGAATCGGCACAATGCTTTGTAGCGGTAGGGAGCCGCCTCGAGCATTTGACCGCTCGGTGGCCCGAATACGAGTACCGAACTTTCCACATTGACATGCATAGCGGCCGCAAGCCGAACGGGAGACTACTCTCGTTCGTATTGGGCATTGACCCAGTCGATCTCCCACTCCCATTGCGCCGATACCCAGTCATCACATGCCGAAATGAGTCGGAAATCCCTGAGGCACTTCTGAGTTTGCTGGCTTATCTCAACGATGACTCGGCGCGGAAAATCAAACCAACGGTGTGAAGGATTCCACCTTTTCAAGGCTAGCAAGCTTATCCAATTCGACCTGCATAGGTGACCTGAAGCAGCCCCCTGCAAGCCAGATGATGTTGCGAACCGTTCAGCACCGCAAACCGGAAGCCCGCTGGAGCAAGCCCAATGCCGACCGCAACGCGCACATTCCGGGAATTTGTCAGTTCGATCTTTGAAGACTTGAAGGCCGAGCGCAACGTCTTCCCCAAACTGCGCAAGCTGTGCGAGGAGAACAACGCGCGCTTCCAGGCCCTCAACCTCCGAGCAAGTTTGAGCGCGGCCAACTGAACACTTGTATTGCAGAGTGATTGGCGGTGTTCGCGGTTGACATTCTTCCCTTCTATCTCTCGATTTCTCAGCGCCATGGCCTGATGCGATAATGCGGATCACTCGGTGATTGATCGCCGGTCTCGCGTGCATGCAAGCATTGGAACAGCGAAACAACTTTGCGCGCATTTGGTGGGCGAGTTAGCAGGGAGCCGTGGCTGAGCTGCTGTTCGGGGTGGAAACCGAGTATGCCATCGCCGGCGTGTCTCCTGGGGGAGATACGGCCCGCGAGGGAATTCTACGAAGCCTTATGGAACGCGCCCGCGCGCAGCTCATCCACTTGCCCGGCCTGCACCCCGCGGGTGGGGTCTTCCTTCAGAACGCTTCCCGATTCTATTTCGACTGCGGCCTTCATCCGGAGATTTGCACGCCAGAGTGCACCAGTCCGCTGGATGCTGTTCGCTACATCGAGGCAGGACACAGGATTCTTGGCCGACTCGCCGCAGAGGTGGAATCCGCAGGCGCGCCGGGGACAGAGATCATGTGCTTTCGCTGCAACGTCGACTACAGCGGCAGCCAATCAACATGGGGATGCCATGAATCCTACCTTCACCGCATTCCCCAAGAAGAGTTGCAGCCCCAGATTGTTCCTCACCTTGTATCGCGGTTGATTTATGCGGGAGCGGGAGGCTTTAATCCTCTCTCGCGCGGACTGGAGTTCACGCTTTCTCCGCGGATGGCCTATTTCCGGCGGGTCATCACAGAGAGTTCGACCAGCGAGCGCGGAATCTGGCATGCAAAGTCTGAGTCGCTCAGCGCAGGATACAGCCGCCTTCATGTTCTTTGCGGGGAGAGCCTATGCTCTGAGACTGCGACCTTCCTGAAGATAGGCGCCACCGCGCTGATCGTCGCCATGGCGGACGCGGGCCTCGCTCCGGGAAGCGCGGTGCAGCTGGCCGATTCGCTTGAGGCTCTGCACCATGTGGCCGGGGATGTGACCTGCAGGAAGCCGCTCAGGATGGCTGACGCGAGCTACCTGACGGCCGTTGCCATCCAGCGCCACTACCTGGAAATGGCCGAGGCCCACGTGGGCGACAGTTTCATGCCAGAGTGGGTCGCCCAGGTTTGCCACTGCTGGCGCGCGGTACTCGATCAACTCGAAAATGCGCCAGGCGCCGTCGCACAGACGCTGGACTGGGGGATCAAGCTGGCGCTCTATGCCAATCATGCGCGGAGCCTCGGCATTCGTTGGGATGAGTTGCCTTTCTTGAATCAGGTGATAGACCAGGTGGTTGCCGCGCTCGATGGCCGCGAAGGCCGCAGAAAAGCTGTGCCCCTGGAGCGAGCGATCGGGTCGAAGCGCACGATGCCCAAGGTGGTTGCGGCGCTGGAACCGCTGTTGCAATCGCGGGGCCTCGAGTGGGATGACCTGAGGACGGTACTGAATAACCGGCTGAAGTTTCTCGAGATCGACACACGCTTTGGCCAACTCGGTCCCAAAGGCATTTTCGAGACGCTCGACCTGGCTGATGCACTGAATCACCGAGTCAGCGGAGTGGACAACATTGAGCAAGCGATGACGGAGCCGCCGCCGAGCGGCCGGGCGCGAATTCGGGGACAGGTCATTCAGCGCCTCGCCGGCGCCGGCCACGCGCAATGCGACTGGCAAAGCATTGTCGATCGCCAGCAAGCGCAGGTGCTGGACCTCTCCGATCCATTCACGAGCGAGGAATCGTGGCGCCCGCTGGGTCGTGCGGAAGTTCGCGATGTAGGAGGATATCCCGGGGGTGGTGAAGAACGGGACCCCTTTTCACGAAGGCAGGACGCCGCGGATCGAATCCTCAGTGGCGACTACGCCGGCGCCGAAACGCTGCTTCGCGGGTTACTGGAAGAGAGATTCATATTGCCGAGCACCCACTGCCACCTTGCCCGCGTTCTGCTTATGACAGATCGGGAGGCGGAGGCCTGGGAGCAGATCAACTTTGCCTGGGCCATTCGCGAAGAGGCATCCGCGTATGTCGTGCCGCGCATTCTGTTCTTTCAATGTGTGTTCTCCATGTTAGACGGGGCCGGCATCGACACCCTGGTCGGGCAGATCAGGGTTGCGCTGCGTGCTCCTTGTCCCCACATGGATTGGACCATCCGGCCGATGCTCGATCACCTGCGCTCGCGATTGGGCGAAACGAACTACAACTTTTTGAAAGCGCTGGCGGCGGCGCTCAGTGACGCCGAAGGCATGACCCACCTCGACGATTTCCCCCAGTGGCGCGGCGAGGCTATCACTAGCGAAGTTACTGCCTAGACCCCGCACCTGAGCGGCGGAACGTTCCTCTAGGAATGTGTCGCTGATAGCAGTGCAGCTCGTGGGCTCTGACAGAACCGACGATGCGCGAGCTGTACACGCCCGTCGCGTAGCCATACAGAAGCACCCGCACCATCATCGCCGGCGCCTACGCCGACTGGCCGCGGCCATCCTTCTCTTCATACGAAGCATAGATCGCGCTCAGATCCAGCGCCGACACCACGTCCACCAAAAAACGCGCCACATAACCTTCCGGGAGCCAATCGTGAAGCGATGGAGGGAATAGCAAGGACTGGTTCACATCGTCAGAAAGAAAGATCTTGCCCATAGGCAACATCGTAAATTGACCCGCCAGCTTCAATCTTGAAATCAACCGCAGAGGAAGTCCATCTCCGACGCACTCCTAACCACTTCGTCAAGATCATTGGAACCTATCCATTTGAATTCTGCACAATTTGCGCAGAAAGTTTTCTGCGCTATGTGTAATCGCTGGTGTTTATGGGCCTCCGGAGGCACTTCAGAGAGGGGGCAAACTTTTTGAAGTTACCCCTCTTTGGTTCCGGCTACGCCGGGTTAGGATTGAATAGGTGAACGCTGCGGAAGTCCCATTCACAATCGGGATCGTCCATTTGCTTCAGGATGCACTCAATCCCGCCCATCTCGGGATCGAATGGTCTCGTCAAGACAAGATCGGAACTTGTCGGATCAGTTCTGCCGACTCTTGCGTGCCATGCGGAGGAAACAAGCCAGGGATCGATCGGCTTGATGGCAGTCAAGGCGGAATGGATATGAAGTGGAACTCTCTCGCCACGATCCTTCGACTTGCTCTCCAGAACGTAAACGGAACAAACCATGGAACGCAGATCGCGTTCCATTGTGTCGATGAATTCACCAAACTTCGCTGTAGCAATCTCGGGGCGAGCTCCCCGAGGGAACTCAAGAGTGGTGAACAATTGCCAGGGCACAGGTCTCAACCAGTCGGCCGCGGCACTAATAACGTGATGTGATTGTTCGAGATGTGACATTCAACAATACTCCTCAACCATCTGCGATGCAGACGTTTGAGGAGATACAGAACAAAGGGGACTTGCAATTGATGTTTGGCATAACCACCCGAAACAGGTACTCGCAGTGCTTCCAGGCAATACTGGGTTTGACTCCATGAGTCGGAGCACCATCGCCATTCGGTGACGGTGCGCTATCGTTTGATAGCCTATACCATGGATCTGGCATCGGCCTGACAACTACTCGACGGGCATTACTCGATTGTGTTGAACGGTCAGGCTGTCATCAACGGCAAGCTCTACGGCCGCCGCTTTCACCGGAAGGCAGCCTAAAGCTGACTTGCATTAGCCATTAGGGTAGTAACTACGTTGGCTAACCCAACGTAAATTTGCTGCTACCGGGAAGAACCGTGTCACAGCAACCCCTTGCTGTCAAAGCTCTCGATAATTTCCCTGACGTTTTTGTGCCAACTAACCAAGGTGGAGAGAATCTCTTTGCCTCTAACGCACGGTGGCTCTCCGAAGGCTATTTGAAATCCAAACTCCATGTTATCGTCCACATCCGCGATGGGAAAGGTACACAGCTCGCTGCCATCTACCAAAGGTCTTACGGCGGCGGGATTGAAGGCTATTCGAATATTAGCGGAAGTACTTCCGAGGGCGGACTGCAAGAGATTAGCCAATTCAGCCCGCTTAGACTTTTGAAGGGAATGGGAAACTACATCCCCTATAACGGGGATGAGAAGGCAATGCTTGTCTCGATTATTGACCTTGTCGAGCCAGAAGAGTTCCGTTCCCTTTCCAATTCCGGCGAAGTAATCAGCGGGGTCGATTCTGTAGTAGGGCTGGATGTCGTCGATAGCCTTTATTGCAGCATCGGTCATGCCCTTTATTTTTCCCATCTTGTCGGAAGTGTATTCGCTGGCCGTCTCGTAAATAGGGAAGTAAATTCTTCGATCCTTGGCTTTGGGCATGATGGGGCTGCTTTTTACCAAGTGCCAGGCAAGATGTAAGCGTTCGAGGTTCCCATCTTGACTGGGAGTGTCTACATCGCAAGTGTCCACTTGTTTTTAAGTGGACACCTGTTGAGTGGGTTTAAGCGGCTTGGGATGGTTCGGTTTGGAGTGCGGCAGCGA
>Ga0326727_10005463_pt1 | contig 36342 bp, 32 predicted proteins | sample MB2enrmetagenome_FD_207643 | JGI IMG/M metagenome (GOLD analysis project Ga0326727, IMG submission 207643) | Lab enriched peat soil microbial communities from McLean, Ithaca, NY, United States - MB29MY | ecosystem: Environmental > Terrestrial > Soil > Wetlands > Peat | place: USA: New York...
CACCTGGTATGCCAGCGGTGCGGTTGTACCGAACCTGAGCGTGGGACCTCACACAGTAGCTTTCAATAGTATCACTGGCTGGACCACGCCTTCCAGCCAAACGGCAACCATCACGAACGGGGCAACCACCTCTCTGACCGGCACCTACGTGCAGCAAGCACAGAGCGGCTCGCTGACAGTCACGATCAGCCCGTCTGGTGCGGTGAGCGCCGGAGCGATGTGGAACGTAGACGGGGGGACGACCTGGTATGCCAGCGGTGCGGTCGTACCGAACCTGAGCGTCGGATCGCATACAGTAGCTTTCAATAGTATCACTGGCTGGACCGCACCTTCCAGCTTGACGGCAACCATCACGAACGGGGCAACCACCTCTCTGATTGGCACTTACGTGCAACAGACACCTATCTTCGCAGCCATTTTTACTGCAAGCAGAACCAGTGGCAAAGCACCTTTGACAGTACATTTTGCCAACAGCTCCGTCGGAAGCATCACGAAATGGCTCTGGAACTTTGGAGACGGCTATACGAGTAAAGTTCGGAGTCCGAGCCATACCTACAGTAGGGCCGGCGCCTACACGGTGACACTTACCGTGACGGGAGCCGGGGGAACAAACACCTGTACCCAACCTGGCTACATCACGGTCTACGCTGCCCCAAAGGCTCATTTTTCTACTGTACCGAGGTCGGGGGATGCTCCCCTGCAGGTGAATTTTACCAATGAATCTACCGGTATCGTCACGAGCTGGCTGTGGCGCTTCGGAGATGGCACGACCAGCACGGATGAGAACCCGGCTCACACCTACAACAGTCCCCGGACCTACACTGCAAAGCTTACTGTATATGGGCCGGGGGGAGCTGGTTCCAAGACTCTGAGTGTACTGGTGAAGAAGTGATCGGAGGTCTGCGCTCGGGTAGGCGGGGAATTTCCGTATCTCCTGCGAGTACGACCCCCGGTTTAAGGGCTGCTATCCGTTAGCGTTGGAGCAGACGAGTCAGAAAATAGAATGGCTGCGACAGGTCAAATTGTCCTGAACAACTAACGGTTCGTGAATTAAGCCATGCCGTGACGACCCCGAATTATTACGGAAGGTGCAACGCTCCGCCGCTTAGCACCATTGCGGCTTCTCCCATTCCTTCGGAGACGGTTGGATGGGGATGAATCGTGTGCGCCAGCTCTTCGACGGTAGCCTCCAACTCGATGGCAAGCACCGCCTCGGCAATCAGTTCCGTGGCGTGAGGCCCGATGATGTGAACCCCTAAAATTTCCCCGTGCTTTTTGTCGGCAACTATTTTGATCATCCCTTCCGTTTCTTCCATAATCAAGGCCTTGCCAACGGCGTGAAGGGGAAATCGGCTGACCTGTATCTCGCTCTTTTCTTGAATCGCCTGCTTCTCCGTCAAACCGACGCATCCCACTTCCGGCGATGTGTAGATGCAGCGCGGGACCGCATGATAGGAAACGCAGGCGGGGTATCCCAGCGCGTTCCTGGCCGCGCACTCCGCCTCGGCCATGGCCACGTGAGCCAGCATGATTCCGCCGGTCACATCTCCCACGGCATAGATATGGGGAATGCTGGTCTGCATTTTGTCGTTTACGGCAATCCGGCCCCTCTCTGTTTTCAGCCCGATCGCCTCGATGTTCATATCAAGATAGTGCGGTCTTCTTCCCACTGTTTGAGCGACTTCGGCGGCTGTGATCTCTTTTTTACCATCCGGCGCCGAAAGGATTACTTTCTTATCCTTCCCCCACATTTCGATCTTCTCGACGGCAGCCTTAGTGATAATGCTGAGACCCTCTTTTGACAGGGCCGCTTCGAGAGCTCTGCTTATCTCTTCATCTTCCGTGGGAATGATCCGATCCAGCATTTCGACGATGGAAACCTTGACCCCCATTCTGCAGTAAAACTGACCCAGTTCAACGCCGATATATCCTCCGCCGATAATGAGCAGGCTTTCGGGCAGGGTTTCCAAATTCAAAAGATCGTCGCTTGTAAGAAGATTGACCTTCTCACTTCCGTCAATGGTTAGCTTTGTGGGAACAGAGCCCGTGGCAAGGATGAACTTATCGCCGGTAAAAAGTTCACCCGTTTCAAGAATTTTTATACTTTCGGCATCGGCAAAGACGGCCGTCCCGCTCAGAACCTTCACATTTTTGTTCTTCAAAAGGCTTGCCACACCTCCGGTCAACCTGTCGACTATGGTCTTTTTCCGCGCAAGTATCCTGCTGAAATCAATTTCCAGCTTTTCAGCGCTCAGACCGAAGATGCCGGCCCTCTTAACTTCCATATAAAGCGATGCGGAGTGCAGGAGGATTTTTGTAGGAATACATCCCTTGTTCAGGCATACGCCTCCGATTTTTTCCTTTTCAACGAGGATGACCTCGGCCCCAAGCCTTGCCGCTCTCAGGGCCGCGGCATACCCCCCGACCCCCCCGCCGATTACTATCACGCGCTCCCTGCCCATATGGTTCGGATCCTCTATGCAAGAATTAGAATCGGGTCTTCGATCAGTTCTTTAAGGGTTTTCATAAAGACGGCAGCCTTGGCTCCGTCGATCACGCGATGATCGTAGCTCAATGTCACTTTCATGATGGGCCGGATCACGATCTCTTTTTCAATGACAACAGGCTTGTCGAGAATTGCGCCTACCGCAAGAATGGCGCTTTCGGGCTGATTGATAATGGCAGTAAACTCCTCAACGCCGTACATGCCCAGGGATGAGAGCGTAAAGGTGCTTCCCCGCATCTCATCCGGCGTCAGTTTGCCGGCCTTTCCCTTTCCCACCAGTTCCACCCGCGCTTTGGCGATCTCGGAGAGAGACTTATCCCCGATGTCCCGAATAACCGGCACGATAAGGCCTTCATCGAGCGCCATAGCTATTCCCATGTGAACGGCCTCGATCCAGAGAATTCCGTCGGTGGACCAGCGCGTGTTGATTACGGGGTGAGCGGCGATGGCCGATGCCGTGATCTTCATGAGGATATCGGTTATGGTCAGGTGCACCCCGGCACTCTTCTCGGTTGCCGCTTTCAGCTTCTCCCTTGTTTCGAGCAGCTTTGTTGCATCGACGGAGATGACCATGTAGGTCTGCGCCGCCTGCACCTTGCTCGCCAGCATCTTTTGAGCGATGATTTTTCGCATTCCGGAAAGTTTTACCAGTTGGTCATTGGATTCCGGGGACGGCACTGACCGGAGTTTCTCCTCTCCCACCGGGGGCAAAACCGGCTTTTCTCCGGCCTCAGCAGGGGCGGCCTCGACGTCCTTCATCCTGATTCTTCCACCGGCGGAAGAGGAGGCGATGTTTTCCAGGTCGAGACCGCGCTCCCTGGCGAGCCTCCTGGCCATTGGGGTTGCCCTGATCTTACCCGGTTTTTCCGCTCTCAATTCCGTGGACCGCGTTTCATTGGTAAGATGTACCGGTTCAGGTTTGCCGGGGGTAGGTTCCACCAACTGTCCACGCTCTTCGGAGAGTATCCCGACCTCTTTGCCCACGGAAACCACCTCGTCCACTCCGGCAAGGATTTTGGCCAGAAACCCGGATTGTTGCGCCTCGACTTCAAAGGTCACCTTTTCCGTTTCAAAAACAAAAAGGATCTCCCCCTTTTCTACCCGTTCCCCTTCACCTTTTTTCCACTCAACGATCTTACCTTCCGTCATTGTAAGACCGACCTTGGGCATCAAGACTGGAATTGTCATTTACCCCATCCTTCGAAATTAGAGATCATCTACGGGAGATAATTTTCAGAGTGCATTCACCTGTATGTTATTTTCGACAAACTCCAGGGCCATCGCTTTTGTCAATTGCACGAGCCCGCCCTTGCTGGCGCAGTAGGCTGAGACATTGGGCATCCCTATGAAAGCCGCTATTGAAGCGACATTGATGATTTTCCCCCTGCCTTTTGCGATCATTTCTTTCGCAGCCGCACGGGAACAAAGGAATGCCCCTTTGAGGTTCGGATTCACAACGGAATGCCAATCCTCCTCCGACATCTCCGGAAGGGGCTTTTCCTTGCCCTCCACTCCGGCATTATTGACCAGGATGTCAATTCCACCCATGTCTCTGAGAGTCTCACGGATAAGATTTTCAATGTCATCACTGCTGGTCACATCACAGCGAATGGGAAGAACTGCGGCGCCCAGTGCTGCTATCTCCTTAATACTGCATCACATTTCTTACGGCCTTAACGACATCATTGGAATTGGGCAGGTACATGTTCTCCAAATTGAAGGGAACCGGAACAAACGGCGCCCCGACCCTCACTACCGGCCCATCCAGATGGTCGATCATCTCCTCGCAGACCATGGCGGCAATTTCGGCCCCAATGCCGAATGCTTTCACCGCTTCGTGAGCGATCACCAGCTTTGAAGTCTTTTCCACGGAGGCAAAGATTGTCTCCTTGTCCAGCGGACTTATGGTCCTCAGATCGATTACTTCCACGTCGATTCCTTCTTCCGCCAGTATTTTGGCCGCAGCAAGCGATTGGTGCACCATGCGGGAGGCCGCAACGACAGTCACATCGCTACCCGGTCTCTTCACGTCGGCTTTACCTATGGGAATGAGGTACTCTTCCTCGGGGATTTCCCCCTTCAACGCATAAAGCGCCTTGTTTTCAAGGAAGATAACGGGATTGTCGTCTCGAATCGCAGACTTGAGCAGGCCCTTCACGTCGTATGGCGTCGAGGGCATGACGACCTTCAGTCCGGGGACGTGCGCAAACCAGGCCTCGAGGCACTGTGAATGCTGTGGGCCGGCATTGAGACCGCCTCCACCGGGGCTCCGGATCACTACGGGCACGTTGAAAAGGCCCCCGAACATGTAGCGCGTCTTGGCCAGTTGATTCACGATCTGATCCATGCATACCGTTAAAAAATCGGCGAACATGATTTCGGCCACGGGCCTGAGGCCCTTGACCGCCGCACCGACCGCGAGGCCTATAATGGCGGATTCGCTTATGGGAGTATCTCTTACACGCCTTTCCCCGAATGTCTCCAGCAGCCCCCTCGTGCCGCCGAATGCTCCGCCTGCCCCCCCAACATCTTCACCGATAACGAAGACGCTCTCGTCCCTTGCCATTTCCTCATGCAAGGCCTCCGCGATAGCCTTTATGTACCGTGTCTCTTTCATATTTATGCGTCTCCCATTAGACGATCATGCGTATACGTCGGTGAAAAGTTCTTCGGCTTCCGAAATCGGGCTGCTCTCCGCATAGGCAATAGCCGCATCGATCTCAGATTTGATTTTGGCCTCTACACTGTCGAGATAGTCCCGGTCAACGTGCCCGGACACGAGCAGGAACTTTTCAAACCGCGCTACGGGGTCAAACTCCCTTGCCTGTTGGACCTCTACCGGAGGCCGGTATTTTTGCGCGTCCCCGACGTAATGGCCGAGCCAGCGGTGCGTCTTGCATTCCAGGAGTGTGGGACCCTGGCCCGTACGGGCCCTGTCGATCGCTTTTTCCGCCTCTTCTCTGACCTGCAGCACATCATCGCCGTCCACCGTTACCCCGCACATGCCGAAGGCCTCGGCCCTCTTGCTGATGTTTTCCAGCTTCATGTAGACCCTCTGGGAGGTGAACTGTGCCCATCCGTTGTTTTCACAACAGAAAATTACCGGAAGATTCCATAACGCGGCCATATTGAGAGATTCGTGAAAGGTCCCCTGATTGGATGCCCCATCGCCGAAAAAACAAACCGTAACCGTATCCTCTCCTTTGTACAGGGACGCAAAGGCGGTCCCAAGAGAGATGGGGAGGCCTGCCCCCACAATTCCGTTTGACCCGGCAACGCCGGCCTCCCTGCAGGCAATGTGCATGGATCCTGACTTGCCCTTGCAGCATCCGTCCTTTCGTCCGTATATCTCTGCCATGAAGCCGTTTAAATCGATCCCCTTGGCCAGTGCCTGACCGTGCCCCCTATGTGTGGTAAAAATGGTGTCCGCCGGGGTCAAACACGAACAGACGCCCGCCGCAACCCCCTCCTGGCCGATACTCACATGAATGAAGCCTGGAATTTTCCCCTGGGCAAACACATCGACGAGACGCTCTTCTACACGCCTCACCTTCACCATCGAGTAATGGATCTCTAATAATTTTTCCCTGTTCATCATAATCGGATCTCCCACACGGGTGCTTTTCCTCAGCTTTCCAAATAAATCCGGTGTACGGAACCTGGCCTTGATGGATCTGTTTTTCCTGGAAAACAACTCCGAGGCAGGAGGGAGCTGGTACTCAGGGTGCAAAGCCCCGCGTCCCAAACCGGTCCCGGAGATTAAAAAAAACCGGCCAGCCGGATTTATTGATATTAGAGCTATTCCCTTTTGTCAAGTAAAAATTTGCTTTTTCGTATCCGAACCCCCGGGCAACAAAGGGTCTCATTTCCGCCTCCATCGTGTGGTTTCGCCGCCATATCCAGGAGCGGGAACTGCAGGCAACCGCCGGTCATTCGGGATGCATCTGATCTTCAAACTCAATGAGGCATTTCTTTCATGTACGGTAGAGGATGGAAAACTTTCCCGGGCGGCTTTCAATTTGAATCTCGGACCTTGCGCTTCTTGGGGTACATGATATTATACCGGCTGGCCGGATTATTATTTGTCCCTTCGCCCGGGACCGCTGTGGAGATCGCGTTTTCCATACCATGCCCGGTTGTTCAAAAAAAGAAGACTACATGGATGAGAATAGTCTTGGAATGGTACCAGTCGAGATTATGGAAATCCGGACCGAGTATGGTATTATTCGTTGTAAAGCGGCAAAAATGGGGGATACGAACATCAATGCGCCCCCTGACTGTGAGGAGTGTAAGCGTATGGCTCTTGAACTGGGTGTGCCGCTGAAAGATGTCATGCGTATGCAAGTCGCATCCTTAGCACCGGGTCAGGTTACAAAGATCGCATTCGGCAGCCTTGCCGGGTCCTAAGGATTCGATCATCGACCAGTTTCATGACCAGGGGAGGACTCATGGAAAACAGTTCGAAAAAATTCTCCGAAAAGGAATTGAGTAAAGTATCGGTTATAGTGAATGCGGCCGCAACTCTCTTTGACAAGAACGGTTATCTGGAAACCAGCTTGAAGGATATTTCTAATGAGGCGAAGTTGAGCAAGGGAGGCATCTATCACTATTTTTCCAACAAACACGAAATCCTCTATTTTATACTCGACAATTACATGGACCTCCTGCTGGGAGATCTGGAAGAGGAACTGAAGGAGATTCCCGACAGTCCCTCGAAGATCCAGTTCATCATGTTTCGGCATTTGAAGCATTACAACGGGCAAGTCCCCGAGGCCAGGGCATTATTAAACCATGCACACAATCTGCCGGCCGAATATTTCAAGGTGGTATCCGGCAAGCAGAAGAAATACGCCAGGATACTTACCGATGTACTTTCCGGTTTATTTAACGGCAGCATGGATTTGCATAAGCTCAAAGCAATCAGCTACATCATGTTTGGAATGTGCAATTCGATAATGTACTGGTACGACCCACAAGGTCCTGTTTCACTCGAAGAGTTGTCTCAAATCTGCTACGATATATTCATGGATGGTACGACCTCATACATTTCGAGAATGGGAACCGTTGCAGTCAATAGTATTCTGGCTTAAGCGTTCTCCATCCGGAAAGGGCCGTTTGGCCGGCAAAAGGCGTAAATTTCCAGCCGAGTCATGGAAGTATTCAAGTAAAAACTGCTCTGTCGGTGGCGGAGAGTCCTTCTCCTTCGAATATGAAACTTCCTGCCTCCTTTGTTGCTTCGCCTCTATGACCTGACTCTCATAGACCGGCGAGACAGCAATATTGAAGCTGTCGAAAAATGAATTTTGGCGAAAAAGAGAGAAAAGGGTAGATTTCCTCCAGATCCGCTTTTGCGAATGCGAAACAGGATTGCTGGATGCCTTTGATTTTACAAAGAAAAGATTTTCAGAAAGAACATTCTTTTATTTCAATGAGTTATATGTTCGCGCGGCCTAACATCTGTTCATCCTGATCGAATTTTTCCTTCTCTTGCTTTTCGCGTTTCTTGCTAAAAACGAGGCGGATCAACTTTGACTATTTAACAAACATTCACTAAAAGCAGCACGGTTAGACTGCACGATTTCCTTCTTACCTGGCTGGGTGGAGGGAGAAAATGTTTGAGGAAAAAAGAAAATACAAGAGGTTCAAGGGCAAAGAAGGGGCATGCGTTGCTTTTATAAGACCCAATGAGCTTATGAACATGGGGCAAATCCAGGATATCAGCATGGTCGGGCTGAGCGTCCGGTATGAGTCTACAAACGAGGATAATAAGGGGTGCTCCGTAATAAAAATATTCGGCGACAATAGCCGTTTCATTCACCTGGACAAGGTTCAATGCAGAATTATATATGATCGAGAAGTCCCTGAAGGCATCTGGGAACAGATCAGCACGAGGCGCTGCGGAGTAGAGTTCGAAAACCTGTCTGTCAAGCACCTGTCCCTGCTCCAGGATTTCATCGATCATTTTGCTTTCGATGAACCCCAATGCAGTAATCCAAAGGGCTGATTACCTCGTAATCCGTGTTTTGCTCAGAGTTTTGCCCTGCTGCCGGTCCCGGCAGATTTGAAACCCCGCACTAAATGCCATCCATTCCGGCTTCAACTCTATGATAGCTCTGCTTCGACCGGCCGAGCACGGCAAAACCTACCGGTCGCACGAACCTGTAAAAACTATTCCTTTGCGGCCCGGCTTCCAAAAGTTGATTGAAATTGACCCTGGGCTGAAACTGCAACCATCTTTTGAAGGAATGAGTGTGTATTCGCCAGAGGGAAGATTGATCAGGAAGTCCCCCGAACTTTTTGATTTAGCCGCGCCCACCTGCCCGAGGGACAGCATTCCGACGGTGACTGTTACACCAGGTATAGGTTTCCCGGTGCTGTCGAGGACCATGCCCCCGACAGGATAGACGCTGGGATTGATATTCCCATAGATCAGCAATCTAGCGGAGTCGACTAAGTTCCATCCTCCCTCTGTCCATTGGAAATCCGTAGTTCCGCTGGGAAGCGGCTCCACTCGGATTGCTGCTACACTTCGAATAGAAGACCCCGCATTGTGGTCCTTCTTAGGGTCGTAATCCCACCCGTCATTGAGACAGGGACCATTTGCGGGCCGGTCAGGACTTCCTGCCACCTTCTGAGGGGGAATCAACCGGTACGGTCCCTCTCCGTCGAGGGTTAACGTTTCAGGATTTATCTTACCCGTTGTCAGGGGGTCTCCATCCCTGAAGTAGGCCAGCAGCATATAGAGTTTGTCAGGGATTACATTGCCTTTGAGGAGATGAGCCGGAAGGAAAGCGTAGTTAACGAAATCCAACCCTGCGTAGTAGGTCCCTTGAGGGTAGGGCCCCACGACATCGTATCGGGCAGGATCTTTGATGGGAAAAAACTTGGAATAGCCGTCAGGTGCAAACACCGTAATTCCTGTAGCCTTTGCGCCGGCCCCCACGTGCTTCAAAAGATCGATAAGTTTGACTCCCCTGTATGTCGCGTAAGAGTCCTTATCCTTCGGTGCATTAATCAGGAGAAATTCGCTGTAGTCCGGTAACCGGAGGAGCCGTTCCTGATTCATCAAAACAGCCGGAGCAGCGATCAAGCCGGGGTAATCGTTCGGATCACCCGGAAAAGCGAGCGCTTTGATCTCCGCAATGTTATTGGAGCCGTCTCCGTCGGAATCCTTCTGTTCTATACTAAGAAGAGCGGCCTGGTCCCTCCCTGCGCTTCGATAATCCATCCCGTATGGATTTAATGTAGAAGTTATGTCTCCATAAGGCTCATGAACGCCATAAATCTGGTGGCAATAATCACAACTGCCATAGTAAGAGGTTTTTGCACTCCGGGTGATATTGCCTCCCTTGTGGCAAAGCGAGCAGTCATTGAGTTTCGTTGGGCGTGTGAACGGATAAACCGTCAGGAAATTGTTGATGTCCCGATCGTTTTTGTGAGCGCTGTAAGCACCAAAAGCAGGTGCAACTGAGACAATCGTCAAAAGAACACCTGAAACCATAAACAATAAAACCCCATTTTTTCTCATACGCGCCTTCTTTTTGTGAGTTCTGTCCAAGAGTGCAGAATAGGATAGGTCACCCGTTATATCAAGCAAGACATAACGAGCAGGTCAAATCCTGCTCCCACGCAGGATTGGGGTAAAGGGTAAGGGGTGCTCAGGACCTGGGGCGCTTCAAGGCGGAAATCGATTCTGATCCCGATAATGTTCTGTTCGAGAGAGAGTTTGCCAGTCTGGCAGGGCCAAACAGTTGAAGAATTATTCCTCCAAGGAAATCTTAGTATAGATCTTTCCCGTAGGGGCTATGCGTAAAAGTGGGCCATTGGCTGCCGGTTCCTCGGCTGTTGTGGAGTTCGGGCCCTGAAAATCTCTGGACGATTTCTCGTTTACTGCTCTAATGAAATGGAAATACAGTAACGATACACGCTCGCTTGCGCTGCGATTCCAGACAAGTTGAACAAATAGTTTTTACCTTGATATGTAAAGTTCTCCGGCTTGCCTGTCCGGAGGCACAGTTTCTTTTTGTCTGAATCGCTGATGAGATAGGTGACAGCCGCTGAATCTTTTTGGCACTCGTCCTTGTCTGAGGCTTTATTAAGAACGATGCGGAGGTTGCCGTCAAAGGCCGGCGTCGTTTCGCCGGAGCTGACCCATGTCGGTTTAAGAACCACCGTCTCCTCGAAGCTGGTATTTTTTTGTTCCGAGGTCTGCTGGTCGGGCTTCGGAGCTTGTATTTCCGACAATTGAGCGTTCAGCTTGCTGTATTCATCTTCCAATTTCTGTAATGAATTCCTCAACTCAATATTCTGATCTGCCAAATCTTTGTTATTCTTCTGAATGGTCTCTACCTCTTGATTTTTATTGTCCAATTGCCGTTGATACTTAACGTGCGCAATCAAATAGGTCACTGAGGCAGACAACCCAATCAGGCACACGAAACATACAAGCAGAGCTATCGGGCGCATACTGCGGGTCTTTTTCGTTTCTTCTATCAACATAACGTCTCCTGGGGAAATACTGATTAAACCATTGTGGGCTCTGTCCCGCTGACAATACTTCATAAATATTAAGAATAAAGTCAACTCTCGCCCATGCGATCAGGCCTGAATTAGACGATCTTCTTCTTCCGAAGTCTCGTCCGTTTCGGTTTCCCCGCTGTCACTGCCACTGCTGCTACCGGTTTAGACGCTTGGGCTTTACCCTGCCTTCTAGCCTCAATGTATTTCTGCAGCTTCTCGGGCAACCCCCTCTTTTTTGCAGACTTGCTCTTCGTTTTGGTCAATGACTTTGCAGCCAGGGGAGTTCGCATTGTGAAGCCGTATTTCTTCCTGTACTCTTTCTGGCTCATCCCATGTGACGACAAATGTCTCACCGTGAGCAGTCTCATCTCGGCACCGCATTCGAGGCAGATTACTTTATCATTCTGGATCGAGTCTTGAGGCGTGAGTGCTCGAGCCGGCGCCGATTCCTGTGTCTCGGGTAGCTCGATCACCCCGGACTCGGCTCTCTGCAGTTCATGGAGCGTACTGAAAACCTGCCGGAGAGACGAAGTGATATCGGTGGCCGACATTGATGTCAAGGAAACTTGTGTCTGGACGATTTCTGATGCGATCTCGATGAGTTTTTTTGGCATTAGCATCCTTTCGGCATGAGAAAGTATTGGAAGAGGCATTATATGATTGGATAGCGGGAATTCAATGCTTATTTGTGAATCCCGGGAAAAGCTCACAGCAAAGTGGACTATGCCAGAGCGTGGCAAATGCAGTTACAACGCGGTGTGGGCCGCTCGAATGGGTCGGAGTGAGATTAAAGTCGGCGATAAGTATTCTGATTTTGAAGTGATGGACAACGGCTTTTCTCCGGTGAAGTTATCCTCCTATACCGGCAAAATAGTTGTTATTGTATTGGCACTAACTCTGGACATTCGGGTTTGGGATCTGGAAAATGGGCCAAATTATGAGGCCGTACTGGAGGCAGTGAATCAGTACCTTACCGGATGATGAGCGAAGAGGTTTCCGTTTTGGCGTCCGGGTAGCGCACATCTTTTTGGCGGAGACAGAGCGAAAATTCAGAAAGAACTTATTTGCTTCCAGTGCAATCATTACCTAAAATAAGGATGCAGTGGATCAAATAATTTTTGCCTAAAGAGGAGTTCTTATTTATGGAAGATTTGGGAATTACAAAACAGCAGGCAGATAAGTTGGTTGAAGAGTATATCAAAGAGCCAATGACAGAATTACACCTCTTGGAAACAGAGGCGATTATGAGAGAATTAGCCAAGTATTTGAATGAGGATGAAGAGAAATGGGGTATTGTCGGATTGTTACACGATATCGATTGGGATTTGACAAAAAACAATCAAGAGCAGCATTGCATAAAAGCTCAAGAGATTTTGCGTGAAGCAGGAGCTACTGATTTTTTGATTGAAACAATCATATCTCATGGATACGATAATGAAACGATACCTAACCTTAAAGATAAGAAACGCAAAACCACCATCCAGCATTGTCTCGTGGCCGCAGAAACTTTAACTGGAATTATTGTTGCCTCAGCTCTGGTTCAGCCGGATAAAAAGCTATCTAGCGTTCAATTGCCATCCTTGAAAAAGAAATTTAAAAGTAAATCATTTGCCGCTAATTGCAACAGGGATTTGGTCGGCGAATGCGAAGAGGCTGGAATTTCCATAGATAATTTTCTTGAAATAGGGCTTCGTGCTTTGCAGAAAATTAGTAGCAAATTGGGATTATAAAAAAGAGGCGATGGGCGTGCAGATGGTTTCCACACCATGAAAGGACAGCACAGATGAGCAGTCGCTCCGGTTTAGCCTTTGTTTTAGCAGTTCTGCTGGTTTCCTGTGTGGCTGTTGTCTCCGCTGGCGAAGCGGAGACAACTCTCAGCCAACATTCTTTCGGGATCACGTATGTAACCAATCAGCAGCAAATCAACTATATCGTTGATCAATTCAGAGGCCAACTTCGACATTTAGATTCGAACGCTAAGGTAATCGCGTGCAATAATGTAACAGAACTTACTGAGGGAGGTATTAAAGATTTTAGCTTCGGCGCAGTCTGTACCGTCGAAAACGGGAACAGTAGGTTGACCGTACTCATGTGTGACGATAGTTTGGCTGGAAAGTTTAGTTGGGGGGAATCGGGCAGCCTGATGCGAGAAGATGTTGTTCGTTTCATAAAAAGGAATTGTCTACCTGGCAGATAGTAATCCGTCAAAAAGTACGGCCTTTTTCAGCCGATATCCCTAACGCCCGTTTGCAAGAGAAAGAAAACAGCTACTTACGGCCCATTGGCTCTTCACTTTTATCTAGCGTAATCCAAAATAGCCTTCAGTAACGACGCACTGTGTCCAAGCTGCACATAGGCTTCGTCTTTGGTCAGCATCCGGTTCTCAGCTTCAAGCTGGTAGCCCAATCTTATCGAGAGGTTCGCTATCCGTGCTATCTCCCTTACCAGGTCGTCTTCAGACGTAATCTGTATGGGATAGATTTTGATCCGCTCCAGGTTGTTCAGCACCTCATCTTCGACGATCCCATCCATGGCTGAGTGGTGCCGCCTATTGAACGAATCATGTAAGGTGTTGTGCAGCGGCATGGATAGATCACCGACGTAATGAACGCAGTAGGCAAGGTGATACTCAGCGTATTTCCCTTCCGCCCTGACCGACCTGTAATCTCGAAGCGAAGCGATGATAGCGCCGTAAAGGTGTCCATTCTCGTCTGTCGGATCATTGTAGCGGTTTACCTGATCCTGAATCATCTTTGGAGTCACAACGACACCGTGTGGGTTGTTCGAATAATGATCGTATGCCTCTTTATCCCCTGCCTTGATCTTGGCAATGTCAGGCCCTGCGGCATTGTACCATTTCTGGTATCCGGCCGCTTTGGCAATGGCAAGGTGGGTTTCATCATGCCAGGCCGATGAACTCGATGGGCAGATGAAAAAGAAAATCGTAGCGAGTACTGCAATAAATTCAGAGATTGAACTTTTAAACATCTATTGTAACTCACGGTCAGAGGTTAGCAAAACGTGGTTGACTTCCATCTCAATTTCTATGTACTCAAGCTGATCGAGTTTTGCTGGAGCCAGGGCAAGATCAATTTTATTCCAGTGTCCTGGCTTCAAATGTTCCGTAAATCTTACTTCCTTGGACTTTAGAGATTCTTTCCAATCTGCATAGGTTACTTTTCCATTGGGATTAAACGCTTTTCCCCACTGCGCCTTTAAAATAAAGCCATTAAATTCAGACAGTGATGGGTTTCCGATGTCGAGATTGAGTTTATGTCCATTGAGGTACGGCGTTAATCCATCAACCGCTACTAAAAATGAACCTAATTCAGTATCTAATCTCTGAAACCCTTTAGAAGTAGCATCAATCGTGATAGATTTATGTTTATTAATCATGGACTCTAACAAACTATACTTCCAAAGCAAAGTTTCCATATCGTTATGATGCTGCGATTGCAATTCAGATAAATTATGTTCCAATTCATTACAATGCGACTTTATCCCGTCATAATTTAACTGTAAGTCATTTAAGTGTTTTTCCAGATTCTCAATTTTACCTTCCATAACCTTGAGTTCTTCACCCTGTTTTTGGATAATCTCCGGCTGCTGAGCAATCTGGGTTAGCCTGTCACATCCATTAAGAAGCAAAAAACTTAGAATCAGTGCAGATACAAGCCGCATTTGGCCCTCCTTAAATTTCATCGCAAGCTAATCTGAGACGATTCTTTCTCAAAGATTTCTGGTCGGCCATTATGTTCACTTGGGATGCACCTGCATTCAAAATAAAATTCAGAGTAAGAACTCCGTTGATCCTTACAGGCAATTCGTAAACACCCCCCAGTTTTTCGAGAGGAATCTCCACTTTCTGCATGTCCACCCCTCCACGTGAGATAATACCAAAGGCACTTTGTGTCTATACCCGGTATGTAGCAAACTCCAAAGGGACAGAGGACGGTTCACTCATGAACGTCGTATCCTGTCGGAAAAGAGGTACCAATGGGTAAGGTGGATTTTGGCAAAACCATGGCAAAAATCAAAAAGGGCTACAGCTTCATCGCTGTAACCCCTTGATTTTCAGTATGGGCCGCCAGGGTCTCGAACCCCGAACCTCCTGGTTACGAGTCATGTTCCCCGTGCTTCACGAACTCCTCAGCAGCACGTAATTTGCGGAAATGACTCAGTTTGAGACAAAACCAGCGCTGAATCAACGGTCTCGACCTTGAACCGTCAATTTAAAGTACGGGTTTAGAGGATCGTTGCAAAATACAAGTATTTCCTTCTTAGTATTCCCATGACACGATAACGGGTAAAGCCGGATTGATACTTTTCCTTCCCCTCCCGGGGGAATTGACCGGTCAAAACCGGCCAGCGCGGTCCCTCACACAGTCAAGACTTTTCTTATTACCAAAACCCCCGTTCCTGTATTCCTGAATTTGAAAGCATGAACGTAGTCGCTTCCTTCACCTACTACTCCGAAATCGAAGACTGTCTCTGAAACTTCCGCTGTCGGCGTTGCAGTTGGTTGTGCCGCGGCAGCCTCCTGATGTTCAGGCGTGCTGCCGGGATTATCGGCAGCATATGCACAACCGAAGGAAACTAGAAAAAAGTAAACGACAAACCCAAAAGTTAACAAATTCTTCATTCATAAACTCCGTTTGCAAGAGAAAGGAATAAAGCAGGCAGAGCGTTGTAGACTCTGACTGAAAACCGCTTGACCGCATGTAGCAGCTTAGAATACTTACCCGGCTCAGTCAAGATAAGACGCACACCGAATTGGACAATCCGGGCGCCCATTGAGCCAGACTCCCGGGAGCCATGCTTTTTTTGAGAGGCTTTCACTCCCATCCTGTCTGCGCTGTGCCAGCCTCTAGAGCCCCGGTGCGGTATATTTTGTCTCACCCCCAACTTCCATCGAAAATATGATTCCCTTAAACTGCCGCCTGCGTCTTCAATACCGTGGCACATTATTCCGCTTCCCGCAGAGTGATGAGCTATTGTCAAAAGGGGGTATGCCGGTTCGCCTGCGGGATTTGAAGAATATCTGTTGCAATCTTTTTTGCGCTAATCTTTTTCCCGTACTCGTCGATTATATAGATAAAAAGGCATCAAAGCCGGAACGCCGAAATCAAGGAGACATTGCGCAAAGGAGATCCAAATGGCGATAAGCAGTATTTCCAGAACGGTTTATACGTCATCGGCGGAGTCACAGACAAGCTGGACCAAACAACAAGTGGCACAATTGAAAGCTCTTGTGAACCAGGACCTGCCCATAGATCAAATTGCTCAGAGATTGAAACGTTCGCCTGCTGCTATAAAATTCGAAGCTGCGACGTTAGGGTTGAGTCTGGACACAAAGTAAGAATGCCGGCCGGAGTTCGAGTTGCTGACCGGTAGCCGCTTGAACATTCAGGTAAAAGCAGAGCCGGCGCGCGGCTTCAAATCAGCAAGTTTTTTTTCGGTCTTGAAAATAGCCTCGGCATCCCCAATATCGGTGTGAGTGCTTATCGTTAACAATGGCCGAATACTCAATGATGTGGCAGGTGGAGCCGGTGAGATGCTGGGTTAAGCCCATGGCCAGTATCCCGTTGTCGCAATTGTTGGCTTGGTACGAGTATTTATGAAACCAGCCAAAACTTGAACTTACGACGCAATGATGCCCTCAACCCTCACAGCGAGAAGACAAGGGATAACGGGAAGAGAGGAATACGATGGGAGATAAGAGCAAGAAAGATAAGGAAAAAGGGCAGAAACAGAACACCGAAAAACAACATCAGAAGGACAAAAAGAAGGCGGACAAGCAACCGAAAAGAACTTCTTGACACGTCGCATCAAAAAAATTGAGAAACCGTTCTCAGAAGCTCCTTTGCTGATCTCCCAATCCAGTCCCGCGCACACTCGATCATCGACCTGAGGGCCATCCAGCAGAGCAATCACAATATCGGCATCATCGAGATGAGTTTTACAACGTGAGAAAATCTCCACTTTGGTGTGTTCGCCATGGCGGTCGATCTCTTCCAGGGTAATCAAATGGTAAGGGGGGATAATCTCGGTCTTTGTTCCACGCCGAGGGGCAAGGGGTTCGATCTTAGTGATTATGGCACGTTACGCATCTCTTACCCTTGATATTAATTTAATAATGGTTATCTTCTCAAACTGAAAATCCCGATCGGCCTCCTGAACTAGCCTGAGGTGCTCCGTTCGGGATGCAATCAAATATGGGTCTTGGAGATTGACATGGCGAACAAATTTGAAAAACACGAATTCGAGGCGACCTTTTCCCAGTTCGCCAGCGGCGGTATGAGCCAAAATCCTTTGGATGAACAGGCCACAAAAAGTTTCGAGCAGTACTCCCAAATTTTCGGAAAATATCTCTCGGACAAGGAAGAGGAGAAGAATTTTTCGGAAGAAGAAAAGCTGAGGAGAGAACGTGCCAAGAAGGCGAACGGAATTTACAAGCAGGTCTGCAAAGACCTTAGTTTAAGCGCCTTCTTTTTCAATAATTTCGGTGACTGGAGCGAATACGTTGACGGCAAGATGGGCGATGCGGAATTTTATGGCCACGCAATAACACGGGCTCAAAAGATGATGGCGGATGAGAACTGAGGAGGGCATCATCCCGGAGGGCAAAAAACTGGGCATAGTCCCGATCAGATAGAGGATGACATCATTATCCCGATTACCTCCTGGCGAATGAGCCGCATTTTGGTAGAATGTAAATGCGGCTCATTACTTTTTGAGGGCAAGTCCCATAAATCAGAATAGATCAGAAATCGTTTCCAGAAGCCTGTTTGTAGCCTTCACAATCGAATGACAGGAACACTCGATCATCGCATTTACCACGGGGTCTTCACTCTCCCTGCTCGACGGAAATCTGTCCTGGTCCAGATAATTTTCTGTTCTGGTGATTTTCTCGCATAAAAATACCCGATCTCTCACGCAGCACCGTCATCGACCTGAGAGCCGTGGAATCACTTTCGAGATACACGCCTGACTTTCAAAACTGGATGGAAGAACGGTCTGTTTGAGCGCAGTTAAGCCAATTAATATTGATGTGACTTCCCTTTACTCTCGATGGTGCCAATGATATTTAAATAACTTTTAAACTTGGGAGCGGAGTTAAATATGGATAAGGAAACTCAAGCATATTTCAAGGATCTGCTTCTTAAAAGACTCGATGAACTCTATTCGGAAGCGGAAAAAACAGTGGCTCTCATGACCGACAAGGTGGAAAACTCCCCTGATCCCACAGATCGGGCGACTCTTGAATCCGACAGGAATTTCATGCTCAGCATACGGGACCGGGAACGAAAGCTGATCCCCAAGATTCGCGAGGCGCTGCAAAGGATTGAGGAAGGTAATTTCGGGCAGTGCGAGCAATGTGGTGACGATATCGGAACAGAGCGCCTGAACGCCAGGCCTGTGACGACTTTGTGCATCGAGTGCAAGCGAAGGCAGGAGGCCAATGAGCGTGCCAGAGGGGCATAGGTTTTTAAATTTAATGAGGTGTAAGGCCGACAGTCTGTAATGGTAGTTCCGGCTTGTTCTGGCCTGTTTTGATTTAAAGCCTTCACGCGAAGAGACTGTGCGCTAAACGGGTAATCAAAATGCCTTCGGTTAACCGATAATAATGTCCTCCAAGGATCGCTTAGGGACGTGATGTACCCCTTCATTATCACGCCAATACCTGGTATTGCCGGAGGCGTCGACCCTTTCGATCATTACTCTCTCCTTGGGCTTGCCCAGGGCCAAAACAAGTAAGATATCGAAGCGGGGCGCTATTTCTAAAGCTGTTCTTAAATTTTCTCTGTGTATTGTGCCGATGATACATCCGCCAAGACCTCTTGCAGAGGCACCGAGAAGTATGGTCTGAGCGGCTATCCCATGATCACAGCCAAATGATTGGCTTATCTCACTATCCCCCAGGATGATGATGTAAGCCGATGGTCTCTCCCCATCATCCGGTCCTGGCCAATCTTTTAGGAAAGCAGCCCAGGTGAGGTGGGGAAAGATCAAGGCATTCATTTGAGGATCACAGGAGAGAACGTACTTGAGCGGCTGAACATTGCCTCCGGACGCTGACAGTCTAGCCAGGTTCACGAGATCTTTCAGAGTCTCCAGATCCACACTGTGTTTCTGATAAAACCGCCTATAGCTTCTATTTTTCAGAACTAATTCTGCCAGCATTATGCCCGCTACCTAAAACAGAAAGAAGACTTTTTACCCATCTTTTTTATCGGCATCGTAAAAGTGGCGCATTACCGGTTTCTCATAAGCAAAGATAAACGGCCTATTCGAAAAGTGCCACCAAATCTTCATTGATGGCAGGATTGAAAACTGTCAAATATGCGATTCTACAACCATAAATCAAAAGGAGTGAAAAATTTTTGCCAGAAGCCCCTTTGTTGACCTCACAATCAAATCACACGAACACTCGATCATGGCATTCACAACTGCGCCTTCACGCTCACCTGCCCGGCGGAAATCAGTCCTGATACCGATAATTTTCTGTTTGGGTGATTTTTTCGCGTAGAAATATCCGATTTCCCAGGCAGTTCCATCATCAACTTGTGGACCGTCGAGCAGTGCAACCACAATATCGGCATCATCGAGATGAGATTTACAGAGGGAGAAAACCTCTACTTTGGCCTGAGCGCCAAGGCGGTCTATCTCTTCCGGGGTGATCAAGTCGTAAGGGAAGATGATCTCAAGCTTTGTTCCACGCTGAGCAGCAATGGATTCGATCTTATTGATAGTGGCTCGTATCCAGTCTCTCTCAGCCTCCGAGAAAAGCGGGCCTGCAAAATAGATTTTCAAAATAAGCCCCCATCAGATGCAGAGGTCCGGCCTTAGATGTAGTCCTTCATCCTGACTCTACCTCAAGTTCTTGAGATCTCCTCTTTATACTTACATTTTACCATAAAACCGGGTGGGTTTGCCTCCAAGTTGACCGGATCGGAGGCGACAAGATGCACTTCCTTGAAAAGAAATCCCCTCCAAACTGCAACAGGGAGAAACGAAAGATGCAGTTTTTGAGCAGGAGTAACGACAGATCGGGGTGCGCTTGCGTGAAATTGTCACACCACGGGGTGATTCAGGAACCCAGAGTGTGATTCCGGCATTTGAGCACCGGGGAGCGTTTTAGACGAAATGCGCTTCCCCTATCTGATGATGTTCATGGACTCGCGGATTATTGGAAGAAGCATTGCAACACCGTACAGGGTAATTTCCCTTTCCAATGCGGCCGTTTACACGTCACATTATTGTGCGGATCGTCGTCACTGTCATACCCCTGCCGGCAGAGGGGACCGCGCTCGACGGCACTCTGTTACTCCATCTGCTCCGCTCTCCTCACGATGCTCTCAATCATGTCCCTGAATATGAAGGCATGGAAGGGCAGCATTGAGTACCAGTAGAGTCTGCCCAGCACGCCGCTCGGCACGTGATAGGCCGTCTGGGTCAGGGTCCTGTTGTCGATCCTGAACTCGAGCCAGGCCTTGCCGAAGACCTGCATCTGGGCCTCGAGCAGGAGCCTCTTGTCTTCGATCAGATCCACGACCCGCCAGACGTCGAGCATGTCGCCGATGCGCAGGTCCGACTCGACCCTGCGCCCCACCGACGTGCCAAAACCGCCCATGAACTTGTCCAGCAGCCCTCTGATCTGCCAGAGGACGTCGAAGGTGAACCACCCCCGCTTGCCCCCGACGGACTTCACGGCGCTGAATATCCTGCCGGCGGACAGGTTTCCGAAATCAACGGTCTTGACATCGCGATACACCGCACGGTCCAGATCATCCTCACTGAACGTATAGGACACATCGACGAGGCTGTCCGTCCATCGGTCCGGCACCCGCTGATGTACGACATCCCCCATTGCTTCCTCAATGATCTGTCTGAGAGGGATGACAGAAGCGCGCTGGAAGTGCGATGCCGGCGGTCCCTCAGCGCCTGCGGCAGCCTCGGAGCCTGCCGCATCAAGGGCTTGCACGACTGTCGAGGCAAGCCGGTAAGACAACGGTGTCAGCAGCATGAGGTACAGCGACGAAAGGCGGGGGAGCGTGAAGGGAACGTGGACAAATACCCTCTTCACCCCCATCACATCAGCGGTCACGCTCAACATGTCCTCCAAACTCACCGCCTCAGCACCGATGTCGATTATGACGTTGCTCACGGCACTGAGCGACCGGGCACCGGACAGGAACTCGACCGCGTCCTCGATGCTGACAGGCCTGGCCCCTCGTCTCATCCATCGCGGCGAAAGGATCACCGGCGCCTTTCGGACGAGGTGCCTCAGCATCTCGAAGAAGAGGCTTCCCGAGCCGATGACAGCGCCAGCCTTCAGCCAGACAGTCTGGATCTCCCCGGGTCGGGCGCTCAGGATTTCCCCTGTGCCGGCCATGCCCCTCAACAGGCTGCTCGACGAGTTCCTGACGCCCTGCGCACCAAAATAAACGATCCTCCGGACGCCGCTCTCGATGCATGCCTCCCGGAACCTTTCGGCGAAGGCCATGCTCAGATTCTCGAACCCTCTGTCTGTGCTTAAAGGACGAACAGGGTAGTACGCGACGTCCATGCCCTGGGCGGCCTGCCTCAGCACCTGCGGGTCCAGCAGGTCGCCCTCGATGACCTCCGTGTGTTGTCGAAGCTGTTCAGGCAGCCGGCGAGCGTCGCGGACCAGCAGCCTGACCGGTCCGGTTCGTTCGTCAAGCAGGCGGGCGACGAGCCTTTGGTCTATGTAGAGAAGTGCACCGCAGACGAGTGTGTTCATTTCACCCCAAATAAACGGCACGAGACCGGCCGGCCCTGGCGGCGTCAGAATCATACTGGCTTGTAGGGCAGGGGCGGGGGGCCCAGAAGTTCACAAGAGCAGAGAATAATAATATTTCCTACAATACCATAATCATTATCATTCTCTACTCACTGCTTACCATGGCAGTTCAAGCAGTTGGGAGGGCGTTCGCCCCTCAGTCCGGCCAGCAGGTTATCCGCGGCCATATTGGCCATTCGTGTGCGGGTCTCGACGGTGGCGCTTCCGAAGTGCGGCAGAAGGACTACGTTCTCAAGTTCAGCTAATCCCGGGCTGAGCGTGGGTTCGTTTTCATAGACGTCCAGGCCGGCTGCCCGGATGCGTCCCTGCTTTAGAGCCTCAACTAATGAGCTTTCATCGACGACAGGGCCTCTGGCGGTGTTTATCAGGCAGGCCGAACTTTTCATCATCCGAAGTTCCCTCTCTCCGATCAGGTGGTGAGTTTCCGGTAGAAGAGGTACGTGCAGCGATACAAAGTCCGAGTCTTTCAGCAGTTGATCAAGAGGGGCAAAGGTAACACCCAGTCTGTCATCTTCATATTTTTCGAGTCGTGGGCTGCTAAAATAGGTCACCTTCATGTCGAATCCAGCGGCCCGCCTGGCAACAGCTTTTCCGATGCTTCCAAAGCCCACGATGCCCAGTGTCTTGCCGCTGACATCCCAGCCGAGAAAATGGAAATTAAATTGGGCGTGCCTAGTCATCCTGTCACCTTCCACGAGTCTGCGTGCCGTAGCCAGGATCAGAGCGAACGTGAGGTCGGCAACCGAATCTGCATTCGCCCCAGGGGTATTTGTTACCGGAATGGCTTTCCGGGTTGCAGCTTCAATATCGATTTTATCGAATCCGATACCGTTGTTGGCTATGATTTTGAGGTCTGGGGCGCGTTCCAGTACTTCAAGATCGATGCGGTCAGTGATCGTGCACAGAAGCCCGTCTTTTCCCTCTACGCCTGCTAGAAGCTTTTGTCTGTCGATAGGAATGTCTTCGCTGTGGGCTTCCACGGAATGCTCTCGAGCAATCCGGGCCAAAACTTCCTCCGGCAACCGGGCGGTGATAAAGACTCTCAATTTAATTGTTCTCAAGTTTCTGTCTTATGATACCCACATCCACCATTGCCTGTGCCTTGTCGCTCACAGCAGATCCACGTTGCGTTCGATCGTTTTTATGAGCCCATCCATCCTACCGCTCAGTACCTGTTTGGCAACGCTAAGTGTGTAGCCCTTAATCGTGTGGAAAGGAACGTGCGATGGTAGCGCCAGGGCAAAAGGATCCACTAAGGCATCTACCACTACAGGTCCGCGTTTGTGTTCAAGGGCCTCAATAAGACCGTCACGGACGTCGGCTGGCTCCTCAATGCGGATACCTTTTGCGCCCATAGCTTCGGCTACGGCGGCGAAATTGGGATTTTTGAATCTCACGCCAAAAGGAACAACGCCGGCTTCCTGCTGCTCGATGTTTACGAAATCTAATGATTCGTTGTTGAGTATGATATGGACCACGGGAGTCTTTCGTTCCACCTGGGTCAATAGGTCGCCCATCGCGAGCATGGTGAACCCCCCGTCGCCACATATGGCGATCGTTTGCCGGCCAGGGTATGCCAATTGCGCGCCGAATGCGTTTGGGGAGGCGTTGGCCATGGATGCCCACGAGAACGAGCCGAAAAGCCTGCGATCTCTGCCGCCTTTGATGTGTCTAGCCATCCAAATACATGCCGTGCCCGTGTCGGCGAAAAACATTGCATCGTCGGAGGCGAGACCGCTCAGCATAGCAGCCAGGAATTCCGGACGTATGGGCTTGATCCCCGGGCCTTTCTCGACATAGTGCTGCAATAGGTCGTTGAAAGATCCCGTGACCGCAATGTGTTTGCGAAGAAAACTATCATCGGTTTTTTCACGGACGCTCTCAAGCAGCACGGACACAGTTGTCTTTATGTCCCCGACAAGCCCAAGATCCAGGGGAGTCCGCCGGCCGATGTGTTTTGGGTTCTTATCGATCTGCACTTTCTTCACGCGGGCGTCTGGCAGGAATTCTGAAAAAGGAAAATCAGTGCCGAGCATCAGAAGGAGGTCGGCCCCGTTAATTGCGTCATAGGCTCCTCCGTACCCGAGGAGACCGGTCATACCGACCGCATTGGAATTGTCATGTTCCAACCACTGCTTGCCCCGGAAGGAATAGCCGACTGGCGCTTTCAGTCTACCTGCCAGTTGAATCACCTCATCGTGGGCATCTCTGCACCCTTCGCCGCCGAAGATTGCCACTGTCCCGGCATCGTCGATCATCTTCACCAGTTGGCTGAGGTCGGAGTCTGATGGACGAAAAATCGGTCGCTTCGGGATAGTGATCTCAACAGAGTGTTCGACCGCGTCAGCCGAAGCGATGTCGCCGGGAATCGAAATTACCGTAGGTCCTTTCTCAATGACGGCTGTAAGTATTGCCGTATTGATGACCGTCCGCGCCTGAGCGGGGTTGACGAGCCGTCCGGTGTAGAGCGACGCAGCCTCAAAGAATTTGTACGGATTGAGTTCCTCCAGCGCGGCGGAGTCCATTAGCATCGTCTCCACATCACCGGCAATGGCAATAACCGCAGCTCCCTCCTTGCGCGCATCCATGAGCCCATTGAACAGATGTACGACGCCTGGGCCGGCAGTTCCACAAACAGCTACAGGTGCACCCGTGAAATACGCTTCCGCGACTGCGGCAAATACACCGTACTCTTCATTGCGAACATGGATAAACTCGATCTTGCCGTTTCGTCGCAAGCCGTCGATGACGGGATTAAGAGCGTCGCCGACAATGCCGTAACAACGTCTTACTCCTGCGTTTGCAAGCATCTCCCATAAGACATCCGCTACTTTTCGGGCCATATTAGTCACCCTTTCTCCTGGAATGTTATTAACATCGCGGTCATCTACATCCACATGGGTCCAAGCCCAATGCACGACCTTCCGGATTCTTACTTTTGACAGCTCGCGTTCGTGGACTTTGTCCTACACCAAAGCCGCGTCCGTGTGAGCTTGTTTGAGATCGGCTTTGAAGCTTAGACGCTCTGGCGATTCACCTGGTGGCAGACACATTTGGGTTGGGCTTGACACACCGTCTCAAAGCAGCAACGTGTCTTCAGCACCCTTTTCCGGGTCGGTTGCCACCAAAGTCAGGCCAAATTTCTTTTCATACTTTTTATGGTAAGAGACTGTGTGGATATCGTCAAGAAATGTAAAGATTTCACACAACTGCAGGTAAAATAATAATGGATATCGCAGTTTGCGATCGAGTGATGGTGTGTTCATTTCACCCCAAACAAACTGCACGAGACCGGCCGGTGCTGGCGGTGCCTGAATCATACTGGCTTGTACGGCAGGGGCGGCGGGGGGGGGCCGGAGTTCACAAGAGCAGAGAATAATAATATAGCCTATAGTACCATAATCATTATCGTTCGCAGTCAGTCAGCAAATTCAAACGTATCCGCAGTTCTCCTCGTTCGAAAGAAATAGGACGGCTAAAACCAGAAACTTCATGTCTATCTCTCCCTGAATTCAGGCATCCAGAGGATTCATGGAAAGCCGTTTGATGGCGGCGACGAGTGAGCGATAGAGGGCCGAGCACTCAGCGAGCTGAGGGGAGGCGGCCGTCTCACCGGGAGCATTCGTGCAGACAGCTACGTGACGCTCCAAAGAGTTTATCATACCTTCGAGATCCGGCGCCGCCGGTTGGGAGTCAGAGGCTATGCGGGTTGACAGGGCCAGCAAGGCCGCCGCCATGGCATCATCAAGTTCGACCGCGGCTGCCCGAACTACATTCGGGGCCGTGACGTCGTGCCGTTCGTGAGCGAGCGTGAGCAACAGTATGAAGATGATCTGGGCGTCGCCGACAAACTTTTGGACCTCACTGAGTTTGAAAGTACCCAACTCAAACTTGGACGACTCGATGAGCCCCTGGATGTCCTCCACTTTCTGCGAAATCCGTCGACGCCACTCATCCACATCGTCGCCGGTCACAGTCTGCGAGGCGCTGCCGGCTCCCGTGCGGGCAAGCTCCCCCAGCAAGCGCAATATCTCGGCCAGGCTCGCGCGCAGCACGTCTGCAGCGCGCACGGGCCACAGCACAAGCTCTAAGATGCCGAATACGGTAAGGCCGAAGAAAACGCCGATCAGGCGATCTCGGATTACGGTGAGGTTCATGGCCGGGCCAAAACCCTGAAGGACGCCCTTATAGAAGGCGAGGCCGATCTGGTAACCGCCGTAGGAGATGCGGGGGGTACCGAAGTTGACCCAGGCGGCCACGGCAGTGCCGGCGCAGAAGACAAGCCAGAAGCCGCCGATGCTCTCAAAATTCGGCAACAGGTACACCAGGGCGATCAGAGCCATGCCGCCACCGACGGCGGCCCCGCCGAAGCGGAGGGTCCCTTTCTGGTTGCTCGCACCGATGGTCGACAACGCCACGACGAAGCAGGTGACCACGGAAGTATAGATGCCCGGATAGTCGAAGCCGATGAAGCAAACGTAGCAGATGAACGCCGCCAGGGAGCCCTTGATCGCGAAACGGACATACTCGGGATTATCGAAGGAATCGGGTAAAAAGAGCCCCGGTTTTTCATCGGAAACAGCACCGCATACACCAGGGTCTTCGAAGCAGCCGGGCAGGGCCAGCACGATCTGGTCGAGCGTACGCTCCATGTCCATCAGTGGCGGCACCGTGTCCGAGGTCTGCTCGACTGCAAGCGCTGTCCACTCGCTCGGCGACGGCAACCGCAGTTCCGCGAACGCCCGCCGTGTCAAGTCACAGCCGTCTGCCACCTTTAAAAAATGCTGATTGCTAATCTCTGCGCTGGAAAGAGGCGCCAGCGCCTCGAGCGCTATTGCATCGGTAACCAACCGGTCCACCAATGTAATAATCGCAGCAAGTCCCACATGGCGCTCACGCGCCCACCGGTGAATTATCGATGCGGACTTCAGGAGCGCAAGAGGCCGGGACATGCCCACGATCTCAAAAGTGTTCAGCGAGATAGCAGGCGGCTCCATTGCGACGCTGCCCGCCAGGCGCCGGAGCGAATGCTCAACTGCCAGAAGCCTTGTGTCCAGCACGCCGCGGAGCAGTATCAGAGGGTCCCCGGGAGAGAGCAGGAGTTGCACGCCGGCATTGACGGACAGTCCGAGTATCACGCACCACCAGATCCAGAGGACGAAATCGACCATCACTTCCGGGCGCGGCGGGAAAACATCGGGAACGATCATGACGAGGGCTGCCGGGAGGCCGATCGCGGAGCCCAGCGCGCCGATCTTTAGAACGCGCTTGAGGAAGAGGCCTCCGAAGAGGAATACAACTATGAAGCAGAGACGCAGCCACGGGATGTCCAGCGAAATTTCCCAGGCGAGCAGGGCTGAACCCAGACCGATGGTGACGCCCACCGCACCCAGGACCGATCCGATGAGCGTTGCGGCGTAGTCTTCTTGCGTGATCAGATACATGACGATCATGACGATTAGCGCTTCGGGGATCCGGTGGGTCATGATCGGGATTGTGGCTGCCATGCAGGCCAGAGTAAGACGGAAAGCGGCACTGCCTCTGCCGGGCGTTGGCGCAAGCTCGCGGCGCAGAAAGTCGAGGAGGGCTGAAAAACTCATTGGCCGCCGGTAGACCAGGAGCCTCGCACAGTCGCTACCGCCGAGGCGCCAAGGTGAAAGGAGTCGTCCGGATTGTCCACCTTTATGCGCACTGGAAAGCGCGCCGCGAGACGGATCCAGTCAAGGGAGCGCTCGACCCGCGGCAGGCCGTTGACGCTTGTCCCGTTCTCCGGCAGCACCGCCCAACCGAGTCCAACGACGGTGCCTCGGAAGTGTTTGCCGGGTTGCGACAGAAGATAAAGGTCAACCGGCGCTCCTGAAGGGATGTGACGAAGCTGCGTCTCGCGGTAGTTGGCGACGACATACCAGGTGTGCGTATCCACCAGCGTGAACACCTCCACACCGGCACGGGCGAAGGCGCCATTCGATATGTTCAAGTTGACTACCAGGCCGGTGAACGGCGCACTCACACGGCAGTAACTGAGATCCAGCTCCGCCGAGTGCACGGCGGCTTCAGCCGCAGCTATCCTGGCATTGATACCCTCGACCTGGCCGATGGCGTCCTCCGCGCGAGACCGATCACTGCGGGCCTGTTGCAACGCCGCCTCGGTGGCAGCATGCTGAGCGCGCGTGGACACAAGCCCGGCTGCGGCTGCGCGTTTGCGCGCCTTGGCCTCGTTTAGAGAGGCGAGGGCCGCATCCCGCTGGGTGCGAGCTTCCTCCACGCGGTCAGCGGTGACAAACTGCTGCGGCAGCAAAGGCTCCAGGCGCTTCAAATGATCCTGGGCATGGTGGAACTGAGCCTCAAGGCGTGCGATCTCTGCGTCGGCCATAACCGGATCCATTTCCCGGCGGATGATCTCAGCCGCAGACGCGTTGAGCTGGGCCTCGGCCTTGGACACGCCGGCAACTGCAGTGGCAGCGGCGTTCTTCAAGCCGTCGACTTCTGTACGGGTGAGGGCCAGCGTGGCACGGGCGCGCTCCAACGCGATCTCGTAGGGCCGCGGGTCGATTAAAAAGAGAAGGTCGCCCTCCTGCACCTGCTGGTTGTCGCGCACATGGAGCTCGACGATGTGACCGTTGACCTGCGGAGCAATGCCGACAAAGTTGGCGCGGACCGTGGCATCGTCTGTCTGCGGCCTTATTTCCCATTGGAGTGCCGCCACAATCACAGCGATAACGGCGGCCCCGACAATTCCCGCGCCGAGCAGCCGGCCAATGATGCGGCGGGCTCCCTGGTCTGATGGAACGTGTTTTTCAGCCATCTGCTCAGCCCCTGAAGAAAGCCACCCAGAGCGTCAGGGTGACGAGAACGGCAAGACTCGAATAGACCAGCTTTCGTGGGCCCACATAAGGATCGAGTCCGGCGCGGACGAAAAGCCATCGCCCGAACAGGGCTGTCAGAATTCCGATCAATGCACACAGCATCCAGGACGGGAAGAAGGAACCGATGATGTTAATCTGGGGTCCCATCGCTTTCACTTTCCCTGGGGGTTCACATGAGATTCGCCGGTGGTGAAGGCGAGCGCCGCCGAAGCATTGAGCAGCTTGAGCCTGGTGTCGAGGTCGACAAACTGCGCCTGGCTCAGATTGCGGCGCGCGGCCAAAAGATCGATCAGGGTACCGGTGCCATGGCGGTATGATTGCATAGTAGAATCAAAGGACTTCTGCGAAGCGTCCACCAGAGCCGCCGCAACGTCGAGCCTGCGTATGGCGAGCCGGACGTCCGTGTATGCCTTCCAAACCTCCCGGATGGCCTGGTCGCGGGCGGCGGTCACTTCGTCTTCGGCGGCCCGGCGCGCAGCCTCGGCCAGTTCCACCTTACGCCGCTTGGCCCCACCCTCGAAGATGTTCCACTCCAAAGCAAGCCCCACGCCGTAGTTCGGCTTGTCGACGCCGAACCACGCCGTCGGCGGGACTGGGCTGGAGACTTGAGCGCGGCCGGCGATCGTGCCGGCATTGGACAGAAAAGAGAGTGTCGGGAAATAGGCTGCGCGGGCGCTTCGCACCTCGGCCTCCCTTGCGCGGAGCGCCGCCACCTTGGCGATTAGGTCCGGCCGGCTTTCGAGTGCCTGGTCGATTACCTTATCGACCGAGTCTTCCAATGCTGCAGGCGGCGGCAGCAAGGAGAAATCGGCGATCTGAATCTGCGTCGTAGGCGGAATGCCGATGCTCTCCGCCAACGCTACCTGTGCGTCACGTTCGGTCTCAAGGACTTCCTCCAGATCGAAGGCAGCCTGAGCTTCCTGCTGCCTGGCGAGAGAAACATCCGTGATGGTCGCCAGCCCTTTACGCAATTGCGCTTCCGCCGACTCGCGGACAGCGCGGGCAGAATCGACGGAGCTCTGAGCAACAGCGATTTTTGCTCGAAGGCTGGTTAGCGCGAAAAATGCCCGTTGAACGCCGAAAATGATCTCCTGGTGCTTGCGGTTGAAGCCAAGGTTGGCGGCCAGCAGGTGCTCTCTGGCAGCGTCCCAGGCGTTACCCCTGCGCCCGAAGTCGAGCAGCAGCCAACGCAGAGTCAGCGTGGGATTAACTGCCTCGAAGTTCGTGCGGAAGAAACTGACGAGGGGCGCGGGAAAAGCCAGACTCTCGTAGCCTCCGAGCGCAACCAGCGTGAGCACCGGCAAGTACTGGCTTTCAACCAGCCCTACTCCAATCGCTGCCTGGCGTGCCCCCTCCCACGCGACGCGCGTCTCGGGGTTCGTCTGCAAAGCAAGGTCGATGAGATCCACGAGTTCGTAGCGCTTCTGCGGATCGATGGGTGAACGCTCGGCCGACTTGAGCACGCTCGTGTAGCCGCTGAGATCGGGAGAACGCCAGGGAGTGCCCGGTGTCGGGGCAACCTGGCGTCCCAGCCGTTCCGGCATTCCATAGTCGATTTGCGTTGACCCTGCAGACTGCGCCCCCGAGTCCTGACTTCCTGTGGCCGGTGGGGTAGTCTGGCCCCAGACGCCGAACGGGAAAGAAAGCACAGCGCACAGGACCCCGATTCCAATCAATCGACTTTGGGTTCGTCGAAATCGAACGGAGGGTGAGAAAGCATTAGCCTGTCGAGCAGTGCCACGACTTGGACTCATGATTTCAATACCGGTCAAAATTATAGGTATCAGAAATGCGCAAAAGGAATAGACCGTACAGCTCAAATATATAAGGGCTAAAATCCAGGGATCAACCTCGCAAAAACTCTTTAGGGTCCCTGTTATTGAATTCATCTTACGCTCCTCACGGAGCGGTCGGTCGGTCGATCGTCATTCGCCTTCGCCGTGGTAGGATGCTTCCACGGTTTTTCCCCGGAAGACCCAATGCTTGTATATGGTGTAGATCAATATGACCGGCAGTGTGACGGTCATCGCTTCGAGCATGAATTCGAGGGTGTCTTTGGAGGCCGCGGCGGCATGAACGGTTACAGGGGAAGAGATTACGTTGGGGATCATATCCGGATACATGCCCAGTGATAGTCCGATGAAGGAAAACAGGATGATGCCGGCATTCCAGAGCAGGGGGGCAAGTTCCCGCTTCCTGAGAAGGCTAACGAACAGCATGACGAAACAGAAGGCCGCCAGGACCATTACCACAGGAACATAATAGATGTCGGGAGGGGTAGTGAGCTTGCGGACCATCTGGGGGTATCTCGCATCGATGAACACGTGAACCAGCAGGGAAACGCCGAGGGTTAACAGGGAAGCGGTGAGAGAATATCGGTAACCACGGGCCTGAACCGGCCCAACCGTCTTGAAGATCAGGTAGTTGGCTCCCAGCATGACGTAACCGCACAGCACCCCGAGCGCGATGAGAAAGGAAAAGGGGTTGATCCAGCCCGTCACGCTGCCCCTGAAGACATCCTGCTGCACGTCGAGACCGCTCAGCAACCCGCCGAGAGCAAAGCCCTGGGCGAGGGTCACAATGAGGCTTCCTACTCCGAAGCAGCGGCTCCAGATAGCGGGATGCCGTGAATTCGCGCGAAATACGAAGGCCACTCCCCGGAAACCCAGTCCGGACAGCATGAGGAGGACCGGTATATAGAGTGCCGGGAGGATGACGCTGTAGAAGACCGGGAAAGCCCCGAAAAGCATCCCGCCGAGAAGAACGAGCCATGTCTGGTTGTCGGCCCAGATGCTCCCGATCGAGCCCATCATTATCGAGCGCTCCCGTTCGTCCGGCGTGGCGAGCGAGATGATGCCGACGCCAAGATCTGCGCCGTCGTTGATAGCGTAGTACAGCAGAAAAAATCCGATGATGAACAGCCATATTTCAGGAAGGTGAGATTCTATCGCTCCCATGGCAAATGTCCTTCGATTGTCAGGTAATGGTGCCCGGCCTGTTGCTCACCCCTTGGTTCACCTGCTGCCGCCGGTTTCCGCGTCGGGGCCGGTCATGATAATCCGGCGTGCGAACGCCAGGAACAGGATGAAGAGCAGGGGATAAACGACGGCAATCGTGAGCAGCGAGCCTGCGACAGGCCCGGCCGCCATTGGAGTGGCCGAATCGGTGGTCCGCAAAAGGTTGTAGAGCACCCAGGGTTGCCGTCCGATTTCCCTTGTCATCCAGCCGGCCTCCATGGCCAGGTAACTCAGCGGCACGGCGGCTATCCACGAATAAAGCAGCAATTTTCGGCCGGCGATGCGCTCTTCGGTGAGGTCGCCCCGTCTCCAGACCCACAGTGTCCAAACCATGAGGAAGAAAAGCAGAGCACCGATGCCCGCCATGATGCGAAAGGAGTAAAAAATCGGGAACACAGGCGGCTGATCGCGGCGGGGGAATTCCTTCAAACCCTTGACGGTTCCGGTAAAAGAGCGGGTTGCAATCAGGCTCAACCCGTCGGGAATGGAAATAGCCCAGTCGTTTTTCTGTTTCTCCTGATTGGGCCAGGCAAGGAGTAATTCCGGCGCCCCCCGCCCGGGAGGGTTCGTCTCCCAGTGTGCTTCAATTGCCGCGAGCTTGGCCGGCTGATAATCGAACACGGCGATTCCGGACGCATCCCCGAGCCAGATTTGGATAGGAGTAGCGAGAACCGTTGCGATGACGGCGATCTTGAACGATCTGAGGAAAAAAGTGGTGTGGCGCCCTCTGAGGAGGTACCAGGCGCTGAGGCCGCCCACTACGAAGAGAGAGACTTCAATGCACGCCACCCACATGTGAGAGACGCCAAAGGGCATATTCGGGTTGAAGATCGCACGCAGTTGGCTGGTGATGACGAAACGTCCGTTCTGAAAGAGGCCGCCGGTGGGGGTGTGCATCCAGGAGTTGGCAACCATTATCCAGAAGACGGAAAGCGAGCCCCCCAAGGCCACCATACAGGTTGCGAAAAGATGGAGGCGCGGGGAAACCCGCTTCCAGCCGAATATCATGATGCCAAGGAAGGTCGCTTCGAGCATGAATGCCATGGCGGCCTCAAAACCCAGCATGTGGCCGAAGAAGTCCCCGCCGGCGACTGAAAAGAGACTCCAGTTGGTTCCGAACTGGAACTCCATGGGTATTCCGGTGACGACGCCGACGCTGAAATTCAGCACGAAGATCCTGGTCCAGAATCGGCATTGGTCGAAATAGCGCTTGTCGCCGGTCTTGAGGTAAAGAGCCTCCATCAGCAGGAGAAAGAGGCTCAGGCCCACCGTCAAAACCGGCCATAGGATATGAAAATGGGCCGTTACCGCAAACTGTATCCGCGACAAAGTGACGTGATCGAACAGGCTGTCCATAAGAACTGACCTCTCCCCCGGAAACGGGCGCCGCTCCGCACACCGGATCGACTCCGCAAACTGTGTGGACGGTGGTGTGCCGTAAGGTCCTGGTCCCTCCCGTGCTTTCGGGTTGCAGGGATTCGAATACCGCCATGATCGCGCGAGGGCCGTTAGCCCTGAAAAGCTACATTGTCATACAAATGGCTTCCCGGTCTAAGCCGGTCCACTGTTGATAATCTTCGTTCGGTGATTCGGCCGCTCCCGAGTGGTCCGCTTGGGGGCGGATTCAACGGGCAAAAAAGGATAAACCGGGTCTTGAAAGTATCATTCATCAAGCATGCGCGAGCACACCGCTCCTCAGTTTCGGTTGCAATACACCTCACATGGAGAGGAGTATGGCGCTTGATCGTGGGCCCAGGCGGTAAGTTCGTGTATCTTCCCAAAGCGGTTCCTCGCCCGCAGCAAACAGATCTTGCGGCGCTTCGCGGGAGGTGTCAACGGCCAGATGCCACCGGGCCCCCGGCACTGCGGCGGGTAAACTGAATTCAACCGCATCGGCGCCGGCATTGAACATCAGGTACAATGCGCGCTGCTCGTCTTCATGGATCAGACAGGCAAACCGTTTTTCTTGCGGGTTGGCCCAGTTGGGCAATCCTCCTTGCGGGCCAAACCAATGGATCTCGGCGTCCGTATAAAATTGCTCCTTACTGAGAATCGGATGGGCACTACGAAAAGCGATCATGCCACGGGTGAAGCGGAAAATTTCCGTGTGCTGCTCCAGGCAGCTCCAGTCATACCAGCTCGTTTCGTTGTCCTGGCAGTAGGCGTTGTTGTTGCCGCCCTGCGTGCGGCGAAATTCGTCCCCGCCGAGCAGCATCGGCACGCCGCGCGAGATCAGCAGGGTCAGAAGGAAGTTCTTGATCTCGCTTTTCCGCAAGGCCTCGATCCCGGGATCGGCCGTCTCGCCTTCAAAGCCGAAATTCTGGCTGTAGTTGGCGTCGGTCCCGTCATGGTTGTTTTCTCCGTTTGCTTCATTGTGCTTGCAGCAATAGCTCACAAGGTCGTTCAGGGTGAAGCCGTCGTGGCAGGTGACGAAGTTGATGCTGGCCTCCGGGCCTTTGCCGGACTTGGCATAGATATCGCCACTGCCGCAGATGCGGCTGGCAAACAGACCGAGCATCCCATCATCGCCGCGCCAGAAACGCCGGACATCATCCCGGTACCGGCCGTTCCACTCCGCCCAGCGCCGCTCTGAAAAACTACCCACCTCGTACGCGCCGGCGGCGTCCCACGCCTCGGCGATGATTTTCACGTCTCTCAAGATCGGGTCCTCGGCGATCCGTTCGAGTAGAGGGGCATTGGCCAGCAGATTGCCGGACTCGTCCCGGTCGAGAACCGACGCCAGGTCGAACCGGAATCCATCCACATGCATTTCGACCATCCAATAACGCAGAGCGTCCAAAATGTTCGTCCGCACCACCGGATGGTTGGCGTTGACGGTGTTGCCTGTGCCCGTGAAGTCCTTGTAATAGCGTTTGTCGTCCGCCAGCGTGTAGTAGATTGAGTTGTCCAGCCCGCGGAAACAGATCGTAGGACCCAGTTCGTCTCCTTCCGCCGTGTGATTGAACACCACGTCCAGAATCACTTCGATGCCGGCACCGTGAAGGGCCCGGACCATTTCCTTGAACTCCAGCTTCTGGTGGCCCAAACCTCCGCAACTGCTGTAGGAAGCTTTGGGCGCGAAGAAAACCACGGGATCGTACCCCCAGTAATTCCTGAGCGGTTGGCCTGTTCGCGGATTCCTGCGCGTGATGGAAGTTTCATTGAACTCCTGCACGGGCATCAGTTCTACAGCGGTCACTCCCAGGGTTTTGAGGTAGGGGATCTTTTCCACAAGGCCCCGGTAAGTCCCCGGATGCTCCACGTTCGACGTGGGATGAATGGTAAAGCCGCGAACATGCATTTCGTAAATGACTGTATTCGACCATGGATGCCGGGGCGGCTGGTCTCCATCCCAATCGAAGGCCTCGTTTACAAATACGCATTTGGGCATCGATCCGGCATTGTCCAGCTTCGAGAGAACCTTGTCCCGCTCAGGCGCAGACGAGTCGTATCCGTACGCCGATGCAAAATCCCACGAGTGCAGTTGAGAAATCGCGGTGGCGCAGGGATCGAGGAGAAGCCTGTTGAAATTGAAACGATGTCCCTGGTGAGGCTCGTAAGGGCCATCCACGCGGTAGGCATAGAGTTGACCGGGGCCTATTCCCTCCACCCAGACGTGCCATATGTCGCCGGTGCGGTTGCGTACCGAATCCAGATCGATTATCCGGGCGGGCGCTGCGTCTTCCGGATGGTCGAACAACTCCAGTCGAACGCGGCGGGCGTTGCGGCTGAAAATTGCGAAATTAACCCCTCCTCCCCTTTCGCTGGTCCCAAAAGGAAGAGGAAAGCCCGCCTGAACGTCAGTGCGCCCGGAGATCTCCGAGATATAATCGTGCAACTCGCGTTTGGGCGTGTTCATCATCGCTGCCACAGAATTCGAGCCGATTCCAACGGGACTGCCACACCGGGACGCCAGGTTATGACTCGCACCGTGTAGTCTCCGGCTTGACGAGTAGCAGGCACAATTGCGTGATAGACGCAAAGGCGGGATGCTTCAGGCAGCGCGCGCGCGCGCTTCATTTCCTCCCGCACGGGATCGCCGCCGTCGATTCCGTCCGCATAGAGCTCAACCCGCACCTCATCAGGGTCGAGATCGTTCAGAAAGATTTTGACCTCAAACACGTGTTGGTCCGCATTGGTTTCGACCCGCAAGTCTCCGAAGCGCAGCCCGGCCCATTTCTGCTCCAGATTTTGTTGCCAGTCAACCATCTGTCTGCCCCCTAAACCTTTATCGGCAGTACGTTCCCGGTAGGCTGACGCGGCGGGGAGGTAGTGTTGCTCGGTGTATTCCTGCACCGCGCGGTTGGCGGAGAACAGCGGCGTCAACCGCGCCATGCTTTCCCGCATCCGCGCGACCCAGGCGGTCGGGATGCCCTTATTGTCGCGGGTATAAAACTCGGGAATCACCTCGCGCTCCAGCAGGTCGTAAAGCGCGTCGGCTTCGACGGCGTCCCAGGCCGGATCGTCTCCATGCTCACGGCCGTCTCCCAGCGCCCACCCCACTTCGGGTGTATATGCTTCCGCCCACCAACCGTCCAATTCCGACAGATTGATGCCGCCATTTACGAGCACCTTCATGCCGCTCGTTCCACAGGCCTCCCAGGGCCG
>Ga0326727_10005464_pt1 | contig 36338 bp, 28 predicted proteins | sample MB2enrmetagenome_FD_207643 | JGI IMG/M metagenome (GOLD analysis project Ga0326727, IMG submission 207643) | Lab enriched peat soil microbial communities from McLean, Ithaca, NY, United States - MB29MY | ecosystem: Environmental > Terrestrial > Soil > Wetlands > Peat | place: USA: New York...
GCCCGGCGGAGGTGAGGATTTCCATTGCGATCCATTTCCGGGCCGTTACCGGTGGAAAAGGCATTTTCGGAAGTGTCCTATTATATTGTGACATATTGAATTATGGCGTTAGGACGGTGTACCTCAAAGATGCTATCGGTACTGTCAGGGCTGAAGTCTATGATAAGCCCCTGATTATTCCAACGGCTGCGGGCAAGCCTGAAAACTCCGTAACGGAAAGGGAATGGGAGTACACGGCTTACGGTGAAGTACGGTCCGGAAGCCTGCCGGGCGTGCCAAAAATCGGGTTTACGGGCTATCTGAATGACGGCGAGAGCGGTTTATATTATGCGATTAATCGCCACTACGACGCCGCGCGGGGCCGCTTTATCTCCCGCGACCCAATCACTATATATGAATTGGCTAATTCACCTGCAGGCTTGAATAAATATTGGTACTGTAAAGACAATCCGACGCGTTATACCGATCCACGGGGCGAGTATTTCGGAATTGATGATGCTATTTGTGCTGGGATCGGAATGATCGGTGGTATCTGCCGAGCCATATCCATGCCGAATTCCAATGCTTGGGATGTGTTGCTGGGTGGCTTATCCGGCGCAGTCACAGGCGAAGCGAACCTTTACACAACAACCCTTCTTGGTGGCACCACCGTTGACTTCTTCGCCACCACGCACTCGGTGAGCTTTGGAGCGGGTTGGATGGGCGTTGTCGGCGGCAATGTCGGTTACGACAATCGGAACGGAGGAAGTTTCACGGTTGGCGGTAACCTCGGCGTTAATATTGGCGGAGTTTCCGGTGGAATCAACTTGAGCGAAAGTTTCAATAACTTCAATACATCGGGATTTTCAACCAATGACAGGACAACCAACTTTGGATTGTCGGTTGGATACGGAAGCGGCAACGATTCCTTCGGCGCGGATGTGAATTGGAGTTGGAATACGCAGCACGGCTATCAGGGCATGAGTGCAGGGCTTTCCGGGGGACGGGGCATAGGTGCCGGTATCGGCGGAGAGACCGGCATCAGCATGAACTGGGACGCTAACGGAAATGTCAGCGGCTTTGGCGCGACGTTCGGTTTGTCCTATGACATCAGCGAGGCCTACGGCGGCAGGGATCTAAAAAATCCGATTACCTATTCGACGGCGCATGCGGGTATCGGCCTGAATTACAGCAATCAGGACGGTTGGAGCATTTCTGGATATGCCAGACAGACTTGGGACACCAGCGGTCTTGTGGCCGACCAGAAGCGGCAAAACATCCGAAATCAAATTAACCAGGGCGCTAACGCCGGGGTGGCTAATCCTGATGGTGAGACGCATATTTATATCCCGCAAAGAGGCGGTGGAGGAACTGTCGAGCTGACTCCCGAACAGGCCCAATACTATCAGGAAGCGGCGGCCGATGCGGACCTGAATTATTCCGCCGAGAAAGATCCGTCCGGCTTCCGCGACGAAGCCCATGATGCCCTGAACCTCTGCAATGAGAAAAAGCTGTCGCCGGATGACATAATTCCTGATGTAGTAGAGCAAATGAGAAATAAAGGATTTGAGTACGATGACTCAACTGGTAACTTTTACAACAAGACTACCGGAGTTGTAGTTGCTGTTTATCAAGATAATAACAGTAATAAAGTGATGCTGTCGATTATGGGATATGGTAACCATGATCCCGATGGATGGTTCAAAGGCTGGGTTACCAATATAACACAATCGGTCGGTATTGATTTCTATGGGCAATACCAGAGCGCAATGGATGTCGGCTCGATACTTCAGTATTATTATAAGGATAATCTTGTCATAACCGGCACCTCGTTGGGAGGAGGCTTGGCGAGCGCGGCCGGGTTTGTCACGCACGCGAAAACAATAACCTTTAACGCGGCCGGATTGAGTCCAAGCACGGTCGGATTCAACCAGTTCGGCGTTGATAATGCTGCGGCGATGTTGGCCCATTCCGGCAACATTACGGCGTACGATGTCACCGGTGAATTCCTGTACATAACTCAGAATCAAGCCTGGAACTGGGCACCGGTAGCGGCCGGAAATTGGATGACCATTCAGCCTCCGTCGGGTTTCGAGGACGATCCGTTTGCTCTACATGAGCCGATTGCAACGGTATGGACGCTTAGATGATGCATAAGGAGAGTCCTGCTTGAAATACAAAATACGTGTTATCGTTATTGGTATAATGGCGGTATGCCTGTTTTCCGGCTGTACGGCGAATGTGCGGGGATTGGCCAGGATGCGGCTGACGGCGATGGCGGCGCGAGACTGGTTTTCCAACCGGAATGAAATCGAATTTTGCCATGCCGTAGAATGGGGCGATGCCGGTAAGTTGCAACTGTTGCTGAGTAATGGGTTGAACATAAACACGAAAGGCTATAGAGACGACATGTCTTTTCTGATGTGGTCCTATCTGAAGCAGAACAAGGTCAGCTATCAATATCTGCTGGAACATGGGGCCGATCCGAACCAGATTTCCGAGAGCTATGAGCAAATAGGGCCGAATTTCAAAACCTGGATTTATGAATCGGTTTTAAGCCTGGCCGCACAGAATCCGGAAGATCCCTTTTATCTTAAGCTGGCTTTGGATCATGGCGGAAATCCCAATGCGTACGTCGACAAAAAGTTGATAATATATGAAGCGTTAAATATATATAGTCTTACTAATGTATCTCTATTAATATCTTCTGGTGCTGATGTGAATGGTTTATATCCAAAATATAGTAGTACCCCATTGTTACATGTTTTGTTTAGTGGTAGATATGATCTGGCGTATTATCTGTTAGAGCATGGCGCTAACCCAAACTTTTTAGACGTGGAAGGATTAATAATATTACTAAATCATAGAGTGTATTCATTCCATGATGATTATAAAGAACAAGTCGAGTATCGGAAGAAAGTGATCGCCCTCATTGAGGCGAAAGGCGTGAAGCTGGACGGGGTGACGGATAGGTGAGCGGCGGCCAGTGGTTGGGTGTTGGGAGTGGCAACGGAAATGTTTGAACGCAACAAAAATTGGAGTTCGATATGACTGTATGGAAATTATCTGTATTTGCACTGACCGTTCTTATGATGGCGGCATGCGGGCCAAGGTATGCGCTGGTACGGGATGGCGCACAAGAGAAACATCCCCTATCGTCGAAATTCCACGAGATGTACATGGGTGATTCTTCCGGCCAGAAAGTCAAGCTTTCATTCAATGGAGAGGACTACTACCTGTCGGAAGCGCAGGAGACCGATCTGAAATATGGTCTTGAATTCACGAAGGACGGAACTATTTCCCCACAGTCTGAGGATATTGTTACGGTTTGCCGTCTGAAGTACAAGAACAATTACAACGATTATCTTCTGTTCTATCTCGATGGTTTAAAGCGAAATAATGACAACATCAAATTTGAGATATACAAGAATAATAATACCAAGTATCAAAAGGAGATGATTTTCAATATTTCGATCCTCAACATGGGTAAGAAACTCTATGAGCGTTGTATCTATCGGTTATGTCAGGATGAAGATGGCATTTTGTATTCTTTCGCTTATTCAAAAAAGTATTTCTTTTCGGATGTAACCGACGATGACTCGGCGCGGAATAACAAGTCCCTGAAAAAGATGGATACGGACGTGGAAATAGGTAATTGGCTGAGCGGTATTACCAAGATCGATTTTACTTTTTTTGAATGAAGCTTCTGAAGGCGAAGGGCCTTGACTTGGCGAGGGTGAAGTAGGCGGAAGCCTGTGCCTAGCTTCGGCTCTCGTCGGGCTGCTCCGCGCCCTCCGGCGCGCTCGCGCGGCTCGCACCGCCTGCGGTCACGGCGCAACCGCTCCTCAAGCCGCCCGTTACCCCGCTGCCGGGCACACCCGCACTCGTAACATAATTTGCCTTATGCGCACGCGGGCGGGTAAGCTCCTCACGTCGCGGGCGCAACCCGCATGCCCATAAGGCAGAATTATGCTAAGTAGCAAAGGAAGTTATATATTACGGCACTTGGCGGCTTGTCGTTGCTCGGAAAGTGCTTTATTTCCTGTTCTTGTTCAGCCTTTGCTAACGTGCGGCGCGCCCATCAACGGGGTAACGGTGCTGGCGCATCTGCAATGTTGGACCGTGGGGCCCGCCCGCCCGTCCGCCGGCGAGGGCTCTCTATTCTGCCGGGTGCCGTTGCGGCTCCCTGATGTTGAATTTTATAGGAGGGAAACATGAAGAATTCAATGGAAGTTAAAGTAAAATTGACCCATGCTGTAGCCGAACAGTTTATGGAGTATTTAAAGAACGGAGAGGAAACATCTACCATGGATGGATTCCGAGATTCCTTTATAAGCCTTCAAGCCGAATTGGATCAGAAAATGCGTTATATATCCGATGGTAATATAAAACAACACGACAAAAATACCAAAATGTTCGATAGATTTTTTGAGATTTTTGTTCTCGAAGCCCTATTTGGCGAATATCCACAAAAAGAAACAGCAAGGCTATGCAAGGTTATCCAACCCTAAACGGCCAGTTGTATTCTACCACAAAAAAACGAGAATTCAAGGACAAGCTCGCTGGCGCTCGTGCCTTCGGCATCCTTGAGTTCTCGTTTTTTCGCTGGTAAGGATGTTAGGCCGTTCGGGAAAACTGACTTCGATGGGCGTGGGACTTCGGCGAAGGCGAAAGCCTTCGATTTGCGCCAGTTCTTCGGGGAATTCAACCCCAGCTAAGTAAATACCCCGTGAGGGGAAAGTCGGGAAACAGGGCGGTCGGTATCGGTAATAGTTGATGGTGGTAGTGAGTAAGATCCTAATTCCAATAGGAGGAACTAATGAATCTAAAAATAATTATTGACAAGCATCCAATTGCTATTTTACTAACTGTGATAATTGGCACTGTATCTATCACATCTGGAGTATTGGTATTTCTTTATGAGAATTTTAGAATTCCTGCTTTGCTGGCGAAAGAAGGAAATTCTGATATAAGAGCAATGAAACAAGAAATCGCTGGTCTCAAGACTAATGCTTTGACAAAATCTAGCGGTAGCTATAATATCCAACCGGCAAAGGTAGATTCTAAGGTTGGGACATTGGCTGAAATTGAGAGATTGAGAAAGGAATATGTTGATAGAGGCTATGCGAGAGTTGAAAAAGAAATAAAATACCCTGAACTACAACAAAGAGTTCTAAATAGTTCAGACGAAGATTATTCTATTAAACGAGATGAACAAGAAAAGATCAATGGATTGATACAAGAGGCAAAAGTATTTGTAAATAATATTTTGTTGTTAGCAGAGAAAATAAATGATAATGACACCATTATATGGTGTGAGCGCCGTCAAAGAAGATTGTATATAATTTACCAAGTTGATGCGGTAAAAGTAATTAGTCAAGAAAACATGCCTACTCGTTAAATTCGACTAGCGGGAGACTGTCGGCGAAGTCGATAGCTCTCGCTTCGCGGAAGTCTTCGATTGCAAAACCCCGGTAAAAACGGCCACGCGCGAGCCGGAAAAATGTCAAGGGCTTGCGGAGCAAGCGACCGCAGGGAGTTTACCCTTGATAATTTTCCGGGGAGCCGTATCATGCCGGTGCCGGGGTTTGCTGGTTCCGACGGCTCGGGAGCCCCAAAAAGGCACTTGGTGGACACGGAAAACTCTCGCCGGGGCGGATGGGTCGGAACGACCGCGACGTTTGACCCGACGCGGGGCGGGCGGGGGCATTCCTGACCTTCGCAGATGCGCCAGCCGTTCCGTCCGGGAAGCGTCCCGCCTCTTTCCCGCCCCTACACCCGGCGGGCTTAGCATAACGCTACTTATGGGCAAGCGGTCCCGCTCTAAAGCCCGCGCAGCGGGCGCTATTCTTTCCGATTGCGGATAAGTCGCGTTATGTTACGAGCTTCCCGGACGGAACGCGGCCCGGCGAATGGGGTGCGGAGATCCCCGTCTAACCCAGCACCCCGTGAGCCGGGCCGTACTGGCTGCCGCCTGACCTGGAGCTTTCGCCGCAGTCACGGGCTTTCTTGCTTGCGCCCGTTACGCGGGCCGTCTTTTGCCATAGCCACATTCTGGTTATTCGACTTGTCCAAGCATCTATTACCGCTTAGATTATTGTAAGATCGAAATATTAAACTGAGTAAGTATATAATTATAAATTGGACTAATATTCAATATATCAACTTCTTGCAGTGCTTTTCGTAATCTTTCGCCAATATTGCTCTTGTTAGAGTTAACTCGTTTATTATCAATATAATTAGCATCAAGGAATTCAACAACCTTATTATAATTAAAATCGTAAGGTGCTTCTGATAATATATTTTCACAATATAATATAATTGGATAATATCTATTGTTCCAAATTCCTTTCAATATTGCATAACCAAATAATCTAACATTATTTTGCCAAATGATTTGATCTTCAAATTTACTAAATATTATATATGTTAATTCTGGACTTAATGCCAACATTTTTTTATAGGAATGTTTTGTTAATCTAAATCCTTCGTCTATTTGAGTTCCTAAATAATCTTCATTCCCGAAATATCTTGTTTTAATATTATTAACATCATCTATTAATGCAAGCCAACAAGTTCCTTTTAAACCTAATTTTTTGTTAACAGCTTCTTTTCCATCATTAACCTTAACCAATAACTGATAAATACCCTTAATGATAGTTGGTAATAACTTAAAATTGTCTGAAGTGATAACCAATTTGGTAACGTATTCATCACCAATTAATTTAAAATACTCTATATTAATACCCCAATGTTTATTTAAATCCACTACTTCAGCACTAATATTGCTATAAAAAATATGGATTATTTCTGGCCAATTGCTATTTAATGACTTGTATTCAGTAGAATTCACAAGATCAAATGAAGTAAATAATATCAACTCCATTATAGCAACCTCACACATCAATCTTCTTTCTGCACCCGTCCTTCACGCCGAAGTCCGCCTTTACTACCGTGAAGGCGTCGAACTGACTGATCTTAATGCGCACCCTTCTTTTTGTCAAACAAGCAAGGATCGGCGTGTTAGGCCGTAGCGGAAGGCGGCAGGTGAAAGCGTCCAGTGGCGCATTTCTGACATCTATCACGTCAGAACAAAATCGCTCAACATGGATAGAGATGGCGCGGAATTTTTCGCTTTCCGGATTCCGCCCCGGGAAATTCCCGCCGGTCGTTCAGCAACCCAAGCAATCCCAGCGCTTCCAGCCTCCCGGATCGGCTATCACCTCAGAACAATACCGTATTTTACGATGTATTTTTCCCTCATCTCAGAACACGACCGCTGGAAGCCGTTTCCCTGGCGGTCTGGCGGGCCACATTTCCGGGCCAATTTTGGCGATATTTTCAACGGTTTGTATGGAATTAAGGACGCGGAGCAGGAAGGGTTTTCAAAAGTTCACACGTGTGAACTTTTGGGACTTTCCAATTTCCGCTGCCGCTCGTGGACAAATATGACCGGAGTATCCTTCACAATATAGATAGGGACCGGGAAAAATAATACCTTTACGGCGTGCTTTCGAGTTTTTCCAGTCTGACTGGAAAAACTCGGGCGGCTCATGAACGCGCGGTATAATAAAACGCTCTTTATTATATTTCCGACGGCTGCGGCCGTGGATGAATGCGGTTAATCAGGAAAGCGGGGGCAAAAGCCCCCGCCTCCGCGCTACCTGAAGAAGCTGACGATGATCAGAACGATGCGGACGATGATTTTCAGGACTTTGCGGAAGAGTTTTTTCGTCTTCATGTTTACCTCCTCGGGTACCAGGATTTTGAATGCTCGCTGGAATCCGATTCTCCTCTTAAGCGCTTTGGGTACGGATGGACGTTTGGATGCAATTTTGTATCATCATGCTGGGCATGATGTGAAAATGGACCGCTTTTGGCAGTCCATTTTCGTGTTCGACGCCTTCACTTCGTAAAGGCGGTTTTCGGTGCGGGGGTGGGGTGTTTTGGAGTTGGCATCAAGTGAGCACCAAAAAATCGGAAAATCGAGGCAACAGACTTATTGCACCCATGTGGGGTGCTAAAGTCAGGGAAATGAAAATGGATTTTTATACGGGATATGAAAATGACATTTTGATGCCAAAAGAGCATCAATTTTATGGTGCAGCGTATTTTAATGGGATGGAAAGAATAGCGGGTTTGTACCGGACATTTTGGATAGGGCGGAAAGTGTCCGGTTGATCGGACACTTTCGCGGACGACGGGACGGCAGAAATCGGAGAAATTCCTGACGGAATTCTCCGGTTTCTGGAATACGGATTTTGGACACACACCCAACGCATTGAAGGGGTAACTGCTTGATATCGGGTTTGGTATCAAGTTATTATCTAACTTATTTTCGTTATAGTAAGATAGGTTGGTATCAAACCGTGTATATTATGGTATCACGATATTTCTGAAAATCGTTGTATTCTAATTCTGACATACAGATACGCGGGAATCTGGTTCTCGGATTTTGGTATACCGCGACTCATCGGCCGGAACGTGGTCATTTTTCAACGGGAATCCAACAGGATTGAAGCAGGGGTGAGACGCGCCGGAACGGCTGGCGGGATAGATGGGAGGCCACGCGGCGCGGCGGATTGAGATGGAATTGAAACAGAAATGAAACGGAATGCGGTGCAAGTGCAAAGTTCGGAAAGTGTGCAAAGCGGAAAGGGGCGGACAGCCGACGCGGCCCAATTTTCCGGACTTCCGGCAGGATCGCGGAGGCGCGGGAGTGCAAAGCGGTTTTGATACAAGAGTGCAGGAGTGCAAGGGGTGTGCAAACGGCGCGGCGTGATTTTACGGGCTTTCGGGGAAAATACAAGAGTGCAACGGTGCAAAACGAGATTTCAGTGCAAGAGTGCAAAGGATGAGGGGGCGGAAATCAGAGGCCCATTTTCTTGAATAATTCCTCCGTGCTGGCGTACTCGATGAGGTTTTCGCCTTTGTCGGCTTCTTCGAGAGCTTTCCGCGTGATCTTATTCACCACGCTGCGCCGCCGCTTCTTGCTCATCGTCTTGGCTTCCGCCCGCGTTCCCCAAAAACCGCCGCCGTTCTTCGCGCCGTTATGGTCCGGCTTCATCCTTTCGTTGCCCATTTTAGTAAACCTGTATGCTGAATTTCTTACCCAATGCTTGAAGATACTTGGCGATAGTGGAAAGTTTCACGTCTTCGGCGTGGTTCTCCAGCCTGGATATATTGGTCTTGTTCGTGTGAATCTTTTTTGCGATATCACCTTGAGTAAATCCGGCGTCGTGTCTGGCCATTTTAAGAAGAGCGCCGACCTTGAATTCTTCGTATTCCATGTCATAAGTCTTGGCCAGTTCCGGATTATTCTTTTTGAACTTATCTATCATTCTGTCCAGATCGTCCATAACATCCTCCTCTTTCATTTTTTCCGCTTGAGGTAATCCCTCTTGATTTCTTCTGCCCGTTCTATCTCGTTTTGAGGCGTTTTCTGCGTCTTTTTCTGGAATCCGTGAGTCAATACAACGATATTGCCGTCATCGAAAAAGAAGAAGTACCTGAAAATATCGGAACCGGCATGAATCCGACCTTCCCATATTCCGCTGGTATTAACAAGCTTTTTGAAGTACGGCTCTTTTAATATAAGTGTCTCTCTCAAAAATTGAACGTTCATGGTAATCTTCTTCTGAACTTTCGGAGGGAGCGAAAAAACGAAGTCTTCGAAGAGGCACTTGCCATTGGCGTTTTTATACAGGATTACTTTTCTGTCCATAGATAAGGTTATCATAGATGATAACTAAAGTCAAGCCCTTTTGCTCAAGGCTGCTTCCATCAGGGTAATTAGTATTTTGTGCTGCTCCAGGCTCAAAAGATGATCCGCCAGCAGCATGGTTTGACTGAAAATCCGGTCCTGGAAGTCGAAAGTCAGTTTCTGGCCGGTGGCCAAGGCGTGGATGGAAACGCCGAGGATTTCCGCGAGTCGGATTAGCCGCTCATAAAGCGGGTAGCTTGAAAGCTCATATTGGGCGATTAAGGTTCTGGACGCGCCGGATTTCTCCCCTAATTCAGGTTGGGTCATCTTCCTAAAATTCCTGAGTTCCTTGAGATTCTTGTGGAAATCGTCACATAGTTCGATTTCAACGTTATCCTGTAGCACCGATAAATCGGTGTTGAATTTTTCGCCGAGCAGTGACCGAGCCGAAGCTTCGATGATGTTGCGGCTCTCTGAGTATTTCCGGTTGTCCAATTGTTGGGCGAAATTCAGTAAACGGAGATTCCTCGGGTATTGGCAGGAATCCTTTTGCAAGAAAAAATCGAAAGTAACACCGTAAAAGCCGACCATATTTTTTAATACCTTGAAAGTTGGAAGACTTTTGCCGCTTTCATATAGTGAAATGCTGTTTTTTGCTAAGGACAGTTGCTTTGCCAGTTCTTCCTGGGTGACGGAAAAAGAATTTCGGAAGAATTGAAAAAAAATAGTTGAAGTACTTGACAAAGGCCGCTCCTTACGTTAGCATATATTTGACAATAGAAACCAAAATACTAACTACACAGTCCAACAAAAAAGCGGGAGAAAAAAGCCCGCTGAAAACATTACAGGTAAAAGAAAAAGCCCTGCTTTCCCAAAGATTGGCGTCCTAAGAAAGCAGAGCCCACAGATACCCGAGGGAAACCCTCGATGGATTATTGTAGCATGCCCCATGAAATCCCGCAATCCGTCGAGCGGTTTTCCTCCTAAAAAAACGAGGCGCAGCCTCCGGAGGAAAACATGGATTCGACACCCGCCCAACAAGCGGCGCAGCCGCCGCACACCCTGGACACGTCCGACATGTACGAAGCCGGGTATTACCTTTGCCTGGGCTTCGACATCCGCAAGGTCGAAATCATCCACGAGAGCAAGAAGACCGTCGGGCGCTTCAGCTTCGCCGGCGACGGCCTGACTCAAGCCCAAATCGACTACTTCAACGGTCATGCCGTTGTCAATCTGCTATCGTTCCGCCGGGCTTACATCCGCTTGAATTCCGTGGCCGGCGCGGCCCGGCGTAATGAGCGGATCGAGTCCAAGGCGTTCCCCGAAGACCGGCAGGGGGCGTAGCATGCCGATCATTGCCTTCAGCAACCAAAAGGGCGGCGTGGGGAAAACCACATGCACGCGCGAGCTTGGCTTGTGGCTCTGCGGCCTGGGCCGGAACGTGCTTCTCATCGACGCGGACCCGCAGGCGAACCTTTCCCAGAGCCTGACGGACTTGCCGGGCTTCGGGCTTTATGAAGCCCTTCTGGGAGAAGCCGGTGAGGCGGAGGAAATCCGGCCGGGCCTGTCCCTCCTCTCCGGCGGCGTAAAACTCGCGGCGCTGGAAAAGTCCCTGGTCGGAGAACTGGACGCCTACACCCGCATGAAGGATTTTCTCGCCGCCGAAGCCTTCCGGGCCTATGATTTCATTCTCATCGACTGCCCGCCGAGCTTGGGAATCCTGACCGTCAACGCGCTCTCCGCCGCCGAATGGCTCATCATCCCCATGAATCCTTCGCTGTACTCGATGCAGGGGACGAACGACCTCATGGCCACCGTGTCGAAGGTCCGGCGGAGCTTCAATCCGGGCCTCAACCTCCTGGGCGTGATCGTCAACGCCTTCGACTCGGTGCCCGCCATCACCCGGCAAATCAAGGCGGAGATCGAAGAAGCCTTTAAGGAAAAGGTCTTTCAAACGTCCATTTCCCGTAGTATTCGCATCGAGGAAGCGATAGCGGACCGGAGCGGGGTTTCCGGGCGGAAGAAAACCAAGGTAGCCGGGGAAATCCAAGCCCTGGGCTTGGAACTCCTGGCCCGGATTGTCCACTCGGATGCCGTGGCCTACGCCGACCGGGAAGGGGCTTCCCCGGAGGGGTTATGAACATGGAGAAGCCGAAGAGCCCGGACCGGCTGGGCGGGAAGAAGACGCTGAAGGTCGGCGGCTTTCTGGAAGAATTCGAGAAGGACGATATTAAAGCCAAGGTAGATATTACGGAGCTTTTCGCCTCCTTCGGCGTGGAATTGTCGAAGAAAGGCAAGAGCTTCATGGGCCGCTGTCCCTGGCACGAGGACAACACGCCCAGCCTTTCCGTTGACCGGGAAAAGGGCCTTTATAACTGCTTCGGCTGCGGAGAAGCGGGGGACGCTTTCGACCTTGTGGAGAAGATGAAGGGCTTCGGCTTCAAGGAAGCTCTTTCTTTCCTGAAAGACTGGATCGGTAGTCCCTCCAAACGCCCATTTTTCCCTCTCTCAAGCCCTCCGGAAGCCTTTCATGAGACTTTGGTCATGCCGGAGGAAATCCAGTCCGCCACGGAGGGAAAACCGCCCGCCGTCCTTCTCAACACCGTGGCGGAGCATTTCCGCAAGCGCTTCGACGACCATCCGGAAGCCGCCGCCTATCTCCGCAAGCGGGGCCTGACCAATACGGCCAACTGGGAACGCTTCGGCGTCGGATTCTCCGACGGCTCTTTGCTGGACAAGATCGGCGAGACGCAGAAAGCGGAACTTCTCAATGCCGGAATCCTCAACGAGAAGGAAGGCCGGGTATGGGAGCACTTCAAGGGCTGCGTGGTCTTCCCCATCCTCGACGAGAACGGCCAGACCGTCGGCTTTTACGGTCGCGACATCGACGACGAAAGCGGCTTCAAGCACCGTTACTTGAAGGGCGACCATCGCGGCGTGTGGAACCGGAAAGCCTCAAAGGTTTACCCCGATGGCCTGATACTCACGGAGTGCATCATTGACGCGCTTTCGCTGGTCGAGGTCGGCGCGGAGAACGTGCAAGCCCTCTACGGAACCAACGGCTTCACGGACGAGCATTTAGAACTGCTGAAAGCCGACCGGGTGAAGCTGGTGGCCGTCGGCCTGGACAACGACGAGCCAGGCCGGAAGGCGGCGGCGAAACTCGCGGAACGGCTCATGGCCGAAGGCTTCACGGTCAAGGACATCGGGGCCGTTGGCGCGAAGGACTGGAACGGCATGCTTATCATCGGCACCTTGTCGAAAGATTTTGTCCGGATTTCCGTGGAAGTGGCGCACCCTGTCGGTTGGGAAGAAGCCGCCGCGCCTCTCGCCGCCTATCAGGTGCGGGAGGACGGCCACGGGCTGACTTTCGCCTTCGGCGCGGTGACATACCGCGTTTTCGGCTTGAAAGAATCCTTCGGAACGAGCCTCCGGGTCAATGTCAAAGCCGAAGCGGAGGACGTGAAGTATTTCGATAACCTGGACCTGTATTCCGCCCGCTCCCGGTCGAGCTTCGCCGGGAACTTTTCCCGGCAGACCGGCGCGGAGCTCAAGCGCGTAGAAAAAGAACTGGTGTTGATCCTGGAACACTTCGAGGCCGAGCGGGAGCGCAAGGCGGCGGAAGCGTCTAAACCGGCATCCGTGGAACTGACGGAGGAAGAGCGCCGCGCGGGGCTGGAATTTCTCAAGAACCCGGACCTCTTCGCCGCGATCGTCCGGGATATGGAAATCCTGGGCTACGTCGGAGAAGACCTCAACAAGCAACTGCTTTACCTCTGCGCTTCGAGCCGCATCCTCCTTGATCCCATTTCCGTCCTGATCCTGTCGGAATCCGCTTCCGGTAAGTCGCTGCTCGTGGACACGGTGAAAAAGCTCATTCCGCCGGAAGCCGTGATTTCCGTCACGAGCCTGTCGGATCAAGCCTTGAACTATATGGGCGACCTGATGCACAAGTTCCTGATCCTCGGCGAGGCCGTGCATTCGGACGTCATCGAGCACCAGATAAGGGAAATGCTTTCCGGCAAGGAGCTTTCCCGGCTCGTGGCCGTGAAGGACGAGAAAACCGGCAAGATGGAAAGCAAGATCGTCCGGACTCCGGTTATCGTGGCTTCGGTGATGAGCGGCACCAATCACGACATCAATCCGGAGAACGCGAGCCGCTGCTTCGTCGTCAACACCGACGAGAGCCGGGAACAGACACGGCGCATTCACGAATCCCAGCGGCGAAAATACACACTTTCCCGGTACGGAGAGAAGGAAAATGCCATTCCCGCTATCGTTTCCAAGCACCACGCGGCGCAACGGCTCTTGCGGAAGATTCCCGTCGTCAACCCCTTCGCGGAATTTTTGGACTTTCCCGTCAGTCTCATGCGAACGCGCCGCGACCACGACCGCTTTTTAGACCTCATCGCCTGTGTAGCTTTCCTCCGGCAGTACCAGAAGCCCTTGAAGCGTGAGGGCGTCGCGGAGTTCATCGAATGCGATCTTTCGGACTACCGCATTGCCTACGACATTATGGTCAAGGGCGTGCTGGCCTCGACGATGCAGGAGTTGCCGAAGTCGGCGCGGGAGCTTTACGGCATGCTGCGCAAGCTCGCGCGCGAGACGGCGGAAAAGAGCGGCCTGAAACCGCAGGACGTGAGCTTTACCCAGCGCGACATCCGCGAGAGCACGGGATACGGCCAAAGCTCCCTCAAGCAGAATCTCCGGGTGCTGCTGGATTTCGAGTATGTAACGGTGGTACGGGGCGGCGGAGCCCGTTCCAAGGGCGTTTACCGCATTCGGGGCGACGAGGAAATGAGCCAGGCCGACCTCTCCATGATCCCTTCGCCGGAAAGCGTAGCGGAGAAACTGGGCAAACTGGGCAAAAATGAAAACGGTACTGTATCTAACGATAATTCAAATGGATAGGCGAAACTGGGCAAACTGGGCATTTCTGGATTTGCCCAGTTTTCGGGGCAATAAGCGAGGTTTTACGGGGCTTTGCTGAAACTGGGCAGTAATTCCGGGAGGGAAAGGCCGGCACAAAATGGAACCGGCAAAAGGTCTGAAACTGGGCAAACTGGGCAGAAATGAAAGCGGTTCCGTATCTAACGATATTTCAAATAAATAGACAAAACTGGGCAAACTGGGCATTTCTGGTCATTGCCCAGTTTTGGAGGCGATAAGCGAGGTTTTACGGGGCTTTGCTGAAACTGGGCATATTGCCGGGGGGAGACATACACCCAAAAAACAAAAACCGGAGCTAACGATGATGGATCTGGAGAGTTACACGGCGGAGTTTTACCACTTTCTGAAAGTCACGACGCATGACAAGTCCAATTCCAAGGCGGCGGTCAGAAGATTCATCGCATACCTGAAAGAAAAGGGTGTCCGGGAATACGGCGAGATTACGAAAGAACATTATGCGGCCTTCCAAATCTGGGTCAAGAAAACATGCGGGCTTGGTGAAATAACCGCCGAAGAGAACCGGAAAAAGGCGCACCGTTTTCTCGCCTGGCTCTCGGAGGAGAAGGGCATAGCAACCCCGGCGGTCCGCTTCCGGGTCGAAAGTTACGATCCGGAAGAATTCAGGAAATTCCACATAGACGAATACGCCGACTACCTGAAAGCATGCGGTTATCCCTATGATACCATCGTCAGTTATAAATATCTTACGAAAAGGTTTGTCATTTACCTGAATGAACAAGGGATCGGGGCAGAATCGGAAATCACGAAGGCCCATCTGAACGGATTCAGGGATTGGTCCATCGGAAAATGGGGCATCTGCAAAACGACGGCCAGAAGGGACAGAAACGCCGCGCACCGCTTTCTGGTATGGCTGTCCTCCCGGCAGGGCCGGACGCTTGCCGCTGTGTACAAACCCGGCAGGACGCCGGAGGATGAAGCCCGCCTGATGGACGAGTTTCCCGATGATTTCCGGAAATACTACGCCGCGTATGTGGAGAAGAAAGAGGCGGAGAAATGTCCCAAGTCCACCCTGGAGAGCGTGGAGCGGCATATCCGGCAATTCTTCCGCTACCTGTACCGGGAAAGGGGCGTACAGAGCCTTTCGGGGATGAAAAAAGAGGACGTGCGGGAATACGTGAAATACCTGACCGAGCTCACGGACAAAAACGGGAAAGCCGTTTACCTTCCGGCCTCGGTCAACCGCTATGTTACGGACATCCGGACCTGGGTTCATTGGCTTTCCAGAAAAGGCGTCTGCCGTGGGCTTTCCAGCGCCATGCGTTCGCTGCGGAGGGAAACCCACCTTTCCCGTAACGTCTTTACGAGGAAAGAAATCACCCGGCTCTTCAACGTCCGGGCCAAGGATTACAACGAGTTCATGAAAAAGACCGTCATGGTGCTGCTGTACGCCTCCGGAATCCGGGTTGGTGAAGCGGTCCGCCTCAAAATCCGGGATATCGACTTCGAGAAGAGGGAGGCCCTGATTTACGAGGGGAAAACGAAAAAGGAGCGGTTCGCGCAGTTGGGCGAGGTCGCGGCCAATTACCTGACCTTGTACCTTGAACGGGTCCGTCCGTACATCGGATACGAGAACGCCAAGGGCGACGACCTTTTCATTTCCCTGCGCGCCGGAAAGAGGCTGGACAGGAATTGTATCAATGCCGCTCTTGCGGAGTTCTGCCGCCGAGCGGGGATCAAGAAGCCCGTGAGCTGCCATTCCTTCCGGCACAGCTTCGGAACCCATCTTTTCGAGAACGGGGCCGGAATCAAGCAAGTCTCGGAACTGATCGGGCATGAAGACATCTCCACCACCCAACGCTATACGCAGTTGAACCCGGAATACCTCCGGAAAACCATCCTGAAATACCATCCCCTCGAAAGGGACCGGACCAAGGAAATACCGAGCGGGGAAGAAGGCTCCGATGAATGAACTGACCTATGAAGCGGTCCGCGCCATTGTTACGGAGCATATGAAATACCGGAACTACGCGGAAACCACGATCCGCAAGACGTTCTTTACCCTGAAATCCTTCAACCGGTACTTGCAGTCGAAGGGCGTGAAGGATTACCGGGAGGTCGCGGAAAAGGATTACTACGATTTTCAGGAGTACGCAGAACGCCACACGAAACGGGGGCTGAAGGAATCCACCTTGAACGGTATGGGGATGGAATTGAGACGGGTTTTTTCCGTTCTGGAGGAGGAGGAGAAAATCCTGCTCCAACCTTTCGCCGATATCGAATTCATCAAAGTCAGACGGAACATCCGGGATATGGTGCTTTCCGAAACCGAGATTCGGGAGGTGCTGGAATCCATCGATATCGGCGACCAATACGGCTTCCGGGCGCGGGCCATATTGGAGTTGATTTATGGAACGGGAATCCGTGCGCGGGAGCTCTGCAACCTGGAGCTATCGGACTTCTTGAAAGAAGAGAAAATGCTCTTCATCCGGAACGGAAAGGGAAGAAAAGACAGGATCATCCCTATGGGGCCTTCCACCATCGAATTTCTGAGCCAGTACATCCGGCAGGCCCGGAAGAAGTTCACCAGGCGAAAAGGCCCCGCGAATTATGTGTTTCCGACCCGCAGCGGCGGAAAGCTGAGTCCGGAAGGGCTAAAAAACATATTTGCGAAAATTCGGGAAAACTGCCCGGTGAAGAAGCATTTCACACCGCATGTTATCCGGCACAGCTACGCGACGCACCTGATCAACGCGGGCGCGGACATCCGGGACGTGCAGATGCTTTTGGGGCACTCGCATATCAAATCCACGGAGATCTATTTGAACCTGGCCACGGCGGACTTGAAAAAGGTCTATGAGAAATACCACCCGCTGGAAAACGAGCTATTCTTTGACGTGTACGGGCGGGAGCGCTACGTTCTGGATTGGGAGCGGGAAGAAAAGAAAACTTGCAGGAAAAGGCGGCGGCGCTTAAAATAACACGGTATGCAACGGGAAGAAAGGTTTCAAGAGCGCTCCCCGTATTTTCGGTATTCTGTCGAGACTCAGGAAAAGCGGGATGATTTTTTCTCCCGCTTTTCTTCGTTGAATTTCCGTCCGGCCCCGTCTTTTCCGGCCCTCCGCCCTTCCGGCGGCCTCCGGCCTATTCATCACCGCAGCCCGGCGGAGGTGAGGATTTCCATTGCGATCCATTTCCGGGCCGTTACCGGTGGAAAAGGCATTTTCGGAAGTGTCCTATTATATTGTGACATATTGAATTATGGCGTTAGGACGGTGTACCTCAAGGATGCTATGGGTTCAGTGCGTACGGAGATGTACGACAAGCCGTTGCCGACACCGAGCGCGACGGTGGACAATTCCAGGGGATTCCGTTATACTGTTTTCGGCGAGATTTCGGTCGACGGCAGCGACGGGAAGCCCCGGATTTCGTTCACGGGACATATCTTCGATGGCGAGAGCGGTCTCATATACGCTCGTGCGCGATATTACGATGCGTCGATAGGTAGATTTGTCTCCCGTGACGCAGCAGACTTGCTGATGCCCGCAGGGCTGAACAAATACGTCTACGGGATCAACAATCCCATTCGTTACTGGGACCCCAGCGGGAATAACTGGTGGGACAGCCTATTAGGTGGCGTTGTCGGAGCGGCTACCGGTATCGGGGCCGGATTGAATCAACTCGGGAAAAACTTCAACAGCTTCTTAAATTCCGATATCGGCAAAGACATTACAATGGGCTTTGAGATAGCTGCGGTAGTAGCTGGAACCGTCGGTCTGGTGGCTGCGAGCATCGCGTCGTTCGGGATGGCGGATGCGGCGCTGGGTGGTATCCTTGGGGTAGCGTGTCTTGGCGGGGCTGTGGGCATGGCCGGCGGCGCGATCACTGCCGGGATGCAAGGCAAGGATATCCTTCTGGGCGGTTTGGTGGGAGGCGCGATCGGATTCGCTGCGGGAGCAGCGGGAGCGGCTATGGGCGGCGGCATTGTCGGCGGAGCCATGTCGGGATTTGTAAACGGGTTCGGAAATTCTATGGCCACTGATATGGAATCGGGGCAAAATGTTTTAACTTCATTTGGGGATTCCATTTTAGCAGGTGGGGAAGGGGCACTATCCGGCATGGTGGGCGGGTTCTTCGGTGGAATGGGGAATGCCACGAAGGGATTCGATTTGCTTAACATGGCGGGCAGCATCGGTGAAGGAGCGTTAGGCGGCGGCGCGGTGGGCGCGCTCGGAGCCTGGATGTCAGGGCGCGATGCAGGCAGAGGATTCTTCAGCGGAGCCATAGGCGGGGCGATCGGCGGCGCGGTGGGCTATATGAATGTTTCTCCCAGCGGAATGGTGTCCGCCATGGTCGGCGGAAGCGCAGGGGCGCTGTCCGCAGGTATGATAACGTATCTCAGCGGCGGGAACGAGGAAGAAATTGCAGAAAGCGCGATTACGGGCGGCCTGAGCGGCGCGGTTTCCGGCTACGAGAACAGCTGGGAAGGGCAGGATGCGGCCCAGCGCGCGCGGATGCAGGACCCGGCATATCAAAAACTGGCAATAGAACAATTTAGCAATAACCAAAAAGCAATATGGGATTATGCGGATAAGTACTATAACGGTTCAATGGAAGCGATGTTGAATAATGCGCAATTATTGGCGAATGTCGCACTGGACGTATATGGGAGAAGTGATTGGAGTAAAGCTCAACTGCCAGATTATGTCCATAAATTGTCTGACGATGAATTGAATAATTTAGGGATAGATCCAGATATATTTAATACTAGCAGTAACATGGGATCCGGATTGTATTATGATGAGCAAAGCGGGAAGTATATTTTAGCTTATAAGGGAACTCAAGATAGTAGTCTTGTTAATTTTCTTACTAAAGGGACGAATCCATTTGCTCCGGATCATAACGGATTGCAGGACTGGGAGAATGATGTTGGTCAGAGTCTTGGAATGGATTCTCAGCAATATAAAGATGCTGAACTATTAGCTAGAACAGTTAATGATACTGTTGGTACTCAGAATTTGATGATAACAGGTCATTCATTAGGCGGAGGCTTGGCAAGCGCGGCTGGAACGGTAACTGGTGCTCAAACGATGACGTTCGATGCGGCCGGACTGCATGATAATTCTATTGGAGGTTTTCAAAATAATATAGATCACCCAAATATCTTGGCACTTGACGTCAAAAATGAGGTTCTCTGGAACGTGCAAGATAATCGTAGTGCCTTTGCGAATGCATTGGAGATTATTCCGCCTGCCGTCGGTGCAAGATATATTGTTGATCCTGTTTATCCGCTGAGCGGGCCAGAGTATAACTTGCATTCTATGGATGAAATTATCAAGGGTCTGCAAGCGGAGGCAAGATGAAAAACGTAAAATGGGTTGGCCAAATTGGGATTTTAATGTCTTTTTGTTTAGCAGGATGTGCGTGGGATGCTCGGTCGGAGGCTCTGATCAGGCTGAGGCAACTGAAAGCGGAGGATTACTTCACTAATGTCATTGATATAGAAATGGCGCATGCGGTGGAGTGGGGTGATACTGGGAAAATAAATTCGTTACTTGTTAATGGAGCTGTAATAAATACGATTGGTTCTACTGACGATATGACATTTTTGATATGGTCTGTAATAAAGAATAATAAAACAAGTTACCAGTATTTGCTGGAAAATGGGGCTGATCCGAACATTCAGTCTAAACATGGAGATAAAAAAATAAGTGTCATGAACTTGATTGTTATGGAGAGGGATTCATTTTGGATGAAGCTAGCGTTGCGATATGGAGGAAATCCAAACGCACCACAAGACAATCAATCCATTGTTTTTGAGGCAATCAGACAACATGCTATTGAAAATATTAATATGTTGATATCTGCTGGTGTGGATATGAATTATCAAAATAGAATATCTGGAAATACGCCATTGGTTGAGGCATTATATAGAGATATGTATGATATTATTTATTTATTACTAGAAAATGGAGCTAATCCTTTAATAAAAAACAGAAATGGGCATGATTTTCAATATCTGTTCAATCATACTATTGTTGATCCAGTTATCAGTGCTTCTGGCGATCAGTTGTTGTGGCGCGAAAAAGTGATTAACTTATTGCAATTGAAAGGGATTACTGTTGGGGATGTTACGAATAATTAGAAACTACTTGTTTTAGTTTAGCGGTCTTGGGAGCCGCGAGACACTTGGGAGAATAGAGAGATGTTCGACGGCGCACGGGAGGGAGGGCGGTTACACGCACCCAGGGGCCGCCGAGATGGGCCTATGCCGGTATGATTGTTGAAATTAACTTATTATTATTTTCGGAGGATGTAAATGCGTCTGATTGCTGTTCTGGCACTTTTCTGCATGATGCCGTTTGGTGTCTTTTTTGCTATAGTGGATTCTAACATTACAGAAAGTGTGCCCTTGACTGTTAAAAGCATCGAGTTTAATTCAGGGGGAATTCGCGGTGATTATTTTTCTTTGCTGACAAATTCTTTCCCCGTTCGAAAAACCCATGTCTGGGATTCTATCACTGAACAGAAGGTTATGGGTTTTCTCACAAATTGTGGTCCTACTATTGATTACTTTTTCATGCCGCCCTATTGCTTAAAAGGATTAGATTACCTTGTAACTACCAATGGTAATTCTGTTGATTTATTTGTCACATTTCATCCGTTTCCTGTAGTTGAAAAGTTTGATCTTATTGCTATTGAAAAGATAAAGCAATTATTGAATTCTGAATTCATGTATCCAGCATATGATTCTCCTGATTCTGAAAAAAGAACAGTCGATATTGTGATGCGCTATCTAAGCAATAATCTTCATCCATTGGCTCAAGTGAAATTATCCTTTGTCCAAACTGGTAATAACTCCGTTGCCGGGAGCATGGTCATCAATGAAGGTCCTGAAGTCAAGGTAAAATCGGTCGAAATCTACGGTGGAGAATCTTCAGTCAACCAACTGGCTCTTTCTCTGATAAGCAACCAGCCCGCAGGCTTTTTGATTCCGACAGGACAATTCTGGGCAGATCAATGGCCGCTGGATCTGGGGATGGTATCTAACTATTTTTGGAAGAAAGGGTTTTTGGATGTGCAAATTACGAATTCAAGCGTTCAGATTTTAACCCAACAGAATGAGATTTCTTTCAATCTTGCTATAAATATGTCAATTGGAAAACGCTATCGAATAACTGGAATAGAAGTTGTTAGCAATTCTATTTTGTCAACTGAAAATATTCTTGAATTAACGGAACTCAATTCTGTTTATGATGATTATCTTCTTCGGTTAGATTATGTTATACAGAATATATGTAATAATTATATTGACGAGGGCTACCCATTAGTCCGAATCAAATATTTTATCAAAAAGGATAGTTCTACTCAGAATGCGAAGCTGATCTTGATGTTCAATGAAGGAGAAAAGTGTCGCCTCGGAGCAATCAAAGTCGCAGAAATTGGTAAAACGAAACAATCTGTAATTTTGAGGGAAGTTGGTATTCAACCGGGGCAAGAGATTCGTTTGGAAACAATAGATAGGGCATGTCGACGACTTTCGAGAACTGGATGGTTTTCTTCTGTTGGATGCTCCTTTACAAACGGATCAATTCCTGGAACCGCTGATATGATCTTGCGGACTGTTGACCAGAGAACAGGGCTTGTCAACTTTGGCGTTAATTATGACGCAGTCGCAGGTTATAACGGAAATATTACAGTAGTAGAGAAAAATTTTCTGGGAATGGGTCATCAACTTGAACTTGAAGGAATTTATGGTCAATATCTTCAGAAAATTGCAGGAAGTTATACTTATACATGGGTTTTTGGATTTCCATTGGATTTTGGCGTTGAGTTGGGCTGGTATCATCAGTTACAGACAAATATTCCCGTAGATAACAATAATGATGGGATTGTTGATGGAACTTCGATATCATATGTAGGAAATACTAATTATGATATGTTACTTGCGGTCACAAACGGCGGGGGAAGTCTTGCCTCCGATAATCTATATGGCGGCTTTAAGATCGGATTGCATTTTTTAAATGATTTCAAGTTATTTACAAGCTTTAAAATGTATCTGTCGAGTTTCACTGGGGTTGGACTTGAAAATCCATTGGAATACACGCCATATGGCTGGGAGCCGTCTCTCTCGTTAATGGCGCTTGCAACAAACAAAAATTGTTTCCGGAATGACTGGATTCTAGGGGTTGGGTACGATATGACCGACAATATCTTTCCAAAGAATGGATACCGTGTCATGTTGTCTGCAAAAGCGTCTGGTTTTCTTTTGCCTGGGTTTTCACGTTTTTTCGAACCTGCATTCAATTTATCTGGTTATATCACTCCTTTGGGAGGAATTACATTCAAGGGATTTGCGGAATCTGCAGTTATAACCCCGTTGCCGGGAGATTCAGCTCCGTCTTTGACGTTGGCGGAAAGCACTCATTTCGATGGCGTTTACTTTCTTCGCGGCTGGCTGGATGAACCTGATTTTGGATTCTCAGAAACCTATGCAAGTGGGGAAATCCTTATTCCACTCTATAAGGATATACTGAAAATCGGGATTTTCGGTGACATCGGCAAGATCGGTTATTCCGTATCAGATTGGCTTGGTGTTTCAAACGGTTATAGGGCAAGTTTCGGCATCGGAATAAACGTCGATATTCCTATGTTGCCAATCAGAATGTACTTTTGCCGTCTTGCGTACCAAGATAACTTAGGCGAGTGGAACTTAACGTCCAACCCAAATCTTTTATCAGATATTAGATTGGTGTTCAGTATCTACGGTACTTATTGATTGAGATGATTGGCGCACGGGAGGAAGGGGCAGACGGCAGGATGATGATGAAGCGCCAGAGGCCGCCAGGATGGCGGTTCTGCAGAGCGAGGCAGGACGCCGGAAGCTCTGCCTGTTCCGTCCGGGAAGCGTTCTGACTCTCACCCGATTATACGCTCTGTCGGACTTCACATAACGACCACTTATCGGCGAGCGGTGCGGCCCGGAAGCCCGCGAAGCGGGCGCTGAACTTGGCCGATTGCGGATAAGTCGCGTTATGTTATGAGCTTCCCGGACGGAACGCGGCCCGGCGAGTGCGGCCCCGGACCACCCCGTCTAACCCAGGGGGCGCCGAGCCGGGACGAGATATTCATCATCGTAACATGAGTTGAAGTGTGCATTGATTATTATGGTGGAGTAAAATAATGGTGTTATTGACAGAATTGAAAAATGATCCAAAGCTACGATCTTGGGCAACAATGATTAGAGACAATAAGATAACAAATATACTGGAATTTATGTTACAACAAGACTTGTGTTATTCGACAAAATATCATGCTGGTCCATTCAGGTTTACTCCAGGTGAAATACATGAAGTTCTTAATGAGAATGATGAAATATTAATATTAAAGCAAGAAGAACCTATTGTTAAGAGAGATGTCAATAAATTTATTCATATGATTAAACAAATGAAAATTGATAATTGTATAATTACTGAAAATGATAAAATAACTATTCCTACATTTTACAAAGATAATAATCATGAATCAAGTGGACCAATGTATATATCATACGCGTTATCCCTTAAACAGTTATTAAATAATGACATAATAAGTGTTGAACGCTATGATCCATTACAAGAAATGAGTATATTATTGAACAAGATAAATGTATCAAGCGTTGATTCTACTTATGTATTTATAAGTTATTCAGATAAAGACATAAGAAAAGTTGAAATATTGAGAGATTTACTTAATCAAACAAAAGAATATAAACCTTTGATAATTGCTGATAATAAAGAACCTTTGAAGACATTAGTATCAAAAGTTTCAAAAGGTATTAAAGACTCGAAAATATTTATTCCAATATTAACAAATAGATCTATAAAAGAGCAATGGATTAATCAAGAAATTGGTTATGCGTATTCATATAATGACAATTCTGAATTAAATAATGCAATATATATTATTCCAATAATTGAAAAAGATATATTAAAAGAGATAAAAGGATTCATTCATAAGGAAGTTGACTTACCATTCTCGTTTGAAGCACATCCATCTCATATGGGAATTGAGAATAAAAACTTCAAACGAAGTGCTAGTCAATTAATAACTCATTTAACTTCTAAGGTTTCAGAAATAAAGTAATGATGTGATTTCGGGAAAAAGACGGAAAGCGATAATGGGGAACGGGTCAACGACGGCGGAAATAGTATCGCTCCGTGATACTATTTTTGGGACAATCTGTTGACCTCATATTAGAACAAAAAACTATAACATGGATAGAGATGGAGCGGGGGAAACGGTTCGGAAAATCAGGGGCTCAAAAAAATGTCGTCGATTGCGCAGCAACGACAGGAAACACAAGGCGTAGAACATCATTTCCATAACCTCAAAATGGAACAAATTAGATTTTCATGCCTAGAGTTAACCGCAAAATAGAACACGATCGAGGGAGATGGCTTCCTTGGCGGGCTGGCGGGGCACTTTTTGGGACGAATTTCGATGGAAAAACGAACGTATTATATAGAATTAGAACGCATATTTGGAAAAGTTCCAGAGTGTCCACGCCGTGGACACTCTGGAACTTTTCCAATTTCGTCCGGAATTTCAGCAATTTTTGATGTGGACAAACATGACCCAATCATCCTTCTCAATATAGATAGGGAAAGGGAAATTGTTTAGGGAAAGACTTCGTAGATGTCCTTGCGGTCTTTGAAGCGCATGACCGTAACGGTATCGCCGTCGATCTCGATTCCAAGACGGTAATCACCGATGCGGACGCGGTACAGGTTCTTGAAGCCCTGTAACTTCTTCAGGTTCGGAATATCCTGAATGTACTTTACTTCCTTGATTCTGTCGATGACGGAAGAGACGCGATTCCGGAGCTTCTGGTTCCGGATCTCGTCCAAGTCTTTGCTGAAGGATTCCTCATACAGGATTTTCATTGCTATTACTTGCGCCCGAGCTTGCGCATGATGGTTTCTTCGCTAACGTAGCGACCGGTTCTCCCTTCCTCAATCATCTTGCCGAAATGGAAATCCTCGACGGCTTCCAGTAATTCCGCGAGACGCCCGCTGTTTTTAACCAAGTCGATAACGGCTTGTTCTGCGGAGTCATGCACGATGCCTTTCAATTCGTCGCGTGTCAGGGTGATAGTTTCCATTTTGGTCTCCGTTTATTTCGAGTAAGCCATTTTCGCTCTGGAATCTCTCAGGAAAGCGTCCAAGACCGTTAAAATATGTGCTTTCTCCGGTTCCGGCAAATGCTCGATCTCGGAAAGCCGTTCGATCATCTTTTTATCCTTCAGGTTGGATAGCTGGTCTTCTTCATCCACGAGATAATCAATGCTGACGTCGAAGGCTTCCGCGATCTTCTTGGCGACTTCGATGGAAGGCTTGATTTCGTTTCGCTCATAGCGACCGACAATGGGGCCGCTGGTGTTGAGCTTATCCGCCAACTCGTGTTGAGACCAGCCTTTTTGCTTTCGCAGCGACGAGATTTTTTCTCCGAACGTCATATCTTATCACCTATCCGTATTAGATTATACCTCAAATTCTCCGAACAATCAATTTTAGAACACCAAAAGGGATTCGTCAACACCAAAAAGTATTGACAAACGAGAATCTTTTGGTTATAATTGATACCAAAAGGTGACAAAAAAATTATTTTGGAGATTTTTATGCCGGTAATCGTCTTCTCCAATCAGAAGGGCGGCGTTGGAAAAACCACGTGCACCCGCGAGCTTTCCTTGTGGCTTTGCGGAATGGGCCGGAACGTCCTCTTGATTGACGCGGACCCGCAGGCGAACCTTTCCAGGAGCCTGACGGATTCGCCGGGGTTTGGGCTTTACGAAGCCCTGACCGGTGCAGAGTACGAGGCGGAAGAAATCCGGCCGGGCCTGTCTCTTCTCTCCGGGGGCGTGAAGCTCGCTGGCCTGGAAAAATCCCTTGTCGGAGAACTGGACGCCTACACCCGCCTGAAAGACCTTCTCGCCGCCGAAGCCTTCCAAGCCTATGACTTCATCCTGATCGACTGCCCGCCGAGCTTGGGCGTCCTGACCGGCAACGCCCTGACCGCCGCCGAATGGCTCATTATTCCCATGAATCCCTCGCTGTACTCGATGCAGGGAACCAACGACCTCATGGCCACGGTGTCCAAGGTCCGGAAAAACTTCAACCCGAACCTGAACCTTCTCGGGGTTATCGTCAACGCCTTCGATTCCGTCCCGGCCATTACCCGGCAGATTCGAGCGGAAATCGAAGAGGCTTTTCGGGAAAAGGTATTCCGGACGGCGCTTTCCCGGTCGATCCGGATAGAAGAAGCCATTGCGGGCAAGACCGGTGCGGCTGGCAACAAGAAAACGAAGGTTGCCGGAGAAATCCGCTCCCTCGGCAAGGAATTGTTGGAGCGGCTGGACGGCGCGGTTCCTCTTCCGGAGGGACTATGAACGGATTCGACAAGCTCACCGCAAGTATGGAGAAACCGAAAAGTCCGGACCGGCTGGGCGGGAAGAAAACCTTGAAGGTTGGCGGCTTTCTGGAAGAGTTCGAGAAGGACGACGTAAAGGCGAAGGTGGATATTACGGAGCTTTTCGGCTTCTTCGGCGTGGAGTTGTCGAAGAAGGGTAAGAGCTTCATGGGCCGCTGTCCCTGGCACGAGGACGAAACCCCGAGTCTTTCCGTGGACCGGGAGAAGGGCCTTTATAACTGCTTCGGCTGTGGAGAATCCGGGGATGTTTTCGACCTCGTGGAGAAGATGAAGGGCTTTGACTTCAAGGAAGCCCTCGCTTTTCTGAAGAAGTGGACCGGCCCTTCGACAAGCTCAGGGACCGACCCGAGAAAGCGCCCGTTTTCCCCTTCCAAAAGCCTTCCGAAACCATCCGGCGACAACTTGCCCGAGAAAGAGGAAACTTTGCCTGTCACGGAGGAAAAAGCGCCCTCCGGTCTTCTCAACACCGTTGCCGACCATTTCCGCAAGCGTTTCAGCGACCACCCGGAAGCCGCCGCGTATCTCCGGAAGCGCGGCCTGAACAATACCGCCCTTTGGGAGCGCTTCGGCGTCGGATTCTCCGACGGTTCCTTGCTGGACAAGATCGGCGAGACGCAGAAGGCGGAACTGATCGAAGCCGGAATCCTGAACGAGAAGGACGGTCGGGTTTGGGAACATTTCAAGGACTGCGTGGTTTTCCCTATCCTTGACGAGAACGACCAGACTGTCGGATTCTACGGCCGGGACATCGCCGACCCTTCGACAGGCTCAGGGCAGGCCCGCAGTTTCAAACACCGCTACCTCAAGGGCGATCATCGGGGCGTCTGGAACCGGAAAGCCTCGAAGGTCTATCCCGACGGGCTTATCCTCGCGGAATGCATCATCGACGCCCTTTCCCTGGTCGAGGCCGGAGTGGAGAACGTGCAAGCCCTGTACGGCGCGAACGGCTTCACCGATGAGCATTTGGAACTTCTCAAGGCCAACCGCGTGAAAACGGTTATCACGGGCCTGGACAACGACGAGCCGGGCCGGAAGGCTGCGGCGAAACTTGCGGAACGGCTGACGGGCGAGGGGTTCACGGTCAAGGATATCGGACCCGTCGGCGCGAAGGACTGGAACGAAATGCTGACCGCCGGGAAACTCTCAAAGGAGTTTATCCGGGGTTCGGTGGAAGTGGCGAAGGCTTTGGGCCGGGAAGAAGAGGCCGCGCCGTCCGCCGCTTATCAGGTTCGGGAAGACGGCATAGCCGTTTTATTCACCTTCGGCGCGGTATCCTATCGCGTTGTCGGAGCGAAAGAATCCTTCGGGGCAAGTCTGCGGGTCAACGTCAAGGCCGAAGCGGAGGATGTGAAATACTTCGACAACCTGGACCTGTATTCCGCCCGCTCGCGCAGTGCATTCGCCGGGAACTTTTCCCGGCAGACCGGCGCGGAGGTCAAGCGCATCGAGCGGGACTTGGTGATGATCCTGGAACATTTCGAGACGGACCGGGAACGGAAGGCAACGGAGGCGGCCAAACCGGCGACCGTGGAACCGACGGAGGAAGAAAAGCGGATCGGAATCGAATTTCTCAAAAACCCGGATCTCTTTGCCGCAATCGTGAAAGATATGGAAATGCTGGGTTACGTCGGCGAAGACCTCAACAAGCAACTGCTCTACCTCTGCGCTTCCAGCCGCATCCTGGACGATACGATTTCCGTTCTCCTCCTCTCGGAGTCCGCTTCCGGAAAATCACTTCTCGTGGATACGGTGAAGAAACTCATTCCTCCGGAGGATACGGTAGCGGTGACGAGCCTTTCCGACCAGGCATTGAACTACATGGGCGATCTTCTTCATAAATTCCTGATCCTGGGTGAAGCCGTCCATTCCGACGCCATAGAACACCAAATCCGGGAGATGCTTTCCGGCAAGGAGCTTTCCCGTCTCGTGACGGTGAAGGACGAGAAAACCGGGAAGATGGAAAGCAAGATCGTGAGGAAGCCGGTTATCGTGGCTTCGGTGATGAGCGGCACGAACCACGCCATAAACCCGGAGAACGCGAGTCGGTGTTTTGTCGTCAACACCGACGAAAGTCGGGAACAGACGAGAAGGATTCACGAATCCCAGCGCCGGAAATACACGCTTTCCCGGTACGGCGAGAAGGAAAACGCCATTCCCGCCATTATCTCCAGACACCACGCGGCGCAGCGTCTCTTGCGGAAACTTCCCATTGTCAACCCCTTCGCGGAATTTCTGGATTTCCCGGTTACTCTTATGCGGACCCGCCGGGACCATGACCGCTTCCTGGACCTGATCGCCTGCGTGTGCTTCCTGCGGCAGTACCAGAAGCCCTTGAAACACGAGGGCGGCACGGAGTTCATCGAGTGCGATTTGGAGGACTACCGCATCGCCTATAATATCATGGTCAATGGCGTCCTTACCGCGACGATGGCCGACCTTCCGCACCAGGCCGCCGACCTTTACGGAGAAGTTCTGCGGGTACTTCGGGAGAAGGCGAAGCGGGAAGATCTCAAGCCCGAAGAAGTGAGCTTGACCCAGCGGGAAATCCGGGAGCGGACGGGATTGAATCACATGTTCGTCAAACGCTACCTTCGGGAACTCGCGGATTATGAATACCTCAAGGTCAAAGGGAACCGGCACCGTGGCGCGGCGGCGACATACTCCCTGGCCGCCGACGAGGAAATGAACAGCCTGGACTTCGGCATGATTCCTTCTCCGGAGGAAATGGGGAAAAAGCTGAAACAGCCCTTGAAGTCCGGTAAAACCTCGCTGGAAGTCGAAAGTGGGTCACTTTCCGGAATTGCCCGCAATCCCTTGTAAAACCTGATCGGAAGTCGAAAGTGGGGCAAGCGGGTCAAAAGTGGTTCTGACCCACTTTTGGGGGTTCAAACCCGCTTCCCTGCTGGGTTTGTAAAAGTGGGTCAGTAAATCCGGAGGGAAAGGCAGGCAAAAAAAGGAGAAGAGCATGGCACTGACGATGGAAAAGATGATAAAGGAATACGTCGGATACTACGAAGCCCGAAAATATCCTCCGGCGTCAATCAACGCCAACCGCGCGGCCGTGGTGGCTTTCGTCAACTACATGCGGGACAAACTCGGCATCCGGGAGCCGAAAGACATTTCTCGCATCACGTTCGCCGACTTCGAAGCCTACCGGAACGCCTTATTATCCGGATACAGCAGCCTAAGCGGGCGTAAATTCAGTTCCTCGACCGTCCGAAATTATCTTCAAGTGTCGAACCGAATCCTCAAAATCATGGCGGAAAAATACGGTGCGAGTTGTGAAATCATCGAGGCCAAGCGGCAAAAGACGGATACCGTTACTCGCGACATGCAGGGGTTTCCGGAGGAATTCCGTCGGTATTACGAGGAATACGAGAAGAAAACGGAGCAGGAAGAGCGCCCGAAGAACGGTATGAAAAAGCTGCGGGAGAGCATCCGGAACTTCTACCGTTACCTTCTTCAGCAGCGCAAGCTGGAAAGGCTTTCCGATTTGAAGAAGGAGGACGTGAAGGATTACGCGCCCTACCTGACGGAACAGACCCGGAAGAACGGCGAAAAACAGTATCAGGCGTCTTCGATCAACCGCTATACATCCGACCTGAAGAACTTTCTGCGCTGGCTTCACAAGAAAGGCGTCTGCGCTCCGCTGTCCGAGTCCATCACGAATATCCGGATGGAACAGCGCTTGAGCCGGAATATCCTGACGCGGAAGGAAATCGTGAAACTCTGCCAGGTGAAGGCGGAAACCCCGTATGAGTTCATGGCCAAGACCGTCTGCGTGATGCTCTACGCCTCGGGTTTACGGATTTCGGAACTGCTCGCGCTCAAAAAGAAATCCGTGGATTTCGATAAAAACGAGCTTTACGTTTACGAGGGCAAGACGGGAAAAGAGCGGGTGGTGCTGGTCGGAGAAGTGGGAATGGCCTATCTCAAGCTCTACCTGGAACACGTCCGGCATCTTGTCTGCAAGGGTTTTTCGGACGACGAGACGGTTTTTGTCTCGATGTACGAGGGGCAGAAAGCGAACGCGGAGGGTATCAACCATAACCTGAAACGCTTCTGCAAGAGCGCGGGTATCCACAAGCGGATAAGCTGCCACTGCTTCCGGCACAGCTACGGCTCGCACTTGCTGGAAGCGGGAGCGAAGATCAAGCAGGTTTGCGACCTCCTGGGACACAAAGACCTGCGGACGACCGAACAGTACGTCCGGTTGAATCCGGAACAACTGCGCCTGACGCTGATGAAATACCACCCTCGCGAAATCGACCGGAAAGGGAGGCGGGAATGAGCGCCCTGACCTATGAAATGGTTCTCCGGACGGTCTGCGACTACATGCAGTTCCGAAATTACACGGAAAAGAGCATCGAGACGACGGTGATCTACCTGAAGTTCTTTGACGAGTACATGCGGCTGGTGAAGAAGGAAAAAGATTACCGGGAAGTGACGGAAGGCGACCATGCCGCCTTTCTGGAGTATTGGGAAAAGCGCTCCAGGCGCGGCATCAAGAAGGAAACGCTGCACGAGTACGGACTGAGCCTGAAGCGAGTCTATGCGATCCTCGAAGAGGAAGAGAAGGTCTTGCAGAATCCCTTTGGCGACATCCAGGGGGCGCGGATTGCCCGGACCATCCGGGACCGGATTTTCACGGTTCGGGAGATGAACGACATCCTCGCTTCGATGGACGATCCTTCACCGCTCGGTTTCCGGGACCGCTGTATCGTGGAAACCTTTTACGGAACGGGAATCCGGGGGAGGGAGCTTTGCGGCTTGGATTTGAGCGATTTCCTGAAGGAAGAGAAAATGCTTCTTATCCGGAACGGCAAGGGTAAAAAGGACCGGCTGGTTCCCGTCGGCGATAGTCTTTATACCCTGCTGAACCGGTGGGTCCGGGATTGCAGGCCGAAGTTCATCCGCCGTTCGATGGAGAAACGGAGTAGAATAAAGTTCCTGTTCCTGAACGTCCACGGCGGTCCCATCACCTTTGACGCCTTGAAGGTGATCTTCCGGAAGGTGAAAGAAGGGTTTCCGAAGGAAAATGACACGGACCTCTCGAAACTGTCCTCCCACGTTCTGCGGCATACTTTCGCGACTCATATGGTGGAGCGCGGCGCGGACATCCGGGAAGTGCAGATGCTCCTGGGTCACAAGTCCATCGACGCGACGCAGATATATTTGAATTTCACGACCGGGCAACTGCGGGAGGTTTACGAGAAGTTTCACCCCTTTGAGAACGATCTTTTCTTCGATGTCGTGGAGCGGGAGCGGTACGTGATGGCCTGGGACGAAGAGCGGGAGAAGAAGGCGGGACCGGCGCTGAGGGAAGCCGCACTTCAAAAACTTGCGGGAAAAACGAGTGTGAGATAAGATGATGTATTGCTAATTTGGTCATAGGAATTGGTGAAATCAACGGTAGTGGACGGCAACGGAGAGCGGAACAAAGGATTTAAGCGAAAGAACCATAGGGGAAGCGTGATTGCGTTTCCCCCGTCTTTTTAGGAATTTCAGGATTTCAAAAACATACCTATCTTAATGGCGGGTATTACGATACCGGTCTAAGGCCATTCAACTATTACGATCCGGACGGAAACTGGGCAGGCGTTGACGATTTGATCGCGTTATGTTCCGGATTCTTGTTCGGCGCGGTGCATAGCGCCATTTACAATCTGGGCGACCTCATTTCCGGCAAGATGAGCCTAAGCGAATACGGCGAAGACATAGGATTGGGAGGTGTTTCCGAAGCGGCGACCTTCGAGATGCACCTGTATGGCTTGATGGACTACGTAGACATTACCACGAAAAGCGTTAGCTTTGGCGTGGGCGATAAGGATATGGGAATATACGTCGGGGGAGGGTACGATTTCAGCAAGAATTCGTGGTTTGCCGAGGCGGGGGCGAATGCTTCTCTTCAGCTCGGGCCATGTTATGTCGGCGGCGGTTTCAGCGGCGACTACTATTTTTCGAACAACACGAGCAACTTCAACTGGAATTTTGGGGCGGGAATCGGAGACTCATCGGGCGGCACCACCTTGGGGTTAGGGTTCAATATCGGGCAGAGTTGGCAGAACGGGCAATTGCAGCAAACGACGTTCGGAACAAACATCGGTTTGACGAATAGCGGATGGACGTTTGGTGAGAATAATCAGTGGGATTGGAACGGAAAGGGACAGTACACGGGCAGTAACTGGGGCCTCGGGCTGAATTACAACAGCGCGACCGACGGCACGCATAGCGCGGGCGGGTTCGGCGGTGTTGGGGTGAACTGGTACTATGGCGCGAACGGCGATTATGAGGGCTGGTCTTTTGGGGTCAACGGCGGGTATGCGACCAGCGGATATTCCGGATATCAGGGAAGCCTGAACATCAGCAACATGAACAACCAATTGGGTTTCAACTCCAGTTTCAGCGGCTACTTCGATCCGGGGCGTTGTGCTGAGGAGAAGCTACAGGAGCTGATGGCGGAGGATTACCAGCAGAAGTTCAGCGCCTGGGCGGCCCAGAAGACGCAGCAATACGATACGGATCAAGTTGCGGATAATTTCTATGCCCGCATGAATCGGACAGATGTGGCACCAGACTTTGACGATATCATGGCGAAAATCAATGCTACGTGGAATACTCTGTTAATGTATGCGGCTACTGATAATTACCAGGAGTTTTGGCAGGATTCCGGAGCGTCTAAATATTATGGGACTTCTGATGCTGAATTGGTGACAGCACTGATTTACCAGCGGACTCAGAATTATAATTCTGATTATGATGCAGCACAATATGATGCGATGACGAATTGGTTGGATTCTGAGTCACAAACATATAATTATACACATTTACAACAGTTGGTAGATGAAACTGCTGGTTCGGTTGGTGCAACGATGACGGAAGACAACGCGAGTAATGTCAAGCAATTGTTTGTCAGTTTTATGCAAAACAGAAATCCGGACATGGGGATTAGTTATCAGGATGTTCAGAATTATGCATTAGATAACAGTATGACAAATCAGGAAAAACTGTATTTTGCGAGTATGATAGCGTACTTCAATATGAGCTTCAATCCAACGGGAGGCGACACACATTGTGACGCTTTTGCGGCGTACATAACCTATCTTTACAATGGTAATGCTGATTTGTTGAATCCTAGCAACGGCGGTGTTTCTGGTATAAGGAACTATCTAGATCATAATGGATATTCAAGTAGCGATGTGTCCTATGCTCAGACGGCACAAATGCTTGCTAATCAGGGTCAACTCGTATATGCGACTACGCCTAATCACATCGCAATCGCGATTTCGGGCATGTATAATGAAGTATTGCAAGATGGGGATTATTTTTATCCCTATGTTGCCCAGCAAGGTTCACACGATCTATTAGCGTTTGAACCCACTTCGATATCTAAAAACAATCCGCAAGCATGGACTATGGCTAATTCATGGTGGTCAGATGAAGCTCATGCACCGGAAAATTATCCAAATGCTATATTTTATTTCAAGTGAGGCGAAAGTGAAAACAATATTAGTAATTCTTTCTATATTAATTTCAGTTTCATGTTATTGTCAAGAACATGGAGAATTAGAGTTGTTGGGAGAAAAGTTCAAAAATGATTTATCAAGTCCATATTATAAGTATAATTTGTCGTTTGCAAATGGGATGCATCATGCGGGGATGAGTAACACAATGTTTTTTAGTGACAAATATAGCAATATTGTGTCTAAAATATCTTATTATGAATCAATAGATTGTTGCGCGTGGTCTTATGATGAAAACATGTTTTACTATATGGATGGGACATTAACTTTAAAATGTTTTGATATATCAAAAGGAATTATAACTACATTATTAACAAACACAATTGGATATTATGACATTAAAACAATAAAAAACACAAATATTATTTTTTTTATAAAAAATATTAGTAAATCTCCATATGAAGATAATGGAAGAATTGTATATTATGATATTGATAAAATAATGTTTTATGATCTAACGGTTCCATATAAAGGTGAATACATTGATGATTGGAATATTGATTATTCTGTATCTCCAAATGCAAATATATTAATTTACATGGGTGATGTGATAGATTTGAAACGAAATATTATTTTTGATATATTAATGTTAACAAATATGCTTTCAAGTAATTACTATGAAGAATCTCCGAAATACTTTAGATGGAAGTTAGATAGTTCAAGTGTAATATTTAGGTGCAGTAAGATGTTTAAATACACCCTTCCGAAAAAATATTGGGACGTAAACAGGAATTCCACATCGGGTGTGGGCGGCAACAACTTTGAAAGTCTCCAGCGGGAAGGCTATGCGTTCTATCTGAAGCATCAGGACGCCGAAGCAGTGAAGAAGTATGAAGAAGCCTTGAAACTTGGAGAATCGGCAGAACTCTGGTATGATTACGCCAATAGCTTGTCGAACCTGAAGGACCGGTTGACGGATTCCCTGACAGCGTACCAGAAGGCGATTGACTTGGGGTTCGACAAGAAAACTCTCGCGTTTTATAATCTCGCCTGCGTTTACAGCCGCTTGGGGAAGATTCCGGAGGCTTACCAGAGCTTAGGGAAGGCATTAGAGAGTGGGTATCAGAGCTATGACCATGTGGAGAGCGACAGCGATTTAGAGAATCTTCGGATGGACAAGGACTGGAAGGCAAAGTGGGCGGAGATGCGGAAGGAGCGGTGAGCTTGTTCTCAGAGAGCCGCGAGACACTTGGGAGAATTGAGAGATGTTCGACGGCGCACGGGAGGGAGGGACAGACGGCAAAATTGATAAAGCTTGATGGTGAATGTGAAATCCCGCGGCGGGTGTTGGTTGGTGGCTGGGGCGAAAGCCGTTTCGGCCTGTTTTGTATTTGAATATAAAGTTTCAATGAAGTTAGGAGGATTTATGAAACCAGTTCTGCAATTCCTGTTATTGCTAATGTCCCTGTTATCGATGGGGTGCGCCTATCGTTACGCGGTTATGCCGACGATCAACATTGCCGGGCCTGAAATGAAGGGGTCTACAGTGAATTTCGCGGATTACCAAGTTGTGAAAAAAAATGTGGAAGGAGAAGATTTGTTTCCTATCATTATTATTTTTCCAGTTATTGGAGCCAATCAGCGATTGCCATACGGGATGATCGACAATGCGGTCAGAAAAGCATGTGCAACTGAAAATGCTGACTTGCTCATGAACGTTCGTGTTTACAATAGCTCATGGTATATACCTTATATATTTGGATTAGAGACTATCAAGATCAAGGGCGATGCCCTGAAAAAAGTGAAGTGAGGAGCAT
>Ga0326727_10005465_pt1 | contig 36336 bp, 25 predicted proteins | sample MB2enrmetagenome_FD_207643 | JGI IMG/M metagenome (GOLD analysis project Ga0326727, IMG submission 207643) | Lab enriched peat soil microbial communities from McLean, Ithaca, NY, United States - MB29MY | ecosystem: Environmental > Terrestrial > Soil > Wetlands > Peat | place: USA: New York...
AGAGAGACATATCGCGCAGCAGGTTCGACCGTCAGCCCTCAGCAAAATCAAGCCAGGCGGCATTCCAACCATCTTCCCGGTATTTCGCCACTGAAGTAGCGGAGCGCACTCTCCTGGAACGACTGTTGACACAACCCCAAACCCAAGCGACGGTCGAAAAAAGCGGTGCGCATCGTATCTCTTGGAGACAGCGCGCAGGACGCGCGCGCCCGCGCATTCGACAGGATGTCGAGTATGCGCGGGTCGGAAAGAGATACGATGCGCATAGCGGGTTCGACCGTCAGCCCTTCACTCCCCTATCATGCGTTTCAGCTTCAATACGCTGCTGTAATAGTCGTAAATCGCCTGAAGGTAAGCGGCCTGAGCCTGCGTGTAGGAAAATTCGGAGTCGATGATTTCGGAAGCGGGAGTCGCTCCGGCGTTGTATCTTTTATTGGCCACATCCAGCCCCAGTTTCGCCTGGGACATGCCTTCCATCTGGCTGGAAATGTTGACCTTCGACACCTCCAGTTGCATCAGCAGGCTTCGCACCTGGAGCGCGATGCTGTCTCTCATCTGGTCTCTCATATCCACCGATTTCCGGATATTGGCTTCCGTTTCACTGACCATGTTCGCCGTTCTGGAAACCGGCAGCCAGTCGTCGACGGGAATGTTCAGTTGGAGTCCCGTGGTCCAGCTCGTGATCCATCTCCGGTCCACATCCAGGATACTGTCCTTGGTATAATCGTCCTTGAAATTGAAAAAGGCGGCCAACGAGGGGTATTTTGTCCCGTCATTGATCTCCCGGGTGATTTTCATCGTCTCGATCGTGTAGTCGAGCGCTTTCAGGTTGATATCGTTGGAGATGGCCTGGGCAATCAGTGTGTTTTCGTCTTCGTTTTCCATCGTCAGGTTGGTGGAATCCAGCAGGTTTCCGACGAACTCCACTTGGTCGTAATCCTTGATTCCGAGGGAATCGCAGAAAGCCATTTTCGCCGTCCGGTACGCGTTCTGCACGGAAAGCAGTCTCGGCCGGTTATACGTGTTCAGCACCTGAACCCGGATCTTGTCGTATTCCGTCGCGGTACCGTTCACATAATTCATTTCCACGTTTCTCTGCTGGTTGCTGAGCGTGATATTCTGCTGTTCCGAAAGAGAAATGTTTTCCCTCAACAAAAAAAGATTGTAAAACGAGGAAAGGGTGCCGGAGACGACTTCCCGTTTTTTATCCTCGAACTTCTTCTGCGTGATATCCAGATTGATCTGTTTGAGCCGCCAGGAATTCAAGTACTTGAACCCGGAGAACAGCGTCTTGTTTACCGACAAGCCGGCGGAATAGTTGTCCATATAAACATTGGTGTAAGTCGGGAATGAAATACTGCCCAAATGAAACAAACTGAGCATGCTCGAGGGAAACTCTTCGAGCGGATTGATGACGTTGCTCTCCACCGTCTGCGGATCCAGAAGGGTGAAACCCGCGCTGAGACTAACCTTCGGAAGCGCGAGATCCGCGAAACTTTCGTTCAACTGGGCTTTGGCCACATTCACGTCTTCCGCCATCTGTTTGATCTGCGGATTATTGATCAGCGCCAGATCCACCGCGTTACTGACGTTGATGGTTCTGACTTCGGCCATCATAAGACCGGAAAATGCCGAAATAAAAATGAGAATACCCAGGATATGTTTCATGTTATTACCTCTATTGTACTCAAAATGCTTCTCCTCTCTTTGCAAAAACGGACGGAAAGATCCGGCGGAATTCTCCTGTCCTATTCAACAACAAAAGAAAAGCAACAAAGATTCAATTGATTTTCACCTTCACTTCCACGGACATTCCCGGCAGCAGGATGAAATTATCCGGCTTTTCATCCAGGAGAATCTTGATCGGCACCCGCTGCGTCGTTTTCGTGAAATCGCCGATCGCGAAGGGCGGAGTGACGATTCCCGCGCTGATCAGGACAACCCGGCCTTTGAGGTCATGGCCGGGATACGCGTCCACCGAAATATACACAGGAGCTCCGGGACGGATATTCCTGATCTTGGTTTCCTCGAAATTGGCGATCACCCAGACGTCGCTCAAATCATTGAGCGAGAAAATGGCCTGTCCGGGTTGAACCACATCTCCCCGATCGTAGGATTTTTTGGCGATCACACCGGCTATCGGCGCCGTGATTCGCGTATTCTGAAGCTGGGACTCGATCACCCCCAACTGCGCGTTGGCGGTGTCGATCTGGGCCTGCGCCATCGTGTATTGCGCTTTAGCGGTTTCCATGGCCTTGACCGTGTGAGTGTATTGCTCTTTCGTGCTGACGCCGGAATCGTAAAGGTTTTTCGCCCTCTGGTAATCGTCCTGCGCTTTATCCAGATTGACCTTGTCCAGGTTGAGATTCTCTTTGGCGTAATTCAGCGAGGCATTGGCCTGAAGTTCCTGTGCTCGCAGATCCGAATCTTCCAACTGGATCAGCAACTGCCCCTGAGTGACTTTCTGGCCTTCATTCACGACGATATCGCGGATTCGCCCCAGCATTCTGGCGCTGACCATGACATGATTGCCGTCGATGGCGGCGTCATCCGTACTGACGTAATGGATGGTGTCATTGAGCCAGTAGGCTCCCACCAGGATTCCCCCGATCGCCAGAACGATCAGAACGACCGTGCCGATCCGGTTCGGCAGCTTTCTCTCGTTTGTTTTTGCATTCGTACTCATAAAACCATCTTCCTCGAATTATTTTTACCTTTCTCCATCCCGGCTCCCTTGCTTGTGCAGAGGGGACGGAACGGATACCGGCTAATCTTCCGTGTAGGCACCCGTAAACTGACTGTTGTACAAATCCGCATAAAAACCGCCTTTCGCCAGCAATTCCTTATGGTTTCCCATCTCGATAATGGTGCCGTTATTCATCACCAGAATCATTTCCGCGTCGCGGATGGTGGAAAGCCGGTGGGCGATCACGAAACTGGTGCGGCCTTTCATCAGGGTTTGCATCGCGTGCTGAATGAAGACCTCGGTTCTGGTGTCCACGCTGCTCGTCGCTTCGTCCAGAATGAGGATGGCGGGATCGGAAAGGATCGCCCTCGCGATGGTCAGGAGCTGTTTTTCTCCCTGCGAGATGTTGGACGCCTCTTCCGTCAGCACGGAATTGTAGCCGTCCGGCAGGGCCCGGATGAAGTGGTCGGCATGGGCAGCCTTCGCGGCTTCCATGATTTCCTCTTCCGTCGCACCCTCCCGTCCGTAGGCGATATTGTCCCGGATGGAACCGGTGAACAGCCAGGTGTCCTGCAGCACCATACCGAACATGGTGCGGAGTTCTCCCCGTTTCAGTTTCCGGATATCAACCCCGTCGACCGTGATTCTGCCGCCGCTGATTTCGTAAAAGCGCATCAACAGATTGACCAGGGTGGTTTTTCCGGCGCCCGTCGGTCCGACAATGGCGATGGTCTGCCCCTGTTTCACGTCGATGTTCATGTCCTCCATCAGGATGGCGTCTTCCTTGTACCCGAACCGGACATTCTCGAAACGAACCTCTCCCCTGGGTTCCCTGATTTGCGTCGCGAAAGGATCGTCCTGCAATTCATCCACTTCGTCCAGGATCTCGAAGACCCGTTCCGCGGACGCGATGGTCGATTGGAGAACGTTGGCGATATTGGCGGTCTGGGCGATCGGCTGGGTGAACTGCCGGGAATACTGGATGAAAGCCTGGATATCGCCGAGTTTCAGAACTTTCTTCGCGGCCATGAGACCGCCCACGATGCAGACCAGCACGTACCCGATGTTGTTGATGAAGTTCATCATGGGAAAAATGATGCCGGAAACGAACTGGGCTTTCCATGCCGAAGAATAAAGCCTTCCGTTGATCTCGTTGAACTCGGCTATGGATTTGTTCTCATGGCCGAACACCTTTACGATCTTGTGTCCGGTGAACATCTCCTCCACATGCCCGTTCAGCGCGCCCAGCTCTTTCTGCTGTCCCCCGAAATACTTCTGGGACATTTTAGCGATGTTCGCCGTGATCAAAAAGGACAGCGGCAAGGTAACAATGGTGATCAGTGTCAGCCATGGACTGATGGTCAGCATCATCACCAGCACGCCCAGGATGGTGAACACCGATGTAATGAGCTGAGTGATGCTCTGCTGCAGCGTCGTGCTGATGTTGTCGATGTCGTTGGTAAAGCGGCTCATGATTTCGCCGTGCGAGCGGGCGTCGAAGAATTTGAGCGGAAGACGCGAGAGCTTTTCGTTCAGATCGCTGCGCATGTCGAAAACGGTTTTCTGCGCCACGCCGGCCATTTGATACTGCTGGATATAGCTGAAAATGGCGCTGATGATGTATAGAAAGACCAACAAAAGGATGATATTGCCGATATACGCGAAATCAATCGACGGCATGGGCTTTTTCAATCCGTACGCGATATACTTCGACATCAGCCCGTCGAAGAGTTTCGTGGTGGCGTTCCCCAGTATTTTCGGTCCCACAATGGAGAAGATGGTACTGAGTATGGCGAAAATGCAGACAATGGTCAATTGGAATGCGCGGGGCTTCAGATAGACCAGCAGACGCTTCGTGGTTCCGCTGAAATCCTTCGCCTTTTCGGCCGGCCCCCGGCCGCCCATCATCCCTCCGGGGCCGCCGCGCCCGCCGAAACCTCCCCTACGCTGCTCCTCGACAGGCTTGTAAATTTTTTCCTTTTTGTTGTTTTCGCTCATGCGATTTCCTCTTCCGACAACTGGGATGCCACGATTTCCCGGTATACATCGCAGGTTTTGTAGAGCTCCTTGTGAGTGCCCATACCGGCTATCTGTCCTTCATCCAGAACGATAATGCGATCGGCATCCATGATCGTCGCGACCCGCTGGCCGACGATGATCACGGTGGACTCGGCGGTGTCTTTCCTCAGAGCGGCCCGGAGCTTGGCGTCCGTCTTGAAATCCAGGGCGGAAAAGCTGTCGTCGAAGACATTGATTTCCGCCTTTTTGAGCAGGGCCCGGGCGATGGAAAGCCTCTGTTTCTGACCGCCCGAGACGTTGGTTCCGCCCTGGGCGATCATGGTGTCGAAACCGTCGGCGAACCCGGAGATGAATTCCAGCGCCTGTGCGGTTTCGGCCGCCTTGCGGATTTCCTCGTCCATGGCGTCTTCCTTGCCGTAACGGATATTTTCGTCGATCGTGCCGGTAAAAAGGACGGCTTTCTGAGGTACGAAACCGATCTTCGCCCGCAGGCATTCCTGGGACATTTCCCGGACGTCCACCCCGTCGATCAGGATTTTTCCGCTGTCCACATCGTAGAAACGCGGGATCAGGTTGATCAGCGTGGATTTTCCGGAGCCGGTGCTGCCGATGATGGCCGTCACTTCCCCGGGTTTTGCCGTGAACGAAATATGCTTGATGGCCGGCTCTTCCGCGCCATGATAACTGAACGAGACATCCTGAAACTCGATATAGCCCCGGGTGTCGTCATTGCAGGTAACCGGGTTTTCCGGGTCCTTGATTTCCGGTTCGATCGCCAGCACTTCGTTGATTCTCTCGGCGGATGCCTGCGCCCGGGGTAGCATGATGAACATGGCGGCGGCCATCAGCAGGGAAAACAGGATCTGCATCGCGTACTGCAAAAAGGCCATCATGTTGCCGACATTGGAAATTCCCTTGTCGACGCGGTGGCTGCCGAACCAGATGACCGCGATGGTGGTCAGATTCATCACCAGCATCATCAAAGGCATGAGAGCCGCCATAATCCGGTTGACCTGAATGGACGTCCCCATTAAATCGAAATTGGCGTCATAAAAACGTTTCTTTTCGTCATCTTCGCGGTTGAAAGCCCGGATAACGCGGATTCCGGTCAGTCCCTCCCGAAGGACGTGATTGATCTTGTCGACTTTTTTCTGGATCGATTGGAACAAGGGAAAGCCTTTGAGCGCGACCGTGATGATGATCGCGGCAAGGATGGGTATGACGAAAACGATGATCCATGAAAGTCCCGCGTCCTTGGAAACAGCCAGAATGATGCCACCGATGGCGGTGATCGGCGCGGCGATCATCATACGCATGATAATCACGGTAACATTCTGGATCTGGGTGACGTCGTTGGTATTCCGAGTGATCAGCGACGGCGTACCGATTTTGTCGAATTCATGCAGCGAAAATTTCGAGACGTGGAGGAAAAGGTTTTTACGGATCGCCTCGCCCAGACCCATGGAGGCATGCGCGGAAAGAAAACTGGCGAGAACCGCGCTGATCGAACCTCCGAGCGCGACCAAGATCATCAGACCTCCGGTACTCATGATGTACGAGGTATCGCCGTTGGTGATTCCCTGGTTGACGATATCCGACATCAACGTCGGAAGGTATAAATCGGAAATGGACTGGATAAAAACCAGGGACAATACCGCAATGACGGGTATCGTATAAGGTTTCAGATACTTGAATAATTTCAGCACGATTCATTTCTCCGTCAGCAGATTTCAATGCTCGCTCATCAGCCTTTTCAATATGGTCAACCCTTTCAGGATTTCACTCATTTCTTCCGGCGTCCCTTTATCAAAAAGACCTTCGATGCATTTCTCTCCGAAAAGATGAAAATTCTGATGGATTTTCTCAAACTCCGGGGAAAGACTCACGTAAACCACCCGATTGTCTTCTTTGCTTCTTTCCCGGACCACCATACGCTGATTTTCCAGCCGATCGACGATCCCGGATATGGTGCTGTTGGAAAGGCTGAGATTACTGCTGATTTCATTCATCTTCATCTTTCCCGTTTTGCTCAACTGCCCGATCACCAGCCCCTGAGGAAGGGTAATTCCAAGCTCCTGGTAGGCCCTGCCCATGTTGTGCTTAAAAATGGACAGCACTTCCTTGAAAAGCCTGGCCACTTCCAGCGATTGATTTTCCTTTTCCATTTCCCTCTCGTTTACTTCGTATGATAAATATTCGCATACGAAGTATTATAAGGTTTGTCCCTCGTTTTGTCAATCATGAATTTGCGACTGCGCTCCGGCTCCCTGCCCGGGAGCGCGAGGCCTTTTCGTATAACGAAGCATCAACAGTGGGAACAGGCATACCAGCGTCGCCGAACCCGCTATCAGGAAATCGTCACAGATAGCCTGAACAAAAGCCTGGCTGGACGCGTTCTGGAAAATCTCCATTTGAGAAATCGCGGAAGCATCGCCCCGATTTTTGCCGGAACCATGTTCCACGGTCGAACGAATGGTCGACAGGGAACTTTGAAAAGCGGGTGAATTCCGGTTGATCGCCTGGATATAATTTGCCGAATGGATCACGGCCTGGTGCGAAAGAATCGCCCCCATAACGGCAACCCCGAAACTTCCCCCCACCTGACGCAAAATATTGAAGAGTCCCGATGCCTGGGCCAGTTTCTGCGGAGGTATCCGGGAAAGGGAAACCGCACTTAAAGGAGAGAAGATCATTCCCATCCCGACTCCGCGCAGCAGCATCGGTAACATGATCTGGAGGTTGCTGGAATCCAGCGAAAGGAACATCTGCAGGATCAGGCCGATACCCAGAACGGCCAAACCGATGAAGGCGGGAATTTTCGGATTGATCCTGTCAGACATAATGCCGGTAACCGGAGAAAGGAAGGCCTGGATAATGCCAACCGGCAGGAAAAACATCCCGGCCTGCAACGCCGTGTAACCCAGCGAACTCTGAAGGTAAAGCGGCAGCAGAAACGTACTGCCGAACATCCCGAAGCTGAAAATGAAGAATACGATATTTCCCATCGAAAAGTTGAAGTCCTTGAAAATCTTCAACTCGATGATCGGATTTTCCACCGTCAGATCGATATAGAGGAAAAGCACGAATGCGATGGCTGCGATGACGAAACAGGTAATGATGAATTGGGAATGCCATCCGTCCGTGTTCCACGACGAATTCCCGCAGGCGAGCGCAAGAAGAAGGAATGTCAGAAAGACTGTCATTGAGGCCGCACCGGCAAAATCAAAGGAGCGGGTGTGTTCGGTTTTGTACTCCTTCTGAATGATAATCGTTGCCGCAAGTCCCATGATCCCCACCGGAATGTTCACAAGAAATATCGCATGCCAGCTCAGATTGTCGATCAGGTATCCGCCGATGACCGGACCGAAAGAAACCGAAGCCGCGGATGCGATACCCCATAACCCGAGCACCATGCCGCGTTTTTCCGCGGGAAAAGTCCTGGTCAGGATCGCCAGACCGACCGGCATGAGCAGACCGGCACCCAAGCCTTGAATCACCCGGAATCCGATGAGAACCGTTTCGTTCCAAGCCATCCCGCAAAGGAGAGATCCCAGGGTAAACAGAAACATGCCGGTAAAATAGCTTCTCTTGTAGCCGAAATGGTCGGCTATCCATCCCGATGCCGGCAGCATCACCGCCATCGCCAGCATGTATGCCGTCATGATCCATTCCACTTTATCCACGCTGGTACCGAAGGAATTCATGATCTTCGTGATTCCGACATTGACAATTGTGGAGTCCAGTACCGCCATGAAAGTTCCGACCATGATATTGACCAGTACGAACCATGGATAAAAACTGCTCTCATGGTTGAAGCGGGGAAGGAATCCGCTGCCCTCCCTCAGATGGGAACTGATCGGCATATCGGTTACCCCTTTTTCCGGATCGTAACCTCGACCGACATACCGGGAAGAAGACGATAGTTATTTTCGGAAACATTCTCCGGCATGGCGATGGATATCTTCACCGGAATCCTCTGCGTTACCTTGGTAAAATTTCCCGAGGCGTTATTCGCCGGAATCAGCGAAAACTGCGAGCCCGTGTCCGTCCCGATCTCGCGGACTTTCCCCTGGAAACGGATCCCGGGATACGCGTCGACGTTCACCGAGACTTCCTTGCCGACCCGGAAACTGGCAAGATTGACCTCTTCAATATTGGCGGTAACCCAGATGTCATCCATGTTATTCACCGTCAGTATTGCTTCCCCGGGCTGCGCGACATCTCCCTCCATCAGCCATTTTTTGGCGACGATTCCGTTAAACGGGGACGTCAGCGTCATATCGTTCAAATTGACTTTAATCAGGTTCAACTGCGCCAAAGACATATTCGCCTGGTTGACGGCCACATTGTACCCCGCGGTCGCGCTTTCCAGGGCTTTCTTGGCATGCGCGTATTGCTCGACGGTGATGACTGAATTCTTGAATTGGGTTTCCGCCCGGGTATAATCGTCGCGAGCCCTCTCCAGGTTGATTCTGGCCGACTCGATGTTGCCCTTGGCCACGCTATCGGCGGCTTCAGCCTGGAATTCCTGCGCTTCCACCGTGGTTTTATCCAGCAGCACCAGGACTTGTCCATTGGTAACCCGGTTGCCTTCGATAACGAAAATTTTCGCGATTTTCCCCAGAACCTTCGGGCTGATGGAAACCTTGTCCCTGTCGATGTAGGCATCGTCGATCGTGATGGATCCGTTCACGAATACGAACCAGAACCATCCCCCGACGAGGAGAAGGATCACAACAATCACCCCGATCAGAATTCTTCCATTGCCGCCTTTACCTTGAGCTTTATCCGCCATATCGTTTTTCTCCTCGTCTTATTTCCCGTACCAACGAACCATTCCGGAAATCATTCCAGCCTGCCGATCATCCGTTTCAACTTAACGTTCGAACTGAAATAATCCAGGATCGACTTCAAAAAACGGGCCTCCGCCTCGATTTCCGAATTTTCGGCATCGATCACCTCGATTTCCGTGGAAGTTCCGGCTTTGTACCGGTCATCTGCAAGCTGGAAACCCAGTTTCGACAAGCTGACATCATCCTGTGAGACGCGGATATTCTGTCTGCCTTCTTCGAGCTGGAGCATCAGCGCCTGCACGTCGAGCGTGATGGCGTTGGTGAGAATGTTTCTCTGGATTTGCAGGGATTCGACGTTCTTCTCCGCTTCCCTGACGCTGTTCCAAGTCTTCGAAACAAAGGGAATCAGGCTGTCGAAAGCCATGGACATCTGCACCCCGGTAGTCCAGGTATTATTCCAGGATCTGCCGACCGTGGAAAAGTCGTTGGTTTTATTATAATCCAGACTGTAGTCGAAGAAAGCTCCCACTGTCGGATACATACTGCCTTGCTCGATCTCTCGGGAGAGTTTCGCCACATGGATGGAAGTGTCGATGGCCATCAGGTTGATGTTGTTGGAAAACGCCAGGGCGAGAATCTCGTCCCGGTTCGTCAAGGGAAGGTCGCTGTTGGTGGTGTCGAGAAGATCTCCGACCACCTCGATGGAATCCGGATCATGGATTCCCGTCTGCTGACAGAAGGACAGTTTCTGGTTGACATAAGCGTTGGAAAGGTCCGTCAGTTTGGGAATATTCAACTTGTATCTCAGACTGGCGGTAACGAAATCGAATTCGGTCGCATTCCCGGAAACGTAGTTGTTGCTGGTAAAAAGCACATGATCGTAGAGAGATTGATTATAATCTTCCTGGCTTTTGATATTTTCCTTGATCAGGAACAGATTATAAAATGAGGTGGTTACGGTCGAGATCACTTCATCCCGGATATCCCTCAGTTTCGCCTTGGCGAGTTCCAGGTATTCCTTTCGGATCGACATGGAATTCCAGAGCCGGAAACCGGCAAAAAGGGTCTTGGACACCGAGACACCGGCATGGTAGTTGTCCGGATAAGCGTTCGTAATGGAAATATCGATCGGTGCATGCGGAATGGGCAGATCCAGATTGATCAGTCCTTCCTCGTACAACAGCGGGCTGATCTCGGTAAAACCCGCCACACCCTCGATCGAAGGTATGGCGAAATCGGCAAAAGCCTCTCCCAACTGGGCTTCCGCTATTTCGATATCTTTTTGGGACTTGGCGATGGATAGATTGTTTTTGATGGCCAGATCGATCGCATCGGATAAATGGATCGTCCTGATTTCGGCGACCGCATTCCCGGTCACGAGAATCAGGATGAGTAGAATATAAATGCCTTTCATTTCGGAACTCCTCAAATGATCAGGAATTCGGAATCGTATCCAGATCTTTTTACCGTGTTATTCCCGTTAACCGTTTCCCGGCCCGCTTTTCCGTTTCTCCATGCCGGCTCGATTGAACCAGCCGGTATAAACAGGTCGCTGCCGACCATCTGCGAATCAAGCAACGCGAGACGTCTCGAAAAACATCCCATTATTTCGCATGACAAACATTAGTCTGCTAAAATTTCGCACACGAAGTATAATAATCACTTTTGCCGGAAATGTCAAACCTTATTCCCATCCGGATATCCCGGGCGATTAGTCCTTCGCTCACAGAAAATCCGTTTCATGAACCCTGGCGCATTCCGGACACCTTCATGAATGTCGTCGCTTCGTAAATTTTATTGCACTCATTTTTCGATTTTACACCTCGATTTCACCGTGTAAGTAGAAGGTTACTTCAGTCTTCCAGCAGTTTCGCACGCTCGGCCGTGGGCGGATGCGAGTAGTGAACGGCGACATAAAGCGGGTGCGGGTGCAGGTTGCCGAGGTTGTCTCGGGAAAGCTTCCACAGCGAACTCGCCAGCGCCTTTCCGTTTCCGGTGAGCTCTTTGGAGTAAGCGTCCGCCTCGCGCTCGTTTTTACGGGAGAAGAAGGCCGCTATCGGCCCGGCGATATAGCCCAGAATGCCGCCGGCGAACCCGAGAAGGAAGAGTTCCGTAAAGAACGACGCGTCCGCGATGCCGAACACGCGCGCGGGAACGTGCACCCCGAGAAGGGCGAAAACGGCGTAGAATACGGCAAGGGAAACGGCGCCCATCGCGATCAGGCTCTTGAAGACGTGCTTCTTTTTCCAGTGACCGGCCTCATGCGCGAGAACGGCGAGAATCTCGTCGTGATCGAGCTTCGACAGAAGCGTGTCGAAGAGAACGATGCGCTTGGTTTTCCCGAGGCCCGTAAAATAAGCGTTGGTATGGCCGCTTCTCTTCGAGGCGTCCATCTGGTACAAACCTTCCACGCGGATGCCGGCCCGTTCGAGAAGAGCTTTCGCCCGGGCGGCGAGTTCCTCGTCCTTCAGAGGTTCGAATTTGTTGAAAAGCGGCATGATCACCATCGGCGCGAGCCAGCTTACGAGGAGGGTGAAAGCGAAGTAAAACACCCACGCGGCGATCCACCAGGAACCGGGAAGAAGTTTTACGAGGAAAAGCGCGCCGCCCGCGAGCGCTGAAACGAGAAAAGCCGAAAGAATGAGCGATTTCAGGAAATCCGCCGCAAAAAGCCCCGGCGTCATTCTGGAGAAACCGAAACGTTTCTCGGTGCCGAATTCATGCGCTATATCGAAGGGAAGACCGATGAACGCCTCGGCAAGAGACAGCAAAAGGAAAAACAGCAGCCCTTCGGCCACAAAGGGCAGGCGGAACGAGGAAATCCAGTTCCCGTATGCGGGCAACAGCCCCGAATATACGAAACCGACCAGTACAAGCGCGTTGAACGCCATGGCGACCAGCTTGTGTCTCGTATTGGCCGCCAGGTAATCCTGCGCTTTCGAGAGCGTCTCCGGGTCGATAAAACCGCGGGCGGCTTCGGGCACTTCGCCCCGTCTGCTTCGCAGAAAGGCAAGGTTGAGGCGGGTAATTGCGGCCTCGAAACCCTGCAGGGCGAGATACAGCCCGAGCAGAATCCAGGCAAAGACTCCGAAATTCATAACGATACTCCCGGTGGTGGATTGCCGCCGCAGAGAAATTCATGACCGGATGATTTCACGGAACGGCGGGAGGTAAAGCGAAACCGCCTTTCCTCCCCCGAAAATTACGAAAGACCCATCTAAAGGTCAAGCGAAAATCACCGTTAACACGGGGAGCTTACGTCAGTCGGGAGTCGGCGCATATACCGACTCTTCGCTTCCGTCCCCAGTAGTCAATATCAAATTGCTACCCGAGAAATTGTAACTCAATATCGACTGGGAAGACGTCCCTTCGTCCCAAATGATACTGCTTGAAGATTGGATGGCCCAGGTACGGTCGAGGGATGGTTGAGGAAGGGAGAGAGGAACCGGCTGATAATCCCAGACAGTCAGGTTGAAGGAGGAATCGAAGTACAGCACTTCAAATGTAGTACTCCTTTTATATATGTTTGTATTTGTAGTTGCTGTACCGCTGGTTAAATAATCAGTAATCACATACCAGTATCCGAGAAATTTCGTCTCCTGAGTGGTAAGCGCAGACACGGAACTGCTGCTGGAAAGCACGCCCAATAATGTACTGGAATTATCGCAACCGCCGGACAATACGGCAAGCGTCAGGCAGCAAATCACCACTTTCAACCGCATACTCTACCCCTTCAAAAATTGATCTCATGTAAAACTCACCCTAGGTTTAAGCATTTTTTCAATTAAAAAGTTGCATTCCCGAAATTATTTCCCCGTAGTCCGGAAACTTTGCGTTCGTCAATCTCCTGATCAGCCCTGTCGGCTCACTCCTCCTCCTGCATCCTGCGTATCCAGGAAAGCGTGATTTCGGGACAAACCCGTCCGATAAACGAGAGAATTTCCCGGGTTTTCCGAGCAAGATAAGGATCGCGTCCGCACCAGTACTCAAGATTATCGAAATAGCCGGCGGTGAAGAGGCTGGCGTAAATTTCCGCCCGGTCTTCGCAGAGTCCGAGTGTGGAATAATGGTTGAGGAAACCGGCGCCCGGATGTTCCTTGTTGTCGTAATCGGGAGTATCGTAGGCAACCCATCCTCCCGCGCCGTATTTGAAACCAGGCACGTTCAGCAGACGCCAGCCGGGATCGTCGTCGAAGCGGTCGGGAGCGAGATGGCGGTCGGCGATGTGAAAGAACTCATGATGCACGCACTCCCGCTCGTAGTCCTCTCCGCTGTCGCGGTAGCCGATATCGTAGTAGACCGCGTCGCCGCTGTTGTCGGGCATCGCGGCGCGGTACTGTCCCGTCACGCAAAGTCCTTTGACGAAGGCGATTGCCTTCACGCCGCTCCTTTGGATCCAGCGCTTCGGGTATTTCCTCCATTCTTCGATAAAGAGCTCCGCATAGCGTTCGTACTCCGGGGCATCGAGCGGCCCGAGCGACCGCCAAGTCGCGTAAAACCGGGCGTAGTCGCTGCCCATGAACTCCCCGGCGAGACAGTGCAGCCCGTAACCCGAAAGAAATACGGTCAGGCGGTTCGTCACCCGGTCGAACCGCTCCCGGTCAGAAATACCGGTATCGGCAAAGACAACCCGCCCGGAGAGGAGAAGACAAATTGCAAGTACAGCGAACCTGATTTTCATGGATCCTTCCTTTTGAAGCGTCCGTCGGAGAAACGGCGGATCGCCTCATAACGCTCCCGGACGCGGGGATTTTTCTCGGGTTCATAAACGGCGTTCGTCCGCCCGTTGGACAGCACGATCAAACGCACGGGATAGTCCAGTTCCTGAGCAAGCTGGTGAAATGCCACCGTTTCGGCGAGATCCTCGGCCCAGTTGAGGCTGGCGTAAAGCGACACAAAACACGAACGCGACAATTCATCGTAAACCGCCGGGATTTCGGCGGCTTTGAGTTTCGGACCGCCGGCGATCCCATAGAAAGTGACGCGCTTCCGCTGCGGGAAATCCGCCCCGGGCAGGGGAAGATCATGCTTGTCCCACACGCCGAGAACGAAAGGCGTATACTGAGGAGTCAGGTTTAGCACACGTCCCAGTGTTTTCTCGGTAAACGGAGTGATGAAATGCACATAATCCGCCGCATGGGTCGCTTCATGCGCAAGGATATACATCAGTCCCGGCGCATCCCCCGCGTCCCATGCAACCGAAAAACCGGACCCGTCGGGCGAAAAAGCGGTCATGTCTTTTTTCGTGAGGAGTTCGGAGGCCGACTCATGGAGGACCTGCGAGTTGATCGCCATGACCGTGAAGACATTCGTACGCGAATCCAGAACCCAGTCGGTCCAGCCGTTCCCGATCAGGCCGTCGATGAAAACGATCCGGATCAGCCGCTCGCGCATTACCCGGAGATGGTAGGAAGACAGCCTCGAAAGACAGAGTTCCACGAGTTCCCGTTCATCCGGGGAAAGCACGTGTTCCCGGTAATCGGGGCGCTGGTCGTTCTCCCGGAGATAGTCGAGGAACATCGCAGGGGCTTCTCCGATCCGGCTTTCCAGGGAGGACGCAGGGTCAAAATCCCAGTTTTCATAATGCTTCGCCGGCATCGCGAGGAGCGCGCGGATGCGTTCCCCGACATCCGCTGCGACAAGCGGTACGCAAAAAACAAGAAGAATCGCTCCAGTGAGAAGAACCTTCCGTCTCAGGCCGTACCTCCTTCCGGTTTTCTCGGTTTCACGCCACGGATCTCCTCCAATCGATCAGTTCCAGCGAAACCGGCTGGTACGCGGAAAGCAGAGATTCGCCTTCGATGGTAAAAACGTCACCCTTCAGCGATGACGTCGGGGTAAAGAAATTCGATGTTGACTTCCACCCGTTTCCGGTCGATCACAACGCTCCGGCTTCCACACCCATCGAACGAACCCCTTGTTTTTCAATCCTTCGACAGATTATTGTATCTCATGGGAATCATTCCGTCAAGTCGACGATCGTAACCACCGCGTTTCTTTGATAATCCCCTGCTCGCGGTTTTCACGGCTTGAAGGAGGTGATCGATAGAGACAACGAAAACTTCCGCCTCCCGGAGTTTTCATATATAATAATGGAGTCCGTTTTTTCACCCGGACAGGGAGGAACCCATGCCGGAAACCCTTATCCTCGACGGAAAAGTCATCGCCGTGGAAATCAAGAAAAGCATCCGCGAACGCATCGCGCGGGAAAAGCTCGACATCTGCCTCGCCGTCGTTCTCGTGGGCGACGATCCCGCCTCGCACGTTTACGTCAACTCCAAGGAAAAGGCATGCGCCGAGGTCGGCTTCCGCTCGAAGGTCGTGCGCCTTCCCGCCTCCACTTCCGAGGAGGAACTTTTGAAACTCGTCGCGGAACTCAACGGGGACGATTCCGTCACGGGCATCCTCGTGCAGATCCCGCTTCCGAAGCACATCCGCGAGGACCGCGTGATCGACGCCGTCAGTCCCGCCAAGGACGTGGACGGTCTGCATCCCTATAACGCGGGGCGCCTTCTCACCGGAACGCCCGTCGTGTCGAGCTGCACACCATGGGGCGTCATGAAGATGCTGGAACATTACCGGATTCCGATCGCGGGAAAGCGGGCGGTAGTCATCGGGCGCAGCAACATCGTCGGCAAGCCGATGGCGATGCTCCTCCTCGCCGCGAACGCCACCGTGACGGTCTGCCACTCGAAGACCGTGAACCTCGCGGAAGTCACGCGCGAAGCCGACATTCTCGTGGCCGCGATCGGCAAACCGCGCTTCGTCACGGCGGATATGGTGAAAGAAGGCGCGGTGGTCATCGACGTGGGCATCAACCGTGTGGAGGACGCATTGCAGAAGTCCGGATACCGCCTCGAGGGCGACGTGGATTACGCGGCCGTTCTGACGAAAGCCTCGGCCATCACGCCCGTACCCGGTGGAGTGGGCGCAACCACCATTCCGATGCTGCTTTCCAATACACTCGCGCTCTACGAAGCGGCCCGCAAATGAGCGGAACGCTTTACATCGTCGCCACGCCCATCGGCAACCTCGGCGACATCACCGCCCGCGCTCTGGAAACCCTCCGGGCGGTAGACATCATCGCCTGCGAAAACCCGCTGCACCACCTGAAGCTCCTCAACCACTTCGGCATCAAGAAGCGCCTTCTGGAATACTCGCCGGCCAACGAGGAAAACAGCGCGAAAGGCCTGGTAAAACTGCTTCTGGACGGGCAAAATATCGCGCTCGTCACCGACGCGGGTGTTCCCGGCGTATCGGACCCCGGGAAATCCCTCGTTTCCTGCGCGGTGGAGGCGGGAATTACCGTCGTTCCCGTTCCGGGACCTTCCGCGCTCACCACCATCGCGTCGGTTTTTGCGAAAAGTCCCAAGCGAATCGTTTTCCTCGGTTTTCTTCCCAAGTCGGAAACAAAGATGGGACGGGAGCTCGCCCTTTTCCGGGAAATCGACTGCACGCTCGTTTGTTTCGCCTCCCAGCACCAGGCGAAAAAATTCCTCGGAGCGGTTAATAAAGTCCTCGGAAATGTCGATGTTATAATCGGGCGGGAAATGACGAAGGCGAACGAGGAATTCCTCCGCGGAAAGGTTTCGGATATCCTGGAAAGGGACTTCGAAGAGCGGGGAGAGTTCACGGTAGCCGTGGAAATCCGCTCCGAGAGCTGAAACTGGCGAAATTCGGAAAAAGGTTTTATCATGTGGATGCTCTCTTAAAGATCGGAACGTTTCCTGTCGAAAATATCAGTGCTTGAGCCAAGGAGGTCCTTTATGGAGATTCGGGATGTCGGTAATGTCGCCAGGGTCAACAACGACAGCAAGATAAATAAAGCCAGCGTCCGCAAGGACGTCGACTCGAAGGCGCCCGTCGACAACGTCCAGATTTCCGACGAGGCCAAGGTCAAAGCCGAGATGTCACGGGTTCAGGAGCTGGTGAACAACTCCCCCGACGTCCGCCAGGATCGTATTGACGAGGTCAAGGCGAAGCTGGATCGCGGCGACTACAATAACGATGAGGTCATGAACAAAGTGGCCGAAAAGTTGATGAAGGTGCTCGGTTTCTAACTTCCGTTTTCGCAAATGCCGGCCGGGTCCCTGTGAGGGGTCCGGCTTTTTTTATTTTCCTCATCCGCTCGCGCCACGATAAAAAAACAATTTTCATCTTCCGTCCCGTTCGTTTGATTATCCGGGGGTTCTTCGTTATAATACTTTGTTCCGAAAAGTAGAATAAACCATATACTGGAGAGTGTCATGCGTTTCGTTACCGTTTCCATCCTGGCTTTATTTCTCGCCCTTCCGGGCTTCACGTCCGCTGAAAACAGCGTTATCGCCCTCTGCTACCATACCTTTCTGGGCAAAGAGAAAATTTCCACGGACTTTTCCATTCCGGAATTTTCGAACCAGATGACGAGTATCCGGTCACTCGGCTACAAATTTGTGACCTGGGATGACATTCTGGCCGACCGTGTGGAAGGCGTTTCCAACGTTCTCATCACCATCGACGACGGCAACGCCTCCGTGGTGAACGCAGACAAGGCCGTACTGGCCCCGATGGGCATCCGCCCCGTGCTGTTCATCTATCCCGCGATCATCACCCGGATCTGGTATGCAATGAAGTGGCAGGACGTATCCAACTTCGTCGCCGAAGGATGCGATCTGGGCGTCCACGGATATAACCACCTCTACGTCAACCAGAAGCTATACGACAGCGACCGCGCCTCTTTCAACCGGGAGATCTACTTCGCCAAGAAGGACTTTGAAAAGCACATGGCGACCAACCTCGACCTCTACGGTTATCCCTTCGGAGCCTATTCCGCCATTACTCTGGAGCATCTCCGGAAGGCCGGTTACCGCTACGCCATGACCATCGACCACGGCGATATCCAGCTTCCCCTGACCAACAACAAGAATCCGCTTCTTCTTCCCCGCTGGATGGTCACGAAAGGCGAATGGCACGGAATCTATCAGCACCTTCAGGACCGGCTTTCCCCGGATTACCTCGCCAATCAGAAAGCGGTAAAGAAGAATGGCAGGAAAAGCTAGAGTCGCCGTCGCGCAGATCAACACGACCGTCGGCGATCTTTCGGGGAATGTCCGGAAGATCGTGGAGGGCATCCGCCGCGCTCACGAACTCCGGGCCGATATCGTGGTCTTCCCGGAAATGGCCGTACCCGGCTATCCGGTGGAGGATCTCGTCTACAAACCCGATTTCCTGGACGCCAACCTCCGCGCGATGGAGGAGATCGCCCGCGAAACGGCGGGACTTTCCCCGATGGCGGTGGTGGGATTCATCGCCCGCGATACCGACATCTCGAACGCCGCCGCCGTTGCTTACAACGGACGGATCGTCGACGTCACCTCGAAGGTTCACCTTCCCAACTACGGCGTTTTCGACGAGGTGCGCTACTTCACTCCCGGCGCGAGCGTGCCGGTTTACCTCTTTCGCGGCCTGCGCATCGGCGTGAACATCTGCGAGGACGCCTGGTATCCAACGGGTCCCATTCATGCCCAGGCCACCCACGGCGACGCCGAAATCGTGATCAATATCAGTGCCTCTCCCTTCCACGCCGGCAAACAGGAATACCGAGAGAATATGTACGCAGCGCGCGCGGGCGACGAGGCCGTCATCCTCGTGAACTGCAACCTCGCCGGCGGTCAGGACGAACTCGTCTTCGACGGCGCGAGCACCGCATGGGACCAGAACGGACGGATTCTCGCGCGCCTTTCGAGCTTCACCGAGGATTTTCGCTGCTTCGACGTGGACACCGGCGCGGTCTTCCGCAAACGCCTCAAGGACATCCGCCGTCGTCATGAACGCGGGACAGGTAAACCCGGAATCGCGCTGCGGGAAGTGGAAGTGGCTCCAAACGCCCCATCCGCCGCGGACGGATCTATGAAACCCGCGATTTCGGTACTCCCTTCTTTTGAAGAATCCGTCTATACGGCACTCAAGCTCGGCGTGGCCGATTATGCGCGTAAAAACGGGTTTCGGAACGTCATCGTCGCCGTTTCCGGAGGAATCGACTCCGCCGTGGTAGCCGCGGTGGCCGTGGACGCTCTCGGCGCGGACCGCGTGAAGGGAATCTACCTCCCGAGCCGTTTCTCCGCCGACATCAGCGGGGAGGACGCGCGTCAGCTCGCCGAAAACCTGGGTTTTGAACTCTTCGAACTGCCCATCCAGCCGACGTTTGAAGGTTACCGTCAGTTGATGTCCGGAATATTCCGGGATCTGCCCTTCAATATTGCGGAAGAGAACCTTCAGTCGCGCATCCGGGGCAACATCGTGATGGCGCTTTCCAACAAGTTCAACTGGCTCGTGCTGACCACGGGCAACAAGAGCGAGATGTCCACCGGCTACGCCACGCTTTACGGCGACATGGCCGGAGGGTTCGCCGTGATCAAGGACGTGCTGAAAACGGTGGTATACCGCATCACCGGGTGGCGGAACGCGCAGTCTCCCGTCATTCCGGAGCGCATTGTCACCCGGCCGCCCAGCGCCGAACTCCGCGAGGACCAGAAGGACAGCGACAGCCTTCCCGAGTACCCGGTGCTGGACCGTATCATCGCCGCTTACGTGGAGGAGGATGTTCCCGTCGAGGATATCATCTCCGAAATCGGCAACGAAGCCCTGGTCCGTCGTGTGGTCCGCATGATTGACCTCGCCGAATACAAGCGCCGCCAGTCGCCTCCGGGAATCAAGATCTCTCCGCGCGCTTTCGGCCGTGACCGGCGGATGCCGATCACCAACTCCTACCGTCCCTGAATCCGGCCGCATTCCGCACGGATCGGCGGATTTTCCGGCAGAGAATGAAAAGCAGAAAGGGCGCTTCCCGCGGGAAACGCCCTTTCTTTCTATCTTCCGACAATATTTCGAAATACCCCTTCGGAACTGCCCGTCACTTCTGCGCGTTCGTGAACTGTAGCCGGATATTCACGCGCCGGTTCTTCATCCGATTTTCTTCGGTATCGTTGGGAGCCACGGGGTTGGAGTCGCCGAAGCCCTCGTAATGCACCTGTTTTTGCGATACTCCGCTCCGGAAAAGTTCATCGGCGACGGCTTTCGCGCGTTTCCCGGATAGATCGAGATTGAACTTGGGATCGCCCTTGTTGTCGGTATAACCTTCCACCATGATGGTCAGTTTCGGATATTTCTTGAACGTCTGGCCGAGCTTTCTCACCAGATCGATACTCTGGCTCGGAAGAACAGCGCTTTCCTTGTCGAAAAGAACTTCGGAGAAACGGATCACGAGTTCGTCCTTTTCCGTTTCCAGGGAGGGAGCGTTCTCGTTGGTTACGACTTTTGCAGCCGCGACAACCGGGGCGTTTGTGACGGCAACCGACGAGTTGGTGACTTTATTGGAAACGCCGGCCGCCGGGTTGGCGGCGACATTGGAAACGGGGGAAACAGCCTGGTTGCTGGCGGCGGCAGGTTTAACATTGGTTTCGCTCGCCGTCAGTACCGCCTGGATCTCCTTGGCGAACTCGGCCTGAACGGCAGAATTCGGAATCGTGTTGGTTTCGTTCGTCACCGTTATAACAACGACGTTGGTTTTCACAAACGATCCCGGATAGGACTGAAGATCATCCTTCACCAGAAAGGTATTGGAATTGTCGTTTTCGAAGGCAGGAATCACATAGGCGATGGTAACACCGGCACTGAAGTTGCGGGCGATGAACTCGGGATAATACGCAAAGGCATACCCGCCGTACAATCCGATCTCGAGCGGTTTGAAAAAGCCGAGGCGAAGTTCGATCCCGGGTTCAACCATTCCTCCCATCACAGGATACTTGGAAGCGGATCCGCTCTGGAGCTGATTGTATTCGACGCCTCCGAAAACCTCAGGCACTAAAGATACGGGTATTCCGTCGGCAGAAATCGGCAGGCCAAGCCAAAGTCCCCCTTGCTGAGACTGGGAACTGAAACCGTCGAGCATGACTGACGCATAACCATACCATAAACCGACGCTCCAGGGTACTCCGAAATGATTTTCCAGTCCTACGCCGCCCGATGCTCTCCAGCCGGCGGAGTCCCCGAACATCTCCCCTCCGGGCATCACGAAAATCCGGATTTCCGCATGCAGCGCCGCCGAAAAAGCGGCAAACGCTAAAGCAAATAATGCGGTTCGAACAAAGCGATTCCAAGGTTTCGTCATCCTTTCCCCCGTTGATTGCCCGAGTCTCGGGCGGATCGGAAAAAACTACCGGAATGAGTCACTTTTCAAGAGTTAACATTTTACTCCACCCTCTCGGGCTTGTCAAATCCCTGGAAGAAATCCCGCCGTTTTTATCAACGACGGGAAAAAATCAGGCAACTCTTCAGTTCGATTTTTCTTGCAAAAATCGCTTATCTCGGGGTATAATCGACTGTCGGAAAGGTTTTCGATTCTCAAGATAACACCCCGACAGGGGATACGGGATGGTGCCAGGAGACTCCGGAAATGAGCCGTTTTACCGGTCTTTGTTTGAAAGCGCCTTTGATGCGATATTCGTCGCGGATGCGGACAGCGGCTTACTACTCGACGCCAATCCGCGCGCGTGCGAACTCGCCGGAAGAACGCTCGAGGAAATCCGCTCCATGTATCAGTCGGACCTCCACCCTGCGGAATCGAAGGAACTGGCCCGGAAGGAATTTTCCGGGGCGATGAATCGTGGTCCGAACCGCTTCGCCGAATTGGATCTCGTCCGCAAGGACGGTTCGCGCGTTCCGGTCCAGATCAGCAGCGGGCGCTTCCCCGGCCCCGACGGGAGGATGCGTCAGCTCGGCATTTTCCGGGACGTCAGTCTCCGAAATGAGATGGAACAGACCCTCCGTCAAAGCGAAGAGAAAATGTCAGCCATACTTCGCGGCACGAGCGACATTATTTTTCTCATCGACCGCGAGGGAAATCAGTCCCTGTTATCCGATATTTCCGAGGAAATTTCCGGTTATCCGCGGGAAGAATTGGAAGGCCATTTCAGACGTCACATCCATCCGGAAGATCTACCCCGGGTGAATGCCGTATGGCAGCGGATACTGGAAAATCCCGGCGCCTCGGAGATGGTCGCCAATCGGCACCATCATCCCCGGAAAGGGTGGATTTGGCTGGAAGCGAAGGGAACCAATCAGTTGGACAACTCTGCGCTCCATTCCGTAGTGGTCAGCGTTCGGGATATCTCCGAGAGAAAAAAGTCGGAAGATGCCATCCGGGCCAAAGAGGAACGTCTTCGTCTCATTCTCGGCAATTCGAACGACGTGGTTCTTCTGATGGATCGGGATGGAAGACAGACCTTCCTGAGCGGCAATATCGAAGAGGTTACCGGATTTTCCGAAGCTGAATTGGAGGGACCTTTCCAGAAATGGATTTTCCCGGAAGATTTGCCTGCGGTCAACGCCGCCTTCCTTTCCGCTCTCCAGAATCCGGGAAAATCCCGGCAGGTGCAGTACCGTCATCAGCACAGGTCCCGCGAATGGTTCTGGCTGGAAGCAACCGCCACCAATTATCTGCATCTTCCGGCCATCGGAGCCGTCGTTGTTACCGTCCGGGACATCGATTCCTTGAAAAAGGCGGAAGAAGATCTGCTCCGGAATAGCGAACGGCTCCGGCTCATCCTTGCGCATACGCAGGACGTCCTCCTGACGCTGGATCGCGATGGCAACCAAACGTTGCTCTCCGAAGCGGCGCTTCAAAAGACGGGCTACAGCCGGGAGCAGATTACCGGCCGCTTCGGCAAAAACATGCATCCCGACGATCTGCCGCGGGTCAATGCCGCCTGGCAACAGCTACTGGAAAATCCCGGTTCGTCCGCTGTAGTGGAATACCGGAATTTCAACCCTGTCCGGAAAGAATGGATGTGGTGGGAAGCCTCCGCAACCAGTTTACTCAACCATCCGGAAATTGATTCCGTTGTCGTATCCGTCAGGGGAATCAACGAACGCAAACTCGCCGAGGAAGCCCTCCGCGAAAGCGAGGAGAAGTACAAGGCGGTGGTCGAGACCACCGACACCGGTTACGTGTTCCTGGACGAGTCGGGACGAGTCCTCGACGCCAACGAGGAGTATGTCCGTCTGACGGGACACCGCACTCTCGACGAAATAGCGGGCCGAAGCGTCATCGAATGGACCGCCCCTTACGACGTGGAACGAAACACCGTTGAGGTCAGGAAGTGCATCGAAACAGGCAGCGTGCGCGGCCTCGAAATCGACTACATCGGCGTGGACGATCTCATTATCCCCATCGAAATCTACGCCACGGTTATGAATACCGGAGGATTGGTCCGTATCGTAACCCTGTGCCGCGATATCACTGAACGCAACCGCGTCATTGAGGCTCTGCGTGAAAGCGCGGAGATGAATCGCCTGATTACCGATAATTCTCCTGTTGCGCTCTACCTGGCCCGCGACGGACTTTTTCTCTACCTCAATCCCGCGGCACTCCGGTTGTTTCACGCCGATCGAGCCGAAACACTGGTGGGCCAGCCTCTTCTGGATCGAGTTCACCCGGATTTTCACGACATCGTCCGGGATCGCCTGAGGCAACTTTTGGAAGATGACAAGGTAGTCGGAATCATCGAGGAGAAGTTCATTTGTCTGGACGGCGCGGTGATCGACGTTCAGGTTCAGGAGGTGCCGGTCATCTACCAGGGAGAGAAGACTTATCTGGGCTTTGCGCAGGATATTACCGAAAATAAAAATGCACTGGACTGGCTTCGTACGAGCGAACGGATTTTTCGCGATGCCATCGAATTCATGCCGGTTCCGATCGGAATCGCCCGAAACGACGGATGGATTCTTCATCTCAACCGTCGCTTTATCGAAACTTATGGTTACGATCTCGGCGATTTTTCCAATATCCATGAATGGAGCCGGATCGCTTATCCGGATCCGGATTACCGGAAGGAGGCGGAGACCCTTTGGGAGCGGGATGTCGCGGAAGCTATTGCCGCAAACCGCGCGACGCCGGCGCGTATGTACCGGATCATCGCAAAAAACGGCGAAACCAGGGAAACGGAGATCTGTGCCCAATCCATCGGCGACAACATTATTTGCTCATTTCTCGACCTCACGGAACGCAACCGCACACAGGAATCCCTCGCCAGGTCCTTCGCCGAGACCGAACAGGCCAACCGGGAAATCCAATCCCTGAACCAGAACCTCGAGAAGATCGTTACGGAAAAGCTGGAAGAAATCCGGATCAAGGACCAGATAATGAATATTCAGGCGAGACAGGCATTGATGGGCGAAATGATCAACAACATCGCCCATCAGTGGCGTCAGCCTTTATCCGCCCTTTCTCTTGTTCTCCAGAATATCCGGAGCGCATGGAAAAATGAAAAGATGGATGATGACTATATCGAGCAGGCGGAAAAGAAGGGTCTGCTGATCGTGGAACACATGTCCAGCACCATCGACGATTTCCGGAACTTTTTCCGGCCTGAAAAGGTAAAACGGATATTTCGCGTCAAAGAGATCATCCATGCCACCCTGCCCATCGTGGAAGCCGTCATGCGTGACAACCGGATCGAAATTACGGTAACGGTCGAATCGGACGAAACCGTATACGGCTTTCCCAACGAATACGGACAGGTGATTCTCAACCTGATCAACAACGCCAAGGATATCCTGATCGAACGACGGGTCTCCGGACCGCGGATTGATTTTCATCTTGTCGAAGAAGACGGCTGGTCGGTGCTGATCATATCTGACAATGGCGGCGGCATTCCTTCGGAAATCCTGCCAAAAATCTTTACTCCTTACTTCACCACGAAAAAGAACGGCACCGGTATCGGACTTTATATGTGCAAGTCCATTATCGAAGGCAGTATGAACGGACGAATCCTGATCGGCAACGGAAAGGAAGGTGCCGAGATCCGGTTAATGATTCCGCTTTGCCGGGAAGAGCGGGAATAAGTTCCCGGGAATTCCGCTGTCTCCGATTTGACTTATTCCGCGCCGCCGCTTATCATGGTGGATCTATTGATCCGGGCGAACCGGATCCGACCGCCTGCATCGGCTCACTTCATCGGTAATCCGACCCGCAGGCAGGGCCGCCGGGATTTTCCCGGTTCCGCCCAACGCCGACGGGTACGGCACGGCAATGCTGTCATGATCTCTTCCTCCCGGAATTTTTCATCTGCCGGCCGCCTTCCCGAACGGGTTCAGACCGACAGCCATGGAGTACTCCCGAATGTCCTTTTCCGATCTGCGTCTCATTGATCCCATTCTCCGAGCCCTGAAGACCGAAGGCTACGAAAAACCCACTCCCATCCAGGAACAGGCGATTCCCCTCATTCTTGAAAAGCGCGACCTTCTCGGTTGCGCGCAGACGGGTACCGGAAAAACCGCCGCGTTCGCCATCCCCATCCTCCAGCAGCTTTACACCCCGCAGGGAGCCGCGAGACCCCCGCGGGTCATTCGCGTGCTCGTACTCACCCCCACCCGCGAGCTCGCCATCCAGATCGGCGAAAGTTTCCAGGCATACGGACGGCACACCGGACTGCGCCACGCCGTGATTTTCGGCGGCGTGAGCCAGAACCCGCAGGTGAGCGCTCTGCGAAGCGGCATCGACATTCTTATCGCCACCCCCGGCAGGCTGCTGGATCTGATGAACCAGGGCTTCGTGCGTCTCGACACCGTCAAGCACTTCGTGCTGGACGAAGCCGACCGCATGCTCGATATGGGCTTCATCCACGACGTGAAGCGCGTCATCGCAAAGCTTCCGCGCGAACGGCAGACCCTTCTCTTCTCGGCCACCATGCCCGGCGAGATCGCGAGCCTCGCCGATTCCATCCTGAAGAACCCCGTGAAGGTGGCAGTCACGCCCGTGAGTTCCACCGTGGAAATCATCGAGCAAACGATTTATCACGTGGAAAAGCAGAACAAGAAGCTTCTCCTCATCGAACTGCTGAAAAATCCCGCGATCAAGTCCGCGCTCGTTTTCACCCGCACCAAGCACGGCGCCGACAAAGTAGCGAAGGACCTCATGCATGCGGGCGTGAGGAGCGAGGCCATCCACGGCAACAAGAGCCAGAACGCCCGTCAGCGCGCGCTGCAGGGCTTCAAGAACGGCCAGTTGCGCGTTCTCGTGGCCACAGACATCGCCGCGCGCGGAATCGACGTGGACCATCTCACGCACGTCTTCAACTTCGAGCTTCCCGATGTTCCCGAAACTTATGTGCACCGTATCGGACGAACCGGACGGGCGGGAGCGGACGGCACGGCCATCGCCTTCTGCGACCCCGAGGAGCGGGTCAACCTGCGCGACATCCAGCGCCTGCTCGGGAAATCCATCCCCGTTGTGGATGAACACCCCTGGAAAATTCTTCCCGGCGCGCCCCTCCATCACCCGGAAACTCCCCGCCGAGAGGCGGCTGCCGGCACCGGCCAGTACGGCAGTTTCCGTAGCGGTTACCGCAGCGGAGGAAATCGTCAGGGAGGTGGACACAACGGCAGCGGCGGAGGCAGGAGGTTCGACGGACTCTCGAACGGAGGAAACCGTCAGGGAGGCCATCGTCCCTCCGTGCAGCGCAGTCCGAAGCCCTGATGACATCGGATTGAACCAGGCCGCTCCTGCATGGCTGAAGTCCGCAGGAGCGGCTTGTTATTTTCCGTTACTTTTCGGTTGGGTAAAGCCCGTCTTTATGGCGGCGTACCGGGACGCTTTGCCTGCGCAGGAGTCGCTTCCGTCGTAGCCGACGCCGGACGGCGGTTTACCGGAGACCGCGCCGTAAAAATATCCGCCCGGAAACGATCCGGACAGGAGAACGGCTCGCCCCGCGCCTTGGATTTTCCGGCCCCGACGGCGCGCAGACCGACAGCAGACCCCTGGAATGACGAACCCCCGTCCGGACACCGAGTCGCGCCGGACGGGGGTTTTATTCGACGATGGAGTTTATAGTCCCAGTTTCTTTTCGATTGCCGTGAGCCGCTTTTCCAGCGCTTCGTTCTTCGCCTTGAGGTCGTCGTTCTCGGCCTTGAGCGTCTGGATGGAATCGATCATCGGGGCGATCAGGCCGACGTAGTTGACCGATTTGAAGCCGTCCGCGCCGGTGACCACCAGTTCCGGATAAACCTTCTCCAATTCCTGCGCGATCACGCCCAACTGAAGATTGGTGCCCTTCTTTTCATCCTTCCAGTGGAAGGAAACGCCGCGCAACCGGGCGATCATATCCAGTGAGCCGGAAAGAGACTGGATGTCCTTTTTCAGCCGCTCGTCGGAGGTGAGTGTAGTGGAACCGGCAATCACGCTGCCGGTGCAATGGATGCTTCCCGTCACATCCAGCGCGTACGCCGGACTGGAAGTCCCGATGCCCACATACCCGTTGTCGTCGATGCGCATCTTCTCCGTCAGGGAGGAAAGTGCCGTGCTGCCTGTAGTGGCGGTCTTGAAGATCAGGTTGCCCGCCCCGCCGCTCTTGATGTAACCGGCGATTGCCGCGCGCGTCTCGGTATTGTCGATCGCCGGGCCGTCCGCAAAATCGATCTGCATGCTGTCGTAAGCCGCATTCGCGAGGTTCCGGAGCTTGATGAGCTCCACCGTGCTGCCGGCGGAAGACTTGCCGAGATCCAGCAGGGCGTCGGGGGAGGTAAAACCGATTCCGACATTGCCGTTCGAGATGATTCGCATAGCCTCGACCGTGTTGGTGGACACGACGCCGCTGTCGGCAACTTGGAAAGTCAGACTTCCGTTGTGATTGCCCGCATCCACCGCGCCGATCCTGGCGCTGACCCCGGAGCCGCTGTAGGTGCGGAAAGCGATGTCCGCCTGATTGCCCGTTCCGCCGGTGCTGCTGTTGACCATCAGAAGATCGTTGAAAGTCCCCCTCAGCTCCATCGTGCAGAATGGACTCGAGGAACCGATTCCGACCCAGCCGTTGTAGCCGAGGTTGGTGCCGCCCAGCGAGGTCCAGGAGTTGCTCTCCCAGTTATACAGCACGTCGAAATTGCTGTTCATCTGGCTGGCGGAAATGCCCGTTCCGCCGGTGAACGCAAAGGGCTTGGAGGGCGATGCCGCAAAGAGACCCTCGGCGATGCCCAATATCAGGAACATTCCTGCAAGAATGGTTGCCGCACGCTGAACTGACTTCATAATGTCTCCTCTCTCATATTCGATCAGAAATATTCGATCAGAAAAATCCTTTGCACGGGTAATTAAATTCCCAGTTTTTTCTCGACGGCCGCCAGACGCTGCTTCAGGTCCTCGTTCTGCTTCTTCAGATCCTCGATTTCCTTCTGCTGGTCCTGGACCGCCTTCACCAGAAGGGGCGTGAGTTTGCCGTAATCCACCGCCCAGAAATCGTTCTCCGTCGCACCCACGGTCACCGCGCAGGGAAATACGTTCTCCAGTTCCTGGGCGATGAAACCGGTGATGAGGGTTTTCTTAGCGTCCTTCTTGTAATTGAAATCCCGGACCTGGATCTTCATCAGATCAACGAGGGAAAAATGCGTGTCCTGGATGTTTTCCTTCAGGCGCCGGTCGGAAGTGGTATTGTAAGCAAGGGAAGATCCCGAGGCTTCAGAAATTCCGCCGAGAAGGACTCCATCGGGCCGGAAAAAGTTACAAAGCCCGCTGGACGCTCCGTTGATGTTTCCTCCGAAGATTACGACCGGGGTGCCGTCGCCTGCAGTACCGCTGTTATAGAGCTGTTTCACCACCAGCGGGCTGACGGTCGCATTACTCCCTTCCACATCCAGCATCCCCACGGGGGTCGTCGTCCCGATGCCTACATAGCCGCCTTCGGTAACCGTCATTCGACAGGAATTTAAAGTCATCAGTTTAATTCCGCCCCAACCCGACAATATACCTGTGGGAGCGCCGCTATTGAAGGCGGTGTCCGGATACCATCCCAGACCGTAACTTCCGACGGTCATCCCGTCATAGCTGAAAGTCTGGGATGCAGTTGCAATGCCGATAAATTGGCCCTCATCTATGCAGACCGGACCACCCGACACCTGCAGTTGCGCGGTCGGAGTCGTCGTCCCGATGCCTACGTAGCCGTTCGAGATGATCCGCATGGCCTCGACCGTGTTGGTGGACACGACGCCGCTGTCGGCGACCTGGAACGACAGACTTCCGTTGTGATTGCCCGCGTCCACCGCGCCGATCCTGGCACTGACCCCGGAGCCGCTGTAGGTGCGGAAAGCGATGTCCGCCAAATTGCCCGCTCCGCCGATAGTGCTGTTGACCATCAGGAGATCGTTCAACGCCCCCCTCAGCTCCATCGTGCAGAAGGGGCTCGAGGAACCGATTCCGACCCAGCCGTTGTAGCCGAGGTTGGTGCCGCCCAGCGATGTCCAGGAGTTGCTCTCCCAGTTATACAGCACGTCGAAATTGCTGTTCATCTGGCTGGCGGAAATGCCCGTTCCGCCGGTGAACGCAAAGGGCTTGGAGGGCGATGCCGCGTAAACGGAAATACACATGGCCAACAGAACCGTTAACGCGGTCAGGAGTGACCTGAAAATTCTATTATTGGACTTCATAATCTATCTCCTCTGTATTATTTTACAAAAACTCAGTTGTCCCAGACCGCTGTGTTCCAGTACGCCTGGACGGTGGATGCGTCATCCCACCAGATGGCCGGCTGGTAAAGGGTCACCTGATTGGTCGTACTCGAGTTTCCGGCAGCGTCCATCGCGTAGACGAGCACCGTGTAGCTTCCGGACTGTCCTGTTGCCAGGGTATTGCTCCAGCCGGTTCCTGTCGAAACCTGCGCGAAGCCGGTCGCGGTGACGCCGTTGGTCATCGTGGAAACATAGACAGCCGCAATCCCGCTGTTCACGGACATGGCGCTGTCACTCGCCGTTCCGTAGACAGTCGTATTCGAAGAGTTGTTTGACAGGAACTGACCATTCTCGTGCGATGTGATCAGCACCGTCGGCGGGGTCGTATCGCAGAGCAACTGGATCGTCTGCGCGGGACTCATCACCCCGGTCGCATCCTGCGCATATATCTGCACCGTGTTCCAGGCGTTCGCCGTCAGGGTCGCGTTATACGTCCAGGACGTCGTCCCCGATGCAGAGTTCGTGCTCCAGGAGGAGGCACCGTCCGTGTAAACGGAAGCATTCACATTCGCTACGGCGAACATGGTCGCCGCGGCGGTTCCGGATACCGCTATCTGGGTTGCGTTTGTAACGATACTGCTCCCGCCGGCTACCGGCGAACTGATCGACAGGTTCGGGACCGTGGCCGTGTAGGAAACCAGGTTCGACGCGCTGACGCCCGTATTTCCGGCGTTATCCATTGCCTTCGCGTAAACGTAATAGCCCAGACAGTTTGAAAGCACCGACGTGGGTATTGTCACACTCGCCGTCATATTCGAATCTGAGGGAATGTTCGTAACGAAAGAACTGTTAGAAATTGCCGCAACATAAAATGTTACCGAACGGACGCCGGAAAGGCTGTCGGATGCGGATGCGGTCAGCGTAAAGTTGCCCGGAACCTTCTGACCGTTGGAAGGTGAAAGAACGGATGCAACGGGAGGAGTTTTATCCACTATGATGCTCACGATCGGTGAAAGATTCGTCATTCCCGATGATCCGACCGCCTGGGCCTGAAAGGTGTTGGTCGCGTTCAGGCTGACTCCCGAAAGGGCCCAGAACAGATTGTTCGTTCCGGGATTCGCGGGAACCACCAATCCGTTTTCCAACAGACTGATGCTGGAAATGCTGTACGAGGAACCGATGCTCATCGTACCGGCGAAATTCATCGACGTAGCGTTGGTGTAGAAGGAACCGGTGGCGTTCGTGATGGCGACCGACGGATACTGATCGCTGACCGTCACGATGACCGTATTCGTCGCGGAAACATTACCGGCGATGTCCACCGCATATACCATGTTGGTGTGCGTGCCGTTCGAAACCGAGAAGGAACTGGACCAGTTGCTGCCCGATATCGGCGCGGAAACGAAGGCCCCGCCGTCCAGGTTCACGTTGACGGATTGAACGCCCTGGGCGTCCGTCACCGTTCCGGAAAACGCATAATTCAACGCCACTGATCCGCCGTTCGTCGGGGTCAGGTTCGCGAGCACCGGCGGGGTCGTATCCGGAATGAAGCTCCGGAAGGGACTCCAGCCCCACTGGGTGCCGTTCGTTTCGACGATCGCCACGCGCCAGAAATAAGGCAGATTGTTCGTCAGGGCTAAACCGGCCGGTTTATAAGTGTAGTTGGTCAATCCACTCTGATCGATCATATTCGAGAAGAAATTGCTGACTACCGAAAGCTGGAAGCGGTAAGATACCGAATGGAAGCCGTCGTTCGTCAAATCTCCCGGAGTCCAGTTGAAGGAGGGATTGGTCGTTGCGACGACGCCGCCGGGCATGTTCAGGCTGACCGTCGGATTGGTGTCGATGAAGATCGCGCTGAAGTAAGTCGCGCTGGCAAGGCCGTTCGCATCGTAAAACACCACGTAGTTCGTCTGCCAGCCGGTGCCGGTAAACGAGAACGGCAGGGTGGTATCCACGAGCTGGTTGTTCGCGTTCAGGAAATTCGGATTCTGCGACACTTTCATCAGGAGGGCGTTCGAGGTCGCTTCGATAGACAGGATCACGTTGGTGGAGGTGGACATCGGAGCGCCGCCGTTAATGATCACTCCGCCCGTTGCGCCGAGCGAAGGGAAGAGCACCATGCTCGCCGCAGTCGTCGTTTCATTGCTGACGACCTGCACCGTCGGCAGAACGCCGTAACTGTAACCGGTTTGCACTGCCCGGATGTCGTTGTACACGCCTTCCGGAACGCCTGTCATAATGTAACTTCCGTTGTCTGCGGTCATCGCGCTGAAGGAAGTTCCGGGGATATAAACTTGCGTGCCGGTGGAGTCGCTCTGTTGATAAAGGGTCACGTAGCCGGCGATGTTGCCGGTCTGGTGGAGCGGAACGGCCCCGGTGTTGTATGTCTGCTGGTCGGCCAGCACGATGTTGCTGACGGACGTGCCCAGCGTCGAGTCCGAGGTCACGATGACCAGTTGATAGCCGTTGGTCGGCTCTTCATAGACGTCCTGGATATGGATCGCACCGGAGCGATTCCGCTTGGCAGGAGCCTTGAGGTCCAGTTTCAGTTTCAGCTTGAGATTCACCGAGAGGTTGTAACTGCCGTCGGAACCGGTGGTGACCAGTTGGTCCTGCTGGCCGACGATGTAGACGGATGCGCCGCCTTTCAGGCTGGAGTTGGCTCCCTGAGGCAGGCTCACCGTGCCGGATATCACCGCGGTGCCGTCTGCTATCCCGCTGGAGGCTGTACCGGAGGATTGCGACGAAGAGGACGATGAAGCCTTCAAAGAACAACCCGATGCAAAAAACGCCCAGACGATCAGAATCAGGGGGATCCACCGGTAATGGACGCGCATCTTCTTACAGGAAAAAGCCATGATGACTCTCCTTAATTTTTTTGGTGCGATGTGTCGAATCATATTAAGATTTATTATCAGAAAGGACAGGCTTTGCCGGTTCGTGTTGCCGGGGGCGGATTCTATTGACGAGGAGTACAATTTGAAATGAGTATGCCGTAAGGCCCCCTTTCACTCCTCCTTGTTTTCACAAAGTTTCGATTATATTTTATCAGAAAGTAGAATATTCGTCAAGATTCGATGATTTCTTTTGCGTAGCCATGCGTAATCCAGGTGTATAGAAAGTTACTGAAAACCTTGCATCCTCACAAGTTTGACACAATTCGATGGATTCCGTAATTTTCCCCAACCCTTCTCGTTGTTCGGAAAATTATTCGAGAATTTTTATATTTAATGAATAGCATGAGAATATGTCAATAGATTCAACCATTAGAGAATTTTTCGGGATTTTCGCGGCAATTGCCCGGCGTTGGTCCCCAAGTATTTGCAACCTGTGCCGTCGGCCCTTCCATTCCGGCGAATGTGTTTTTGCAAACCTCATTTTCTGGACATTTTCGCATTTGTGTTGTATAGTTTATACAACACAAATGGAGGTTTTATGAAATTATCATTCAAATGGATTCTTGTATTGCCTATGACGGTACTGCTCGCCAGTTGTGGAACGGCCGTAGTCAAGCAGAGTACCAAATGGGTTGCAGATGCAAAATACCTGGAAAATTCTAATATGTTACGAAATAAGGGATTGGGTTTAACTATTGATAAGTCAAACGTGATCTTTGCTTATATGTCAACGAATAATCCTATTCATGTAAGACTTGCAGGAAACTTTAACGGATGGCATACCATTCAGGATCAAATGATAAAAGATACCAACGGAATTTGGAGAATCACAAAGACGCTGCCTTCAGGCACGTATCAATATAAATACGTGGAATATGGAGAAAAATTTGTAGATAGCGAGATGAAATGGTTCCAGGATCCTGCTTGCACCAATGCAATGTATGATGGAGAAGGTGGTTTTAACTCCTGTTTTAATATAGAATAGACATTTACCACCAGTAGGGACGAGCGCAGAATTCGGAATAATCAGCACAGGTTTAATCTGCCCGCCGAATTCTGCGTTTATCATAGAATGATAATCTCCGGAACCGGAAGAATTCTTGTATTGATTCTGGACACACCCCCAAACATCCAGCGACAATCGAATCAAGCGGAGTGAATGCTTTCCCTGGAGACAGTCCGCAAGGATGCGGACGCCCGCGCAACTCGCAGGATGTAAGGTTCGCGCGGGTCGAAAGGAAAAACATTCACGCAGCGGATTCGACCGTCGGTGCCTACTCCAGGCGGTATTCCTTAATCCGGTTTTCCAGATCCCCGATGGAGCGGAAAGTCGTGTTGAGGTCGCGCCCGAGATCCTCGTATCCGGCCAGGATATCTTTCATGCCGGAAGTGAGTCGGGCGCTGACTGCGGTAAGTTTTCCCGATGTTTCGTTCAGCATGCGGATGGAATCGTCGATGTCGCGGTTCTCGGTTTTCATCGCCGAGGTGTCCTCGCGCAGGGCATTGGTCAGTTTCAGCAGTTGCTCCGTATCTCCTATGGCTTGTTCGGCAAGGATGGACTGGGCGCGCGAACTTTCCATGATTTCTGTCATGATCGCCGAAGTGTCTTTCATTCCCTTGTGGAAGTCGGCGAAAACTGCATCGAGTTTTTCCGAAACCTCGAGACCCTTGGCGTTCTTGTGCTGCATTTCGGCGACGAGACGTTCGATGTCCTTGGTCGAGTTGGCCGTGGTTTCGGCAAGTCCCCGCATCTCCTGTGCGACGATGGCGAAGCCGCGTCCGAATTCACCGGCGTGGGAGGCTTCGATAGCGGCGTTCATCGCGAGGATATTCGACTGGTCCGCGATGTCGGCGATGAGTTTGACGATTTCGCTCACGCGCGAGCCGGCCTCGCTGATCTCGCCGGTGGCCTTTACCGACTGGCGGATCTCCTCGCTGCCCCGGTCGATAACGCCCGTAAGGTCCTGGAAGAGTGTATGGGATTTGACTGCGGAATCCGCCACGCGTTTGAAACTCTCCACCATTTTCCGTACCGCGTTCGAGGTTTCCTCGGCGGAACGGACCTGGTCCGAAATCCGGGTGATGGAGTTCTCCACTCGGTCGGCCAGCTTCTGGAAGCTCTTCACGGTCCGATTGATGACCTCCACCTGACTCGTGGTGCTCGTGTCGGCTTCCCGGATAAAACCGGACAGCTCTCCCGCCTGTTTCTGCGTCTGCACCGCCTTGGTTTGGGAACTCTGCCCGGCCTGATAAACCTGCCCCGACAAGGTTCGCAGACCGCGGAAAGTATCCATCAGGTGCCCGAACACCTGGTTCATTCCGCTCGTCATTTCTCCGATGTCATCAAAAGAGACGATATTCACCCGGCGTGTCAGGTCCAGTTCCCCCTGAGCCATCCGGGCGATCTGTTCGCGCAGGTTTTTAATGGTGGACTGGACTTCCAGAAGGATCAGCCAGAACAGGATCAGCACCACGACGAAGAATACTCCCAGGATGGTCGAGGTGCGGATGAAATTGGACTCCGTCTTTTTCTGGTTTCCCTCCAGAAGCGCCTCCCGGTCCTGCTCCGCCGCATCCCTGGAATAATTCCCCTGCAGGAATTTATCGTAGATGGAAACCACCGATTCTCGGGTTCTCAGATTGTCGTCCTTGGAAATGTTGTAGAACATCACACCCGAGTATACCACAACGAAGAGCAGAAGCGCGCTTACCGGAAGCGTCAGCTTCGTAACGAAGGATTCGTATTTCTCTCCTTTGATGCGGTCGTTCAGATCAAAAATGCGAAGCTTCATTTTTGCGTCCACCAGGACCAGACCGACCAGGCGGGCGGTGACAATGCCGTTCAACAGCCCCCAGGTTATCGCCGATATGATCCGGTCGATGATCTGGTCCGTTTCCAGATGATGGGTGCGGGAAAAATCCAGTCCCATATGTCCCAAAGTTCCGACGAAATAAGCTATCAGCCCGACCAGGAAGAGGAAAAGCTGGAGATTTACCATAGCTCTCCTGGCTCGGACCATGAGCTTCTGGGGTACATCTTCGCCCTTTTCTTTCCGGTGGACGGCTTCGGCGACCGGCCGATAGAACCACCAAACCAGGTATGTGGCAATGGGGCCAAGCAGGAAGGCGAGAATCAGAACCTGGACGAAAAACGTCAGGCGTTCCGAATCGGGATAATCCATCACGTAGGGAATGATTATCGCATAGAAGATGTTGCATAACACGATACTCGCGAACGTGAAAAGAAGAACCCTTGCTGTCAATCCTGTTTTTTTCATCTCTTCCCCCGATTAAGCGTTTATCCCGCTTAGTATAGCATAATGGATATTTCCCCGCCAGTTGGACATTCCGGTGAAATCTGCCCCCCATTCCGGTGGAAAGTTTACCACTTTTTCTTACAGGAAAAATCCCAAACATATTCTATCGCGGGTGGCAGATTTCCACCAGAATCTTGCGGGAATCATTT
>Ga0326727_10005466_pt1 | contig 36334 bp, 25 predicted proteins | sample MB2enrmetagenome_FD_207643 | JGI IMG/M metagenome (GOLD analysis project Ga0326727, IMG submission 207643) | Lab enriched peat soil microbial communities from McLean, Ithaca, NY, United States - MB29MY | ecosystem: Environmental > Terrestrial > Soil > Wetlands > Peat | place: USA: New York...
GATGTCTCCGGAAAGGCCGTGCACCGCCAGGTTCATTTTGCAGAGGCGGATGGTTTCCGCCACGCGCTCCTGCCCGTAAGCCATAATTTCCGCGCTGGGATTCTTCTTGTGGTTCTCCACAAACCGCGCGCTTTGCACAAACATGCCGCCGGAACCGCAGGCGGGATCAAAAATCCGCCCGTGGTAAGGTTCAATGACCTCCACGATCAGCTTGACGAGCGAGGTGGGAGTGAAGAACTCGCCGCCCTTCTGCCCTTCGCTTAAGGCGAATTTGCCCAGGAAGTATTCGTAAATCTTGCCGAAGGCGTCGCCCTCAATATCCATGGGGATCGAACTCATGGTCTTGAGCAACTCGACCAGCGTGGAGTTTTCCAGGCGGTTGTAAGTCTTGGGAAGGACGTCCTTCAGGTCTTCGTTCTCCGCCTCGATGGCCTTCATCGCCTCGTTGATGGCTTTGCCGGTATCCACCCCCTCGGGCAATTTCAAGAGGTGGGAAAAACGCGCCGTGGGCGGAAGATACATCACCCCGCGCGCCTGGTAATCCGCCTTATTCACAAACCGCCGCTGGGAACCCTTGTTGGCCAGCTCTTTTTCCGCCTGGCTGAATTTGTGGTCGGCATAGCGAAGGAAAATCAGGCCGAGCACCGGGACGGAGTATTCCGCAGACTTCAGCTTGGAGTTGGCACGCAGCTCGTCAGCAGCGTCCCAGAGGCGTCGCTCGATTTCAGTATGATTGCCCGGCATGGATGATTCCTCGTGCGCCGCAGTATACACACAGTTGCCAACCGTTTCCAAACCCCGAATTCGTAGGGGGTGGGCTTGCCCTCCCCCCCGATGGTCGTCCCGACCATCAGGGCGGACCGGGACGGCGGAGCGGGGCAGGCCATATTTCCGATTTTTTCTCAGGCATATTAGCCCTTGCGGCGTCATTCCGCCTGACCTTTCACGTTGCACATGTAGGGGCGGCCGAAGGGCAGTGGCTAGTGGTTGGTGGCGAGTGGCAGATAGAGAGTCGGGGGTCCGGAGACCGAAGTCCGGCGTCGAGGTCGGAGGGCGGAAACGCGGGCAGGGCCGCGTCCGACAATCGCAAATCGGCAATCCGCAATCGAAAATGACCCGAGGATGAGAACGGTGGCTAGCGCCAAGCGGCGGGGGGCGGAGAGAGAGTCCGGCGTCGAGGTCGGAGGGCGGAAGGCGCTCAACCCAGCACGTTCACGATCAACCGCGCGGCCCACACTATCCCGCTTCGGTTATCGGCAATTTCAGGTGACGAAATGAGTCAATTTGAGGCGGCAGGGCCGACGCCAGGGTGCCCACTTGGGTACCCCTACGAGAGGCGGCGCCGCGAACCGCCCCGATGTTAGGATCCCAGCCGCGCGCACGAATACCTGGCCAGACGCGGGATACGGGATACGGGAAATGGGAGACGGCAGGTGGTAGATGGGGGAAATACGCAGGAAGCAGTGCCGCCGCCGACCTCGCCACCCTCCTGCCCTGCATTCTCGACAAGCAAGCTTTTCTTGCCCAGTCGATTCCGAAGCCCGGCCCCCCTATGTCTCAATCCTCGACCTCCTAGAACTGGCGGACCTTGTGTCCGCTGAGGAAGCGTGTCATCAAGAAGATGGTAAAAGTTCCAGTTTATCCTGCTAACTTATTGAAAACAAACTAGAAGGAGGCATATTGCGCCTAATTCAATGAAAACAAATAAGATACAATAGGTTGTCAACCCTAGTGTTTTGGTTACCACCGGGCAATGGTGGGGAGTAGCGGAATATCCATAATCGCAGGAGGGCGCTCACGGGGCGAGAAAAGCGCGCTGGGTCACGAGGTTATACCTATTCGGCGGTGGCCCGACAAAGGTGTCATGTGCCAGTTATGAGTTGTTTCGACGCAGCGTGGTGCCGTATGCTCTGCTCATGCCAATCATGAAGGCTGTGGAACTTCAGGGGCAGATCGACGACCAGCACCGGCTCCATGCCGATGTGCCGCAAAGCTTGCCGGCGGGTTCGGTGCGCATCATCATTTTCATGCCCGAGGAAGACGAAGCCGGCCCCGCCTGGGCTGCCGGGGTGTCATCCGAATGGTCAGCGGAATTGAATGACCCCGCGCAAGACATCTATACCCTCAACGATGGACAACCGATCGATGCGTCCCGGTGAAATCTATCTCGCCAAGTTTCCCTTTGGGGATGCGCCGGGCATGAAGATCCGTCCCGTCTTAATATTGATTGACCCGACTTGGAGCGCGGTGTCATCAAAGGTCAAAGACCTTCTGAAATTGTAGAGTGAACTCTCAGGCCGCGGAGCCGCAACCAACGGCGTAGCATGGCCGTCCCGGCCATGACCGGACACGGGCGGGATCCCGATTCATCGGGACAGGCTGCCCATGCCACGTCGCGTAGGGGCCAGCAGCGCTGGCCCGGGTCGAACGCTGTTCGGCCCTACAAATTGCCCCATTCCGTCGTGAGGTAGGGCATCACTGGTATTTTCGATTTCTAACTTCGGATTTTCGATTGCGGAAACTGCCAGCGCCTTGCCGCGGCATCCGTCCCACTGACAACTGACGACTGACTACTGACGGCACTCAGTTTACGGTCCACAGTTTACAGTTCACAGCAAGAGCCGGAAACGCCCGGACTGTTGACTGTCGACTCTCAACTGTCGACTGCTTCAAATTCAGCTTGGAGGCAGAGCGACAATCTGGACTTCGTCGAGGATCCGGAAGAGGCCGGGGCAGACTTTCGAGGTGCAGACAATCGGTGCGCCACCGGAGTATTGGGCCGAGGTGATTAACCCCGGCGACCCGCATAAGGGGCAAGCCAGCACCGCGACAAAATGGGGAGCAAAAGACTCCCGGAGGTAGGCGAAGTCGTCAAGAAACACGATGTCGCCGGGGGCCATATCCGAAAGCGACGATCGGCTCGACATATGGAGGTCAGTGGGGAACTGCTCAGCCTGGACGGAGTTGGGTACACTCCGCACACCCTCGCGCTCTGACGCCGCGCTCGGTTTCCGGGGTTTGTTGCCTTGCTTTGCCACTGCCATAAAGACCCTTCTTATTCCCACCTGCCATAGGATTGACCGGGCGTACGCGGGTGCCGGAACGGGTTCCAAAATGGAACTTTCGTGCCCGTTCGGGAAACGGCAAGAAAGCCTGAGTTTTTCAGGCAAAATTGCCGTTCACCTACCGGTCGTCCTCGTCGCAAATCACACGTTGGCCTCGAGTTTTGACCCGGTCCGGAGCAACCTCAGATTCCACTCCGGACCCGGGGTTTTCCCACTGCATCCTGCCATCGACGCTTGGAGAGAGATGAAGCCGGGAGGCGCATGAGCGCACCGCGCTCGCTGACCCTCTCAAGACTCATTCTGTTTCCCTCAACTCTTCTATCGGCTGTTTTGGTTTTGAGCTTGAGGAAGTATGCAACGATATCGGCATCGGCGCCAATAATTGCGCGGCGTCTGCGCGGTCGGCACTCTCCCATATTGGAACGAGGTGGCGATCCCAAATTGCCAGGTTAGGGCGGTCCGCTAAGAGAATTTCAAACTCCATCCAAGCTTCTTCACAAACGGCCGCCCCATCTGCGTGCTCGCCACTACGGCGCCCAATTCCTGCTGCGCCCCGCACCACCCATGCCCAGGAGCATTTGCAAATACATGAAAATGAGTAGTTAGCTTGGCCATAAACCCGCGCCGAGGGAAGCGCTCGCACGTCTACAGAAGCTTAATCTTCGCGGGCGTCGCTCCACTCTCCTGAGCTTTTATGGAGAGGCTGGTTCTCGCCATTCTTCATTGCGCCCTGCCCCAAGAGGATTGGCCCATTCTTTGCAATCTCTAATGACAGCGCAAGGACCCCCGAAGGCGGCGAACGAAGCGTGGAGCCGCAGGCTCCACGCCGCCGGTGAAGTGTTGCCTGCCGCCGCCCGGAAGCAAGACCAAGGTCGAAAGGCGCTGTCCGTCAGTTGACGGACATTCCAGAGTGAGCGAGGTTCTTATGGCAACTCAAACGATTTCCAATTACGAGCCGCTGACCAACCCGGCAGCGATCCCCGCCCTTCGTCGCCCGGTAATTTCACGCCGGCCCCTGGCGCCTTCCCGGGTCCGTGCCACCGCACGTAGTGAGGTGAGGCGGGCCCAGGAAAGACAGCGGCTGCTGGTGGAAATGCTTCCCTTCGCCAAGCGTATGGCCTTCAAGATTCGCGAACACCTGCCCGCTCACGTGGAAGTGGATGACCTGCTCGCCAACGGGGTGCTGGGGCTGGTTGATGCCGTCGCCAAGTTTGACAGCACCAAGCGGGTGAAGCTCGAAAGTTACGCCCGCCACCGGATTCGCGGAGGCATTCTGGACGGCCTGCGCAGTGCCGATCCGGCCTCCCGCGACTTACGGCGCAAGAACAAGCAAATCCAGAAGCTCTATCGCGAACTGGAGGTTAAGCTCGGCCGTCCGGTTGCGGATGAAGAAATCGCCGCGGCGCTGGGAATGAATCTGGCGGAGTGGCACCGTACGTTGAATGAAATCCAGAGTGTGGGATTCGACTTTGGCGCGCGCACCCTCTCGGCAGGTCCGACCGCGAAGTCATCCAACCGGCGGATTGAGCCGGAGGCCTTGGCGGATGACCATGCCGATCCCTTCGACCTGTGCTATCGCCGCGAGCAGCACGAAGTTCTGGGCCGCGCGCTTTCCCATCTGCGGGAGCGTGACCGCCAAATCATCAGCCTCTACTATGAGCAGGAACTGACCATGAAGCAGATTGCTGACTGCTTGCACGTGGACGAATCGCGCGTTTCGCAGCTCCATTCCGCGGCCCTGCTGCGGTTGAAGGCGAGCGTGGATTCCCTCTTGCACCCGCGCTATGCCGCCACTGCCGCCACCCTTTCAAAGGCGGCCGGCGCCGGGATCTAAAAAACCTCTATCGATACTTGGTTCGTTCCGGCGGATGTTTCAGAGGGCAAGGAGGCCCAGCGTGGCGTTCACCATCCCTTTGCTGCCAATTTCACCCGCGCGCGCGATTTGCCTGATTGCTTCGCGCATTGCCGGATTTCGCGCCAAAACCGGCGAGTGGCAAACGCTCTCGCCCGCTTGCATCCACGTGAGGTGGATGGTAGCCTCATCCAGGCGCTCCCATCAGGCGGGGCTGCCGTTGGCCCCTCCGCCCGTATTGGCGGCGCCGGGAAACAGGGAATTTTTCGTACCGGCATGCGGCCCGAGTGAACCTATGAATCGACATGAAAACCAGGTCTTCGAAAATCAACACGTGATTTTGGATGATGGCGTCTACGTGAATTGCAAGTTCAAGAACTGCAGCCTGGAGTATTCGGGCGGGGACGTTTACGTTCAGAACTGCCAGGGAGAAGGTTGCCAACTCGTCTGGCGAGGGGCCGCGCAACGCACGGTCCTGCTTCTGCAAGGTCTCGGCCTGATGGTTCCACCCCCACCGCCGCCGGGCAACGAACCGGCCAGCCGGGTTCAGTGAACGACCCGAAACCTTAGTCCTTTAATCGTAATGGGTTACAGAAATTACTCGGGGCAAAGGGGCGTTTCCCGCCGGACCCCGAATCGCCAGGCGAGGCAAATTCCTTGCCTTTTCTCTATCAAAACCTTTATATTCAATCGTTTGAGCCTTGGGATTTCCCCAGGCTAAGGACAGGATTTTGGCCAAGTCAAGCTCACCGCACATTTACGTCAGTTTGGCAGCGCCCACCCTAAGCGCGATCGAGGCGCTGGCCATCCATGTTGCCGGTGTCCCCGTCGGCTATGAACTGCGCCTCGATTACCTCCAGGACTTTTCGCAATTTGAATCGCGGCTTCGCCAGATGCTCATGCGCCTGCATTTTCCCCAGACTATTGCTACGTGCCGAATGGCGGCGGCGGGAGGCATGCTGCGGGGGACGCTGGCCGATCAGGCCTCAATTCTCACTGCCGCCGTGCGAGCGGGTTGCCAGTGGGTTGACATTGAGATCGAATCATTGCAGAAGGGCGGCGCGGCGCTGCTCCGGGATCTGCGGCCCGCCAAGATCATTGTTTCCTACCACGACTTTCACAAGACTCCGCCGTTGGCCCCCGCTTATCGCCGCCTGTTGCGTCTGCCCGTGCAGGTGGTGAAGATCGCCACGCAAGCGCGCCACCTGCGCGACAACTTGCAAATTCGCCGGCTGCTCAAGGCCCATCGGCTGCGGCAGCCGAAGTTGGTGGCGCTGGCCATGGGCGCATCGGGAATTCCCTCGCGGCTGCTTTCCCTATTGTGGGGATCGGCGTTCACCTACGCGGCGCCGCTCAACCATTCCCCCGCCGCGGCGGGACAAATCCCGGCGGAAGTGATGCGCTCGGTCTATCGCGTGGAACGCCTGGACGGCCACACGCAGCTTTACGGAGTGCTCGGTTCGCACGCTGCCATGTCCCTTTCCCCTGCCATGCAGAACGCGGCCTTTCAGGCCAAGCACGTGAACGCGGTTTTCCTGCCTTGCCAAACCAGCAAACTGGCGGACTTCATTGCCTTCGCGCGCGGGGTGGAACTGCAAGGGTTCGCGGTGACCATGCCCTTCAAGCGCGCCATCCTGCGTGCCCTCGACTGGGTGGACCCGCTGGCGAATCGCATCGGCGCATGCAATACCGTAGCCTTGCAGCAGGGCCGCTGGTTGGGATGGAACACTGACGCTGCCGCCGTGGTGGAAGTCCTCACCAAGCGTTTACGCCTGGCGGGCAGCCGCATTCTGATTCTCGGCGCGGGAGGCGCGGCGCGAGCGGCTGCCTACGCCGTGCGTGCGGAGGGCGCCGAAGTGATCATTACCGCGCGGCGCGAATCGACGGCGCGAACTTTGGCGCGCGGACTGGCGGCTCAGGTCGTGCCCTGGGACAGTGCCGAGAGCCTGGAAGTTGATGCGGTCATCAACGCCACGCCCGTGGGAATGTACCCCCACGTGGACAGCGCTCCCATCGATTTGGCGCGGCTGCGTGTGCGCGTGGTCTTCGACATGGTTTATTTCCCCCTCGGCACGCGCTTCCTGAACGAAGCCCGCGGGCGCGGACTGACCACCATTTCCGGACTCGAAATGCTGGTGGCCCAAGGCGCGCGCCAGTTTGAAATCTGGACCGGCCTCGCTGCTCCCCGCGCCCTGATGGAGCAAGCCGTCCGCTCCGCCCTGGACCACTCAGCGGGAGGATAGCATTTGTGTGCGGGTGCGCCTCAAACGTAAAAGCAAAGTAAAAGGCAAAGCGCAAAAGTCAAAACGCAAAGGTTGTTGAAGAAATTGAAAATTGAGGAGCGGCCGCCACTGTATTATGGATAAAGGGCGAATGCCCGCTAATGTGCGAGAATGGATGATGTTCTTCGGTTCACCCGTGACGCTCAATTTGTCCGTCGCTTGGCATTTTTCTGACATTTTGCCCTTCGGCGCGCCGGTGGCCCATGCGGGTCTTATTTCCTAACTTTTGCCTTTTGCCTTTTGCGTTTTGACTTTTGACTTGTTCTTGATCCTATGAGCGATGCCAGCCCCAATTTCGCCGAATTCAAACGCCTGGCCGACCACGGCAACGTGGTGCCTGTCTATCGCACCATTGTAGCGGACCTGTTAAGTCCCGTTTCCGCGTTCCTCAGTCTTTCCCCGCAGCACGGGCGCGACGCGAACCTGCACCCGCACAGTTTCCTGCTGGAGAGCGTGGAGGGTGGCGAGCGTGTAGGCCGGTACACGTTTTTCGGTATAGATCCTTTTCAAATCGTATCCTGCCGGGGTGACCGCATCGCGGTGCAGCGCGGGGCAACCGTAACGTCGGCCCCCGATCGACGTTTCAACCCTCGCAAGCCCGTGCGCAAGGAGGAGAGGGGCAACGTCTTCGAATTCCTCCGCCGTCTGGGTGCGCGCTACAAGTCGGTGGTCATTCCCGGTCTGCCGCCCTTCACGGCCGGCGCGGTGGGTTATCTTTCTTATGAAGCCGTGCGCATGCTGGAGCGCCTGCCCCCGCGCGTCCCCGCGGACGTCGATTTGGACGACGCGGTTTTCATGTATTTTTCCAACGTCCTGGCCTTTGACCACGTCCAGCACCGCCTTTTTCTGATCTCGAACGTGCTGACGGAGGAAGGGAAGGGAAGTCTGCGCGCCAAGTACGATGCCGCCTGCCGTCATCTGGATGATCTGGAAAGCCGCTTGCGCCAGCCGCTCAAGCTGCCGAGCGCGCGCCCGCCGCAGGGCCCGCTGCGCGTGCAGTCCAACATGACGCGTCAGCGCTATGAGGAGATGGTGGAGCGTTCCAAGGAATACATCCGCGCCGGCGACATTTTCCAGGTGGTGCTTTCGCAGCGCATGGAAGTTCCCGTGCGCGTTCCCGCCTTCGACGTTTACCGCGCCCTGCGCGTGGTCAACCCTTCGCCCTACATGTATTACCTGCGCGCCGGCGATTCCACCGTGCTGGGTTCCTCGCCGGAAATGCTGGTGAAGGTGGCGGGCCGCGATGTGGAGTACCGCCCGATTGCCGGCACGCGCCCGCGCGGCAAGTCGGAGGAAGAGGACAAGCGCCTGGAAGAAGAGCTGCGCTCCGACGCCAAGGAATGCGCCGAGCACATCATGCTGGTGGATCTGGGCCGCAACGACGTGGGCCGCGTCTCGGAATTTTCCTCGGTGCGGCCGCGGGACATCATGTTCGTCGAGCGCTACTCGCACGTCATGCATTTGGTCTCGCAGATCACCGGCCGCCTGCGCGCCGACGCGGATAGTTACGCCGCGCTCGCCGCCTGCTTCCCCGCCGGCACGCTCACCGGCGCCCCCAAGGTCCGCGCCATGGAAATCATCGACGAGCTTGAGCCCACCCGCCGCGGCCTCTATGGCGGCTCCGTGCTCTATCTCGACTTTTCCGGAAACCTCAATTCCTGCATCGTCATCCGCACGGTGTTGATCAAGGATAAAACCGCCTACCTGCAAGCCGGCGCCGGCATCGTCGCCGATTCCGTCCCCGCCCGCGAATACGACGAGTGCCTGAATAAAGCCCGCGCCGTCCTCCGCGCCTTCGAGCTCGCCGAAAAGGGATTGTAGGGGTAGGGCTTGCCCTACCCTGGCGGGCCAATGGCCCGCGGAAAAGGCCGATGGTCGATACGACCATGAGGGGGAGGGCAAGCCGACCCCCTAAGTTTGATGGTCAATACGACCACAGGGGACCCGATCATTGACATCGCAATTTGCGAGGTCAAAGCTGGGCAGAGGTGACTTTCGAGCTCGCGGAAAAAGGCCTGTGACCCTCCCGGAATCGGGAATCCGGAATTCGAAATCCGCGATGGCCGGGGCGGGTTCACCCCGCCAAATGGACGTAGCGGCGGGTTTACCCCGCCATTTCCTGTAGTGAGCCCCAACGCGGCGATAGGTCGCCCCGTTGGGGCTGGAACATATCACAGAATTCCTTCATCCTCCCCATCCCACCCGCCGATAACGATGTGGGGGAGTGTCGGGGGACCAGCGAGGGGGGGAGTAGCACGGCCATCCTGGCCTTGACCGGACACGGGCAGGATGCCCGTAAGCGCTAAGATAAGCTCTGGAATCACGTGAAAGCCCGCGAAGCGGGCGTCGTCATTTAGCCCACGGCGCCAGCCGTGGGATCGAGTGTGTGTGCGATGTTAACGAGCCCCGTAGGGGCGGCGTCGGGATGTGTGTGCGTCCCATCGAGACAGAGTTCGAAAGTCAACTCGACGTCGCCCCATCCGGGGCTCAAAAAATCGTTGTGCAATCCGCTAATCCCATGGCTGGCGCCATGGGCTACAGGACCGCGCCCGCTTCGCGGGCTAACACCATTTCGGAAACGGTGCTTATCTTAGCGCCTATGGGCAGGATGCCCGTGCTACGTCTCTTCGCACGGGCGGTACTCGGAGCTTGCGATTCGGGGCGTTCGCTCGTCACTCATCACTCTTCACTCTCAGCGGTGCCGGGGGCGCAGAAGCCGCGAAGAAATTGGTTTGGGCCACGGATCAACACGTTTCGGCACGGATAAGTCCTCTCTATTGATCCGCGCGAATCCGTGCTCATCCGTGGCTTTGAATTTTTTCACACCCTCACAGCGAGGGGGGACAAGCCAAAAGGCGGCATCAAGCGCCCCCGCCATCTGAATCCTTCCTGTCGGCAAAGCTATCCCCTCACCCGCGAGTCGCAGCGAGACGGGCGCACCAACAAACCGGAAAGCAACTTCCGGCCTCGAAGAAATAGGGGTCGGGCAACTTCCCTCTACCCTACGGATTGATGGAGGGCAATAGGTCGGAGGGCACTTCCGCTATTAGGCAGTTTCTCCGGCAGAATCCCGCGAAGTACCCACATCAAATACGCGAGAATGCCGTCGCTCGCCCAGAACGTCGGATTGCCGTTGCGGATTCATTGATGAACACCAAGCGAGAGGCATGGAGCTATCTCTCGAACGCTGCTTCATGGAGATCCGCCGGCGCACCCGCCCCACCGTCGGCCTCGTAAATGTCGCTAGCGTTGACCGGATCACCTCTGCCCCTTCGCCGGGTTGAACGAGATGGGAAAGACCGCACCCACCGACTCTTAATCCCAGCGGCTTGATGCCATTGACTCGCTGGGTACCATAGACAACCCAGCGGGAAGGTTAAAAAGGACTGTTAAAAACGACTTGACATCGCGGTGAAGGAAGCGTATAAGGCTGCCTGTCTAGACAACTAGATGTTCGTTTAGGAACTCATGTCTAGACAACTAGAGGCCCTCTTGATATCACACGCCATCGATCGCAATAGTCCCGTGCCGCTCTACTTCCAGATTCGCGAGAACTTGCTGGCAGAGATCCGGTCCGGCCGTTTAAAGGCGGGCGATCCCTTGCTTTCCGAACCGCAGCTTTCGGCGCAGTTCGCGGTCAGCCGAATGACCGCGCGCCAGGCGGTGCAGTCGCTTTGCAAGCTGGGTGTGGCTTATCGCCAGCGGGGAAAGGGCACGTTCGTTTCCGGAACCAAACTGGAGATCAGTTTCCGCCACGTGCAGTCCTTTACGGAGGAAATGGGCGCCCTCGGGCATGCCGCCAGTTCCAAGGTGCTCTCGCTGGGGGTGGTGCCGGCGCCGCCGGAGATTGCCGCTGCCCTGCATCTACCCCCCCATGCGGAAATCATCAGGTTGCATCGGGTGCGAATCGCCGTCGCGGTCCCGATGGCGCTGGAAATGAGTCATCTGCCTCGCCAGCTTTGCCCCGACCTCGTCGAGCATTTCCGTCCGGGGGACTCCCTGTACGAAACGCTATGGAACCGCTATGGCATCCGCATCCAGGTTGCGGACGAGACGGTGGAGGTGGGGTTGGCGAGGGCCGAAGATGTCCGCCTGCTGCGCGTGCGCGAAGGCTGCCCGCTTTTTCTATTTACGCGGGTAGCTTACCTGGCCGATGGACAGCCGGTCGAATATGTGAAGAGCCGGTATCGTGCCGACCGCTACAAGATCGTCAACCGGCTTATGCGGCCGGGCGTCTAGCGGAGGCTATGCGTAACACAATTCCAATTTTTTGTAAGCGCAAGATACGATTAATCGGTAATGCCCCTGTTCGGGCCGGGAAGCAAGATGGGAATCCTGGCTTTACACAACCGTCAAAGGAGAATTTACCATCATGAACTCGCTTCTTAAATCCTTCAATCCATCCCGTTTCTCCGCCGCGCTGACGCTGCTGGCGGCGCTCCTGGTATGCTGCGCACCGGTTTGGGCCCAGAATGCCGTGGTTTCAGGCCGTGTGACCGACAGTTCCGGGGCTGTTGTCCCCAATGCCACGGTCGAATTGACGAGACGCACGACGCAGGTCAAGTCAACGACCGTGACGAACGCCCAGGGCCTCTTTGTTTACCCCTCGGTGGTGCCTGGCACCTACGACATCACCGCGAGCCTCCTCGGATTCACTACCAGCCGCATTGAGGCGGTGAAGCTAGAGGTGGGACAGTCAAAAACCCTTGACTTCACTCTAACCCCGGGCAAGGTCAACCAGACGGTGAACGTCGTCGACCGGGCACCCCTGGTCACTTCCGATCGCGCTGATGTGGGGACGGTGGTTGAGAACCAGTTCATCGAAAGCATTCCTCTGCTCACGCGCAACCCTCTCTTGTTGGGTTATATCACGCCGGGGACCATCGGCACCGCCACACCCGGTGGCGGACTGACGGCGGGCGACAATACCGTAAGCGAGAATCAGACCAATTATTTCTCGATCAATGGCGGTCGCGAGAGGACTGCCGACCTACTGATTGACGGCGCGACCGATACCGCTGAGTACAACGTTCAGGCAGCGGCAATTCCCCAGATGGAGTCGCTTCGGGAGTTTAAGATCATCACCGATCCCTACGACGTTGAAATCGGTCACACCGGCGGCGGGATCATGAGCTACACGCTGAAGTCCGGCACCAACGATTTCCACGGCACCGTGTGGGAATACCTCCAGAACCAAGTCCTGGATGCGAACGGTTTCAATGGCGATAAGGCGGGCACTCCCAAGGGGAGGCTGCAAAAGAACCAGTTTGGTTTCGACATCGGCGGCCCCATGACCATCCCCAAGCTCTTCCAGGGGAAGGACCGCGCATTTTTCTTCTTTGCTTATGAAGGGCTGCGTCAGAACAGCTTCTCGTCGTTTACCGGGACGGTGCCGACAGCGGCGGAGAGCCAAGGCAACTTCTCCCACATGTTCAACAGCGCCGGCGCGCTGACGGTTATGTACGATCCCTCCACCACGCAAGCGAATCCGGCCGTTCCCGGAACCTACATCCGCACGGCGTTTCCTGGCAACGTGATTCCGAGTACCGAACTCAACTCCATCGCCACCAACATACTGAAGTACTTCCCGCCTCCGAACCAACAGGGCATTGGTCAGAGCGATACGAACAACTATTTCAGCCCTGCCCCGAGCACCCTGGATGACAACCGCTACGACAGTCGCATCGATTTCCAACTGTCCAACAAACACTCCGTGTTCGCCCATGGGTTGTGGTTTGGCAACCTCAACTCCTCGCCCAACGTTTATAACAGTCCGGAGTCGCCGGTGAATACGCCCAATATGATCCCCGGCTGGCAAGCGGCGTTGGGGGATGCGTGGACCATTAGTCCTAGCACCGTGCTGGTGCATCATTTCTCCCTGGCAGACACCCAGACCAACCGCATACCACTGACCCTGGGATTCGACGATGCGAGCCTGGGGTTCCCTTCCAGCCTCGCCTCGGGGCTGCAAGCCAAGTTCTTTCCAACGATCTCAGTGGGCGGCACGTCCGGGGTCGGTGCGAACGGCACCATTTACAACTCCGTGATTTCCCGGACTTGGCAATACGCCGCCGCGCTCACCATTTTAAGGGGTAAGCACACGATCAAGACCGGCTTCGATTATCGTTTCTACTCCACCCATTGGTTCAATCCGCAAGATCTGAGTATCAGTAGCTCGGGCAGCTTCACCGGTGGCCCCAATCCCCAGGCCGCCACCAGTAACACGGGCTCCGGTATCGCTGACTTGTTGCTCGGAGTCGCGTCCGTCTCCTACCAACTCTATCCACTCAACGTCTACAACCATCCCTATTATGCCGCCTATGGGCAGGACGAATGGCGAGCCACGCGGAATCTCACGGTGACGTATGGCGTGCGTTACAACCTGGAGTTGGGCGACAAGGAGAATTCCAACCACTACGTCTATCTCGACACCACCAGTGCCTCGCCACTCCAGGTGCCGGGCTATAACCTTGTCGGCGGTATTGCCTTCGCGGGCGTAAACGGGCACTCCATTCGCCCCCAGGCCGCTGACCTGACCAACTGGGATCCTCGTTTCGGACTCGCCTATCGAATCGGCGATAAGACGTCGGTGCGGGCGGGCTTTGGAATCTTCCACAATCCCATGCAATCGACCAGCATCAACGCCACCTATGGATACAGCCAAACCACCTCGAACATCATCGCGCAACCAAATGGGGTCACGCCTAACTTTAACCTCTCCAATCCCTTTCCGTCAGGCCTGACGCAGCCGACGGGCAATACCCTGGGGCTGGCCACGAACCTGGGACTTTCCATCGCCGCTCCCTTGCATCAGATTCACACTCCTTATACGGAACTGTGGTCGGCCGAGGTCGAGCGGCAATTGCCGTACAAGATGATGATCGGCCTCGGTTACACGGGGAGCCACGGAATTCATCTGCCCTCGGTGGTTGCACTGGATCAACTCCCCATGGCGGACCTGGCGCTGGGCACGCAGTTGACTCAGACCGTGGCGAATCCCTTCTACGGCCTAATTACCAATCCGTCTTCCACCCTGAGCGCGGCGACCGTGGTAAAATCTCAACTGCTCCGCCCCTACCCGCAGTTCACCGGCATGAATGTGAATATGGACCCGGCTGGCATCTCCTCATACAACGCGATGATACTGAGAGTGGAACGCCGCTTCGCCAACGGCGTGGCGTTGCTGTTCAATTACACTTGGTCCAAGAGCATGGACAATGTCGGGGATTACAGCTCCATTGATAATGCCTATTGCATCTATTGCGACCGGTCCGTTTCCGGTTGGAATACACCGCAGGAAGCGAATCTGAGCGGCCGTTACGAACTTCCGTTCGGCTCCGGGAAGAAATTGCTGGACCACGGCTTCGCCAGCAAGGTCCTCGGCAACTGGGCGGTGGCCGGCATCTACTCCTATTCGAGCGGCTTTCCCGTGGCCGTGTCATCACCGGACAACTCGGATGGGTACGATATCGGTTCTTTCCGTCCCGATGCCACGGGCGTGCACGCGTCGCTGCCCGGGGGACCGCAAATTACCAACAACGGCGAGTACTTCAATCCCGCGGCGTTCAGCAGGACGCCACAATTCCAATTTGGCAACGTCAGCCGGTATCTCGGAGATGTGCGCAACCCGCCCAATTTCGGGCTGAACGCCTTACTCGAGAAACAAGTGATCTTCCACGAGCGGTACAATGTGAGCTTCCACGCCGAGTTTCTTAACGCCACGAATTCGGTGAATTTCGCGGGGCCGCAAACTGGAATCACCTCCAGCGCGTTCGGAACGATCTCGCTCACCCAGGTGAATAACCCGCGCACAATTCAATTTGCGTTGAGGGTGGGCTTCTAAGTGGCCAGTGGGTGGATGCAGGGCGCGGTCATTGCAACGGTGACCGTGCCCTTTTCCTTCGAGGACGAACTTGAACACGGGAGTCCCGCGGGCAAGGTATCGGCGAAGCAGCCGGAAGATGCCCGTGGGTCGCATTAAAACCGCTTTGTGTAAGAGAGAGTAGGTTATGACTGCGCGGTTTACCACTCCGGTTGACTCCGTGCTGTTCCCCTAATGGTATCGGGCAGGAAAAAATTCCACGGTCAGGATGGCGCTGGCCGTGGCTGCCCCCTGCAATTTATTGATAGCGGGAAACTTTCAATCCGCGGTTGAGACCGGACTGATAATTCGCCTTATCTGAGATTGAGCTGCAGCACCAATGCGACCGGTAAAGAATCGGTCCCGCCTTGTCGCCTCGTGTTCAGCAAGGAATGCGCAGGGGCAATCCGAAGTTCTGGGCGGGCGTCGGCGTGCTCGGGAGACGGGATACGGGTTACGGGACATGGGAAACGGGAAGTAGGTGTCAGGTGTCGGGTGCCAGGTGTCAGGGGCGGGACTTGGGATTCGGGGTTGGGGACTGAGGGTTCGCGTTACGGGGCACGGGAAACAGGAAACCCCAAAGCCAAAACTGCTTTCAGACCGCGCCGGGGGCGACGCGCCGGATTTCGGAGACCTGGTCGAAATCGGAATCCACGCTGATGATGGTCTTCAGTCCATTGTGCAACATCGTGCCCACATGGACGGCATCGCGTACGGACAGCCTCGGATACCGGCGGAGAAGTTCGCAGGCCCCCACCACATCATCGCGCGTCACCGCCAGGAGGTCCGGGAAAAGCGAAGTCAAGTGCCCCGCCAGCTTCAAAGCGTCATCGCGCCGCCCGCGCCGGGCGAGGACATATAGAATCTCCTGCACCACTTCCGAGTTGATGGTGGCGTCAAGGCTGCCGTCCGCAACGCGCCGCAGGACTCTGGCGCAAGCCTCACGCTGAGGATGAGGGGTGCCGGCGGCGTACAAAAAGATGTTGGTATCAAGAAAGGCCTGCATGGGCGGCCTCGATTTCCTTCTTGGCTTTCTTCCAGTCGATCTTCGGCAACCTGAGATCGAGTATGGCCTCGACGAGGGGTTTTCGGTCCGCCGGCGCCTGGAGATAGGATTCGCGCACGGCGCAGCGAATCAGTTCCGCCACCGAAGTTTTCCGTCGCCGCGCCAGCGCGCGCAGTTGCTTGAACTCGTCCGGATTCATCAAAAGCTGGGTTCTCCGTGTGGCCGCCATTTCTCACTCCTATATGCTCATGCCTATGAGCATGAGTATATCAGCCTGCGATGGGCAGGGTCAATTGGGCAGCCATGATGAATATGCGCCGGTAAGTCTACGGCAGTATGCCGGCACGGTCGGACCGTGGCGAACAACACTTATTTCCCATTTTCGAGGTTGACTTAACTTCTCCTCTCCGGTGAGATTACACGCGTGAAGCCTCTGGAGTTACTCGGCGAAACCCTTACCCCCGACGGCACCGACATGAAGTTGGTCCGCCGCGATCGCGAATACATCATCCTCGCGAACGGCAAAAGCCTCATGTCCAGCCGCATGCACGGCTCGGAGGAAGCGCTGGCCACGTTTGGCTGCCGGCGGGCGCGGACGCTGGAGCAACCCTCGGTGCTGGTCGGCGGCCTGGGAATGGGCTTTACGCTGCGCGCGACGCTGGATTTTCTGCCCCCTGACGCGATGGTGGTGGTGGCCGAACTTCTCCCCGCCGTCGTGGAGTGGAACTGGGGGCCGCTGGGGCCGCTCGCCGGACATCCGCTGAAGGATAAGCGAGTGCGGGTCGAGGTGGGAGACGTCCGGCTGACGCTGCGTTCGGTCGCCGGCCGCTTCGATGCCGTGCTCCTCGATGTGGACAACGGCCCGGCTGCGTTTTCCGCGGCAGAAAACGCCGGGCTCTATGACAACCGGGGAGTCGCTGCCGCTCATGCCGCTCTCAAGATGGGCGGGGTGCTGGCCGTCTGGTCGGCCCGCGAGGATCGAAAATTCGAGCAGCGCCTGCGCTATGGCGGATTCGCCGTCCAGGTGGAGCGCGTCCGCGGTCGCCTGAAAAAAGGCGGTCCCCGCCACATTATCTTTCTGGGTCACAAGACGAATTGAGAACACCCACAGGCACGGCCAAAGCAATTGCTCTTCGAGAATTCAGCGCCACGTCCCCCCCCACTTCATCTCCGGTCATTACGTCCTCCTTTCCACCTTTGCGCGCAAAATAGAGCGATAACCCCCGACGCAAAAGCCCGCCTTTGGAGTACAATTGTGCTCCCAAAGGAGGGGGGCAATTATCATGGCTGAAATTAAAGATCTGAAGATGATCGGGCCGCAGAAGCGGTTGCGGGGAGCATTGCCGAAGATCGGGATTCGCCCGGCGATTGACGGACGCCGCAAGGGCGTGCGCGAATCGCTGGAAGGGCAAGTGATGCGCATGGCGAAGGCCGCCGCGGATTTTCTGGAGAAGAATCTGCGCCATCCCAATGGGCTGCCGGTGGAGTGCGTCATCGCCGACTCGTGCATCGGGGGCGTGGCGGAGGCCGCCGAGTGCGCGGACAAGTTTGCGCACGCGGGCGTGGGAGTTTCGCTGACCGTGTCGCCGTGCTGGTGCTATGGGTCGGAAACGATGGATATGGACCCGCTGATTCCCAAGGCGGTGTGGGGCTTTAACGGCACGGAGCGTCCGGGCGCGGTCTATCTGGCCGCGGTGCTGGCCGGGCACAATCAGAAAGGGCTGCCCGCCTTCAGCATTTACGGGCAGGACGTGCAGGATTCCACTGACACTTCGATTCCCGCGGACGTGCAGGACAAGTTGCTGCAATTCGCCAAAGCGGGCCTGGCGGTGGCGGAGATGCGGGGCAAGTCCTATCTGTCTTTGGGCGCCGTCTCCATGGGCATTGCCGGTTCCATGGTCAATGCGGATTTCTTCCAGAACTGGCTGGGCATGCGCAATGAGTACGTGGACATGTCGGAATTCGTCCGGCGCATCGAAGAGAAGATTTACGACCCGGCGGAGTTCGGCCGTGCTCTGGCCTGGGTGAAGGCCAATTGTCCCGAGGGCAAGGACTGGAATCCGCCCAATCTTCAGAAATCCCGCGAGGCGAAGGATGCCGACTGGGTGACGTCCGTGAAGATGGCCATCATCGCGCGCGACCTAATGGTGGGCAATCCCCGTTTGGCGGAACTGGGTTACGGCGAAGAGGCCCTGGGCCACAACGCCATCGTGGGTGGCTTTCAAGGACAGCGCCAGTGGACCGATCATTTCCCCAACGGCGACTTCATGGAAGCCATCCTGAATTCATCCTTTGACTGGAACGGCATCCGCGAGGCTTTTGTTTTTGCCACGGAAAACGATTCCCTCAACGGGGCCACCATGCTCTTTGGCCACCTGCTTACCGACACCGCGCAGATCTTCGCCGACGTGCGCACTTACTGGAGCCCGGCGTCCGTGAAGCGCGTGACCGGTTATAAGCTGACCGGAAAGGCGAGCCAGGGCATTATCCATTTGATTAACTCGGGCGCGGCCACGCTGGACGCCACCGGGCGCATGATGAAGGACGGCAAATCCGTCATGAAGCCCTTCTGGGAGGTTACCGCGGAGGATGTGGGGGCTTGCCTGGACGCCACGCAGTGGGGCCCGGGGATGCTGGAATACTTCCGCGGCGGCGGCTATTCCTCGCAATTCCTCACCTGTTGCGAATTCCCCGCCACCATGGCGCGCATCAACTGGATCATGGGGCAGGGTCCGGTGCTGCAAATCGCCGAAGGGTACACCGTGGGCCTGCCGCCGGAAGTCAACCAGGTCCTGGATGAGCGCACCAATCCCACCTGGCCCACCACCTGGTTCGCGCCGCTGCTGACCGGGCGGGGACCTTTCCGCGACGTCTATTCGGTGATGAACAACTGGGGGGCCAACCACGGGGCCATCTGCTACGGACACGTCGGCCATAATCTCATCAGCCTGGCGTCCATGCTGCGCATTCCCGTGTGCATGCACAACGTCGGCGAGGAGAGAATCTTCCGGCCCAGCGCCTGGACCCACTTCGGAACCCACGATCCCGAGGGCGCCGACTACCGCGCCTGCTCCAACTATGGCCCGGTGTACGGAAGAAAGTAGGTTAGAAGCCAGGAGTCGGGAGGCAGGAGTCAGCGTAACGGCTGATTCCTTCTGACTTCCGGTGGCCGGTGATCGGTGACCGTGCACAGCCGACAGCCCACAACTCGCCGTAGGGGCGGTTCGCGAACCGCCCCTACGTTCACGCCATAGGGGTACCCATGGAATTCTTTCCGTTTATCAAAGGGATGAACTGCAAACCATCTCTTGCTCTCGCATTGCCGGCCTTTCTGTTCTTAACGAGTGGCTTGTTTGCCCAGGAGCGCGGAAGGGCGCAGGGCGAGCCGCGTTTCGATCGCGTGGTGATTGAGTCTCTCGATTCGGACGCGTGGAACGGCGTGGTTTTTATGGCCAAGGCGTATCAGCAGCAAATCTCCTTTGGTTTGCGAGTGGGCTCGCGCCGCGGCCATTTCCTGGATGGGCAGAAGATCTTCAGCGCGGTGAGTGAGGTGGGTCCGCATGCGCCGGATGCTTCCTACTGTCGCGTGAGTTGGCGGCATCCCGCGAAAGAAGCTCCGGTGACGCTGGAGTGGTCGCGCCTGGATGGAACCACGGTGGTGGGCCGCCTCAATTCGACGCAAGGCCTGCAACTGGTGCTCGAAACCTATTTCCCCAACTCGTCCCAGGGAGCAACGGGTACGTACGCGGTGGATGGATCCCGCCGCGCCATTCTGGGTGAGAAATATTTCGATAACGTGTTCGATCACGTGGCCCGCCTCGTGGTGATGACGGACCGCCCGCTGATGGGCAGCGGCGCTTACCGTTCTCTGACTGACTTGCAGGCCAGCATGGAAAGCCCGGGGTTGCTGGCGCCGCCCATCCCCAACGATTTCCTCCAGGGAGCGGCAGGGCTGGAGTTTGACGATTCCGCGCCCGCGCATTTTGTGGCCGTCATCGGCTGGGAAAAGGAAGCGTTGCTGAATCAGGCGAGCGCGATGCTGGCGGCGGGAAAGATCGATGCCATTCTCAAAGAAAAAGCGGAGGCCTACGCGGCGCGCCGCCCCTCCGTGGAAGGATTGTTTGAGGGCGCGCCCGAGGCCATCGGCAATTCCATGTTCTGGAATACCCTGTACGCACCCCAATTTGATCTCATCTTCCCCAGCATCAGCCGCCACTGGGCGCAAGGCGGCTTGGGAAGTTGGGTGGTGGGCGAGTGGGACTGCTTTTTCGGCGCGCTCCTGACCAGCCTGGAAGACGAGGCGCAAACCAGCGCCGGCGTCCGCGCCATCCTGTCGTCGCAGACGGAGGCCGGCGTCGTCCCCAATATGTCGGGCAGCGGAGGCACCAGTCCGGACCGCTCGCAGCCGCCCGTGGGCTCCTACGTGGTTTGGAAGGTTTACCAACGGCGAAAAGACCGAGATTTGCTGGAGTGGGCCTATCCACGGCTGAAGAAGTGGCACGAGTGGTGGCTCCGCGATCGCGGCGACGGCCAACCCTGGCGCGACGGCAATCGCGACGGCCTGCTGGAGTGGGGCAGCGACCGGGGCTCCACTCCCTCCAGCGGCGGGCGTGGCAACCTTCAGGCCGCCAAGTGGGAAAGCGGCATGGATGACAGTCCGCAGTTTGACGACGCCATCTACAATCCCCACACTTACACGCTGAATCTCGATGATGTCGGGTTGAATTCCCTCTACACGCTGGACGCCGAGTGCCTGGCGAAGATTGCCGCCATCCTGGGCAAGGAAGAAGACAGCCGGAAATTCGCCGCCGAGTATGAGCACATGAAGCAACTGGTGCGCGAAAAGCTTTGGAACGAGAAGGACGGAATCTACGAGAACCGCTTCTGGGACGGGAAATTCTCCGGCCGCCTCTCCCCCACGAATTTCTATCCCATGTTCGCCGGCATTGCCACGCCCGAGCAGGCGGCGCGCATGATCAAGGAACACCTGTTGAATCCCAAAGAATTCTGGGGTAAATACGTGGCCCCGACCATTGCCCGCAACGATCCGGCCTTCCCCGATCAGTTCTACTGGCGCGGGGACATTTGGGGACCGACCAACTACATGCTCTACGAGGGCATCAATCGTTACCGGTTCGATCAAGTGGCCCTGGAATACGCGCAAAAGAACTACGACCTGTTCATGGATGATTGGCGAATCAACCAGCGCGACGACGAGGAGTACTACGCCTGGGGCGGCGCGGTCGGCAACGACTCCTCCTCGCACTACACCTGGGGAGCGTTGCTGTGCCTGATCCCGCTGGAGCAGTATATCGATGTGAATCCCTGGGAGGGCTTGCGGTTTGGCGCTCTCGACCCACCGGCGCAGGGAGATTTCCGCCGCGCGGTTTGGGAGAATCACACTTACGACATCACCTTTGGCCCCAAAAGGACGGTACTCGTGCGCGATGGGCGGGAACGCTTTGTGGCGGACGCCGGCGTGGTGGTGAGGAATTACCAGACGTCGGCGTCACAGCTGAGTTTCAGCTTGAAAACTGAGCGCCCGGTGGCTGTCGTCACGCGGGAGTTTGAGGACGGCGAATTGAGTTTGAAAATCGACGGTAAACCAGCGGGGAAGGTGCCCGTGCAGCAGGGGCGCGCGAGTTTTCAACTTCCGGCGGGTGAGCATACCGTAGAGCTGGCGAAGTAATCTTCCCGGGTTACGTCAGGCTGCGGCCGCGGGTTTCCGGGAGGGCGAGGGCAAGAACTCCGGCCAGAAAGAACGCCAGGCCGCTGATGCCGAAGGCTGACGCCAGGCCTCCACGGGCGGCGATGACGCCAATGGCCCACGGCGCGGCGGCGCTGAGGGCGCGCCCGAAATTGTAGGTCAGGCCCATGGCCGAAGCGCGGAATGAGGTGGGAAAAAGTTCCGCGGTGATGATGCCGAAGCCGGTGAAGTGGCCGGTGCCGAAAAAGGCGAGCAGCGGCCCCACCACCAGCAGGGCCAGCGGCTGCGCCCGCGCATAGAGCGGGACAAGCAGCGCGGCGACGAAAAGGTAAAAGACGTAAGTTCGTTTGCGGCCCACGGCATCGCTGATGAACCCGAACGTCACATAGCCGAGCCACATGCCCGCCTGCATGGCGATAATCCAGGCGGACGAAGCGGCGAGGGAAAGACCTCGGCCACCACTCGCGATCGGCAACGCGAGGTAAGCGGGAATCCAGGTGAACAAACCCCACCAGCCAAAGAGCGCGGCGCTGTTCATCAGCAAGGTTACCAGGATGGCCTTGGCGTAGGTGCGGAAGGAGCGCGCCGCGGGATAGGGGATACGGGGCACGGACCCTGCATCCGGAATCCGCAATTCGGAATCTTGAGTCCCGTATGCCGCATCTTGAATTCCAGATTCCGGATTCCGAATTCCAGATTCCCCAATCCCGAGTCCCGTGTCCCGAATCCCGTGTCCTTCCCGTTGCGCCAGCCAGAGCGGAGATTCTTCGACGCTGCGGCCAATCCAAAGCGTGAGGAGGGCGGGAAGAATGCCGGCAAAGAAGACTGGCCGCCATCCCCAGCGCGGCATGATGAGCGCAGCGATCACGGCGGCCAGTGCGTAACCGATGGCGAAGCCCGACTGCATGAGCCCGAGCACTTTGCCGCGATGCTGATCGGGCCAGGTTTCCGATACCAGCGCCGCGCCCGTAGCCCATTCGCCGCCCATCCCCAGACCCACGCCCAGGCGCAGCGCGGCCAGTTCCCACAAGCCATGGGAAATTCCGCAGGCGGCGGTGAATACCGAATAAACGATGATGCTGACGATCAGCGCCCTGCGGCGGCCGAAGCGGTCGGCAAGCAGGCCGAACAGAATGCCGCCGGCAGCGGAGGCGATAAGCGTGACCGAGGCGAGCAGGCCGGCTTGCGCGGTGGTGAGTTGCAGTTCGCGCAGGAGTTCGCGCAGGACCATGGCGTAGAGCGTAACGTCCATGCCGTCGAGCATCCAGCCCAAGGTGCTCGCCGCCAAAGCGCGGCGCTGGCGTGACGAACTGGAGGCGAGAAAGGCCAGAGGGTTGGAAGCCATCGGGAACCGGCAGTATAGCCGAAGCAAGTGGAGATTGGGGGGGAGAGACCGGTGCGCTTCGTCTGATGCGGCAGAGGGTTGCGATCGATCCCGGCGCCTCTCCCCACAGCCAGGACGCATTTCCCGCTTGTTTTGGCGCGGGCTTTATGGTACCAATAGCAGGCCTGTAGGTGTCAAATAGCTTCCTCATTGCAAGCGGAAAATCAGGGTTGGCAGTCCGGACCGGCAGGGTAAGCAGGTCACGACGCTACGATTCCACCGATTCCGCGAAAGGAGAAAAGAGCATGGCATTCTGTGCGAAGTGTGGTGCTCAAATGGCCGAGGGAACTACGTTTTGCGGCTCGTGCGGCTCACCGGTGGGCAGTGCTGCCCCGGCGGCAGCTCCTTCCGCAGCGAGTACCGGAATGACCTCGAATGTGGCCGGATGTCTGGCTTACATTCTGGGATTCATCACCGGGATCCTATTCCTGGTGCTGGACCCTTACAAAAACGACAAGTTCGTTAAGTTCCACGCCTTCCAGTCGATTTTTTACAGCGTCGTGGTAATTGGATTCAGCATCGTGTGGGCGATCCTCTCGGTAATTCTGGGGCTCGTGTCGTTTGGGATCCTGGGGGGAGTCATGTTTTTGATCAGCCTGCTCATCCACCTGGCCTTCCTGGCCTTTGCGATCTTCATGATGTACAAGGCGTATCAGAACGAGCTTTTCAGAGCTCCGATCATCGGTGACTTGGCGGCCAAGCAAGCGGGCCTCTAAGCTTCCGCAACGAAGCATCATATGTCGAGATCAAGGGGGCGGCGCGTCGGCGCCGCCCCTGGGCTTTGTAGGGGCGAGCGGCGCTCGCCCCGGGGCCGACGCCGTCCGGCCCCACAACCGTTCCCCTCGCATTTCTTCTTGACAATTTCAGGCAGCGGGCGCAGTTTAGGTAGTTTCGCTCGCATTGGTGAGGCCGGGCGCGGGGAGAGCTGTTACTTCACACCCAAAACCTATGGCGGTTCTGGTTTGTTTTCACGATCGATGCTTTGACGGGGCCTGCTCAGCGGCCGTGTTCACGCGTTTCTACCGGCAGTGCGTCGACGCCCGGGCGGAGTTTCGCTATCGCGGCATGATGCACCGCGCCGGACAGTTGTTCGATGCGGGACTGTTCGACGCGGACGAAAACGTGATCGTCGATTTCAAGTATTCCAGCTCCGAACGCCTGACGTGGTGGTTCGATCATCACCAGAGCGCCTTTCTCACGGAAGCGGATGCCGAACATTTCCGGCACGACCATAGCGGCAAGAAATTCTACGGGCCGGATTACAAATCCTGCACCAAATTCATCGCTGAAACCACCAGCAAACATTTTGGCTTCACGGCTCCTGACTTGGAGGATTTGGTCCACTGGGCGGACTTGATTGACGGCGCGCAGTATCCCGACATCCGTACCGCGGTGGAAATGCGCGAGCCCGCCACCCAGTTGACCCTGGTCATCGAAGGGGCGAGCGAACCGGACTTCTGCGTGCGCCTGATTCCGGAACTCCTCTCCCGGCCGCTCGCGGAAATCGCCGCCCTGCCGCACGTCCATAAGGCTTTTGAAGATCTTTACGCCCAACACTTGAAGTCCATTGAACTGATTCGCGGGCGCGCCGAACTTCAGGAGGGCGTGGTTTTCTTTGACGTGGCGGACCAGCACGTGGAGGGGTTCAACAAATTCATACCGTATTATCTTTTCCCCACCGCGGTCTATTGCGTGGGATTAAGCTCGTCGAAGGAACGGATCAAGATCGCGGTGGGCAGCAATCCGTGGAGCAAAGCCCCCAAGGCTGCCAACCTGGCGAGCATCTGCGAGCGTTATGGGGGTGGGGGGCATCCCAAAGTGGCGGCGATCTCCCTTCCGCCGCACGATCTGGAGGGGGCGCGCCGCGTGGCCGCGCAGATCGTCCATGAACTTCGCACCGGCCCCCGCTAGGATTTCTCACCAGGCAACGGTGCAGGCGCGGTTAGAGGGGGTGAGGGCCGGGTGGGTAAGAGTTTGCACTTGACATCCTCTCAGCCCGTGAGGCATGGGGGACGCAAGGAATCATCAACTGGCTTGATACAAGGCTCCGGGTGTGGTAAGAAAGAACAGTCATTTCATTCCAAACAGAGCCAGCCTCGCGGCGAAATAGGGTTTTCGTGGCTGTCGAAATACCGGGAAAGGTACCGGGGTGAGAGTGAAATCCCTTTGGGCTTGAGTTCGGACTGATTCTCAAGATGTACCGATACCTGCAAAGAGTGGTTTCACTGAGGTTACGTTTGAGCGTGACTGCCACCGGGGGAAGGTGAGGGCCGTGGCCGAAACAACGGGTAGTGATGCGAAGGCCATTCATGTGACCTTGTTCGCGATGTCCGATATGGGTCGCGTCCGCAAGAACAACGAGGACAACTCCGTCGTCTGCAATCTTTCCACAGGAGAAGTGGGCGTGACACCCTCGCTCCGCGAGCATGACCTGGGTCCGCTCGGCTCATTGTTCATGGTGGCGGATGGGATGGGGGGCGAAGCCAGTGGGGAGGTGGCCAGCCAACTCGCTGCGGTTACTGTTCCCAAGCGCCTGTATGACAACCTGAAATCGCTGGGGACGGTGAGCGAGGCCAATTTCGTGATTCTCTTGCGCGAGGCTATTGAGTACGCCAACCAGATCATTTTTCAAAAGGCTCTGGCCAATCCCGCCTACCGCGGCATGGGAACCACCACGACGGCGTCGGCACTTTTCGGCCAGCACCTTTTTGTGGGGCAGGTGGGGGATTCACGCTGTTACTTAATTCGGAATAAGCAGATTACGCAATTGACACGCGACCAGACGTTCCTGAACTACCTGAAGGACATTGGCGCCGAGTTGCCCGCCGACCCGGAAAAAGACAGCCGGAAAAGTATTCTGACCCAGGCGGTGGGAAGCAGTGAAACCCTGGACGTGAAGGTCACTTATATCCGGGTGAATCAAGGAGACCGAATCCTGGTGTGTAGTGACGGTTTGTATAACATGGTCCCCGAGGCGGATTTGCTGGAGAACGCCGGCCGAGGGGATGGGCTCTCCGACAACTGTAAAGCCCTCATCGAGAAGGCCAACGCCAACGGGGGGACGGACAACATCACCGTGATCCTCGCGCATTTTTCGGGGCAAGGCCTTCCCCCCTTGGACCCCGGGGCCCCCGTCGAGTGCAAGGAATTCAACGAAGAAGATTTTAAGCCGCAAACTTAGGAAGCCGTCAGTCGTCAGGAGTCAGTTGTCAGTTGTCAGTTGGCCTTACGGCTTGCCGGCCAGAAGGCAGAGTGCTGAAAACTGAGAACTGAAAACTGAGGTCCGTTCCATGAAATGCCCAACGTGCGGCGAAGTCAATGAGGGCGGCTATCGATTTTGCAGGGTGTGCGGCCACCCGTTGAGTGTCGAGCCGGAGGTGGGTCCCCCGGTGGCCTCGCCCCCGGGCCCCAGCCGCCGCGAAGAACCGATCGCCACGATGGTGGTTGCCCCTCCTCCCTCCGCTCCCCCCGCTTTCCGGTTGGTCGGAACTTCGGGGTTCCTTTCCGGTCGCACATTTAGTATTACCCCGAAAGGTCTTATTGTCGGCCGGGATCAAAGCAAATGCCAAATCGTCCTCGCGGATGACCAGATCTCCCGCCAGCACGCCTGGGTGGGCTTGAACGAAGCCGGTCAAATCGTGCTTCGCGACCGCGACTCCTCCAATGGATCGTTCGTTAACAAAGTGCGGGTTCAGGAAGTGGTTCTGAAGCCCAACGATATGGTCTCCTTTGGCGCGGGCGACAAGCATCTGTTTCGTGTGGAATCGTTCGTCCAGGCGCCTGCGGTGGTGGCGGCGCGCAAGGCGGCCGTCGTTGAGGAAGCCGGCCATGTCCACACCTCCGTCATCAGCCAGGCGGATATTGCCGCCGCCCAGCAGGCGGACCACTCCGCGGGCGGCACCGTGGCCATCAAGCTCACGGATATCATGGCTCGCCCCCACGTCGAACTGATCGTTGACAAGTTCGCGGTAAAGAGCGAGGACATACCGGACGAGGGCCTGGTGGTCGGCCGCGATTCGGCGCGCTGCAAGATGGTGATGGAACACGCCTCCGTGTCCGCCGTGCACGCGCAGTTTTTGCTCAAAGAGGGCAGAGTCGAACTGGCCGACCAATCCGCCAACGGTACCTTTGTCAACGGCATCCGCATCAAATCCGCCGAACTGCACGACGGTGATTACATCACCTTCGGACGTTATTCCGGCAAATCTCTGATCTTTCGTTCCGGCCTGGAGCCGGAGCTGAAGATGGAGAACATTGACCTGAGCAGGGACCACCTGGTGATCGGGCGCGACCCGGGCTGCGATGTGGTTATTGCCCATCCCGTCGTCTCGAAAAAACATGCCGAGATCGTCAAACAAAACGGCAAGAGCCTGCTTGTCGATCTGGGCTCGGTGAACGGGACCTTTGTAAACGGCATTCGGGTGAAGCGCCACGAACTGCAGGAGCTGGACCGCGTGGTGATTGGTCCCTCGGAGCTCCATTTTCATGGCGGAGCCCTGACCCATGTTCCTGACCGGCGGGTGGTGCGGCTGGATTCCGTGCACCTCAATTTCCAGGTGACCGACCGCAATACGGGAAAGCCCAAACTGCTGTTGGATGATCTCTCGCTGGTAGTCAAGCCGAAGGAACTGATTGGCCTGTTGGGGCCGAGCGGGGCGGGCAAAACCACCCTGATGAACGCGCTGAACGGTTTCGTGAAACCCACCTCCGGCAAGGTGCTCTATAACGGCGTGGATTTGTATCAAAACCTGGACGCGATGAAATCCACCATTGGATACGTTCCTCAGGAAGACATCATGCACCGGCAATTGTCGGTGCGCCATTGTCTCTACTACGCGGCGAAGCTGCGCTTGTCCGATGATACTTCCGACGACGAAATCAACCGCCGTGTGGAAGAGATGCTGGAAACTCTGAAACTCGACCCGCAGCGCTGGGATAACCCCGTGGCCACCCTGAGCGGCGGCCAGCGCAAGCGTGTGAGTTTGGGTATCGAGCTTCTTCCCAAGCCTGGCGTGCTGTTTCTGGATGAGCCCACGGCCGGACTCGACCCCCGCACCGAAACGCTGATGATGATGCTTTTTCGGCAGCTCGCCAACCAGGGCTCCACCATTGTCATCACCACCCACCTGCTCGGGTCGTTCGGGGTGCTTGATAAAGTTGTGGTCATGGTGCAGGGGCGGCTGGCTTACTACGGTCCGGGAACAAAATTCCTGGAGTATTTCAAGGCGGAATCCCCTCCCGACGTTTACGACGACCTGACCGATAACAATACGGTTCCCTATGCGCTGGAGTTGAAGAAGCGATTTCAGGGCGCGCCCTTGTACCAAAGCCTGGTGGTGGAACCGCAAAAGAACATTCCGGCGGAACGGCTGACGGCGAGCGGCGCGCCGAATCAGGCGCAGTCCCAGCAAAAAAGATTCAGCCTGCGCCAGTTCACCACCCTGCTGCAACGCACCTGGGAATTGAAATTCAGCGACCGGGCGCAAACTCTTCTGCTCTTCGGCCAGGCTCCCCTGGTGGCTCTGCTTGTGGCCTTGATGGCGAGCGGGCCCAACCAGGTGCAGACCATCTTCATGGCAATGTTTTCGGCGCTCTGGTTCGGCTGCTCGAATGCCGTTCGGGAGATTGTGGATGAGCAGACGATTTACCGGCGGGAACGCCAGACGGGCCTGAAGATTCCCTCCTACATCCTGTCGAAACTCGCCGTCTTGTCTTTTGTGGCGCTGGTGCAGTGTTTCTCGGTTGTGCTCATCTGTTTGTTCATCAATCACGCGCTCTCTTTAAACCTGCCGGAAGCCGGCGCGGCCATTCTGATCATGTTCCTGGTGGCCGTAAACGGCTCGCTGGTCGGATTGCTGATCTCCAGCCTGGTGGCGACGCCGGAAAAAGCTTTGACCCTGTTTCCCCTGATCCTGATTCCGGAACTCCTGCTCTGCGGACTGTTCCTGCCGGTTCGCCCCATCCAGACAATCATCCCGATTTCGGTGGAACAGCTTCTGGAGGGAAAGATGTTTGCGCAGCCGGAAGCCAAGGCTCAGTTGCAACGGATCCAGCAGTCCTCGGCAGCCGATGAAGACGCCCAGGCCAAAGCCGAAGGGGGGCGCTTCGGGCATCTGGTGGTGGGCGCAACCACGCCCTCGGCGCAAACCATGAAAGTTTTTCACAAGTATACTCCGGCTCCGGTGGAGGGCATGGGGACGCCCATCCGCTGGATTTCCGCCCTGGCGATTTCCCGCTGGGGGTTGGAGGCGCTGTCCGACCTCTGCGTGCACGGCGCGCACTCGACGCAGGACTACGCCTATAAAATCATCAACACCATCACGATTTCTCTGCATCCGGACGATGTGAGGAAGCTGGAAGAGGGGTTGGAGCAGCCACCGGAGGCTTTTGCGGCGGTCGGCGCGTTCCCGCTCCCTTCGGAGTTCTGGAAGGACAAAGGGCCGTACCTGGCCATTATGACGGGGTACGCTCTCCTGATGATGGTGCTCATCCTGATCGTGATGAAACGCAAGGATGTGAAGTAACGGACAGGTCCGGAGTTCGTGGTCCGGAGTCCGAAGTCCAGAGCTCCACTCTCGCATGGGTGGCTCCGGACTTCGGACCCCGGACTCCGGACCTGATTTAAAGGAGTCAGCATGGATAGCGGATATTCCACGGTTCGCAACCTGCTTTACATCGTTCTCGTGCTTGCTTTGCTGTCGATCTTTGCCAATTTCTATGTGGCGACCCAACTGGCTCGAAACAGCGATGAACTGGATGGGTTGCGCCAGGTTCTGGCGAAGCAAATGATGGGGACGGCCCTGGCGCAGTCGCAGCAACTACAGCTAAAAATGGACCAGCTTAATCAGGACGCGGCGGGTATCGACGCCAAGCTGCAAAAGGCTCAGGACGATTTTGTGGCGAGGATGAACGTTGAACTTCCCCGGATCATGGACAACTACATCAAGACGCGTGCGCCCCAGGTGGAGAGGGAAGCCATGAAGCAGATTCCGCACTAGAGTTGGCGCGGCCACCAGCGAAGGTCCGCGCCCCACCCGCTCTGCGCCTCTACCGCAAAAAACAACGCAGAGTTCGAAAAAACCGAACTCTGCGCCTTCTTTCCAAGGGTTAAATTACCGAATCGCTCCTATAGCGCATTCTTCAAATCCACGTGGAAGAGCTGTTCTCCCATGAAGAATTCGTCGCCATCATTGAGGACGAGTTCCGAGCGCACACGCCGGTAAACACCGTTCCGGCTGCGCAGATCCTGGAGAAGGAAGCGCCCCGGTTGGGCAACGATGCGGGCATGCGTTCCCGACATGTACGGGTCATCCTTGAAGACCAGGTCGCCCGTGGTGCGGCCCAGGGTGGTTTCCGGCTTATCAAGTTTGAACTCCGCCACAACTTCACCATTCAACTTGATGTGCTCAAGCTTGGCGGTGAGCGGTCCCTTTTGCAGTTTGGGGACACTCCACATCACCGTGCCCTCGGCGGGCTCCTTGCTGAGCGATTCGTCAAGGCTCTGGGTGACGAAGCGGAAGAGTTCGCGCCCCAGCAGGAAAACGTCGCCAGGAGTAAGTTCCGAATCCTGCCTTTGGCGGATAAATGAGCCGTTTTGGCTGTTGAGGTCCTTCAGCACCAGCTTGCCTTCGCGTACGGCAACCGAAGCGTGGCGCGGGGAAAGCAACATATCCTGGGGATAGCTCAGGTCGCAGTTCTCGCGGCCGATGAGCGTTTCCTTGGCGACCGGCACCGTTCTGCCGAATGTTCCATCCGGTTTCTTTTCGGAAATCTTGGCCTCGATGCGTGGGGCTGAGCGCAGGCCCGAAAAAACCACCGTTCCATCGATGGCAGATTCGGGGAGGCTCATCGCGGCGGGCACACCCGCCTTGGCCACGGGTGGAGGCGGCGCAGGGGTTGGAGCCACGGGGCGCGGTGGAGGCGGAGGCACGGGCCGGGCCACAGGCGGCGGTGGCGGTGGAACCGCGGGCCGTGGCGGAGTTGGGGGCGGCGGTACGGGCCGCGGCGGCGGTGGAGGCATGGGCCGGGCCACGGGCGGCGGTGGTGGCGGAGCCACGGGGCGCGGTGGCGGCGGCAGTGGCGCGACCGGCCTGGGGGGCATGGCAGGCCCCGGCCCCGGCGGCGCTGCCATCGAGGGTGCGGTGGTCGGCAGAGGGGTTCCACAGTATCCACAAAATTTGCTTCCCAGAGGGAATGATTTGTGGCACTTCGGGCACATGACCTGAGGGACGGCCTGTGCGCCCGTGCCGCGTAGAACGGGCGGCGGCGCGGCGGGCGGCGGCGGCGCCGGTGGCGCCCCCGCGTGTTGCGGCTTTCCGCAGCGCGCGCAGGTGGGCGCCGTGGCGGGGTTCATGCTTCCGCACGATGCGCAGCGCATGTATCGTACTGTTCCTTGTTCATTTGCATCAGCGGTCATATTCTGTGCTCATCTCAATATTATTCGGCTTTAATCGCCGGTGGCTTTAATCCAAATGGGATTAGTATAGCAGCGAAATTCATTATTGGCGCTGTTTCGTGTGCTCGCCACCAATCGGATGTACTTCCAATCCTCCGACCCTTTCTTCAGGATTTCCCGAAGGTCGAAGGGAACCAGGCCTTGGCTGGCAAGAGCCTGGGCGGAAGGCACCGGGACTTCCACGGACGGTAACTCTCCTGTGCTGGTCCCAACAATCAGTTTAATGGATTGCAGGGCCCCAAATTCCTCGCTGCTCACCCAGCGAAGTTGCAAAGGGGGCAGCGATTTTAACGGGCAGGAGATCTCCTGTCCAATGCCGACATCTTCGGGGTCGTCGAGCGAGCCATTGGCGTTGCGGTCGAAACCGGCAATCAGGATCGGGCCATTGCTCCCCACGGTGCGGCCTTCGCGCAGGGCACGCAGGACGTTCTCACCCCGCGCCCCCACGCCTGCCGGAGCATAAACCACCGTGGAAATCCGGCCCAGCGCGTTGTCCTCGGCATACCCATTCAGGCCGCGCGAGGGTTTGCCGAGGAAGTCGACCACGTCCATGGTCGCTTCGTAGTTCAGGTCGCCGTGGGCGTCGGAGCCGGCGGCGAGAAAGGCTTTGAAAAGAGGGGCATTGGTTCCATCGCTCCGTGGCGCGAGGCCGCGCTGGAGCAGCGGTTGCCATCCATCCTTGATGCCTTGTTCAAGGCGCGCATACTGGTCGGCGCCGGGGTCGTGTTGGAAGCAGGCGCTGGCATCGTCATGGGGGTGAATGCAAAAGGGGTCGCGCATGTCGTCCGCCGTGGACAACGTGGCGCGGTTCCAGGGTTCCAGACCTGCCAGGCCGGCCTGGAGTTGTTTTCCGTCCGGCGCCAGGAAATCCGCGTCAAGGTCCCATTTCCCCCCGCGCATGACCGGACTGATGGGATCAAAGGGGTGGGCGGCATAGGCAAATCCCCCCGCTGCGGCAATCCGCGCCAGAGCGTCCTTGAGAGGCATGGCCGGATAAGAAATGGAACCGTCGCCGGATACGATCACGGTGTTGTCCGGATTCTTGGGGTCGGGGAATCCTTTGTCGGGATCATCCGGGGAGGGCGCCGCCACCATATGGATGGTGGTCAGTACAGCGTCCTTGCCGGAAGCGAGGGTGACCTCCTCACCGCGTATCAGCATCAGCCGCCCGTCGCGAAATTTCTTGACGTCTTCCAACTCCTCTTTATAGCGATCAGGCGAAAGATCGGTGGAGTGATCCGTCAAAAGCAACCAATCCAACCCGGCTTGGATGGCTGCTTGCTTGGTGACGTCGAGCGGATACCCGCGTTCCGCGGGATTGTCCGTGAAGCCGCTGTGGTAGTGGATGTCCCCCCGGTACCAATTGGGGATTTGCGGAAGCGGCGAGGCGTTCATCCTCACGCGAAGATAAAAGTCCTGGACCGGCCAATCCACGGCGCGAATCGAAACCCAGAGGTCCACGGAAGCGAACGGGCCGCCCAGGAAGTGGCTGGCGAGATAGGACTGAACCGCGTCGCGGGGGACCTCGAGAGTTTTCTTGAACCGGTCTGGGATCGACAGCGGTTGGCCGTCCGTGCGGGCGTCGAAAGAATAATCTTTGCTCGCGCTCCACAGTAAGGGCTCGGTGGTGAACTGGTGCCGGGTGCCGGTGGGCTTCACGAAAACGTTCACACCCTGGAGTTTCAGCGGGTCGCGTTTGACATAGTTGGAGACACCGGACCCGGTGGTGTGGGCTTCCTGTTCGACGCCGTTGATGACCTCCACAAAGATGGGGAGATAAACATCGGCGGGATTTCGTAACGAGCGTGGGGCGTCAGCGCGGAAAAACACCCCCGTCTTCGAAAGTTTTTCCTTCAATTGGTCCACCAGCCCTTCCTGGGGCTGGGAAAAAGCAGGCAGGACCGCGGTAAGGCACGCCGCCACGATCATGGCGCCACGTAGCGAATAAGAATGCCAGGCGTTAGGTCTCATGGGATTAGCTTTCGCGCGACCTGAATGGGGATGCACTGGTTTGCTGAGGTCGCCAGCGCCACGACCTTCCCGTCAGCATCGAGCAAAGGCGCGCCGGATTCACCGGGGTCCGCCTTATGTTCCATCGTCAGGGCGCTTCCTTGCGCGGTCACCTGAACGCTGAGAAGGCGCGGGGCGATTTGAGGCTGGCTGATGCCGAAGGGATAACTGCACAAGACCAGCTTGGTGCTTGCGGCAGGGCTGGCCGCCGGGTCAGGGAAAGACAGGGGTTGAAAGCCCGTCCCGGTAATTTGCAGCACGGCCAGGTCCGACGGGCCTTCGGCGTGGAGGTGCAGCGTGGCCTTCGCCTCGGAGTCGGGGTCCTGATAATCCTGCTGGACCATCTCATCGGGCGGTGTCTGGAGGATCTTCAGGGATTGCTTTTCCGTGCTGAGAGCGGATGGAAAATTCGGCTGACCGTCCGCTGCCATCACTTGCGCGCCCGCGGGCCAAGCATAGGTCTTCACACTGTTCTTATCCAGTTCCAGGTGTTGGTGTTCGATCAGGAAGTCCACTTGCGGGTCGAACTTCCAGGGCGCGATCACGCGTTTGGTGGTCAGCAATTTCCCGTCGGCACTCACCAGAAAGCCCGTACCGGATTGCGAAAACTCCTCCGAGGCTTTGGACTTCGGATCGCGCACCCGATACGCCGTGTACAACAGATAGACCGCGGCCTTGGTCTTACTGCCCACCGTTTCGTCCAGGTGCATCTTCGCCAGGTGTTCCTTTGCCATGTTGATGGCCGCAGCGGATGCGGGGTTGGAGAGAGTGGCCAGGATCGTGTCCGCAGTCATGTGGAGAAGGGGGTTGCCCTGGAAAAAATTGAGCGGGACCTGTTCGTTCAAGGCCACGGGGATAACGACTTGTTTGGAGCGCAGCGCCAGCTTCTCCAGCGAGTTCAGCTTGACCTCGATGAAGCTCTGTCCGGTGATCTGAATCTTATCCTTGTCCACCATATCGCGGACCGGCTCCATGGAACCGAGGTCGGCAAAAATGATGGCGCATTTGAGGGGTCCAGGAAGGTCAACAGGCTCTTTATTGGAAAGCTTGAACTCCTGGTCAAACGTCTCGATGTGCACAGGAATGCCGTTGATCGCCACATCCTGAAAATACATGTGCTCCACCGTGGCGGCGCGGTCGACGGGCTTAATGCTGACGGAGAGACCAAGCAGCAGACGCTCAAAGTTAATATCCCGGAAGGCGAGACTTTTGTAAACGCCAGGATTGGGCGCCGGTTGACCTCCCTTCGTGGGGAGTTTGTAGACCTTGGCGTCGCGAATGGCTTCCGGCATCTGGCCGGTGGGTTCGGCTTGTTGGGCGAGGATGGGCGCGGAAAGCTTGCAGAGCATGAAGGCGCTGAGCGCAACAAGCCCCCAGCGTGAAAAATGGGATGGCGGCGAGAACATTTTGTGTGGACTCCCGGTATAATCCGGCGCCAGAGCGGCTTACTGGGGAACCGTGCAGGTTCTTCCCTAGGAGACGGGATCTTTCCAGGGAACCTCATAGAGTTCCACGGGCGTCTCCTTGCCTTTCACGCGGATGGCTTCCAGTCGTTGCGCCGGTATTTTGCCATTCAACTGCAAGTAGGTAGATTCCGAGACGAGGATCTGCCCCGGGGCTGCGTTTGAGCAGAGTCGCGAGGCCAGGTTCACCGCGTCACCGATGACGGTGTAATCCATTCTCTTGGCGGAGCCAATGTTCCCGGCCGTTACCGGGCCCGTATTCACTCCCACACCCATGCGCAGGGGTTGTTGGCCGCGAATCTCCCAATCGTGGTTGAGAGCGGCCAGGGCGCGCTGCATTTCCATGCCGGTCTTGGTGGCGCGCAGGGCGTCATCGGGTTTGGGAATGGGGGCTCCATAAACCGCCATAATTCCATCGCCGAGGTATTTGTCGAGCGTCCCGCCACTTTCAAAAATGAGATCCGTCATCTCCGAGAAGTATTCATTCAGCAATTCCACCACGGCATGGGGTTCCATGTGCTCGGACATGCGGGTGAAACCCCGAATGTCGGAAAACAGGATGGTGACGGTTTGGTTTTCCCCTCCCAGGTGAATCTCACCAGGGTTGGCGAGAATCTTTTCCACGATGGTGGGGCTCATAAAGCGCTCCAGGGCCTGGCGTTCCACGACGCGTTGGGCCAGTTCCTCATGCGAGCGCGCATTGTCGAAGCTCATGGCGGCCTCGGCAGCGATGACCGAAAAAATGCCCAGCTCTTCCTGGTTGAAGGCGTAGGGTTTGCTCAGGCAGTCGACGTAGAAGATTCCGAAAACGTGGTCTTTGTAAATTAACGGCGCGCACATGGCGGAGCGGATGCCGGAGATGCGCAGGCTCTGGCTGGTGGAAAAGCGCTCGTCAGTGCCCACGTCATAGATCAACAGGGGCACGCGGTCATTCATGAGCTTTTCGGTCACCGTTGTGGAAAGCGCCACGCCCTGCGCCTGGCCTTTGCGGGCTTCGTCTTTGTAAAGGAGGACGGCGGGCTTGAAGCCCTCCTTCTCGTCGCGGAGCATGACGAAGCCCCGTTCGACGTTGTTCATCTGAAACACCAGTTCCATAACCCGGTGCATGATTTCATCCGGCAGCAGAACGGAGGAGAGCGTCTTGCCGACCGCCAGGAGCAATTTCAGGAGGTTGTTTTCCTTCTCCAGAGCCTTCAACTGCTCCTGAACCGGCACGGCCGCTACGGCCGCCGTAATCGGGGTGAGTCGC
>Ga0326727_10005467_pt1 | contig 36333 bp, 30 predicted proteins | sample MB2enrmetagenome_FD_207643 | JGI IMG/M metagenome (GOLD analysis project Ga0326727, IMG submission 207643) | Lab enriched peat soil microbial communities from McLean, Ithaca, NY, United States - MB29MY | ecosystem: Environmental > Terrestrial > Soil > Wetlands > Peat | place: USA: New York...
CTAAACGGCCCATGATGGGCGAGGCGGCGGGTTCCCTAAGCGATCTTGCCGTACTCACCTCGGATAATCCCCGCAGCGAAGACCCGCTGCTGATCATGAATGATGCCCTGGTCGGCTTACAGAAGGCTGGTAAGCCTTATTGGGCCGAAGTGGATAGGGAAAAGGCCATCCGCAAGGCTCTCGAAGAAGCCCGCGAAGGAGATGTGGTCGTCTTGGCTGGAAAGGGACACGAGACGTATCAGATACTGAAAGACGGGCCAATTCCATTCGACGATCGTGAGGTAGCCCGAAGAGTGCTGAGTGAAATGGGCTATTCCGGCCGGAAGAATTAACGCTGTGCACTCCCCTCCTCGGTGGAGGAGGGGTTGGGGGTGGTGGGTTAGCGAATCAGCAAGCCGACCAACCACCCCCTGCCCCCTCCTTAGCCAAGGAGGGGAATTAATAATGAAACTCACCTTAGGCGACATCGCGACACTGCTTCATTCCCAGTGCGGCGTCCCGGAACGGATGGTGACGGGGTATTCGCTGGACTCCCGCTCGTTCGCGCCGGGTCAGTTGTTTTTTGCGATACGGGGGCCACGGTTCGATGGACACGCGTTCGTCGCCCAGGTTATTGAGAGCAAGGCTGCCGGAGCGGTGGTCGAGAGGGTTTTTTTTGACCAGGCGCCGCCGGACCTCCGGCCGGCCCTCGTCCCGGTCGAGAGCCCACTCGAGGCTCTTCAGAGTTTGGGACGGGCCGTGCGCCGCAAGTGGGGGCGGCCCCTGATCGCAGTGACCGGCAGCACTGGAAAGAGCACCACGAAGGAGATGATCGCCGCTCTGCTGGGCCGGTGCTTCGTGGTGCATCGGTCGGCCGGAAACTTGAATAACCACTACGGCCTGCCGCTCACCCTGTTGGACCTCGAGCTCGAGCACGAGATCGCGGTAGTGGAGCTCGCCATGTCTGCCGCCGGCGAGATTGCGCATTTGGCATTGATCGCTGAGCCAGAGACCGGCGTAGTGACGAACGTCGCCCCCGCACATCTGGAGTTCTTTGATTCTGTGGATTCCATCGCCAAAGCAAAGCGGGAGCTAGTCGAAAACCTCTCGTCTCGCGGCGGACCACCCACTGCCGCCTTGAACAACGACGATCCCCGCGTCCGGAAATTCGGGGAGGGTTTTGAGGGGCAAGTGGTTACATTCGGAATGGGATCAGGCGCGGACTTTCAAGCCCTCTGGGTCAGGCCCGGCCAAGGAATCGGTAGCGAGTTCCGGGTCGTGGGGCCGAACTTGGAATGCGATTTTCTACTCCCCGCTCCGGGACGCCACAACGTCCAGAATGCACTGGCCGCCATCGCCGTGGCCTCGGAGTTCGAAATCCCGGCGTGGGAAATGCGCCGAGCTTTGGCCGAATTCCAAAGTATGCCGCAAAGGGGAGAGAGTTTCACGCTGCCGGGACCCGTGACGATTATCAACGATTCCTACAACTCGAACCCGCAGGCCATGGAGTGCATGCTGGAGACGCTGCGGGCATGGCCCGGCGCTCGCCGCCGGATCGTGGTCGCCGGGGAGATGCTCGAACTGGGTCCGCAGTCTCCGGAATTGCACGAAAAGATCGGCGGCAAGTGCGCGGAGGCCGAGCTGGCGTGGTTGATCGCGGTCCAGGGCGATGCGAGGTTCTTCCTGGAAGGTGCAGTCGCGGCCGGTATGCCGTCCGCACAAAATCGCTTTTTCTCCGATGCGCTTCCGGCGGGAGAGTTCTGCCGGTCCCAACTCGAACCCGGAGACGTGGTCTTGGTGAAAGGTTCGCGCGGAGTGCACTTGGAAGCTGTGGTCGAGATGCTGCAAAGAAGTCAAGGAATCGAGGAGTTGAGAAGTCAAGGAGGCAAGGAGTAACGGAACCGAGCAGTCAAGGGCTCGAGGAGGCCGATCGTCAAGGACTCGAATTAACGACCCTGGACGTGACTACTCGACTCCTTGACTTCTCAACTCCTCGACTAGCGATCACATGTTCTACTACCTCTACATCAAATTTCACAACCAATTCCACGTCCTCAATCTCTTTCGCTATATCACTTTCCGAACTGCTTACGCCAGCTTGACGGCTTTGTTGCTCTGCTTAGTGGTTGGACCGTGGGTTGTGCGGATGCTCAAGCGGTTTCAGATCGGGCAGTACGTTCGAGAAGACGGGCCGCAGTCCCACATGTCCAAGGCGGGCACTCCGACTATGGGCGGTGTGCTGATCAATCTCTGCATTTTTGTCCCGACCCTCCTGTGGGCCGACCTGAGTAACGTTTTTATTTGGCTGGTTCTGGGGGTGACGGCGGCCTTAGCCGCGATCGGATTCTGTGATGACTACCGAAAGGTCCGCAAGCATAAGAACCTCGGCCTCACCGGACGGACCAAGTTCTTGCTCCAGATCCTGGTGAGCTTTGTATTTGGCGTGGCGCTGATTTTCTTATCGGCGCGTGGCTTCTACTCGACAACCTTGACCGTCCCCTTCTTCAAACGCTTCCGGCCCGATTTCCTGATTACCGGTTTTCTTTCTCGATTCTGGACCTACCCGCTCGCCTTCATGCCGTTTCTGCTTTTTGTAATCCTGGTCCTGGTGGGCTCTTCGAACGCCGTCAACCTTACTGACGGCCTGGATGGATTGGCCATAGGGTGCGTCATCATTGCAGCCTCGGCCTTGACCGTGCTGACCTACGTCACCGGCCATGCCGTGTTTTCCGAATATCTGGATTTGCAGCACCTCCCGCGAGTCGGTGAGCTGACCATTTTCTGCGGATCGATGGTCGGGTCAAGCCTGGGATTCCTTTGGTACAACGCCTATCCGGCAGAGATTTTCATGGGCGATGTTGGTTCTCTGGCGCTGGGCGGCGCCATCGCCTGTGTCGCAGTGCTTATCAAACAGGAACTTCTATTGCCGTTCATTGGCGGAATCTTCGTGATTGAAGCGCTTTCGGTGATCATCCAGGTGGTGTCGTTTAGGTTACGCGGCAAACGGGTGTTCCGGATGGCGCCGATCCATCATCACTTCGAGCTGGCGGGGTGGAAGGAGTCAAAGATCATCGTGCGCTTCTGGATCGCCGCTCTGGTCTTTGCACTGCTGGCTCTGACGACCCTGAAGTTGAGATAGTTGTCCGTTGTCCGTCGTCCGTTGTCCGTGGCGAGTTGGCAGTCTAGATGAGATCCTCCATGTTCTCCCGCACTCCCGACCTGCGATGCAGAGGCCACGGAAGGATTGCGAGTACGTGCGGCAGTCGTTGCGGTAGAACGACGTCGTTGAAATTAGCGGGTGCGGGGATGGGCATCGACCAACCGGCTACGGACTACGGACGACGGACCACGGACCATGTTCCGCGCTTGACGTCAGACTGTTTTTGCGCATAAAATGCGCCATAATTCTTATGGGTAGGCCGAGATCCTTTCGCAATCCGAGGCGGGTGAGTTTGACACTCAACAGGGAGACATTGGTGACGGCCCGGCGGCTGGCACGCCAAGCCCGGAGGTCGCTTTCGGAACTCGTCTCCGAGATTCTGGACTCCCACTTTCGCAAGAGTGTTCGCTCCCGGCCGAGGGGGTTGGCATGATTGACGTACGCAACAAGCGCGCGCTTGTTGTCGGCTTAGGAAGGAGTGGGCGCGCCGTGGCCTTCTTACTGCGACGGCACGGCGCGATTGTGACGGTGACCGACATCAAGCCTCCAGCCACTTTCGGAGACTCACTGTCGGGGCTTCTGGCGGAGAAGATCGGTCTGGCGCTGGGATCGCAGCCGCTTGAGCTCTTTCTCGCACACGATCTGGTGGTAGTCAGCCCGGGGGTGCCGTGGGAATTGCCGCAACTCGAGGCCGCCCGTGCACGCGGCATCGCTGTCGTGCCTGAAGTCGAAGTCGCCGGCTGGTACATGGATGCTCCCATCGTGGGTGTTACCGGCTCGAACGGCAAAACCACGACGACCACGCTGCTGGGCAAAATGCTCGAGGCCTCCGGGTTTTCGACCTTTGTGGGCGGGAACATTGGTGTGGCTTTGAGCAGCGCTGTGGAAACGGTCAAGCCCGTCTCGATTGTGGTCGCCGAATTGAGCAGTTTTCAGTTGGAAGCGATTCGTGACTTTCGCCCGCACGTCGCTGTCCTGCTGAATATCTCGCCGAACCACTTGGACCGCCACCCCACCTTCGAGGCTTATGCCCAGGCCAAGCGGCAGATTTTCCGCAATCAGCGAGCGGATGATTACGCCGTGCTGAATGCCGATGATCCCTGGGTACGCAGCCTCGCTCCCGCCTTGGTGAGCCGCAAGGTGTTCTTCAGCCGGCTGGAGCAGATTCCTTGCGGCCTCTTTGTGTCGAATGGAAACATCGTGTACCGGACCGGGCATATGGAGCGGGTGCTGATGGAGACGAAGGAGGTGCGCCTGCGGGGCAGCTTCAATCTGGAAGACGTTCTAGGGGCCGCGACGGCGGCCTGCGTCCTAGGGGCGGACTTCGACGCGGTGCGCGACGCGGTGCGGGAATTCAAGGGCGTCGAGCACCGGCTCGAATACGTGCGGGACATCTGCGGGGTGGAGTTTTACAACAATTCCAAAGCCACCAGTGTCGATGCTACGGCGAAGTCGCTCGCGGCTTTTGAGCGGGGCGTTCACCTCATTATGGGCGGCAAGGACAAAGGCGCTCCCTACGCTCCTCTGCTACCCCTTGTGAAGGACCGGGTGCGTGAAGTTCTCCTCATCGGCGCGGCGGCAGATCGTATCGCTCAGGAGCTTTCCGGTGCTGTGGAATTGATTCACGCCGGCAACCTCGAGACGGCCGTGCCGGAGGCGTTCCAGCGGGCGCGGCCCGGCGATGTGGTGCTGCTGGCCCCGGCCTGTTCGAGCTTCGATCAGTTCCAGGATTATGAGCAGCGAGGACGGGTGTTTAAAGATCTGGTGGGGCGGCTGGCCCAGGATGTGGGATCGGGCGCGGTCGAATGGAAATGGAAGAAGCGGGAAGCGACGAGTGGGCGCTTGGATGTGTCCGCGCGCGTTCAGACGGCGCCACCTGTCCCCGGCCAGGTTCAGGTTCAGCCTTCAGGCGGCTCGAGTCAAGAGGCCCCCCAGGTGGCCGCCGAACCGAAAATAGGGACGCCGGCGCCGGAGGTTGTAGACAGGCAAGCCGCCGCCCCTGCCGGCGAGCACGCGGAACATCTCGCGGACAGATCTCGCCCAACTGAGCCACCGACTCATGAACTGACCCTCGTGTACGAATTCAACGCCGACGAGTATTTCCCGGCGGACGTCGCGCCGGAACAAGACTACTCGGAGCAGCCGGAAACGCGGCAACTCCGAACTCCCGCTAATCCTGAGAAGGTTGACGGCTCCCCACTGCCCTATGAGGGGGGATTCGAAGAGCAAGGTCCGGCCGCGGGCGAATCGACGGACGTCCATGATTCCGAAACCAGCATGAACGAGGCAGAGCCGGGCCCGAAGATCGCGGAAGAGAAGAAGTCGAATTCGGCGGAACGAAGCGAGTCGGCCCAATTAAGGCTGCCTCGAATGGATGAGTAGAGCATGTCAAGGCGACTCCAAACCGACAAGGTGCTTTTCGGCAGCATCGTGGCATTGACCCTTTTCGGGGCTCTCATGGTTTTCAGTGCTTCGGCGGTGGTAGCTGCGGAGAAGTTCAGCAGTAGCAGTTATTTCCTGATTCGCCAATTGGCCTGGGCTGGGGCGGGGTTTGCCGCCTTGGTCGTGCTGATGTATGTGGACTATCGCCGCTTAGCGAGCCCCCTGGTGGTGTTTACGGCGCTGTCCTTGCAGATGCTTCTCCTCGTGGGCGTTTTATTCGCGCCGCGTACCCACAACACCCACCGCTGGCTCCATTTGGGGCCTGCCAGCTTGCAGCCTTCCGAATTCGCGAAGCTCGTTATAGTTCTCTTCATGGCCTACTTCCTCGAGCAGCGCGCCGGCAAAGTGAACGACCTTGTCCACACGCTGCTTCCTGTGGGCTTGGTAAGTGGAGCAACGATGGCTCTCGTGGTGGTGGAGCCTGACTTCGGAACCTCACTTGCCATCGCCATGATCGTGGCGGCAATGCTGTTCGTCGCGGGGTTGCGTGCCGGATATTTCGCCGGCCTGGGGCTAGGGGCTGCCCCTGTGGTTTATTGGCTTATTTTTCACTCCACCTACCGGTACAACCGCCTGCTGGCGTTCCTGCACCCGAATTCCGATCCGCTCGGAAAAGGGTTTCACATCATTCAGTCCCTTATCGCGGTGGGCACCGGCGGGATTACCGGCGTGGGACTGATGGAGGGAAAACAGAAACTCTTCTATCTTCCGGAACCTCAGACCGACTTCATTTTTGCCGTCGTGAGCGAGGAACTGGGGTTCATCGGGGCCTTCATTCTCATCATCGCGTTTGGAATTATTCTCTGGCGAGGCCTGCGGGCGAGCGCCCGATGTACGTGTGAGTTTGGCCGGCTGCTGGCCATAGGGTTGACGGTGATGGTGGTCGGACAGGCCCTCGTCAACATGAGCGTGGTGCTCGGCCTGCTTCCGACGAAGGGCATTCCGTTGCCGCTGATCAGTTACGGTGGGTCGTCTCTCTTCTTTACGCTGGCTGCGGTGGGCGTGCTCCTGAACATTTCGCAGGATGAAGCCTAGACGGGTAGTGTGTGATGCGATTTCTGATGGTCGCCGGAGGGACCGGAGGTCATATCTTTCCGGCGCTCTCCGTGGCGCAGGAACTGCGCGCCCGCGGCGCCCGCCTGGAACGCTCCGGAGTGAAGTACGTAATCGAGTTTCTCGGCACCACGCGACCTCTCGAGGCGCGCTTGATTCCGGGAGCCGGTTTTCCCCTTCGCACCATCCGGGCGGCGGGGCTAAAGGGGATAGGTGGGATTCGGGGCTTGCGGAATTTAATGCTGCTGCCGCGAACGGCGGTGGCAACGGCGCAGGCCCTGCGTGACTTTCGGCCCCAGGTCGTGGTGGGCGTGGGCGGGTATTTGGCTGGACCGGTGATGCTGGAAGCCGCGCTCCAGGATATTCCGACCGTGCTCATTGAGCCCAACGCGTTGCCGGGTTTCACAAACCGCCTTTTGGCCCCAGTGGTGCGTTTGGCGGCGGTTGGCTTCCCGGAGGCCGCACGCTACTATGGTGAGAAGGCCCGGGTCACCGGCCTTCCGGTCCGAGCGGCTTTCTACGCGATTCCTCCGAAGAATCACCAGGCCCCGTTTAGCATCCTGGTGGTCGGGGGCAGCCAGGGATCGAAAGCTATCAATGAGGTGATGGTCCGATGCGCGCCGTTCTTGAAGCGTGAAGCGGGGCGGCTCGAGGTTGTCCATCAGACGGGGGAAGCGGACAATAACTTAGTGCGCGAGGCTTATCTGAAACACAACGTGGCTGCTCATGTCTGCGCTTTCATCGAGGACATGCCGGAAGCATTGGCACAGGCCGACCTGGTGGTTACACGCGCCGGGGCGGCTGCGGTGGCTGAGTTGGCGGCAGCGGGGCGAGCCTCATTGCTGATTCCTTTTCCGGCAGCCACTGACCAGCATCAACTGGCAAATGCTCAAGCCCTCGAGCGCGCCGGCGCCGCCCGGATCATACTCCAGGCGGAGCTGACCCCGGAGCGGTTGATCCGCGAGATTAGTGAGCTGATCAGTGAACCGCCGAGATTGATCGAAATGGAGTCGGCCGCGAAGACCCTGGCGCGCCCGGAGGCGACCGCGCAGATTGCGGACTTGGTGGAAGGACTGGCTGCCAGGGCTTAGTGTAATGGCGGCTTTAGGCCGCCACGTGGCGAGATAAACTCGCCGCTACAAATACGGCATAGTCATGCTAGGCAAGATTCGAAGAATACACTTCGTGGGCATTGGCGGCATCGGGATGAGCGGCATCGCCGAGGTGTTGTTGAACCTGGGGTTTACGGTTTCAGGCTCCGACCTCAAGGCGACACCGGTTACGGAGCGGCTGTCCAAACTTGGCGCGCGAGTCTCGGAAGGCCACGCTGCGAGCCATCTCCTGGATGCCCAAGTAGTGGTGGTTTCTTCTGCGGTCCCCCCTGACAACCCCGAGGTGCAGGAGGCCCAGCGTCTGCACATCCCGGTAATTCCCCGGGCCGAAATGCTCGCCGAATTGATGCGCTTGAAATTCTGCGTGGCGGTCGCCGGGGCTCACGGGAAAACTACCGTCACCTCAATGATCGCGGTGATGCTGACCCAAGCCGGACTCGATCCGACAGCCGTGATTGGCGGACACCTGGATGTTTTCGCCTCGAGCGCCCGCCTGGGCAAGGGCGAACTGATGGTCGTCGAAGCCGACGAAAGTGATCGCTCATTCCTTTATCTTCTGCCCTCCCTTGCGGTGATTACGAATATCGACCGGGAGCATTTGGATCATTACCGCAACCTGGACGAGATCGCTTCCGCTTTCCTTGCCTTCGCGAACAAGGTGCCCTTCTACGGCGCGGTGGTGGTCTGTTCGGATGCCCCTTGGGGCGAGCGCTTTAAAGAGCTCCTGCCGCACATCCGGCGGCGTGTCGTTACTTACGGTCTCGAAGCAGGCGCTGAGGTGAGGGGAATCTCGCTCCAACTCTTGCCTCACGGCTCGAGCTTCGAAGTGGATGCGGGAACGAAGCACCTGGGCAGCTTTAGCATCAACGTTCCCGGACGGCATAACGCGCAGAATGCTCTGGCGGCTGTCGCCGTGGGATTAGAGCTGGGGCTGACCACCGAACAGATTCGTGAGGGGCTGGCGTACTTCCGAGGCGCCGCCCGCCGGTTTCAGGTCAAGACGGAATTCGAAGGCATAACAATCGTAGATGATTATGGACATCATCCGACGGAAATTCGCGCCACGCTTGAGGCGGCCCGTCTTTGGGGCGCCAAACGGGTCATTGCTATTTTCCAACCCCACCGCTATACGCGCACCCAGTTCCTGATGGAGGATTTTGCGCAGTCTTTTCAGGCTGCGGATCACGTTTATGTTCTGGACATTTATCCGGCGAGCGAGAAGCCCATCCAGGGCGTCACTGCTCAGCGGTTGGTTGAGCGGATGGCCGAGTTGGGTTATCACCATGCCGAATATGCGCCTTCCGAACAGGCTGTGATCAACGGCATACTGGATGACTTGCGGCCCGGCGATCTGATTTTAACGGTCGGCGCCGGAAGCGTGTGGAAGATCGGAGAGGCCCTGGCGGTGGAGATCCGAAACCGCCCGGCTCGATTCGGAGTTGCTCAAGGCAGAGAGGTAACCTAACGAGGGGTCTGGTATCAAATGACCAGGAAGTTGATCGAAGACGAAGCGACGCTCTCAGCCCAGGGGCTGGACGGTGAAGAGGAGTCTCCCTATCTCCGCCGACAGAAGGCTGTGGCCGTTCGCCGCCGCGGGCTCTCCTGGACCCGGCAGTGGGCTATTTTTATCGTCACCGTCGTGGCGCCGCTCGGAATCGGCAGCTATTTCCTGACAACCTTCGTATGGACGTCGCCAAGATTCGAATTGCGCTCCGCGGACGATATTCAGTTAATGGCAAATCACTTTGTTACCCGCGAGGACGTCGCCACCGCTCTGGGGTTGCCGGGGCGCAGCAACGGTTTCGGCCTGAAGATTCTGCGCCTATCTCTGGAGGATGTACGCAAACAAGTGGAAGCGATACCTTGGGTTTATAGCGCCACTTTAACGCGCGTTTTGCCCAACCACTTGGTGATCCGTGTGGTTGAACGGCAACCGGTGGCTTACGCCAATGTGGGCGGCCACGTGAGCCTGGTCGATAGTGAGGGAATCTTTCTGGATAAGCCCGAGAGCGCCTATTTCGACTTCCCGGTAATTACCGGCTTGGACCCGAAAGCAAGGTCCGAGGAGTGCAAGACTCGTATCACACTGTACCAGGATTTCATGCGCGAAGTCGGCGCTGAGATCGTCCACTCCGGATGGGTAATTTCGGAAGCCGATCTTTCGGACGGAGACGACCTCGAGGCCCTGCTCGTCCAGGGCCGGGAAACTTTGCAGGTCCACTTTGGACATGAGAACTTTCTCCCGCATTTTCACACCTTCCTGGCACTGCTGCCAGAGCTGCGCAAGTCCACTATGCCGCTCGACTCGGTAGACTTGCGTTATCGGAATCAGGTTGTCGTGAATCCGCAGGAGAGAACTCCGGCTTCTTCCGCGGGTGAGGTTGAGCACCCGCAAACACTAAAGGAATAGGGACCTTGGCACGCAACGATCAGTTCTTCGTAGGCTTGGATCTGGGCAGTACAAAAACCTGCGCGCTCGTCTGTCAGCCGAAAGAGGGCGGCAAACTCCAGGTGGCGGGATTGGGAGTGGCGGAGTCGAAAGGCTGGAGGAAGAGCGTCATCGTCAACCTCGATCTTACGGTGGTGGCCCTGAAGAAGGCCGTAGAAGCTGCTGAATCCGCGGCGGGGGTTTCCATCGCTTCGGCTTTCGTGGGGGTTGCCGGCTCGCACATTAAAGGCGTGACCTCGCGTGGCGCGGTGAGCCTGGCAAGAGGCTCGGACGGCACAGGGACGGTCACCCAGGAAGACATTGTCAAAGTCCTTCAGGCAGCCCGTGGCATCACGCTCCCTGCGGACCGCGAAATCGTATACCTGGAGCCCCAGGATTACGTTTTGGATTCTCACGAGGGTATTCGCAACCCGGTGGGGATGAGCGGCGCGCGGCTGGAAGCCAACGTCCACCTGATAACGGGCTCTTCCACCGCTTTGCGGAACGTGGTTACCGCGGCGAATCTGGTCGGAATCAAGGTGCTCGACACGGTGTACGAGCCCTTTGCCGCGGCGGCCGCTTGCCTGACGCCGGACGAACGTGAATTGGGCGTGGCGCTGGTGGACATCGGAGGCGGCTCCACTGACGTGATCGTGTACGCCGAGGGCAGTGTCCGGCACACGGCCTCCATCCCCGTAGGCGGCGAACACTTTACCAACGACATCGCCGTTGGGCTGCGGACGACAATTCCTGAAGCGGAACGAGTCAAACGATCGTGGGCGGAACGCGAGCTCGCCAATATGCCGGGCGGAGTCTTGGAAGTCCCCGGTGTGGCGGAGCGCCCCGCCCGGGTGGTCAGCTACGACGTGCTTGACGAGATCATTCAGCCGCGCACCCTGGAATTGCTGGAATTGATCCATGAAGAACTCGAGCGTTGCGGCCCTATCCGGCAACTGGGCGCAGGGGTGATTCTGGTCGGCGGGGGAGCAAAGCAGGGAGGCTTGCTGCATTTGGCCGAGCAAAACCTCGGCGCCCCCGTTCGCCTGGGTCGTTGTACAGGACTCGAGAACATGGGGGAGGAGCTCCCCGAGCCGGAGTACGCAACCCTGGTCGGCCTCGTGGTCTACGCGAATCGTCGCCGCTTGCTTCGGGACGCCAAGGAAACCGGCTTTATGACGAAATTGTGGCGAGCCTTGTTTGGGAAGAGCGCGGCATAGCACAGACACTAACCTTGGGAGAGGCAAAATGGAGATCGAAGAAGCCGACAATAACCTTGGCAGAGGCAAAATGGAGATCGAAGAAACCGACAATAACCTTCGCGTGGACTTTTCCGATGAGCTTCGCGTTGGCGCCAAGCTTAAGGTGATTGGCGTGGGCGGAGGCGGCGGAAACGCTGTGAACCACATGATTGAAGCCGGGGTGACGGGCGTGGACTTCCTGGTGGCCAACACCGATGCGCAAGCGCTCCGCATGTCGAAAGCGCCGGTGAAAATCCAACTGGGCGCCAAGCTGACTAAGGGCCTGGGAGCGGGAGCGAATCCTGAAATCGGCCGGCGCGCTGCGCTCGAGGACACCGACAAGGTCATCGACGCACTCGAGGGCGCCGACATGGTGTTCGTTACGGCCGGGCTGGGCGGGGGCACCGGCAGCGGAGGCGCGCCCATTGTCGCCAGCCTGGCGCGCGAACTCCATGCCCTGACGGTCGCCGTGGTCACCAAGCCCTTCGCCTTCGAAGGCAAACGCCGGATGATGCAGGCCGAAACCGGATTGGCGGAATTAGGCCAGAGCGTGGACACGGTCATCTGCATACCCAACGAGCGCTTGATGCAATTCGTGGATAAGGACACCAGCTTCTTCGAAGCATTTAGAAAGGCCGACGACGTTCTGCGCCAAGCGGTGCAGGGGATTTCCGATATCATTACTATTACTGGAATGATTAACCGTGACTTTGCTGATATCAAAACAATTATGGAAGGCATGGGTTACGCGGTCATGGGAACCGCGGAGGCCGTGGGAGAGAACCGCGCCGTGGAAGCCACCAATCGAGCCATTGCCAGCCCCCTGCTGGAAGACGGCAGCATCAACGGCGCCCAGGGCATCCTGCTGAATATCACCGGGTCCAGCAAACTGACCCTGTACGAAGTCCATGAGGCCTCCAGCATCGTGCAGAAAGCCGCAGCGGAGAACGCCAACATCATCTTTGGCGCCGTTCTCAATGAGGCCATGGGCGATGCGGTCAAGGTCACGGTCATCGCGACCGGGATAAAATCCGAGAGATATGGCATCAGGCCTCTCAGCGGTTCCTCGATGGCGATGCGCAGCGCACAGCAGAGCGTCAAGTCGGCCCTGGCGAAGAAGGATAAGCTCCCCGTGGAACAGGAACCGCCGGAGATGACCACGGAAATACCCAAAGATGATTTTGACGTGCCTGCCTTTCTGCGGCGGCGCAAACCTGAAACGAAACCGTAGAATTAATTGAGTCATTAAGCCATTGGGCCATTGAGTCATTGCCCGCACCCACTGGTTCACTGAATCACCAATTGGGGTCTTAATAGATCAATGAGGAAATGAGTCAATGACTCAATGGCCCAATGACCCAATGGCCCGATCCCTCAATGACTCAATCGGATACAATTCGCGCTGCCTACGCCGAATGCAAGCGGCTGGCGCGCCGTCATTACGAGAACTTTCCTGTCGCTTCGCGCCTCGTGCCTCGCGACAAGCGCGAGGCTCTGGCCGCCATCTACGCCTTTGCCCGCTACGCTGACGACGTTGCCGATGAACCGGGAGTGGAGGGAAGGCTCGAAAAACTCACCGCCTGGCGCGAACTGTTGCGCGAAGGCTTCTCCGGGCGGGCACAACATCCGGTTTTCGTGGCGCTCGAAGATTCGGCACAGCGATTCCACCTTTCTCTGAAGAATTTCGAAGACCTGCTGCAAGCGTTTGAATCCGACGTGAAGGTGAATCGTCGTCAGGATTTTGCTTCCCTGCTCGCCTATTGCTCGTGCTCCGCCAATCCCGTCGGGCGGCTGGTGCTCGAGCTGTTCGGACACCGCGACCCGGAGCTCTTCGCTTTTTCGGATTGCATCTGTACGGCGCTTCAACTTACCAACTTCTGGCAGGACGTTGCCGTGGACCTGGAGCGCGACCGGATCTATTTGCCCCTGGAAGACCTCGAACGTTTCGAGTACACCCTGGACGACCTGCGCGCCCATCGCGCGGACGGGCGTTGGCGCGAGTTGCTGGAGTTCGAAATCGCTCGCACGCGGAGGTTGTTCGAGCAAGGCCAAGCTCTGCCAGAGAGGGTCGTGCCGGAATTGCGCCGCCAGCTTCGCTTGACGTGGCTGGGCGGCACGACGGTGCTGCGTAAAATCGAGGCTGCGGGTTATGACGTTTTCCGGCGCAGGCCGTCCCTCTCGAAGTTCGACTTCGTGCGCCTGTATTTCCGCGCCGGGCAGGCTCTTCCGGTGGCGGAGCGTGGACACGCTTCTGTCGTCATGACGCCGCCTGGAGCGCCGCCATGAAAGGGTCCCGCGCTGCGGCGTTTCGCCGCACCAATTTCTACTACTCATTCGTATTTCTTCCTGGCGAGAAGCGGCGCGCCATCGAGGCCGTTTACGCTTTTGCCCGACGCGGCGATGATGTCGTGGACAGCGACCTCCCGCCGGTGGAAGCCGCTCGCCAGATGGCCCTTTACCGGCAGGAGTTGGACGCCTGTTACGCGGAGCGGGGCGCGGCCTTCGACGATCCTGCACTGGCGGCGCTCGCCGCGAGCATTCGGAAATTCCAGATTCCCCGCCAGCCCTTCGAGGACCTCATCCTCGGCCTCGAGATGGATTTGGCAGGGACGCGTTATGAGACCTTTGATGACCTCTCGGTTTACTGCTATCGCGTGGCCTCCACCATCGGGTTGATTGCAATCGAGATCTTCGGTTATACGGACCTCCGCGCGCGCGACTACGCCGTGAATCTCGGCAAGGCCCTGCAACTCGTCAACATCCTGAGGGATATCCAAAGCGACGCGCGCCGCGGGCGCACCTACCTCCCCAGCGCGGACCTCGAGCAATTCGGCGTGCGTCCCGATGAACTGCTCTCGGGCGTTTATCAGGACGCTTTCATTCGGCTCATGGGGTTCGAGTCCGACCGGGCCCGCCGCTTGTTCGCCGAAGCGCGCCATTTCCTTCCGCCGCAGGACCGCCGCAGGTTGGTTTCCGCTGAGATTATGGCGGCGATCTACTGGCGTCTCTTGGGAAGGATTCAACAGCGCCGCTTTAACGTGTTTGGTGAACGCGTGCGCGTGCCCACCCATGAGAAACTGTGGACCGCACTGTCCGTCTTCCTTGGGGGGGAATGGTTCAATTAGCATAAAGCCGCTCATCCAGCGCGCGGTCCTTTGTTTTCATAGACATTCTCGCTTTGTTCCGTCGAAAAATAGCTATCAGCACTCAGCTTTCAGCTCTCAGCCACACCATTCAGGGATGGCGCAGACCCCGCCGTGTGGGGTCTGCGCTGTCCCGGAGGGACAGACCGGGGCCTACAATCTGACGGACCTGCGCCTTCGGCGCATCGCAGACGTTCAAAAGCAACGTCTGAGCCAGCCATCGACTTTTTGACCTCATCCTTTGTTTTCATAGACATTCTCGCTTTGTTCCGTCAATTTCTTGGAGTCTCGTGGCGCCGACCTTCAGGTCGGCATGCACCGGTGCTGACTTAAAGGTCAGCGCTACTGAGCCGTTCGACTTTTTTATCTTGTTCTTTGTTTTCATAGACATTCTCGCTTTGTTCCGTCGATTTCCTGGAGTTTCGTAGCGCCGACCTTCAGGTCGACATGGCACCGCTGCTGAGTCAACGCTACCTCTTGACGCCTCACGGTTTCTGAAGGTCGGTTTGGGTGTCGCGAAGCTTGCATGGACTTGGCTTAATCGAGGGCAGCGGAAGACATTTGGGCAGCTTCACTTGTGCAGGAGCACAAAGGAGCGCCAGTTGACGAGGCCGGTGGTTTCTCGATGGCGGCTCCCATACCACGAGGCTACGACAGGGGGAAGGCGCTTGTCAAGAAATGTTCGTCCAACCGGAGCGGGCCAGCCCCGGAGTGCAGCGCCAGCGGCCTGAACGGTTGCGTGAAGGTGCTATCAATTATGAAGGATAATGTCATATCTATGCAAGATGGCGGTCACTGGCGGTGAATGGATGTGGCCGCGAATCAATAACATAGGCTAAAGGGGGCGGCGGGGCAAAGTGAGGGATCGTGTCACATTGTGCGATGTGGGGACATGGGCGGAACGAAGAATCAACGAGTTACAGAGATCGAGAGGGACATAGAGAGGGACATCGGCTAGCATCGAGGGGAGGAATCCAGTAAGCAAAGTACAATGAGAGAGTTATGGGAGGGACAAGCTGACTAGAAAGGGGCTAGACAGGCTACGGGGCGACAAAGTGACGGGGACATGCGACAGGGACACGATTTTTGCAAGTAGTTCAAAATTAGAGAAATCCGTGCACAGGCGGGCGGAGAAACGGCTCGTGCGATTCCATTATTCGACATGATCCCTCACGGAAATGGGACACGATCCCTCACTGCGCACAGGTGCGCCCGCAGGAGACGGGCACACCCTGCCTCGGCGAGGGTTGGTAGCAGCAAACGACTTGCGCCCTGCGCACAATATGCGAATATGACTGTATGCGAACTACGATTGATCTACCGGATCCTCTTTTTCGCCAAGTCAAGTCCCTGGCGGCGCTGCGGGGGTCGAGTCTAAAGGAGTTCGTTCAAGACGCCTTGCAGCAGGCGGTCACCACTGGTCGAGTGCAGCGCGGTCGCAAGGTCAGACTTCCTTTAATCCACTCCAAGCATCCCGGTGCGCTGCGCCTTACCAATGCCGAAATCGAAAATCACCTTGCCTGACGTCAGCGTGGGGTGACGCTGGCATCTGAGCGGTGTGTCCAACATTGAACAGGTCGTATGCGTCAGAGAGAAGACGTATCCCCGCGGGCGCGATGGCTGGTCCGTGCCCGAAACCGGCGAGCGCTCATCTGCACTGCTTCCAAATCTCGAGCACCCTTACGTAGTCGAGGACAGGGACCTGTCGCTCAGTGCACCGCTCTTTGAGTGGGCGGTCCTCGGTCAGCACAAGTGTGTCAAGTCGAGCAGCGAGAGCTAGGATCGAAGCGTCAGTAGGACCTAGCTTGGCGAGATCCCCCGGGTTCATTTCCCCTATCTTCACGGGGTGTTCCTCAAGCTGTATCTGGGTCAGCTCCTCCGTTACGAAGCGCCAAAAGGACTCTCGGGTGGAACTCGTCCACTCCGGCTTCTTCTGAGTTTTCTTCTTTGTTAGCCCGTGAAGCTCCGCGATTACATGAAACACGGTTTGAATCGGCATGGCGGCGTTAAAGTACCATTTAAGCGCTTCCATGGGTTTTGAAGCCAAGTGGTCACGCAGCGATTCGTGAATGTCAGTGTGAGTCTCGGTGTGAAATCGCCATACCAGAAAATCAAACAGGATGTTCGTATCGACAATGGGGCTGAGCGGTGGCGAAGAAGAGGTTGACGACATACTTTCAGCGGCCTGGAATCGCTAGGCTTTCGTCGTAATAAGGAGCCCAAGGAATGTCGTATTCCTTTCCCATATCACTCCTCAATTTGCTGAGAACCGCAATGAGAACATGATCACTCCTCTCAAGTCCGGCTCCTGCCCGATCGGCGCGTTGAAAGCCCGGTCCCCGCCTGAACGGCATCAGCTCATCCCTGAATCTCGACCAGAATAGGTGAGGGCCATAATGGTCGGGTAGCTCTGTTATGTTGTTAACAATAATCTCGGCGACCCCCTCATGGGGCTCAATATTAGGGTGGAAAATCGAGGCGCGGTTGGCTGCAGTTTCGCTCACGAAGGCATTCAAGCACTCAGCGACCTTGTGCCGGAACTCTGAGACGTTAACGAGTTCCTCGAACGCGGCGTTGCATGCCTTTCGTAGCTCCTCCCGTCGGGCCTCACGGTGCTCCACTCTTCCCCTGACAGTCGGATTAGAAGTCACGAAGTCATCCCAATTGGGACGGCTTTGGTAGTCCACGTAGGATGAGGTGGGACGGATAAACTCCAGGTCTCGGTTGTATCGGCGAAAGGTCCAGTTTTTCCTTACCAAAAACGACTTCTCGATCTCCAGCCCGCTAAGCAGGGGGTTGATAACGCTGTATATCCACGCCTTGGACCGTTCTTTACCGGGTCTCATCGTCTAGGTCTCCGTCGCCAGTTCACGCTGTCCGGCGGCGCCAGAGCGCGCCAGGCTTCTCAACTGGACTCGCACCTCTTAGCTTAGGGACTCCTCCCGGTGGCGTCAAGCATGTGTTATGATAGAGGGCATCCGGAGGAGGTGCAGGGATCATGCTCGACCAATACGGGCCCATACTGATTTTCTTTGCGATCGCAGCCATCATGGCGCCTGCCTTGCTCTGGATTGCCAAGTTCTTCCGGCCCACCTTCAATTCCACGCCGGAGAAGGTCATGCCTTACGAGTGCGGCATGACGCCGGAATCGGATTCCCGCGGGCGCTACACCGTGCGATTCTACATAGTCGCGATTCTCTTCGTCGTCTTCGACGTGGAGACGGTCTTCCTCTATCCCTGGGCTGTGCAGTTTCAGGTTCTGGGGCTCTATGGGTTGATCGAGATGCTGGTGTTCCTGGGTATCCTGATCGTCGGTTACATCTGGCTTTGGAACCGCGGGGCGCTTGACTGGATCTAGCTCCTGGCTTCACGCGTGCACGAAGGCCGCACCTGCTCACTGAAACAACGAATCAATTCGCAAACCGTCCGCTAGGATTAAGAGCATGCCCTGGGGTCCCGAAGGGACCCAAGATCATTAGCCGTAGGTGGAACCTACGGACCGCAGGCGAATTCATTTACGTTTTCTCGACCCTGAAGGGGTCGAATTCAACCCCTTCGGGGTTGGGCGGGCTTCGGGAACGCGCGCGATCCGTAGGTTTCACCTACGGCTAATGAAATTCGGTCCCTTCGGGACCTGCCGAACCTTCAGCGCAGAATCATCTCAAAATAGATCAGCGGGTCTTGCTTATAGCTCACCCGGGCAACTTCGCGGAAGCCGCACTTTGCGTAAAAGGCTCCGGCTCCCGCGCCGGCGTCGAAGGCATCAAGGCGAATGGCATCTGCGGGCCAGGCGCGCGCGACGGCTTCGGCCTCCTTCAGGAGAAGACGACCTATCCCTTGGCGCTGGAATTCGGGATGGACCGCCATACCGGTCAGATACAGGGGTCTTGTAACCTTAATGAAGTACGCCGTGTCGATTGCCCAAGGTTTCTTTGTGGCCAGGCGCAGAGTGCCGACGATGCGATGACTTTCGGAGCGCGCGATCAAGATTCGAGCGAACTTGGGCCTCCGCAAATGATTCAGGACGGCCCTCTCCGATGGCGCGGACGACCAGAAACTCTGGCCGTATCTGCGGGTGAGATCTTCAGCCACGGCGCTTTGAAGAGCGGCGAGGGCGGAGGCGTCAAAGTTGGAAGCGGCGGCAAATACCAGTTTCATTCAGAGGCCTGGTGTTTACTTGCAGAAGTAAGCGTTCTGATTCGTTTGGCGCCGGAAGGGCGGGGCTTCAGCCCCGCCGCAGAGAACGGGCCACTCCTCAGGGCTTTAGCCCCTGAAGCCGCGCTTCTTCAGGGCCTAAAGGCCCCTTCAACCGTGATTCGCGTACCGGCGGGGCTAAAGCCCCGCCCTTCCGGGGCTCAGAATAATTGCGCCTATTGACACAACTAAGCACTTGTATGCATTAGAACCAATGATAAGCCCCCGCTTTCGCGGGGGCGACGAATGTTCTGCCTCCGTCAGGCGGGATCGGGCTGGACGCGATATAGCATTTCCCCGGCGCGCGGCACGAGGAGGATGCCTTCGTTTTCGCGGCCCTCCCACTCCCCAGGATTCACGGTTGCGGGGTCGAGGTAACCGAGGTTGATGCGGCGGCAGCGTTCCGGCGGAATGCTCGTGGCCAGGGTCACTTGAATGCGCGGGGTCTCAGTGCCCGTTGACTTATCATACTGACCCAGGCCCTTGACGTGCGTCGAGTGCGCCAGCACGCCGCCCGGATAGCCTTTGAATCTGTCCCACTGGGCAAGAAAATAATCGCGGCAGTGATATCCGAGTTCGTCAATCAGCTTGCCGTGCGTGTAGCTGACCTCGTCGATGTGCGGCGCAAAAATCACCACCTCACCGCCGTCGGCGACGGCCGGTTCCATCTTGTACATGCCTTTGCCGCCCGTCCAAAGATCGTCGTAGAGGCGCGGCATGACAGAGAGCACGCGCCGGAAAGGTTTCCTTACGTAAACGATGTGCTTCTGCGCGGAGAGGGCGGAAGCTTCCTTCCATGCTTCTTGCGGCGATCCGAAGAAAAGCCCCGCCAGGCCTTCGTGCGTGACGACCAGGGCAAAGCAGGCGGTGGGCCGATCGATGAGCGTGGCGGCTCGATCGATGATGGCGCGCACGGGCGTATAACCGGCGCCGATGAGTTTGTAATTGGTCATCAACGCCCCAAACCAGTGGGTGAGGTTGATGATTTCGGGGCCGGCAATGCCGGGGAAGAAATACTTGTTGCCGCCGGAGAAGCCGACAACTTCATGGGGGAATACGGGGCCGCAGATAATAAGCTGGTCGTAATCCAGAATCAGCCTGTTGAGGCGGACGGGCACCTCCTGCGCCAACAGTCCGCCGGTCATCTCGCCAATTTCCTGAGCCGGGATGACACCCAGGTTTAAGAAGTTCGTGGGGTCTTCCCAGTGGTGATTGAAGACGCGACTCTGGCCCGCTCGTCCGTTGGTTACCGGCCGCCCCACCAGCTTGCTCAATTGCTCGTCGCTCATGGGCGGGTGTGTGCCGAGCGCCACCAGGAAGTCCAAAGCGGCGACGCGCGGAGCCAGTTGAGCCTCGAATAGCTCGAACATCAGGGGCATGGGCATGGTGCGCGTGCCGTCCGGGATCATGATCAGCACGCGTTTGCTGTCCACGGCGAGAGAACTCAGGGCCTGCTGCGTGACGGCGCTGATTTCCTCGCGGGTCAGATAACGGTCTGCGAAACCTTTTCCGATGACCATGGTTGTTATCCCTTTCGCTCGTGTGGATCCCCTCACCCGGCCCGCCCCGGCTGATGAAAACGCCGGCTGCGGGCCACCCTCTCCTCCAAGGGGGAGAGGGCTCTGGTCTTGGCGGGAGCTTGGCGCATCTTGCCCACTGCCTACTGCCTACTGCCCACTGCCTACTGCCTACTGCCCACTGCCTACTGCCTACTGCCTACTGCCTACTGCCTACTGCCTTTGGACCTAGACGCCGCCAAACGCTGAGAAGCCGCCGTCGATGGGCACGACGATTCCAGTGACGAATGCCGAAGCCGGCGACAGGAGCCAGAGGATTGTCCCAAACAGATCCTCCGCTTGGCCGAACCGCGCCATGGGCGTGTGGTCGATGATCGACTTGCCGCGCGCAGTCAGTCCACCTGTCTTCTCATCGGTTAAGAGAAACCTGTTCTGATTGGTCAGGAAGAAACCCGGCGCAATGGCATTGACGCGAATGCGCGGCGAATAAACCTGGGCCATGTGGACGGCGAGCCACTGGGTGAAGTTGCTGACGCCGGCTTTAGCGGCCGAATAGGCGGGGATTCGAGTCAAGGGCCGGAAAGCGTTCATGGAGGAGACATTGAGGATGACGCCCTCGCCTTTCTCCGCCATGGCTTTGCCGAACACCTGGCAGGGAAGCATGGTCCCCAGGATGTTCAAATCGAACACCCAGCGCAAAGCCTCTGAAGGCAGGTCGAAGAAGGAGAGGTTGGGAGTCGTGGTTGCCCGAGGATTGTTGCCTCCTGCGGCGTTGACCAGGCTGTGAACGACGCCGAACTTGTCCAGAATAATCTTGGAGGCCTCCCGCAAGCTTTCCACGTTCAGCACGTCCGCGCGAACCGCCACGGCGTAATTCGCCCTTGGTTCCATAAGCTCCAGGATGTGCTGGGCGGGGTCCAGATTGCGGTCCAGGATGGCCACATTGGCTCCGCATCCTACCAACGCGCAGGCAATTTCGCCTCCCAGGGTTCCCGTCCCGCCGGTGATCACAATCGTTTGCCCGCTGAAATCATAGAGTCGAGTTAGTTCCGAAGAGTCCATTCAAAGCTGACCTCGCGTAGAGTTCCCCACATTCGTCGCGATAATCCTAACACGTTTCCGGCGCGAGTGAATGTGGTACGCTGGTGGCTGGCATCCTAAAACGTGAGGGCAACAATGGTGAGCGACTACCAAGGTCTGAGTTTGCAAGGCAAGCGGGCACTGGTGTTTGGCGGCACGAGTGGGTTGGGCCGGTCGATCGCCTTGGGTTTTGCGCAGGCAGGGGCTGAGGTGGTGGCGGTCAGCCGCCGGGGCGGGGAGGTGGCGAAGACGGCCGCGGAAATCCGCGCCCTGGGCCGCCGGACCGTGGAAGCTGCCGCCGATGTGACGAGCCGCAGTGACATCCAGGTTGTTATTGACTTGATGATTGCGCAACTGGGGGGGATTGACATCCTGGTGAATTCCGCCGGCACCACCAAGCGAGTTCCCTCGCTGGAAATGGCCGATGAGGATTGGGACCGCATCCTGAACACAAACTTGAAAGGCACCTGGCTGGCTTGTCAAATGGTGGGCCGCGTGATGAAGGACCAGGGGAAGGGACGCATCGTCAACATCTCGTCCCTGGGCGGACTGGTGGGCAACTACGAAGCCACGGCGTACTGCGCCAGCAAAGGCGCGGTGGTGTTGTTGACGCGCTGCCTGGCTGCGGAATGGGCGCGCTACAACATTACGGTGAACGCGATAGCGCCGGGAGTATTCGAGACGCCGCTCAATGTCAACATTGTCAATGAGCCGGGCCGTAAGTCTGCCATTCTCACCCGCACGCCCATGAGGCGATTCGGGAATCTGGACGAAATCCAGGGCGCCGCTATTTTCCTGGCTTCCGACAGCGCCAGCTTCGTAACCGGCGAAATCCTTGCGGTGGACGGGGGATTTCTGGCGATGGGAATCGGAGATAAGGTGATCAGTGGCTAGGGCGTGGCGATCGCGAAGGGAAGGTTCCGGAGCGCAGCGCCAAGCCACGTGGCTTGGCGCTGGCTCCTTCGGCAGGAGAATTGTGCCCTAGTTCGTAGGCTTCTTTGTAGTTTTGCGGTGAGTCGTCGTGGGTTTCTCTTTGGCCGGAGGTTTATCCGGCAGCGGATCGGGGTCTGTAACTTCGCCCACCACGGTCACCATCACGTTGGGCGTGGCGGTGTAAGAATCCATGGTTCCCTTGAACCGGATCAGGTCGCCCGGCTGGAGGTTCTTGGCATTGGGCTGCTTCGCATCCTTCAACTCAATATCGTAGACGCCCGGCGTAGCCTTAGACGAATCCAAGATGTCGATGCGGACCAGATAAGTGCCGGCATCGGTTCCTTTCTCTACGCTATCCACGCTTCCGCCAAACTCCAGGGGCTGTCCTTTCAGCGCGTCCCACTGTTTTTGCGCGGTCTCTCCCCCGAATTTCAGAGGATAGGTCATGTCGTTGAACTGATCCACCAAGGGGTTTCCAGTCTTCTTCGGCGCTTCCATGGCGGCCACTTTGAACCCGGTGGGTGGGTTCGGGTTTTTTCCGGCCTCGGTCTCAATGTCTTGCAACCCTTCGTCATTGCCGTGGTACCCGACATACGTCTTCTTGAGGTAGTTCTCGAACTCCGCGGCATTCGCGTCATTGGCTGCCTTCGCCACGGAGTAAGCGCGCGCGATATACCAGATCCCATTATCGTAATCGTGAGGATTCGAATACAGGTACGCCAGGCCCATGCGGTAGAAAACATATTCGTCGCTGGGGTTATCTTCGGCGGCGGCTTTGTCGGCAGTGATGGCGCCCGCGTAGTCTTTGCGTTGCAGGTCCACAAACCCGATGGTCCCGTTGAAGATATCCCGTAGGCCCTTTACCACTTGGTTAAACTGATCTTCGGGAAGGTTGGCGGGCTTTTGGAGCTTCTGCACCACCTCGAGTCCATGTTTCGCGTCGGTCTCTGCCTCACTCAGCTTTGCGTCATGGTCAGGCGCGTCGGCCTTGTACATAAACGGAAATACGAAGCTCAGGAACCTTAAGGCATCGGGACTATCAGGGTTGACCTGCAAGAGCTTGTGAGCCGCGTCGATCGCCTTGTCCGGCTGGTTCTGCTGCTGGTAAGTCTGCATCTCTACGAGGTATGCGCCGTCCTTGAAATCCGAGCTGGCATATTTTGTGAGGAACGCCTCGGCCAGTTGGACCTTCTTGTTGGGATCTTTTTCGTTCGCCATGGCCATGAACGCGTCGTATTCGTCCCGGCTCTTCCAACTCGGGGCCTTTGCTGCTTGCGGAGGTGCGTTCAATTGCCGGGTAAATATCCGCCCCTCGACGTTCTGCACTCGGACCGCTGCTTGCGCCAAAGATGCCCACACCAGAAGGCTGGCGAGCAGGGTGAAGCTCCAAAATGCGGTTGTTTTCCTCATGGGGAAGCTACCTCAGTGTTAGGGTTGTGACTCCATTGAGAGTCCTGGCGCGCTGCATCTCGTTTCCTCAGTCAAACTCTAGGGTGCGCGCACACCCTGGATGTTTGATGCACGAATCAAAGCCTAAGAGATGCCGCATTTCAATATCAAGGATCGAGGAACAATTCAAGCAAAATCTTACCTGCCCCTCCTCACCCGCTCCTGGACCTTCGTCGTCTATTCACTTGGATGCTGGGACAGGAGAGAAGTAACCTCCCCCTTGACGTCCCTATCATAACATTTTTCGGCTGGATTGCGACGCCCAATGGTATTTTCTTTGCAGCGGCTCACGCCCCCCGCGATAGGCGGCGAACGGGACAATCGGCTCCCCTCCGTGGATAAGGAGAGGTAGGGGGCGGCTGGTCAATGATGAGTTTGCTACCCACCACCCTTGAGCCCCTTCTAAGGGAAGAGGGGAGTCATTTTCCAAAGCACCTCGCAACTTGCCGCCGCTCTTGGCCGGAATGATAGATGTTTGGCGGGAGAGACTTGGATCAGGCGCGCCACAGGCGGTGCCGCGCTTTCGCGGGGTGGAAGCCTCAGAGCGGCCCTTTTGGCCGCCCTGAGGCTGCGAGCAGGTTGCCCGAACCAGCAGAGCCTATTCGCTGAACGCGACTCCGCTAAACGCAGCAACGCCCACCGAGCTGGAAGTTGCCACGGCCGTCAGATCGCCATAACTGTCGATCGAGTAGACAGCCACATAGGCTTCAGCTTCAGGGGCGGGGGTGCTGTAGATAACCGCCAGCAATTTGCCGTCGGGTGACACCGTGATGTCGGTCGGCGATCCCGGTAAAGGCACCGACTTGTAGAAGGCCCCGCCTTGGCCGTCGCTGAAGAATATGGAGATGGCCGCCCCGGGGGAATTGCCTGTATACCAAATGTTCCCCGCTCCTTTAGCCACCCAGCAGGGAGCCTGGCCGCTGGAAAAGGGCGTTCCGGGTATCGGGTATTCAACCCCATTGTTCACGATTGCAAAGTTCTCCTCGCTGTGGGCGGGGGTGAAGCCCAGTATGTCTCCCCAAAACGCTTCTCCGAGTGGGACGGAGTCCGCATCCATCTGGAGCGGTATTGAGTTGCTCGTCCCGCGGAGCGTCCCACGCCACGTGAGCGGCAGTTGAAGGAGCGACCCGTCAGACAGGGTGACGGCCGCCCAAGTGTTGCCCACCGCGATTTGCGCTGCGGAAGGATCGCTCAGGCTAACCACCGGCCCATCCACTTGGCCGCTTGGCCAGGCATGAGTCTCCGCGCAAGTGGCCCCGACCACGAAAAGCTGGTCCCTGGAGAGCGCTACGGAATCGGGTTTCATGCAGCCAGACGCCAGGTTGATGGTCTGCCCAATGCCGATGAAGTTGCCCTCCCGCACCAATTGGGTGACGGTGTTTGACCCGTAATTGGCCACCGCCCCCGAATCGAAGCTGAACTGTAGAATGCCAGCGTTGGTGCTGGCGCCGCCCATACCACCCGTCGATAACATGTTCACCATGTTTAACGATGGCGTCCCCCCAGTAGTGAGCTCGAACACGACGACATCGTTACCGCCGGGATTATTCGTGCTGGTCAGCACGTACACGCCTCGCCCGAACTCGCCCGCCGCCGCCCAGGCGGTTGCGAGAAGTACCGCCGCCAGCGCGCTGCCGGCGCGATGCAGATTGATTTTCACTGTACGCATCTCCTTTGCTTTGATTTTGAAAAGCCCTGTTGGACCGGTGGAGCCCCTCAATTCGCGAGCAGCTCCTTCCACACTCTGCAAATACCATTCGGGTTCGGTTCTATTCCCGCTTGCAGAAAAAATCCTGGTATTTCACCTGATTGAGCAACGCGACGCTAACCGGTTATCTGAAGCGCGGCATTCAAGGGGGGGGCGAGCTGATTGGCAATCTGCAAGGTCGTGTTCGTGTCGAGGTCAGAGACCACAAACCCCAGGTATCCTTGGGACTCGAACCCCGCCACGTTCATGCCCTGCTGATGAGCCTGATACAGATTGAGATGGCCTACCGCCGCGGATCGGAACGCGCCTCCGCCGGGCAGTTGCGCGCCGTCATTTTTGGTCAAAATTACGGAGAGAATCGTGCCGCGGCCGCGCGTAATGAAATGCACGTACTTCCGCGAGCTTCCGGGAATCGAGCAGATATGGGCTTCGAGGATTTCGAATCCGGGAAGATTCTGGTGTACGACTTCGAGCAGTGCGGCGTATTGGGGCCCGAGTTTCTTGCGCAGCACGTCCGGCGGGTTCGCGACCTCGGGGTAGTTGTGCCCTTTGATCGCGCACTGGACATGGTCCGAGACGCCCAGGGCAAGCACGCCGGCCACGATTTTCCTGCCCCGCAACACGCGCACCCATTCATGCGTCACTACGCCTCCCAGCACAATGACGACTATCCCCGCCAGCGCCACAGCCCAGTTCAGCGCTCGAGATCCTTCCCACAAGCCCGGTTGGGTTTCCCGCAGCCGCCGCTGAATTGACAGGCGAAGTTCTTCGGGCGGCATCAGGTTTGTGGCCGCGCGGCGCACGAAGTCGCGCACCCGCGTGCGGGTTTCCAATTCCCGCGTGCAGGCCTCACACGTTTCCATGTGTCGCAGAATCTCGCTGGTAGTTTCCACCAGGAGTTCGTTGCTCAGATACGCGTCGAGGTGACGGCGTATCCGTTCGCACTGCCTCGAGTCGAATGTGAGGACGTTCATGCGGATTCACCCGTGCCCGCCTGGTCTTTCGCCGGCTTGATCCCGTAGGTGCTGGCCACTTCGGCCAACTCTCCCCGCAAGAGCTTTCTGCCCCGGCTGAGGCGCGACATCACCGTGCCCAGGGGCAGCTTCAGCGCATCGGCGATCTCCTTATAGGAGAACTCCTGTACGTCCGCAAGCAGCACGACTTCCCGGAAATCGGCCGGCACTTTCTCGAGCGCCCCCAGCACGTCTTCGTCATGGATTTCATGCGGCACCGGAGGCTCCGCTGCGACGCTCTCCTGATCCTCGGGCTTTTCAAACGCCTCCACCTTGGCCGCCTTTGCCCAACGCCGCCGAAAATGATGCAGGCGATGAAAGAGGATTTTGAAGAGCCAGGCGCGGCAGTTCGTTCCCGTCTCGAAGCGGTGAAACGACTTCCACGCCTCCAGATAAACCTCCTGCACCAGGTCCTCCGCCTCCGCGGTCTCCTGTGCCAGCAGTCGCGCCGTCCGGTAAAGGGCAGGGAAATGCACCATCGCCGCCGCTTCGAAGTCCTCCACTCGGACCTTGGGACGAAAGAACAAATCGATCTCCACCTTCGCGAGGCTTTCAGCCTGGCAGGCCGATGAAAAACACCCGCGAGCTGTCATTCTGAGCAAAAACACCCGCGACCTGTCATTCTGAGCGAAGCGAAGAATCCCAGTGGTTGCGGTTTCAACCAACTGCGGAGATCCTTCGTCGTCCGTCAACTGACGGACTCCTCAGGATGACAGCTTCAGCCGCTTATTCAGCAGCCTGCTACGTCTGAACCGCTATTATACGACCGCCAGCCCGTTCGGGCCTCTCCTTAATGTAATACCAATTACCTCGTTGTGTATTCCCGCGGGCACCATGCTTGCTCTGAAATCTGCAATTTCCAATCTCAAATCTCATAGCGCGACGCGCGTGACTTGGGCCTTTTGTTCGCACCCGAAGCTACGAATCCTGAAAAGCCGGTTGGCGATTGCATCCGCGGGAGGCTGGGTATACATTGTAGTTCACAAGCGGATGTCCGGGTGAGAAGGGTTCTCATGGCCAGCCCCAAAAGGAACCGAGGTGCCCTCATTCTCGCGTTCGTCATGCTTGCTCCCTACCGCTTGGGAGCGCAGAAACCGGAGGTTGCCGGTTCTGTACCTACCATTCGCACGGAAGTGGATTTGCTCTCCGTTGCCGTCCGGGTTACCGATCGCAAGGATAACGAGATCCACGGGTTACGCGCCGATCAGTTCTTACTCTTCGAAAACGGCGTTCCGCAGAAGATCGCGTTCTTCGACGCCGGGGACGAGCCTGTCAGCCTGGGGATTCTTCTGGATGTGAGCGGAAGCATGGAGGCGACGGGAAAACTCGACATCGCCAAAGCCTCGCTAGCCTGCCTGCTGGCCACGATGCGCCCCGCCGATGAAATGTTCTACCTGCGGTTCTCTCGTCAGGTTGAGAAGGTGGTTGACTTCACCAGCGACCCGCAGCGCATTCTTGCGGCGATCTCCGCAACTACGGTAACGAAGGATGGCACCAGCTTGTACGACGCAATAGCAAGCGCGCTTTGCTACATGCGGAATGCCCACCACCACAAGCGGGCATTGCTGGTGCTGACCGATGGGGCAGACCAGAACAGCCATCGCTCCCTGGAGGACCTCGTCCCTATTGTTCAGGAATCGCAGGCTCAAGTGTTCATGATTCTCGGTTGCTTCGGCAAGGCAGAATACGATTTGTATCGAAATGCTCATGGCGAAAAGATCGCGCTGGTTACCAACCAGGAGATTGATAACCCACTGAGCGCCTTCAAACGGCTGGCCACTGAATCGGGCGCTGAAGCCTTCTTCCCGAAACCGGACAAACTCCAGGACGCCGTCGATGCTGTAGCTCGTCAACTCAGGACGCAATATACACTTGCTTATTACCCGAGCGCTTCCAAGGCCGGCTTTCGCGAGATCAAGGTGAAGGTTGCGCAATCCGGTGCAAGGGTGCGGGCACGGCGGGGTTTCGTCAGGCCCGACGAGGCGGTGGCTGGAAACTCGCCCGAACCATCAGGCGGCTGTGAAAATGAGAAGCTCAAGCCCTATCCGTACGAGTCCAAAGTTACGCTCAAGAATGGGCTGACGATCTACCGCGACGACTTCCGCGACAAAGCCAGCGGCTGGCCCAACCGGAAGAGCCTTCACTACGCAGACGGAGCGTACATGATCAGCAGCGTGACGCAGCAACCAGATGAAATCTTCCTGGGGTCCTACGGAGACATTGGATCTCCCGAAGGCGGAGCTGCGGCAGGCTTGCTCGTTGGAAACGGGCCATGGTTTGAAGACCTCGATGCTTCGGTGAGCGTGGAGTTGAAGTCTGGGGACAACGTGGCCGCCGGGCTGGTTTTCCGTCTCAACGAGCGCGGATACTACGCCGTGATCATTGGCGAGCCCACTCCCGGATCTCGCGCCATCGCATTTAAACTGGTCAAGAAGTACCACGCTGACGAGGTTGCGCAGGATCTTCTGTCCTGGACGGAGGTTCCCGTCAGTGATCAGATACCGGGACCGCAAAAGAAAATCACCGTCCAATGCCGAGGGGCAGTCATCAAGATTCTTTTCCCTCCTCTCTTCGTGACCAAATTCGAGGACGACGAGTTCAAGGAAGGGATGGTGGGGATGATCCTGTATGGCAAGGGACGCGCCGTCTTCCAGAACTTGTCAGCCGAGGGCTCAGAAGCCGAGAGGTAGTTCGGGCTTGAGCCTCTCGGTCTCCCGTCTCCTGACTCCTGCCCTTGTCACTCCGCACCCGTCACTGATATGTTAAATGCCCTGAAGCCTGTCTGCTGAAAGCTGAGAGCTGACGGCTGACAGTTGGTGGCTTCTTCTGAGGAACTGCCGTGGCAATCAGTTGGCCTGACCTCCTGGTGGTGATCGCCTATCTTGCCGCCATCACCATCTTCGGTGCGCTTTTCCGCAAGAGCCAGCCGACCTTGCGCGAATATTTTCTCGGCGGGCGCCGCCTGCCCTGGTGGGCAATTTCCTTTGCGGTCGTCACCGCCGAAACCAGCATTCTGACCATCATCAGCACACCGGGCATCGCTTACGCTACCAACCTCGGCTTCCTGCAACTGGTCTTTGGCTACCTGGTGGGCCGGGTCGTCGTCAGCTTCGCGCTCATTCCCCGCTACTTTGCTGGCGAGATGTTTACCGCCTACCAGCTCATCCAACAGCGCTTCGGCAGCGTCCTTAAGGTTTTTACCAGCGGGCTATTCCTTACCACTCGCGCCCTTGCCGAAGGCGTTCGCGTCTTCGCCATCGTGATTGTCATCGGAGTTGTACTGAAGAGCGGCGTCGTCGCCTCGTTGCTCATCGTTACCGCGTTGACCCTTTTCTATACGTTTGAGGGCGGGCTCACGGCCGTGATCTGGACGGAAGTCGTCCAACTTCTCATTTATCTCGCTGGGACTGTAGTAGCGCTGGTCCTGGCCTTGCACGCCATCCCCGGCGGCTGGGCGGAGGTGAGCCGCATAGCGCATCTCGAAGGCAACAAGCTGGCCGTCTTCAACTTCCATTTTAACTGGCACGAGCCTTACTTGTTCTGGTCGGGCCTGGTGGGCGGAGCGTTCCTGAATACCGCCAGTCATGGCACGGACCAGTTGATCGTGCAGCTTCTGCTGGCCGCGCGCAAGAAGCGCGATAGCCAGACGGCCCTGCTTGCGAGCGGGGTGCTTATCCTTCTGCAGTTCACACTCTTCCTGCTGGTAGGCGTGACCCTTTTCGCCTTCTACCGGCATTTCCCGCCGCCGCACCCCTTCGCACGCGGGGACCAGATCTTTCCCACCTTTGTGGTGACGCAGTTGCCCCGCGGGCTTGCCGGCCTGCTGATCGCGGCCATCATTGCGGCGGGCATGGCCAACCTCAGCGCCGCTTTAAATTCCCTGGCGTCGAGCTCGGTGATGGATTTCTATAAGCCGTTTATTCGCCCCAACGCGGACGAGAAGCATTACATGGCTGTCTCACGCGGCGTGGTCTTAGCCTGGGGCATCGTGCTGACGATCATTGCGCTGGTTGCGCAACTCCTTCACCGCAGCGTTATGGAACTAGCCCTTACCATTGCCAGCGTTCCGTACGGAAGCATGCTGGGAATCTTTCTGTTGGGGGTGCTGACCAAGCGCGCCAACGCTCGGGGCGCTTTGACCGGCGCGCTGGTCGCCCTGGCCGTAATGGTTTATGTGGTGGCTTGGACGCCCATTGCCTGGACATGGTACGTTGCCATCGGAACGGTGGTGACGTTCGTTGTGGGCTGGGTAGCCAGCGGACGGCGATCCGCGTCGTAGCAGTGGCCCGGGTGGCCTCCCAGGGGCAACCACAAGGGTTGCCCTAAACACAGCGCTACCAGCTCTAGGTCCAGGGATTCAGGAGGGCCTTCAATATCCAATCAAAGTGTGCAGTGTTACGGGTTACAAGGGTCAATTGGTGAACTTCGGCAGTGGCCGCGAGGAAGGCATCCATGGCTTCGACAGGCCGGCCCGCCGCCTCGTTCCTTGCCACCAGCCTGCCGCAGGCGTCGGCTATAGCCGGATCAATGCTCAGGACCCTTCCTTCGAATCGCATCGGCAGTTCGTTCTCCAGCCATGCGCTCAACCGTCTTTGACGCCGGCCTGTGGCTAGGCGCTCGATGCCATGGCGCAGCTCTGCGAGAGACACCACGCTAAGAAACACCTGGTCTTCGTTGGTTCCAGCCAGCCACGCCACGACGCCCGGATTGGGGCGTGGCTTCACCCATTCTGAAACGACGTTGGTGTCCAGCAGAAAACTCATAATCCCGCCTTGCGAAGGAAACCGCGCAGGCGGGCAATCTTCAGTCCGGATCGCCTCAAGGGCGACGACGCAAAGAATTCGGCCAGGTTCCCCTTTCGCCGCGTCTTGCGCTCCCATTCGTCAGCGGCAACTACGACAGCGGCCTTGCGTCCGTTCCGCGTAATCGTTTGCGGCCCTAGAGATCGCGCCTTGTCGATAACTTCGCTGAATTTCGCCTTGGCTTGGGCGACTGTCCACGCATCCACTCCCACGGTTTACCTCCCTGCGCTAAAAGCAAATATAGTCATGATAGTCATTTTGATTTCGAGAAAGCAAGCGGGAATGTAACACGCACCGGGGCGACCTGGCGGGTGGCGCTTACACCGTTTTGTGGTTTACGCGACCACTTGAGGATTCGGCTGGAATCCCGTGGTGCTTCGGAACTGCGAGGTGCAATGATCGCCAACATGCCAAAACGCGCCACGTAGGCGCCACTTACGTTCTTGTGACCTGGAGACTCGTGACCAGCCCAATGCCCGATTTGGCCTTCTGTCGAGTAACGGACTTAGGATAGAATGCTACCGGGACGGGCTATTTCTCTCACTCATTCACGGAGGGCCAACCATGCGTTACTGCACCTGCCTTTTGGTCGCATTCTGCATTCCTGCCGGCATGATCTGTGCCACGGACGAGCCGAAGCTATCGCCCGCCCAACAGGAAGTGCTCAATGCCAGCCTGGCGCGGAGGGACGCCGCAAACCGGCGGGATCTGGCGGCTGCGGCTCGTTACATCGCGGACGACTGCCTTTTCAGCACCGATGACGGCGTCGTCATCACGAAGGCTCAGTATCTGGAGCATATGCGAAAGCTGCCCGTCGAGTATGACCACTCGACGAATCCACGCGAATTCGTCGTTCGTTTGCACGGTGATACCGCGGTGATCAACTTTCGAACCACCGCTCACGAGCAGTTTACTGATGCCGACATTATCAGTGAACAGCGTCGAACAGAAACCTGGCTCAAGCAAAACGGCTCTTGGGTCCTCATCGCAGTCCAATCGGACAATATGCCGGTTAATTTCCGGAAGCCGGTCGCAGCCGATCCGAAGGTCTATAAGGATTTTGTTGGCCAATATCAGTGGCGTCCCGGTGACGACATCGAGACGGTCTATTTGAAGGACAGCAAGCTATGGACACAGATGAGTGGGGGCGCGGATGAGTACCTTCCTGCGGGTGGGGATGCGTTCTTCATCAAAGAGGGTGACCTCGGAACTTCCACGTTTACCCGCGACGCGCAGGGCCACGTAACCGGCTACACCTATCACCGCATCGACGGACAGGAAATCCACGTCAAGAAGGTCAAGTAAGCGGGCAGCAAACTGGTTGTCATTTCCTTCACTTTGGCCGACCTGATCAAACCGAGAATCGCATCTGGCAATTGCTCGTGTGCTTTTGCTGCGGTTAACCGTTAAAATTGGCAGCGGCCTCTGAGCTGCAAGTGGTCTTGCAAACGGAGTCTGACGTCGGAGGAAAGGGCGTGGGAAATTCTGCACCTTCTCGGAGCCACGCGGGCGGTCCAACGACCTATACTGAACATCTGTGCGCCCGCTGGGCTGAGTCTGTGTTGCTTTTAGTATTGCTGACAGTTTTTGCCTGGAAGGCGTTTGTTCCTGCCTGGCGCACGCTCAACACCGACTTCCCAAGCTACTATCTGGCTGCCCGACTCTATCGGCAGGGTTATCCACTCAAGCGTGTTTATGACTGGGTCTGGTTCCAGCGGCAGAAGGACCACGCGGGTGTGGAGCACCCGCTTGTAAGCTTCACCCCAAACCCTCCTGTTTGCGTCCTGCCGGTCTTGCCTTTTTCGTCGCTTCCTCCTCTGGCGGCAAAGCACGGCTGGCTCGTCTTTAATCTCGCGCTGCTGGGTGGAGCTATCCTCCTACTGAACTCGATCGTTCAGCTCGGGCTGCGCCGGGTTGCGATCATTGCATTCCTCGCTCTAGACGCGTTGCGGACCAACTTCCTGTTCGGGCAGGAACATTTGCTGATAGCTTTTCTGCTCGCCCTCGCGACGTTCTTCTATTTCAGGGGCTCGAAGGCGGCTGCCGGCGCAACTCTGGCATGTGGCGCAGCGCTCAAGATTTATCCCGCGCTCTTTCTGTTCTATTTTCTGCGCAAGAAGCAGTGGCGGGCGATTGCCGGAATGGCGCTGTGCTCGCTGGGTCTGGGCTTGCTCTCGCTTGCGCTCTTCGGATTCGAAACCGTGCGTTATTACACGATTGAGTTGCTCCCGCGATACTTGGCGGGTGAAGTGATCAACCCCTACGATATTCACTGGAGCTCGTTTACCGCTTTGCTCCACCGGATGTTCCTCTTCGAGCCGGAGCTGAACCCGCATCCGTGGGTTCACCTCCCGGTTGCCTACGCCGTCCTTCAGCCGTTGTGTCAAGCCCTGCTGTTCGTGCCAACCCTGTGGCTCATCTCTTCTTCACCCGTCGCTCCGCCCAAAGAGAAACTGGAGTGGGGAACCTATGTTGTTCTGCTCCTGATTCTCTCTACCAGTCCTGCGCCTTACCACTTCTGCGCCTTAATCATTGCCGGCGTTCTGGCCGCGAATTACCTCCTGGAGACCGGTCAGAGGGGAAAAGCGTGCATTCTGCTGGCACTCTATGCTTTGGTCTGTCTGCCTGTGCGCCGCGGCTGGTCGGGCCCTCTCACCGCGTGGCTGACCGTCCAAGCTTGTCTTCGCCTTGGCGCGCTGACGGCTCTGTGGGTCTTACTCCTCTGGGCGCTCTCCAGCCGGCAGCCGGAAGCACTCCGGGTTCGACTGAAGTCACGCGAGGCCGCAGCCTTTGCACTTCTGATGCTCGCCCTTGTGACTGCCGGTGTGTTTGCCAACCTGCGTCACGTGAATGGCCTGTTTGCGAATTATGCAGCGCGTCTCCCGGCGAGAGAAGGTTCGGGAATCGCCACTGATCCAGCAGTCGCCGGAGAGAGAGTTTTTTTCACTACGATGGTGCGGTCCGGGTACACGATCGCCTCGCTCGACCGGGGTTCGGTGACCAACCTTGCCTTGGGATCGGATGCCTTCCATCTGACTGCCTCCGAGCAAGGTGATGGCTGGGTGGAGCTAGCCTCCGCCAGTTCTCGGGTCGTGCGGTTTCCGCTCCGGCGATTGCCATTCACGCCCGATCGGGTCGTCATGGAGGCGGAAGACGCGGAACAGCCCGTTGTCTCGCTGGACGGGAAATGGCTCGCGTTCATTCGCGAGGCGCGGGGACACGCAGGCCTGTGGGTCAAGGAGCTGCTGCCGAAGGCGAACACTGCGGGAGCCGGCGCTGCCGCATGGCAGGCGGGGGACGACGAATACAGCGTCCTCGAAGCGGCTTTTTTCCCGGACGATCGAATCGTCTTCGCCGCCGAGACCGGCGGCTCGACGGCCCTCCTCGCGCTTGACCCTAAAACCCGGAGTATATCGCCGCTCTCGGTCTCCTCGCGGCCGACCCGTTATCCGGCTGTTTCTCCCGATGGCCAATGGCTGGCTTACAGTCAAGATGAGATGGGCAGTTGGCGACTCTGGGTGATGAGATTTTCGACGGGAGAAAAGCGCCGCCTGACGATTGGTGACTGTAATTCGATCGCTCCCGCCTGGTTTGGCGACTCGAAAACTTTGGTTTACGCTACGGACTGCGGGCGGGCAGTGGGCCTGACGGCACTGTGCCGGGTCCGGGCGGTGCCGTGACCATTACCATGCGTTGGTTAGATTCTTTAGCCCTTGGAGATAGTCGTCCCTCTCGATCCTGCTTTCCACGCCGAATTCCGCCAGCAGGGTCATCATCTGCCCCACGGAAAGCCCCGCCAGGTGCGCGGCTTTGCCGAGTGAGTCGTCGCCCCTCTTGTACCGTTCAACCGCCAGCAGGACCCTGCCGCGGGTCACCATGTCGCGCACCGCCTTAGACAGATCGCTGCGTTCTTGTTTACTGATCTCGGTAAGGAACGCGTAGTTCTCCGCGTCCATGCGGATACTCATCGTCTTGGTCATTTTCGCTGCCCCATTCTGCGTCTCGCGTCTTCGACGATGGCCGGCTTGTAACGCCCGTACTCGGCAAGCGCCTCGAGCTTAGCCAAGGCATCACGGCGATCGAGCAGGCCCTTTTCGCAACTCCGAACCAGAATGCCCACAGCAGTAGTAAACGGAATGCCGAGCAACTTGGACGCGTTGATGCCGTTCTTATCGTCAATTCCCAGCAAGTGAGCCTTTTCCTTCACGGCCAGGGCGAGAGCTTCCGCTTCTCCTTGGCCCAGGTTGAAATCGACTTGCAACTTGGCAATGAGCTTGCGATTCTTGACCGCCACCACTCGAATTCGAGATTCATCCAGCGCCTTTTGAATCATCACCGCATCGAGCGTCCTCTTGACGCCACAGCATTCCCTCGCGACTTCCGTCGGAATGGCCACCTCCGCCCCCGCACCCGCCAAGAACGGGGAGAGAAGGTCGGTCCTGGCTATCAAAATCAGAGTGGACGAGTCAAAGATGATCATTATGACAAAATATTACGTCCGTAAGTATAGCAGAACACTGCTCGCACCGCAAATCTGGCGGAGATGGTCGCACACAGCCGCTAACAGGGCGAAATCAGGCTTGGTGGATTTCTCATACCGCCTGAGCAGGCGCACGACGATAAAGAAAGCGGAAAGAAAAGGACGCCGGAGTTTTGACACCGCGATAGAATACGGCACGGTGGCGATCATAGCTACGGAAAAAGACGCGGACCGCCAAACCGGCGGTCCGCGCTACTTGCTCCCGCTTGGTTTGGCGACTCGAAAACTTTGGTTTACGCTACGGATTGCGGGCGGGCCGTGGGCCTGACGGCGCTGTGCCGGGTCCGGGCGGCGCCGTGACTGTCACGATCGTTCGCAGCGCCTCTCTGACCGCCGCGCGAGCAGAGGCCGCGGGGAGCTCGGCTTTGACGACGCCTTGTGTTGCGTTACCGAAGAAAGTGAAACAGCCCACCGCCTGTCACCCTGAGCGCAGCGAAGGGTCTCCGCAGTTGTTTTCTCCGTGAAACTAAGCCCATGGATTCCCGCTTTCGCGGGAAGGACGCGACTTTGCGGAGTTTTCGTCCGCAGTCCCCGCCTCGCGC
>Ga0326727_10005468_pt1 | contig 36312 bp, 30 predicted proteins | sample MB2enrmetagenome_FD_207643 | JGI IMG/M metagenome (GOLD analysis project Ga0326727, IMG submission 207643) | Lab enriched peat soil microbial communities from McLean, Ithaca, NY, United States - MB29MY | ecosystem: Environmental > Terrestrial > Soil > Wetlands > Peat | place: USA: New York...
CTCCTCCGCGTGGCGGGTGCCTTATCTCAACGGTAATTTCAGATCGATAAAGTTCTTATAACGACGAATCTGTCATCCTAAGCGGAGGTCGCCAAAGCGACCGAAGCCGAAGGATCTGCGGTTTCTCTTTGCCGGTCGGCCCGTTTTTCTACTCCCTATTCCCTACTCCCGATTCCCTGCCTCTATCTCCACGCCCCGCCCCGCGCCTCTCTCCGCAAGTACTTCCCGCGTCCCGGCTTTCCAATGAACTTCCCGCCACTCACAATCAGCTCGCCGCGCGAGTACACATCGCGCGCATTGCCGCGCACCTTGAATCCCTCGAACATCGAGTAGTCCACGCGCATGTGGTGCGTCTTGGCGCTGATCGTATAGTCCTCCGCCGGATCCCACAGCACCAGGTCCGCGTCGCTGCCCGCGGCCAGCACACCCTTCTTCGGATACATCCCGAAGATCCGCGCCGGCGCCGTCGACACCAGTTCCACAAACCGGTTGATCGAAAAATTCCTCTGCCCCACGCCGTGATGATGCAGCAGTTGCAGCCGGTTCTCGATCCCCGGCCCGCCGTTGGGAATCTTGGTGAAGTCGTCTTTGCCCAGCGCCTTCTGATCGGCAAAACAGAACGGGCAGTGATCCGTCGACACCACCTGTAGATGGTCCGTGCGCAAACCCTCCCACAACTTCGGCTGGTTCTTGCGCTCGCGCAGCGGCGGCGTAAACACGTACTTCGACACTTCCCATTCCTTGCCGGCCATGTCTTCGAGCGACAGCAGCAGATACTGCGGGCACGTCTCGGCAAACGCCGGCAATCCGCGGTCGCGCGCCTCGCGAACCTGGTTCAGCGCGTCCTCGCAGGAAAGGTGCACGATATAAATCGGCACGCCCGCAATCTCCGCCATTGCAATTGCCCGGTGCACCGCCTCGGCCTCGGCCTTGGTGGGCCGCGTCAGCATGTGATGAATCGGCGCGGTCTTCCCCTCGGCCAGCGCCTGGCGCACGATCACGTCGATCACCGACCCGTTCTCCGCGTGCATGCAGATCAGCGCGCCGTTCTTTGCCGTCTGCCGCAGCGCCTTGAAGATCGTTGCGTCATCCACCATCAGGACGTTGGGATACGCCATGAACAGTTTGAAGCTGGCCACGCCTTCGCGCACCATGTCGTCCATATCTTCTAAGCCCGCGTCCGGCAGATCGGTGACGATCATGTGCAGCCCGTAGTCAATGCACGCCTTCCCTTCGGCCTTCTTCCACCACGTATCCAGCGCCGTCCGCATCTTCGTTCCGCGCGCCTGGATGGCGAAGTCCACAATCGTCGTCGTTCCGCCAATCGCCGCGGCCCTTGTCCCCGTCTCAAAATCGTCGGCCGAGTTCGTCCCGCCGAACGGCATGTCGAGATGCGTATGCGCGTCGATCCCGCCCGGCAGCACCAGCAATCCCGTCGCATCTACAACTTTGTCCGCCGCGCTCGCCGGAATCCCCGCGCGCACTTCCTTGATCACCGCGCCATCGATCAGCAGATCCGCCTTCACGCTGGCGTCCGCATTCACAATCGTTCCGTTTTGAATCAGTGTCGTTGACACGATCTTTCATCCTTTCCCATTGCACCCAAAGTCGGGTGCCCCGGGTCCGGATTTTCGGACCTGGGATACCGCGAACCTCAACATGCCGATGCAACGATTTCTCCTACGGCGCCTGCGTCTGCGTCACACACGCAGCTCCCCGCGTGCGTTCGTCCCATGTCTCCGGCTTAAGGCCCGAGTCCACCTGCACCATCGTGATGCATCCTTCCACCGGGCACACCAGCGAACACAGATTGCACCCAACGCATTCCGTCTCGTCCACGCGTGGAATTCGCTCCAGCGGCGTCGGATACGGCCCCGGCGCGAATGCTGCCGCGCGTTCCTTGCGCGACACCGGCGTCTCCGCAATCGCCTCCCAGCTCTCCGCTTCCTTCGCCGCCGGCGTCCGGTGCAGCTCCACGTGCCCGTCCACCGGCCCCGTCACGCGGTCCAGATGAATGCACTGGTGCGCGCCGTCCCAGCACGCAATGTGGCACAGATCGCACCCAATGCACTTCTGCTCGTCGATGCGCGCCACGATCTTGTAGTTCAGGTTCAGGTGCTTCCACTCTGTCACGCGATGCAGCGACAGCCCGCGGAAATCCTCCAGCGTCTTGAATCCCTTCTCCCGCATCCAGTTGTCCAGGCCCTCGGCCATGTCCTCGACGATGCGGTAGCCGTAATGCATCACTGCCGTGCACACCTGCACCGTCCCGCATCCCAGCAGCATGAACTCCGCCGCGTCGCGCCACGACCCGATCCCGCCGATCCCGGAAAGCGGCAGCGCCGACTCCGGATCGGCCAGAATCTGCTGCACCATGTTCAGCGCGATCGGCTTCACCGCAGGCCCGCAGTACCCGCCGTGCGAGCTCTTCCCGTCCACGTTCGGCCGCGGCACAAATGTGTCCAGATCGATCCCCGTAATCGAATTGATCGTATTGATCGCCGACAGCCCATCCGCCTTGCCGCGCTTCGCCGCCCGCGCCACCGTGCGAATGTCACTGATGTTCGGCGTCAGCTTCACCAGCACCGGCGTGCGCGCCTTCTCCTTCACCCACGCGGTAATCATCTCCGCGTACTCCGGCACCTGCCCCACCGCCGAGCCCATCCCGCGCTCGCTCATCCCGTGCGGACAGCCAAAGTTCAGCTCCAGCCCGTCCGCTCCCGCATTTTCGGTGCGCGTTACAATCTCGTGCCACGCTTCGCGGTTCGACTCGACCATCAGCGACGCGATCACTGCGTTCTTCGGATAGCGCTTCTTCACCTCCGCCATCTCACTCAAATTCTGTTCCACGGTCCGGTCGCTGATCAGCTCGATATTGTTGAAGCCCATGATGCGCTGTCCGTTCCAGTCCGTCGCCGAGTAGCGCGAGCCAACATTAACGATCGGTTCGCCGATGGTCTTCCACACCGCGCCGCCCCAGCCCGCATCAAAGGCGCGCATGATCATCTCGCCCGTATTCGTCGGCGGCGCTGAAGCCAGCCAGAACGGATTCGGCGAGTGGATGCTTCCTGCAAAATTACGAACGCGAAGATCAGGCATGTGTTCCCTCCGCAGTTTCCAGAATCGCTATCGCGGCCCGCTTGCCCCCGGCCACCGCGTCCACCACCTCGCGCCCGCCGTTCACGCAATCGCCGCCGGCAAAGTACCGCGAATTGCCCGTCCGTCCCGTTACGCGATCGGCCACAATCCGCCCGTCGCGCACTTCCACGCCCCGTAGCTCCTGCAAAAGCTGCGTCAGCGGCGACTGCCCAATCGCCGGAACCACCAGGTCGCAAGCAATCGCCGACTGTGAATCGGGAACCACGTCGAGCCTTCCGCCAACCTGCGTCACCTGCACCGTATCGAGTAGCAACCGCCCATGCGCATCCGGCCGGATGGCCATCGGCTTCCTGCGCCACAGGAACTGCACCCCTTCCTGCTTGGCGTGCTCATATTCAAAATCGAATGCTGACATCTCGCTCTCGCTGCGCCGGTAAAGCATATACACGGTCTCCGCGCCCAGTCTGCGCGCGGCGTTCGCGGCGTCGACCGCGGTGTTTCCCGCGCCCACCACCACCACCGTCCCGCGCAGCTCTCGCAGGTGGCCCGTCTTGTACGCAGCAATCAGCTCCAGCGCATTCAGCACGCCTGCTGAATCCTCGCCGGAAACGTTCAGCCGCTGCATCGCGCCCAGCCCCAGCCCCAAAAAGATAAAATCGAACTCCGCTTCCAGCGCCTCCAGCGCCGCTGCCGAATCCACATCCACCCCGCAGCGAAACTCCACGCCCATCCGCCGGATCATCTCCACCTCGCGCACGCTGTCCGCGGCGCGCAGCTTATACTCCGCCACGCCATAGGTGTTCAACCCGCCCGGCAGCTCGCGCCGCTCGATCACCGTCGCCCGCGCGCCCTCGCGGCACAACTGCGCCGCGCACGCCAGCGACGCCGGCCCACCGCCGATACATGCCACTCTCAGGTTTCGCGTTCCCGGCGCTGCAATCGGAGGGTTTTCGCCCGACGCCCAGAACACATCCATGGCGTGCCGTTGCAGAAGCGCAATCTGGATCGGCTTGCGATTCTGCCGGTGCAGCACGCACGCGCCCTCGCACAAAACGTCCACCGGGCACACCCGCGCGCAGCTGGCTCCAAGAATGTTCGCGTCCAGAATCCGCAGCGCCGAACCACGCAGGTTCCCCGACGCAATGCGCTTGATGAATCCAGGCACGTCGATATGCGTGGGGCACGCCGCCGTGCACGGCGCGTCAAAGCAATTTAGGCAACGGTCGGCCTCAATGACGGCCGCCTGCGCCGTCAGCGCCGGTTTCAGCTCGCCAAACCGCTCCCGCAGTTGGGGATCGTCAGGTAGAGTCGCGGTGCTCATGCGGTCCTCCCTGCTCTACAGCGCCACCAACTGCCCATAAAGATCGGGTCGCCGGTCGCGATAAAACTGCCACGTCCGCCGCACCTCGGCAATCTCGTCCAGATTCAGGTCGGCGGTCAGCACCTCATCCTTGTTGCGCGAAGCCTCCGCAATAATCTTCCCGCGCGGATTGCAGAAATAGCTCGATCCATAGAATTCGCCGATGTTCCATGGCGCTTCGGTACCCACGCGGTTGATGGCGGCAATAAAGTACCCGTTCGCCGCCGCGTGTGCCGGCTGCTCCAGCTTCCACAGGTATTCGCTCAGCCCCGCCACCGTTGCCGACGGATTGAACACGATCTCCGCGCCGTTCAACCCCAGGCAACGCGCCCCCTCGGGAAAATGCCGGTCATAACAGATATAGACGCCAATCTTTGCAAATCCGAGATCGAAGACCGGATACCCCAGGTTTCCCGGCCGGAAATAGAACTTCTCCCAGAATCCTGGCGCCACGTGCGGAATATGTGTCTTGCGATACTTGCCCAGATATGTCCCGTCGCTGGCGATCACCGCCGCCGTGTTATAAAACACGCCCTCCTGTTCCACCTCGTACACCGGCACGATGACCGCAATGTGCAGCTCCTTCGCCAGTCCGCGCATCAGGGTCACGGTCGGGCCATCAGGAACCGCTTCCGTCATCTCATACCACCTCACCGATTGCTCGGCGCAAAAATACGGGCCATTGAAGATCTCCTGCAGGCACACGATCTGCGCTTCCTGTTTGGCGGCCTGGCGAATCAACCCCACATGCTTATCCACCATCGCCTTCTTCTGCTTGGCAAGCGGATCAGTCGTCGGCGCTGCGGTCGACGCCTGAATAATCGAACAACGAACCATGCGCGGCATCCCCAAACACCTCCGTCTAAAAAAGCTGTGAGTCTAAGAAGTTAGCTCAAATGAGCCCGTTCGGCAATAGGATTCTGGCCCATCAATCAAATAGGAGAACGGTCCTGGTACACAGCCGGCGCTCTGCCGGTTGACTTGCTTCTCACGCAATCTAATAATCAAGGGAGATGAATGTCTATGAGGAGATCGTGAAGCTGCAACGCGAGGGCCGGCGTGGCGCCGTGGCCACCATTGTGAACTCGCGCGGCTCCATCCCCTCTTTCCAAAGCGCCAAAATGCTTGTCCGCGACGACGGCTCCATTGCCGGAACCATCGGCGGCGGCTGCGTCGAAGCCGAAGTCTGGCAGGCGGCGCGTGAAGTCATCGCCCAGGAAAAGCCGCGCACCCTCACCTTCGATCTCAATCAGGACCCCAAATACGACACCGGCCTGGTTTGCGGCGGCACACTCGAAATCTTCATCGAGCCCGTCCTGCCCATTCCCCTCCTCTACATCTTCGGCGCCGGCCACGTCGCCATCGAACTCTTCAAGGCCGCCCGCAACGCAGGTTTCGACTGTATCGTCACCGACGACCGCGACGCCTACGCCAATCCGGAGCGCTTCCCCGGCGCTCTCCAGGTCATCGCCCGCGACTTCGAGCAGGCGCTCAAAGAGATCGCCCCCAGCGAGTCCTCGTACATCGTCATCGCTACCCGCGGCCACCGCGACGACATGCGCGTCCTTCGCTGGGCGGTGCAAACGCCCGCGCGCTACATCGGGATGATTGGCTCCAGGCGCAAAGCCATCACCGTGTTTCGCGAGCTCACCCGCGAAGGCCTCAAACCCGAACTCTTCGACCGCGTGCATTCTCCCATCGGGCTCGACATCGGCGCCGTCACGCCCGAAGAGATCGCCGTCTCCATCGTCGCCGAGCTCATCGCCATCCGCCGCCAGGCCGAGCGCGCGCTTCCTCACATGAGCTGGTTCCACACCGGCCGCCACGCCGCCGAGGCAGCTCCCGCCAAGCCGCTCCCCACCCCCGCTGAAAAATAGATCGCCTTGGGTGCCCCACCCTCGGCGCGCTCCTGTTGTTGCGCCTAGGGTGGGGTAGCATTATCGTCTTCTTATGGAAAGCGCATCCCATCTCTGCGGCCTCATCCTCGCGGCCGGCGAGTCCTCGCGCATGGGAATCGACAAGGCGCTGCTTCCCTGGCCTCCGCCCGTTGCGGGCGCATCTGCCGCGTCGCCCCAAACGCTCCTTTCCGCCGCCATCCTCGCCCTTAAGCCGCTCACGCGCGTGGTCGTCGTCGTCGCTGGAAGGAATGCTGAAGGCATCGCGCCCACCGTTGACGCGCACGGCGCATTCCTGGTCCACAATCCCGCTCCGGAACGCGGTCAATTCAGCTCCCTGCAAGTCGGCCTGCGCGAGCTCCTCGCCCGTGGCTGCGGTGCCGCCGTCATCACGCCCGTTGATTGCCCGCCCCTCAACGCTCAATCACTCGGCCTCCTCCGCACCTCATTCGAGCGCGCGCTCACACGTGGCCTCTGGGCTGCCGCACCGGAAAACAACGGCAAGCATGGCCATCCCTTGCTCGCGAGCCGTGAATTGATCGACGCCTTCCTCTCCGCGCCCGTCACAAGCAACGCCCGCGAGGTCCTGCACGCGTATGCGAAGCGCATCGAGTACGTCCCTGTTCCTGACGCCCTCGTCAATGCAGGCCTCAACACACCCGAAGACTACGCCGCTCTCGCCGCGAAAACTCCGCCGGCAGGTTAGCGGCCGGAATGCGGATTTTGTACAGGAGTTGGCTCCAGTTTGCGGGAGCTATTCGTTACCCGAAAGCCCTTTGTACCTTAGCAATAATGTCTCTATGACCAGTCCCCGGGCAAGCTCACCAACGGGCGCGATGGTATGCCCCGAGTGCGGTTTCCGCGCCGGTCCGGGCAGCCCGAATTGTGCGGCGCAACGAGATGCCCTGCTGGCGCGGGACTTTGAACAACCCGCGCTTTTCTGGCGCTTCCACAGAATGACTGTGGACACTTACTGTCTGCAATATTCGGAAGGCGTGGCTTCGGCAAAGTCGCTTGCTGCGCATTTGTGCGGCCTATGCATCGCATTTGAGCACAACAACGATCCTGAGGCGTTTCGCCAACTGCAACGTTGGCTAAGCACGAATCCGAAAATCCAAAAGCCGCATTTGCCAACACGGAGGGGCGAACTCACAATCGCGCACGTATCCGGAATCGATGATCCGGTGGAATTTGGGAAGGCCGTGGAGTCTTGGGCGCGATCCACTTGGAATGCGTATCACGAACTGCAACGGCTCGCACGTGAGTGGCTTTCCATGTCTGCCCGCCAAGCTCGTTAGGCCCTCATTCGCGGGTGCCCATCCTAAAGCCCGGCGCGCAGCGGCCGGCTCTAGGATGAGTTCGCACAGAATTCATCCCATCAGCGATCGCCCAGCTTTTCCAGCACCGCCGCGAGCGCATCCATCGCCAAATGCCCCGCATGGCTCGATGCCGGCGGTAGCCCTCCTACCGAGCGGATCAGTTCCTCCCTGCGCAGCTTCCGCGCCTCGTCTACGCTCATCCCGCTCACCAGCTCAGTGAGCGCCGAGCCGCACGCCATCGCCGCCACGCAACCCTTCGCCCGAAAACGAATCTCCACAATCCGCCCTTCCGCAACCTTCACTGTCAGCTCCAGAACATCGCCGCAGGCCGGATTCTCGATCCGCACCGATGCGTGTGCATCGGCAACCGCACCCGCGTTGCGCGGATGCTCAAAATGATCGAGAACTTGCGGCGAATACATGCGCTTTGCCCTTTGTTTCTGACCGCTCGTTCCTGCTTTATGAGGGGTGCCCCAGGTCTCGATTCTGAGACCTGGGATAGCTAGAGTTTCGAATACCAACTTACGCGGTCAGAGACCCGCGCTCTCACCGCGCGCCGTCCATGGCAGCCGCTTTCGTGCGCCGCACATCGAGAATCTCCGTCGCCAGGAACAAGTCCGCCAGCAGCGCGCGCAAATGGATCGACGCATTCAGATTATCGATCAACTGCGAGCCGATCGTTGGCTGCGCCAGCACCAGCTCCACCACCGCAATCGCGCTCTCCGCATCCCGCTTCAGCACCGCGAAGAACGCCTCGTACTGCTCCGCCGGCGCAAGCCCCTCCTGCTCCATCGCCTCTGCGCAGCTCTGCTCCAGGCCGCGCATCGCCGCTGCCGCCCGCGTTAGATGCTCACGCAGTTGCCTGCCCGCGTCGCTGCCCTCGTCGCTTGCTAACCCGCGCGCGGCATAGGACAACGTGAACTCGTAGCACGCCTCAATCGTCTCGCACTGTCGTTCGATCTCAGTCGCCATCGCTTGCGGTATATCCCTGTTTCGCTCGGGAGCCCGGCGGCGCTTTTACAACCCATCGCCCGCTGTCGTGCTCCTCCAGGTAGAAATCGCGGCTCATCCATCCGAAGATCATCGACTTGGTAATCGGGAACTTTTCCGGCCTCACTCCCATGTACACGTGAACCATCACCAGCGCAATCAGCCCCACGCCGGCCAGCCCATGCAGCACATACATCAGGCCCCACGTCATATCGCTGAAGAGATACGGATTCCGCGTAAAAATGCCCGTCTGCACGCGCTTCATCATAAACAAGCCGGTAACCATCACCGCCAGTCCGGCCAGCATGATCACGCCGTGGTACAGCTTGTTCTCAAGAGGATATTTTGCGAACCTGCTGGGCAACGGTGCGCCCTTGCCGAAGAATCGCCGCGTCCGGTTCATCGCATCGCGCAGGTCGGTCTTATCCGGCCAGATCGACCAGAAATCCAGGAAAAACGACGCATGCACAATGTGAAAGAGAATCGATCCCGTCAGCACCACGCCGGCGATCCAGTGATAAACCACCCAATTGAACTGGATGCCCACCCTGGGCAGGAATGCCGTAATCAGCAGCGTGATCATCGACGCCGCCATGATCCAGTGAAAAAGCCGCGCCGCCAGCGTGTGCCTCGGCACGCGCTCCGGAATCCCCGCCGCACTAGCCTCGGCCTTGCGCTCCGCAAACCGCTTGGGCGGCGCAACGATGATCACGTACAGCGAGTGCACGATCATGAAAAACAGTCCTGCAATCGCGGCCACCCAGATCAGCCCCCACGCAACATGGGCCGGTACCGATTGTCCCCACGGACTCGTCGCCCACGTGAAGAGCTTCATGCCGCCTCCTGCAATCCGTCAATCGCGCGCTTCACCAGGTTTCGCATCAGCGGAATCTTATAGCCGTTAAACTGCAGCGGCACCGCGCCGCGCACTGCGATCTTTCCCGCCATCTCGCCCGTATCCGCATTGGCAGGCTTGCCGCGCACCGCGTCTTCCACTGCTTTCAGCCTCAACGGCCGCGGCGCCGCGGCATTCACCGCGATCCTGATCTCATCGATTGTATTCCCAGTCAGCTTCATCGCCGAGGCCACATTCATCAGCGGAAAATCCCACACGTTGCGGTCGCGCACCTTCTCGAAATAGAACTTCGCGCCCGCCCATGTCGCGGGAATGCGAATCGCCATCAGCAGATCCCCCGGCTTCAGAATGTTCAGCCGCGTAATGTCGATCTCTGGCCCGACAAAATAGTCCTCGGCATCCACAACCCGCTCGCCCTTCGGCGTCTGAATCACGAACTTTGCATCCAGCACAATCAGCGCCGGAGCCGAATCTGACGGATGCACGGCCACGCAGCGGTCCGCGCCAAAGATCGCGTGCTCCCGGTTACGTCCCACCGGCGTATCCGCGTAGCAAATGTTCCCGCCCGCTCGGTAACACGGCCAGCCGCCGCGGTAATACCAGCACCGTGCGTCCTGCGACACGTTGCCCCCCAGCGTGCCCTGATTGCGAATCTGCGGCGAGGCCACCAGCTCCACGGCCTGCGCCAGCACACTGTAGTCCCTCTGGATCGCTGGATGATTCGCGATCTCCGTCAGCGTCGTCATGGCGCCGATCTCCACGCCATCGCTCGTCGCGCGAATCCCCTTCAGCTCCTCCACCCCGCTCAGGTCCACCAGCACCTTCGGCTTCTTGATGCGGTCTTTCAGCCAGTCGAAGCTGTCCAGCCCGCCGGCCATCACCCACGCCTCTTCGCCGTGCTGCTCCAGCAGCCTTTGTGCATCCGCGGCAGTGCCCGGCTGTAACAGGTCAAATGCCGGCATCACATCTCGTATGACCGCCATTGCTCATTCACTCCATTTCTGCGGTTGACCCATCCCAGGCGCGTTGTTGCTTTTTGCGCCTGGGGTGGGAGGCCATGCCCGATCACCCACAGACCTCGTCCTCAAATACTCGCCATCAGCGGAAGTTGCATCGGCCTTCCCGCATCCAGCGACGCCAGAATCGTGTCCGCATTCACTGGAGCGCGCTGGAAGATCTCGTCGCCCAGCGCATCGCTCAGCGCGTTCAGAATCGAAGCGCACCCTCCGCCAACTGGCGGCTCGCCCACGCCGCGTGCGCCCACCGGAGTCTCCGGATCGGGAATGTTCAGCGCCCCCCACTGCATGTCTACCGGGACATCCAGAATCGTTGGCGGCTTGTTCTGGTAGAACCGCTTGGCCACGGTCGCGCCGTACTCGGGATCGAACACCCACTTCTGTCCAATCGCATGCCCGATGCCCAGTGTCGACCGTCCCAGCATCTGTCCGCCCAGCGAGTGTGGATGCAGCACCGTGCCCACGTCGCCGTACGCCAGAAAATCTGTGATGAAGTACTTGCCCGTCTCGATGTCCACTTCCACTTCGGCAAAGCTGGCCACAAACGAAAACGTGTCCCCGTCACGCGGCGCCTTGTCGCGCGCCGCCACTACCAGCCCATGGCCTGCCAGCGCCGCCACGGATGCCTTCGTCACTTTATGAACGTCCGCCGGCGCCTCGTGACCGTCGTAGATCCCGCCCAATTCAATCGCCTTCTGCGCCGCCTCGGCAAAGCTCAGCCCTGGCCCTCCGCTCTTGCGGAACACCCGTGCATTCGCAACCTCGTAGTCCTCCGGCTTTCCGCCCAGCGACTTCGCCGCAACTTCCTTCAGCTTCTGCCGCGCCTCCGTTGCCACCGCATGCGCGGCGCGCGTCATGGCGTGCGTCGTCTGGCTGCCGCCCGATGCGCACGTATACGGCATGATCCTCGACGTGTCGCCCCACACCACGTCGCAAATCTCCCACGGCACATCCAGCACCTCGGCGCCCGCGCGGTGCACATCCATCACCGATTCGGTCCCCAGGTTCCCGATCCCCGAGTGGAACCGTACCCGTCCCTCCGGCGTGATCACCAGCAGCCCGTCGAACCCGATCGTCCCGCCTACATAACAGCTCAGTGACACGCCCACCCCGCGTACCTTCGTGCCTATTCGCTTCGGCCGCGCCGCGCGCTCCTGCCACTTGAACTGCTCCGCACCGCGGTCCAGCGCCTGTTTCAGGAAGCAGCTCGTCGTGTGCGCGCGCTTGCCGTTGTTCGGCACGCCGTACTCCGCCTTCCCTTCCGGGCAATTCGCTCTCCGCAGCGCCACCTGGTCCACGCCCAGCTTCCGCGCCGCTTTCGCCAGCACCGGCTCGATAATCGCAATCCCCTGCATCCCTCCCGGTGCGCTCTGCGCGCTGCGTGTCGGCGTATTTGTCATCACCGTCACGCCGCGCCAGCGCATCGCCGGCGGCTGATACAGCAGCGAAACAATCCGCGCCGCCGACCCGCCATCGCCTGCCTCGTCGTACGCGCCGCTGTTCGTCACCGTATACAGATCCAGCGCCGTGATCCGCCCATCCTTCGCGAACCCCATCTTCGCCCGCCCCGCGATGCTCGGCCGCGCGCGACCGATAAAATGCTCTTCTTCGCGGCTGATCCGCATCATCACCGGCGCGTTCAGCCTCCGCGAAAGAATCGCCGGAAGTATCATGATCACCGTGCCCGTGACCTTGCTCCCGAAGCCGCCGCCCGTGTACTCGCTCACCAGCACCACCTGGTCCGGATTCAGATTCATCCAGCGCGCAATCGCTGGCACCGTCTGCGCCGTGCTCTGCGTTCCCGTGTGCAGATACAGCTTCCCGTTCTGCCAATACGCCATTGCGCTGCGCGGTTCCAGGCACTGGTGGCTCACGTCCGGCGTCACAAACGACTCATCCAGCACCAACGCCGCATTCCTGAATCCCGCGTCCACATCGCCATACGACCACGTATCCGGCGCTTCGCCCATCGGCAGCCGTCCCTGCTCGTACTCTTGAAAGTCCGCCTGCGTCCATTTCAGCTCACTTACCTGCGGCCCGCCGGTTACCGGAGGCTTCGGCCGCATCCACACGTTCCCGTCCTTATGCGGATTCGGCCCGCCCGGCCGCAGGCTATCCAGCGGATCGATCACGAACGGCAGCGGCTCCATGTCGATCTTGATCTTCTCGATCGCCTCCGCGCAGGTCAGCTCGTCCACTGCCGCCACCGCCAATATGGGATCGCCCTGGTACATCGGCTCATTCGTCAGCGCCCGCTCGCCCCACTTGCTCGCCTTGATCGTCCGTCCGTTGTCGTCCAGAAAATCCGCCTGCGCCGGAATATCGTCCGCCGTCAGCACCGCCTTCACGCCCGGCATCGCCAGCGCCTCGCTCGCATCAATGTGCTTGATCCGCCCGTGCGGCATCGGGCTCAGCACCAGCCGGCAAAACAGCATCCCCTCCGCGCGAAAATCCTCAGCATACTTCGACCGCCCCGTCACCTTCGCCACCATGTCGGGCGTCGTGTAGTCTCTGCCGATCAGTTTGTATCCCGTGCCAAATGGCCGCGGCTGCTCGCTCTCGGCCTTCATTGCTTCCGCCTGCGTTGTATCCGGCATCGCTCAGGCCCTCCTCTGCGACGCCGCGGGGACCCCGTCCCTCATGTACTCGGCCCCGCGCATCATCGCGTCCAGAATCTTGTTGTAGTCCTGGCACCGGCACAGATTGCCGCTGATCCCGTGCGCCAGCTCCGTCCGGGTCGGGCTCGGGTGCGTCTTCAAAAATCCCACCGCAGACATGATGAATCCCGACATGCAAAACGCGCACTGGAATCCCTGCTCGTCCACCACCGCCTGCTGCACCGGATGCAGCTTCCCATCGTCGGTAGCCAATCCCTCAATCGTCGTTACCTTGCGCCCGCGCACCGTGTTCGTCAGTACCGAGCAGCCATAGTGCGGCACATCGTCGATCAGCACTGTGCACGCTCCGCACTCCGCGCGGTCGCAGCCCAGCTTGGTCCCCGTCAACCCCAGCTTGTAGCGCAGTGTCCATGCGAGGGTCTCCTGCTTCATCACTTCCACGCGCCGCATCTTTCCATTCACGTTCAGCGTGATCAGCCGCTCGCCTACGCTGTGCGCGCGCCCGCCCGGCGACAGAATCCTGTAGCTGGCCGCGCCCACCACCGCGCCCCCGGCAATCACGCCGAGAATGAATCGGCGCCTCGTAATCTGAGCGGCTTTGCTCTCATTCGCCTTGTTGGGATCTTCCATCTCCGGCATGGCAGTCTCTCCGGTCTTAGGGTCTTCCGCGGATCGTTACGCTCGCGTTGTGGGAGTTGCGCTGCTACGCTTGCAGGAATCGCGCCGTCGCGCTTATCGCGGTTCCAGGGTTACTGCACCCCCTAGGTCACTTCACTCAAGTCGATGCGACCACCAGGGAGCAGCGACCTTGGGGACATCTAAGAATGGGTATGACTACCCTGGAGCCGCCGTAAAGGGGAAGAACCGCGGCGCTTGCCGCTATCTTAGCTCCGCTCCCTTCGCCCTTGCAAAGCGCCCCCACCTGACCCACCCCGCGCCCAATCGCCCGCCCTCAGGCGCCCTCATCCCTGTCCGCTGCTCCCTGGACTAAACTGAATGCGTTATGGCAATTGCAGGCGTTTCTTCCTCAATCCGGCCCCACGCGCCGCAGGGCGTGTTTTTGAATGAGCCTTTTACCGACTTCAAAGATCCTGAGAATGCGCGCTCCATGCGCCGCGCCCTCGATCAGGTTGCCGCGCACCTCGGCGTTGAGTACAGCCTGATTATTGGCGGCAAGCGCCTTAAAACCGCTGAGAGGATTCGCTCCATCAATCCGGCGCGCCCGGCCCAAATCGTTGGTGTGCACCAGAAAGCCGGCGCCGCGCAGGCTGAAGCCGCCATGTCCGCGGCGCTGCGCGCCTTCGACTCATGGAGCCGGACCTCAACCGAAGAGCGGGCCTCACTGCTTCTCGGCGCGGCGGAAATCATCCGTAAGCGCAAGTTTGAGTTCATGGCCTGGCTTACCTACGAAGTCGGCAAGAACTGGGCTGAGGCCGATGCCGACGCGGGCGAGGCCATCGATTTCCTCGAGTTCTATGCCCGCGAGGCGTTGCGCCTAGCCACCGTCACCGCGCCCATTCAATATCCCGGCGAGCGCGACGATCTCTTCTATATCCCGCTTGGCGCGGGCGCTGTGATTTCACCCTGGAACTTCCCCTTCGCCATCATGGCCGGCATGACCGCCGCGGCTGTCGTCGCCGGCAATACCGTGATTCTCAAGCCCTCGAGCGACGCGCCCACCATCGCCAACCGCTTTGTCGAGGTGCTCGAAGAAGCCGGCCTTCCCGACGGCGTGGTCAACTTCTGTCCCGGCTCCGGCTCTTCCTTCGGCAACGCCATCGTTGAGCACCCCAGAACCCGCTTCATTGCCTTCACCGGCTCCAAGGCCGTCGGCATTGAGATTCACGAGCGTGCCGCGAACATGCGCCCCGGCCAGATCTGGATCAAGCGCACCATCCTCGAAATGGGCGGCAAGAATTCGATCCTCGTCTCTGCCGATGCGGATCTCGACGCTGCGATCGAAGGCGTGGTTGCTTCAGCCTTTGGCTTCAGCGGCCAAAAGTGCTCCGCATGCTCCCGCGCCATGATTGAAGCTCCCCTCTACGACGTCTTCGTCGAACGCCTGCGCGAACGCGTCGCTGCCTTGACCGTGGGCGATCCCGCGGCCAATCACGACCTCGGCCCTGTCATCAACCAGGCAGCGCTCAAATCCATCCTGAACTACATCGAAATCGGCAAGAAGGAAGGCAAACTGATTGCGGGAGGGTCGCCGTGGCGACCGCCGGCTACCTCCGACGGCGGCTACTTCCTGGAACCAACCATCTTCGCCGACGTCGCTCCGAATGCGGTCATCGCCCAGGAGGAAATCTTCGGCCCGGTGCTGGCTCTCATCAAGGTCGCGAGCTTCGAAGAGGGCCTGCGGGTGGCCAACAACACCGAGTACGGCCTCACCGGCTCTCTTTACACCAGCGATCCCGTAAAAAAGGCTGCCGCACGCAGTGCCTTTCACGTGGGCAATCTCTACTTCAATCGCAAGTGCACGGGAGCCATGGTCGGTGCGCATCCCTTCGGCGGGTTTAACATGAGCGGAACCGACTCGAAGGCCGGCGGCCCGGATTACCTCTACCTCTTTACCCAGGCCAAAAGCGTCGGCGAAAAGCTCTAGGTCTTTGATCGCTTGATTTTGTACCAACCTGGGTGCCCCAGGTCCCGATTTTGGGACCTGGGATTGGCAATCGTAAGATTCGAATTCACGCGGTCAAAGACCTAGCTGGCGCCAACTTTCAATTCGCCGCGCCAACCATCCGCCGGCGCCACGTCAACTGCTCAAGGAGAGTCGATCGGCCCAATGACAGCGTGGGAATTCACAGCAGTGGTCTGGATCCTTTCCTTCGCAGCGGGCTTTCTCGGCGCGCTCACCGGCCTTGGCGGCGGAGTGGTGGTCGTCCCTGCGCTTACTCTCGCTCTCGGCGTCAACATAAAGTACGCCATCGGCGCCTCGCTGGTCTCGGTCATCGCCACTTCTTCAGGCGCCGCGGCCGCCTACGTGCGCGAGGGCTTCTCCAACATCCGCATCGGCATGTTCCTTGAAATTGCCACCACCCTTGGCGCGATTGTTGGCGCTCTCCTTGCCGGCCGCATCGGCACCCATGCCCTGGCTATCATCTTCGGCCTGGTTCTCGTTCAATCCGCGTACCATTCATTCAAAGGCGCTCCGGATGACGGACATCCCGTCGAATCCGATGCGCTCGCGCGACACTTGCGCTTCGGCGGCAGCTATCCCGTCAATGAAAAACGCCAGCCGTACGGCGTCCGCAACGTTCGCACCGGCTTTGGCATCATGTTCGGCGCCGGCGCGCTTTCCGGCTTGCTCGGCATCGGCTCCGGCGCAGTAAAAGTCATCGCCATGGATCGCGCCATGCGCATTCCCTTCAAAGTCTCCACCACCACCAGCAACTTCATGATTGGCGTCACCGCCGCCGCCAGCGCCGGCATCTACCTGAGCCGCGGGTTCATCGACCCCCGCGTGGCCATGCCGGTCATGCTTGGCGTGCTTTGCGGAGCATTGTTGGGAGCCAAAGTGCTCGTGCACGCTCCCGTGCGCACCTTAAGGGCTGTCTTCGCGATCGTGATTCTGGCTCTCGCTATCGAGATGATCGTGAATGGCGTTATGGGGAGGGTGTAACCCGCATGAACGACCGTCGCTTGGAGAGGATCATTGGGCGCCTGCTGCAAACCGGCGTCCTGTTGGCCGCCGCCGCGGTCGCTGCAGGCGGTACTCTCTATCTCGTTCAGCACCACTCCGATCGCGTAGACTATCGCGCCTTTGTGCCCGGCAGCCAGGACATGCGCACGCTTCCTGGCATTGTGCGGTCGGCGGCGCATTTCAACGGCGAAGCGTTAATTCAGATCGGCCTGCTGCTCCTCATCGCCACGCCCGTGGCGCGTGTAGCCATGGCCATCATTGGCTTTGCTCTTGAACGCGACCGCTTGTACACGGTCGTCAGCCTCATCGTTTTGCTGATTCTTGCCTTCAGCCTGATTCACTTTACCTGAAGCTTGAGAGGCATGCCACGGGCCTCATCCGAAGCCCTCCCGGCAAGGCAAACTTTACGCCACGGCGCCTGAGGCCGCCTGATTTTCGGCCTCCATCTTGTTGCCCACCTCGGCGGCAGCCTTCGCCAGCACGCGGTGATGGATCGTGAAAAGCGCCAGCTCCAGCCGGTCGCCCACCCCGGTCTTGTCGTAGATCGATCGTAGATAATTCTTGATCACTTGTTCTGTCGTCTTAAGCCGGATAGCGATCTCGCGGTTCTTGCACCCCTGCACGATCAGTGCCACGATGCGCATTTCTTTGGGAGTGAGCCGATCGCGCACCCGCGCTCCCACCAGATCCTCTTCCGGCGATTCTGGCGGTGCCGCCTGCGTGGGGAACCACGTGTCGCCCGCAGCCACGCGGTGCACGCACTCGATCAATCCCGGGCCGGTGACGCTGCGAAACACCACCCCGCGAAAGCCCTGCTGCAGATAGGTCGCGGCAATTTCGTTATTCTCCGCCACCACGATGCCGCGGCTGTTCGTGGTCTCAAGCAGCATCGCCAGCCGCGTAAAATCCGGCTGCAGCGAAGCTGCGAACAGGACAATTGATCCGGGGAAAGTGGTAATGGCATGGTACATGCGCTCAAGATCCGTGCATTGCGCGATGATGCGCAAATCCTCATCCATGGCCAGAACCTTTGCGGTGCCGGCCCTGAAGATCGCTTGCGAATCGGCCAGGATGATCTTGTTCATGGTATCTGCTCTGCCTACCCCTGCCCCTCGCGGGAAAAACTCCGCGTCTCGACCCTCCATCTTCGCCAAAACCAGGGCCGGTTAACCCCCGCGCCTGCTATTCTCTTCCCCTCGTCCCTATCGGCAAAAGGGCGAGGTGTCTTGGCAATGTCTGCAATTGCTACATTGTGAGCCTCAACCGGCTGGATTCGCAAGACCCCCGCATCCGGCCTCGTCGACGATCGGCATGGCCTTGGCGCTGCTATGACCGAGATTACAGCCAGTCTGCCAAAAAGAGCACCAAAAACCCTGGGATGGACTTGAAGAAACCATTAACTAATATGGGACAGGCAGGCTCTACACTTATTGTATATGGCGCGGCCAATTCTGCTGGCAGTTGATGATGACGTGAGCGTATTGGAGGCCGTCGTCCAGGACCTGCGCCGCCAGTACGGAAGCGACTACCGCGTCATGCGCGCCGCGGGTGGCCAGACCGCCCTCGACATGCTCGCTCAGCTCAAGACGCGCGACGAGCCTGTTGCTCTGCTGGTCAGTGACCAGCGTATGCCGGGAATGAGTGGCGTCGACATGCTCGAGCGCGCGCGCGCCATCTATCCCGACGCGCGCCGCGTTCTCCTCACCGCCTACGCCGACACCGATGCGGCCATCCGCGCCATCAACTCCGCACGCATCCACTACTACCTCAACAAACCCTGGGACCCTCCGGAGGAAAAACTATACCCCGTCGTCACCGATCTCCTTGAAGACTGGCAGGCTGGCTTCCGGCCGCCGTTCGAGGGATTGCGCGTCATCGGCCACCGCTGGTCGCTCAATGACCATCGCGTGCGCAACTTTCTCTCGCGCAATCATGTCCCCTACCGCTGGTTCGACGTGGCCGCCGGCCCTGAGGCGCTCAAGTTGCTTGAGGACCGCCAACTCAGTCCCGAAAAGATCCCCGTCGTGCTCTTCGCCGACGGCACGGTCCTCGTCGATCCCGAACTTGAGACCCTCGCCGGCCGAGTAGGTCTGAGCATTCAGGCCACGCAGGAATTTTACGACCTCGTGGTCGTCGGCGCGGGTCCGGCTGGCCTTGCCGCCGCCGTCTACGGCGCCAGTGAGGGTCTGCATACTCTCATCATCGAGCCCTTCGCCCCCGGCGGCCAGGCCGGCTCCAGTTCCAGAATCGAAAACTACCTCGGCTTCCCTTCCGGCGTCACCGGCGCTGATCTGGGCCGCCGTGCCCATGCCCAGGCCTCGCGCTTCGGCGCTGAGTTTCTCACCCAGCGCGCTGCCGGCATGCGTATCGACGGCCAGTACCGATTCGTCCAGCTCGCCGATGGCCGCGAAGTCTCCAGCCACTGTGTTCTGCTTGCCCCCGGCGTTCAGTACCGCAAGCTCGAGATTCCCGGCGGCGAGCAGCTAACTGGTCGCGGCATTTACTACGGAGCCGCTCTGGTCGAGGCGCTGGCCTGCAAGGGCGAAGAGGTGTACATCGTCGGCGGCGCCAACTCCGCCGGCCAGGCCGCCCTGCACTTCGCCAAATATGCCACCAAGGTAACCATGCTGGTGCGCGGCGAGGGCCTTTCCGCCACCATGTCGAAATACTTGATCGATGAGATCGCTCGCACATCCAATATTGTGGTAGAGGCGCGAACCCAGGTACTCGAGGCCATCGGCGACGAGCATCTGAGCGCACTTAGGTTGCGCGGCCCCTCGGGCGAAACCCAGGTGCCCGCGTCCTCGCTCTTTGTTTTCATCGGCGCCGCGCCGGTCACCGCGTGGTTGCCGCCGTGCATACTGCGTGACGAAAAAGGATTTCTGCTGGCCGGACCCGATCTGCGCAAAGATGGCAAATTACCGGAGGTCTGGCGCGAAACACGTGAGCCATTTCTCCTCGAGAGCAGCGTCCCCGGCGTCTTTATTGCCGGCGACGTCCGCTCCGGCTCGGTCAAGCGCGTGGCCTCCGCGGTGGGCGAGGGTTCCATCGCGGTGCAGTTCATTCACCAGTATCTGGCGGGGTTTTAGGGTCTGCTGACGCACCCTGTTGGTTGTCCCATGAGCGAGAACGAACCATCGATTCAGGTCGAGCCGATCCACCTCAAGGATCTCGCCGCGGCTCTGCCGCATACGCGTATCTTCGCTTCCACTCCATTCGACGCCATTTCCGATCTCGATCGCATCGAGCGCGTCACCGCCAAAGCCGGCGCTGTGCTTGTTGAAGCCGGTCAGCCCTGGCTTTACTACTGGCTCCTGCTCGACGGCGAGATTCGCGCCGAACGCCCGGAATCGGGCGGCACCATGACCCTCGTCGGCATCGCCCGCGCCGGCGAAGGTTTCGGTGAAGTACCTCTGCTCACTGGCCGGCCAACTTCCATGTTCTGCATCTCGGCCACGAAGGATTCGGTGCTCCTCCGCTTCACCGAGCAGGATTTCTGGTCACTCCTCGCCTGCTGCCCCGCCATCCGCAAAACCGTCCTTGCCGACAGCGCCCAGCGCCTGCAGGCCTACCAGGTTGAGGCGATTCATCGTGAGAAACTCGTCTCCCTCGGCACTCTTGCCGCCGGTCTCATGCACGAGCTGCACAATCCCGGTTCGGCTGCCAAGCGCGCCGCCTCGCAATTGCGCGAGAACCTTCTGCGCCTTCAGCAGCTCAGCCTGCGCTCGAGTTCCAAGCCCAAAACGCCGGCCCAGCTTCAGTGCATGAAAGATCTGCTCGAGCATGCCCTCCACGGCTGCAACCAGCCCGCCATGAGCAGCCTCGAGCAGGCCGATGCTGAAGAGGCCATGAGCCAGTGGCTCGCCGGCGCCGGCGTCGAGAATGCCTTCACCATCGGCCCCGTCTTCGTCTCCATGGGATTCGACCGGCACGAAATCGCCTGCGTGCAGGAGCACTTCGATCCGGAATCGTTCTCTGATGCGCTCAACTGGTTCGGCGCGCTGGTCTCCAGCGTTTCGCTGGTTTGCGCCATCGAGGAGAGCATCTCCCGCATCTCCGATCTGGTCATGGCCGTCAAGAAATTCGCCTACGACGAGCGCACACCCGACAAAGATCTCGACGTCCACGATAGCCTCCAGAGCACGCTCACCATCCTCGGTCACAAGCTGCGCCTCAAGCAGATTCAGGTCGAGAAGCGGTTCGCCGCATCGCCCTCCACCATCCGCACCCGCGGCTCCGCCCTGAGCCAGGTCTGGACCAACCTTATCGATAATGCCGTGGATGCCTCGCCTGAGGGCGCGAAGCTCGAGATCGCCACTTGGTCCGAGCCCGAGTCGCTCGTCGTCTCGATCGGCGATCACGGCGCAGGCATTCCGCCCGACGTCCTCCCTCACATCTTTGAGCCGTTCTTCACCACCAAGCCGCAGGGTTCCGGCACCGGCCTCGGTCTTGAAATTGTCAACCGCATCGTCACGCAGAAATTCGGCGGAAAGATCGAAGTCGAGTCCCAACCCGGGAACACCCGCTTCATCATCCGCCTGCCAGTCAAGACTCCGTCCGCTTAGTTCGGCTCGAGATGTTTGAGCTAGAAGCTAGAAGCTGGGAGCTGTTAAATCCAGTGGTAGGACCACTCGAATCTCCGGGCGTATGATTAAGTGCGCAATCAACCCACGCCTTGTGAGGTCTCTCGTGATTCAATCCATAACCCAGCTCAAACACCCGGTGCTCTTCCTTGCTCTTGCCTTCACATGCGCCGTCATTTCTCCCGCCGCTCTTCACGCCGCCCGCACCTGCAATCCCCGCGACTTTGGCGCCAGGGGCGATGGAACCACCAAGGACACCGCAGCAATCCAAAAAGCCATTGATGCTTGCGCAGCCAAGGGCGGCGGCATGGTCCGCCTAACCGCAGGCGCCTGGCTCACCGCTCCCATCGTTCTCAAAAGCAACATCACCCTCCAGCTCGACAAGGGTGCCACGCTTCTAGGCTCGCCCGATCATACCGACTATCCCGCGATCACCGAATTTCGCCTCTCCGGCGTCCAGTCGCTGGTGAGCGCCACAAACGCTGAAAACGTCGCCATTACCGGCGAGGGAACGATCGATGGCAATGGCGAAAGCTGGTGGCAGATGGCGCGCAGCGTCCGCGACGCCGGCGTCATGGGTAATCCGCATCCTCGCCCGCGTTTGGTCGTCTTCGACCACTGCAAGCACGTCCGCGTCGAGGGTGTCACCATCCAGAATTCGCCCATGTGGCAGCTCGTGCCCTACTACTGCGACGACGTGGTCATCAATAACATCCGCGTGCTGGCTCCGCAACACTCGCCCAACACCGACGCCGTCGATCCCTTCTCCTCGTCCAACGTCCGCATCGATCATCTCTCCGCCGACGTCGGCGACGACGATATCGCCATCAAATCCGGCGCTATCAACTCACCCGGAGGCGACGAGCCGAGCCGCGACATCACCATCACCGACTGCACCTTCCTTCACGGCCACGGCCTCTCCATCGGCAGCGAAATCGCAGGCGGCGCGCATAACATTCTCGCCGAGCGCATTCACTTCAACGGCACCGACAACGGCATTCGCGTCAAGGCCAATCGCGATCGCGGCAACGACGTCAGCAACCTCGTTTTCCGCGACATCGACATGAAGGACGTGAGAAACCCCCTCGTCATTAGCGAGTACTATCCCCGCATCCTGCCGCCCGAAGGAACCGTAACGCCGCAGCCGGTCACGCGCCTCACGCCGCACTTTCACAACATCGTGCTCCAGAACGTCACAGCAACAGGCGCAGCCATGGTCGGCGCCATCGTCGGCCTGCCTGAGGCGCCGGTCGACGACGTCGTCCTCGAAGACGTTATGCTGAGCGGCGAGAAGGGACTGTCCATCGGCTATGCCAACGTAACGGGCCAGAATGTGAAGGTCGAGGCCGCGCAAGGCGAAGCGATCATCAAGCTCGCCGGAGCCAACGTCACGCTGCAGTAGCTCTCAAGTGTTCAAAGAGAAAGGCTGCGCTCATCGGCGCAGCCTTTTCGTCTAAAAACTGTGACCCACTCCCTGCCTTTCCGCTCCCTTGCTCCCTCGCTCCCTGTCTTTCGGTTTTCTGTTCCCTGTCCTACTGGTTGACCCCGCTCGCCAGAAATCCCCCATCGACCACCAGAATCTGCCCGGTCACGAACGAAGCGCTGTCCGAGGCCAGGTACACAACCGCACCGATCAGCTCCTCCGTCTTCCCGAATCGTCCCATCGGCGTCCGCATCAGCAGCTCCTGCCCGCGAGGCGTCGAGTCCAGCAGCTGCGCATTCAACTCGGTGCGGAAGACGCCCGGCGCCACCGCATTCACCGTCACGCCCTTTTTTGACCACTCCACGGCCAGCGAGCGCGTCAGCGACGCCACGCCGGCCTTGCTCGCCGCATAAGCTGCCACTTCGCTCAGCGCCACAAAACTGTTCAGCGACGCGATATTGATGATGCGCCCATAACCGCGCTCCAGCATGTGCTTGCCAAACACCTGGCAGGCCCGCAGCGTCCCGGTCAAATTCGTGTTCAGAATGTTGGTCCACTCCGCCTCAGTCACGTCGAGCGTCGGCGTCCGCTTGATCATTCCGGCGCAGTTCACCAGGATGTCCACTCTGCCGAAGCACGTGAGCGTGGCAACCAGCAGTTTCTCCAGCGACGCGCGATCGCCCACATCCGAGGCCAGCCGCAGCGTCCGCCGCCCGCGCGCCTCAATCTCCTTGGCGGTATCATCTACCTGTTGCTGCCGTCGCGCCGTGGCGATCACGTCGGCGCCGGCATCGGCCAAGCCAAGGCTCAAGGCAAGACCAATCCCTGACGTTCCTCCAGTCACAACTGCGACCTTGCCTTCAAGGCTGAAGAGCTTAGATTTCATGCGATCTCCGTGGGGAGGATATGCTGCGATATGCAGCCCAGGCAAGTCCCGGAATCAGGAGCTGCACGCTAAAAAGACTGGCGCAATATGCCGGGAGTAGAGGTTTTCGGTCACGTTCTTCGCGATCACCGCTTCATTCGCCTCCAGCAGATCAAGATAGCGCCGCCCCATCTTCGCGGCCACTTTGAATCCCACGTGCAGCAACTGGCGCACACTGGAATTGTAGGCTGCGGCGCTCTCCACGTGGCGCAGCGCCGAAGTATATTGCTCCGAAGTCCATCCCCGCACCTCGTCGGCCGTGGGCAGCTTCGTGGGATCGATGTCAATCACCGTGGCGTATGGCGCGCACAGCTCCTCGCGGTGATTGAGCGCCTCGGCATACACTTCCTTGGCCAGCGCCAACCCGTCGCCTCCGGCCTCGGCCAGCCCGATCAACTCTTCCAGCCACGTCGTCCCTGCGGTCTTCAGGTGCACGCCCACGTTGAACTTCTTCATCGTTGCAGCTATCGCCGGGTAGATGGAAAACTTGTCGCTGCCCGAGTGCACGCTCAGCTTCAGGTTCTCCGGCAATCCGTATTGCTTCACCGCGTAGGCAATGGCCGCCACATCCAGCGCCATCTCGCGCTCGAATTGCGCCACGTCACCCGCATAATCCACGCCCTTGTTGAATCGCCCGCTGAATTTCGGCGCGATCGTCTGCACCGGAATCCCTTCATCGGCAATCGCAGCCAGAATAATCAGCAACTCCACCGGGCTCTGCGCGCGGTCGGTCTCGTCCATCGAGATCTCAGGAATGAAATGGCCCGCGCCCTTCGCGCTCAGCACCCGCCGGTAAACTTCTCCAGCCTTCTTCACCGCGGCCAGAAACTTCTGCGCGGTCTGCCGCAAAGTGGCGGGCGTGATCTCAAAGGCTTCAGCGGCGTCTGCCAGTTCAATGCTGCCCTGCAGCTCCGGATGCCGTCTCACGAACCTCTCGATGTCGTCAGCCTGCGCGGCCTGGCCGATAAAATCCGCTACGTCGAACGTGAAAAAGTCGCACGGCGCAAGAAAGCGATCCACGGTCGCGGCCGTTATGTGGTCCGCGTCGCAATAGTAGGGAAGCTTCCATCCCAGCGCCTTCACCGCGGCGTCGGCGGCCTGCCGCACTGAAGAAGGCTCCGAGCCGATGATCATGTGCTCGCGGTTCGACTTGTTCCACACCGGCACCACTTCAACGCCGTGGTCCAACGCCTGCATGCATGCCTGCAACTGTGCCTTGGCTTGGTGCGCGAATCGGTCGCCGGTGCCAACCGAGTATTTATTCAGCTTCAACCCTTCGTTCCCCATGTTCGTCCTGTCTTCCGCAACTCCTCTCGTTGTGGAGTGTCTCCGGCATCGCCTCCGCGGCGGCGTCCCCCTCAATCAGCATGACTGTGCGCCAGCGCGGGTGTTGAAGCGCTCTCAAACCGGCTGCGGTGCGCCCACAACCCCAATCCCGGATTGGCCACAAAGAAGATTTTCTCGCCGCGCACCGTGTTATAGCCGTGGCGCAACTTTTCCGGATCGTAACGCGCAGTCATCGCTTTCAAAGCGCCGTATTCGAATCCCACGCTCTCCACTTCTTCTTGGCTCAGCTCGCCGGGGCACCACCGGATGGTGAACCGCCCTTCCGACGAAGCATGAATCAGGTGCGCCGCCGCGCTCAGGTCCGCGGCCAGGTCTGCATTCTCGTTCACCGCCTTCAGTGTAGCCGGCGTTCCACGATAGCCATACTTGCGGATCAGCGCGTCAATTCCCTTGTCCTCGCCGAACTCCTTCACGCCCGGCGCCAGAATGATCAGCTCTGCGCCGTCGGCCAGCGCCATGCGTGTGCGATACACGGCCTTGTTGCCGATCCACGTGCTGTGAAACTCCTTCGGGTCCAGATACACCACCGCCTTCTTGATCGGCTCGTCCAGCATCTCGAAGTTCACCTTCAGGCTCAACTCCGCGGCCTTCAGGAAGCACTGGAGATCGTCGCCGATGTACAGCCCGCGCACCGCCAGCCCGCCGTTCTTTCCGCGTCCCACCACGGTCTGCACGTACACGATCGGCAGATGCCGCAGGAACTTCTCGCAGGCGCGGTTCAGCACGTTGCGCACGGGGTTCTCCGCTCGCCCCATGATCCGCTCCATCCCGTACACCGCGCCCAGGTAGTGGCTGCGATTGATCCCCTCGCGTCCGCCTGTGCCGATCAGGATGTTCTTGGCGTGATTCGCCATGCCGATCACTTCATGAGGCACCACCTGCCCGATGGAAAGAATCAGATCGAAGCCTCCGCGCGAGATCAGCTTGTTCACCTGCGCCGGCCACGTGTAGTTCAGCTTGCCCTCTGACTGCTCGCGGATAAACTCCGCCGGAAGCTCACCCAGCGTCTCGATATCCGTGCGCCAGTTGTGCACGCGAAATAGTTCCTGCGGCATACCGCCGAACATGTGCGCGATCTGGTCCGGGCGCATGGGCGTATGCGTGCCGATCGCTGGCAGCACGGCTTTCATCCGGTCGCCATAGTGCTCCCACGCATAGCGCGTCAGATCCCCTGCACGTGAATGCTCACGGCTTTGATCGGGCGGTACGGCCAGCACGCTCGCCCGCCTGCCCAGCTTGCCCAGGCTCTCCGCCATCAGCTCCTTCAACTGCTTCGGCGAGAGATCGGTCTCGGTGCTTCCAACAGAACAATAGAGGCTCATATGCCAAACTCCATCTTTCCAACTTCTGGCCCCGCCAGGACGACATTGACCTCGCCATTTGGAAAAAGCCCTTCCTTGCATGCGAAGATCCGGCAGCTTCCATCTACTGGCTACTGGCTACGAGCTTTCTACAGCTTATACGCCTTCTTGACCAGGCCGTACGTCAAATCGTGCGCCACTTCGTGCGCTTCGTCTTCGTCCAGCCGGTGCTCGGCCACCAGCCTGCCCAAAAACGCGCAATCCACGCGCCGCGCCACGTCGTGCCGCGCCGGAATGGAGAGAAACGCCCGCGTGTCGTCGTTGAATCCCACCGTGTTATAAAACCCAGCCGTTTCCGTCGCTTGCTCGCGAAAACGCATCATGCCCTCAGGACTGTCATGAAACCACCACGGCGGCCCCAGGCGCAAGCAAGGATAATGTCCGGCCAGCGGCGCCAGTTCACGGCTGTACGTCGTCTCGTCCAGCGTGAAGAGAATGATGGTCAGCTTGCGCTCGTTGCCAAACCGGTCCAGCAGCGGCCGCAGCGCATCCACGTAGTTCGTCGCTCTGGGGATATCCGCGCCCATGTCGCGGCCGTAGCGCTCATACACAAACCGGTTGTGATTGCGCACGCTCCCGGGATGAATCTGCATCACCAGCCCATCCTCCACGCTCATCCGCGCCATCTCCGTCAGCATCTGCGCCCGGAACAGTTCCTGCTCCGCCGCGTCCGCCCTGCCCGCCATCACTTTGCCGAACAGCGCCGCCGCCTCGGCCTGCGGCAAGTCCGCAGTTTGCGCCGTGACATGTCCGTGGTCCGTCGACGTGCATCCCAACCCGCGAAACCGCGCCCGCGCCTTCATCAGTGCGTTCAGGTACCCCTTCCAGGTCGACGCGTCCTCGCCGTTCTGTTCGCCCAGCTTGGCCACTTGCCCCGCAAATCCCTTGAACTCCGGGTCCACCACCGGGTCGGGCCGGAACGCGGGCAGAATCCGCGCCTTCCATCCCGAATTGCGGATCGCTTGGTGAGCCTTCAGTTCATCCAGCGGAGACTCCGTCGTCGACAGCACCTCAATGTTGAATCTCTCGTAGAGAGCCCGCGGCAGAAACTCCGGCGTGCGCAGCTTCTCCGCAATGGTGTCGAAATACGCGTCGGCCGTCTTCTCGTTCAACCGCTCCTTGAACCCGAACAGCTCCTCAAAGGCGTAATCCAGCCACATGCGGGTAGGCGTGCCCCGAAATAGATAGTAGTGGCTGGCGAAGATGCGCCACACCTTCCGCGGATCCTTGATCGCCGGCTGCCCGATGCCCAGATCGTCCATGGAGATGCCCTGGCTGTAAAGCATGCGGAATACATAGTGATCGGGCTGCACGAACAGCGTCGCCGGATCGGGGAACGGTCCATTGTTGGCAAACCACGCGGCCTGCGTGTGCCCATGGGGACTGATGATGGGAAGGTTCCGGATGCGCTCATAGAGCGATCGCGCCGCTTTGCGCGCGCTTGCTTCGGCGGGAAACAATCGATCTTCATGAAGCAACATGGTTTTCATTCTACTTCTTGCCCAGGTCCAACAAGTTTTCCGGCGGCACTAGAGGTCAGACCAGCAGTATACACGTCTCCGATCCCGCTCTCGACCAGGCGGGTTTTTCCCGCGGTGCCGCAAGTTTCTCGAACCAAAGTCGGTTTTCAATGATAATCTCCCTGTGACACTGATTTTTCGGTATCGCAAGAAGGTGGCTGGCCTTATGCCGCGGGTGAAAGAGGAAGAGCAAACGCCCCATCGTACCATGCAAGTGGTTAACCACATCCGCTCCCTCATCGAGAACGGAACTCTGCAGCCGGGCGACAAGATCCCCCCGGAACGCGAGTTCGCCCGCTCTCTCAAAATCAGCCGCGCCAGCCTGCGCACCGGCATTGGTTACTTGGCTGCGATGGGTGTCATGAAGGTCCGCCACGGCGTGGGAACCTTCGTCGCCGACGGTCCCCCGCAATTCGGAACGGCCTCCCTGAGCCTCATCGGCGCGCTGCACGGATTTCAGTCCTGGCAGATGTTCGAGGCACGCATCATTCTCGAGAGCCATCTCGCTGCCCTGGCCGCCGAGCGCGGCAAGCAAGAGCATTTCGCCGCGCTGGCTGAGGAGGTCGCCGAGATGTTCGCCTCCATGAGCAGCCCTGCGGACTATCTCATCCACGACCTGCTCTTTCACCGCATCGTTTCCCAGGCCTCTGCCAATCCCATCCTGGCCGCTATCATTGAGACCATCACCTCGGCTCTCTACGACTCTCGCCGCAAAACCGTCGAGCGCTCGACCGACCTGCGCCAATCCGCGGAGATGCATCGTGAGATTTACCGCGCCATCCGTGGGCGGAATGCTAAGGAAGCGCACAATCTCATGGAGAAACACCTGCGCCTGTCCCAAATCGCACAAGGCATGGAGCGCCCTTCCGGCCGGGCAAAATCACCTAGGCACTCCCGGAAGAGACAAACGCGCTCCGCTTCCGCCGCATAGCAGCGCTTCGTGCGGCTACCCGTCGCGCCGTAGACTATCTTTGCCATTGCGTCCCTCGAGCATCGGAGTCCATATGAAAACTCCCCGTTGTCTTGCCAGGCTTCTCGTTCTCGCCGCCGCCGCCTCAATCGCCGCGCATGCCGGGGAACTCCCTTGGTCCCAGCGAGCCGCCAACGCCGCCATGGCGCGCTGGCCCGCTGGCGCCCCGAGGACCTGGAACTACGAGCTCGGCACGCTGCTCGAAGGCATGGACTCTGTCTGGCTCTCCACTGCCGATCCCCGCTACTTCCACTACATCCAAAGCTCGGTTGATGCCCTTCTCGCCCCTGACGGTTCCATCCCCACGCTCAAGCCCGAAGAACATCAGCTCGACAACATCCTCCTCGGCCGCCAGCTTCTCCTCCTTTACGGCGTCACCCAGGACCGCCGCTATCTCACTGCGGCCACTTTCCTTTACCAGCAGCTCATGCAACAGCCCCGCACTCCCTCCGGCGGCTTTTGGCACAAGCAACGCTATCCCAATCAAATGTGGCTCGACGGCCTCTACATGGCCGAGCCTTTCTACGCCGAATACGCCTCCATCTCCCATCACCCCGGCGACTTCAACGACATCACCCACCAGTTCGCGCTCATAGAGCAGCACGCGCGCGACCCAAGGTCTGGCCTGCTCTACCACGGCTGGGACGAGTCGAAGCAGGAGCGCTGGGCCAATAAACAAACCGGCGACTCCTCCGAGTTCTGGGCCCGCGCCATGGGCTGGTACATGATGGCCCTCGTCGATGCGCTCGACTACTATCCCGCGAACGACCCCGGCCGCAAGCAGCTCACCGCCATTCTCCAGCGCGAAGCCGCCGCCGTCACGCGTTACCAGGACCCGGCCGCTGGCCTCTGGTATCAGGTCGTTGACAAGCCCGCCACCAGGGGCAACTACTTCGAGTCCTCTGCCGCCTGCATGTTTGTCTATTCTCTGGCTAAAGGCGTGCGCCGCGGCTATCTGCCCGAGCGCTATCTCGCCAACGCCGAGCGCGGCTACCGCGGCATCCTGAACCATTTCATTACCGTCTCGCCCGGCGAAGACGTCTCGCTCACCGGCACCGTCAAAAGCGCTGGCCTCGGCGGCAATCCCTATCGCGACGGCACCTACGCCTATTACATCGGCGAAAAAGTCATCACCAACGATCCCAAGGGCGTGGGCGCCTTCCTGTTGGCCAGCTCCGAAATGGAGAACGCGCAGAACGCGAAGCTCGGCCGCGGACTCACCATCCTCGTCGACGGCTGGTTCAACTCGCAGCAGCGCACCGACGCTTTTGGCCAGCAAGTCTACTTCCACTACAAGTGGGACACCGAGGACAATCCCGGCTACTCGCTCTTCGGCCACATCTTCCGCAGCTTCGGCGCCGACACCATGGAACTGGACGCCGAATCCACCTTTGCCAACCTTCGCAGCGCGCAGGTCTATCTCATCGTTTCACCCGACAACGCCGCCAAAAACCCGCATCCGCACTACGCCACCGCCGAAGATGCCGCCCAGATTGCAAATTGGGTCCGCGCCGGCGGCGTTCTCATGATCATGGAAAACGACACCTCCTACGCCGACCTCGATCACTTCAATGTGGTCTCTGAAAAGTTCGGCATCCACTTCAACAGCGTGCTGCGTAAGCACGTCATCGGCGCAAACTGGGAGCAGGGCAAGATTGTCGTCGACGGCAAAGGTCCCATCTTCCATCATCCGCACACGCTCTTCGTGAAGGACGTTTGCACCATCTCCGTCCATGCTCCCGCCAAAGCCGCCTTGATGGACAGCGGCGACATCCTCATGGCCACTGCCAAATACGGCAAGGGAACCGTCTACGCCATGGTCGATCCCTGGCTCTACAACGAGTACACCGACGGCCGTAAGCTCCCCGCCGTCTACGACAACTTCGCCGCCGGCAACGAACTCGTCCGCTGGGTTCTCCAGCAGGTTCCGCGTCAATAGATGAGTAGCGCCGGTCTCCAGACCGGCTGTCGTGCGAGCCTCGCGGCCCGCACTTGTCACCCGCCTTCCCTCCCGCCTTGACGACCCACTGTTCCGTACTTTTACATTGGATGTTTCGAGTGGTCAGTCCGCTCAGAGTGCGTGAATCCCGCTGCCGGCTCTCCCCGTCGCCGCGACCCGCACACGCACTTCCTCACGCCCGGCGAAGCCAGTCAATATGAGCCCTCGGTCTTTTTCCGCGGCCACGGCAACTGGAATCCTCTGCAAGCTCCACAGCGGTAAGATAGAGATGAATGTGCGCGATCGACGGGCTGTGAGCGGGTATGCGTTGAGGGCCGCGCCGGGCTGAACGCGAAAGGATGAATGCAATCATGAAGACCGTATTGATGGCTGACCCTGTGCGCTACCCGCGCATGACCACCGAAGAGCTCCGCGACACCTTTTTGCTCAACGCGCTCTATGAGCCTGGAAAGCTTCATCTCAATTACATCGACCTCGATCGCGCCGTTGTCGGGTTCGCAGCTCCGCTTGATGCGCCCATTGCTCTGCCCACCGATCCCGACCTGCGCGCGACTTACTTTACCGAGCGCCGCGAGCTGGGCGCTCTCAACATCGGCGGCGCCGGCGTCATCACCGTCGAAGGCAAGAGCTACGACCTCAACAATCTCGACGTGCTCTACATCGGTCGTGGCAACAAACAAATCAGTTTCGCCTCAAAAGACAAATCCGCGCCTGCCGTCTACTACCTCTTGAGCTATCCCGCCCACGCCGAGTACGCGACATCGCTGGTCCGCAAGCAAGACGCCGCACCCACGGAACTCGGCAGCCTCGAGACTTGCAACAAGCGCACCATCTGCAAATACATTCATTTGCAGGGCGCGCGCAGTTGTCAGCTTGTCATGGGCGTCACCCATCTCGCGCCCGGCAGCAACTGGAATACCATGCCGCCGCATACTCACATGCGCCGCTCGGAAATCTATATGTACTTCAACGTCGCCACCGATGCGCGCGTCATGCACTTCATGGGGCCGCCCGCCGAGACGCGCCACATCGTTATGTCTGACAAGAATGTCGTCATCTCGCCCGGCTGGTCAATCCACTGCGGCGTGGGCACGCGCGCCTACAGCTTCTGTTGGGGCATGGGCGGCGAAAACCAGGACTACGCCGACATGGACCCAGCCCCCGTCGAATCCCTGCGGTAAAACCGCTAGCCCATCGATGATCTTCGCTGCAAAGCAAAAGCGGCGATCTCCGCTCAGGAAATCGCCGCCCCGTCTTTCCTGTTCCCTTTTCCCTAATCCCTGTTCCCTGGTTTTACGCGTTGTACGTCGTCGACGAAACCCTCCCACCGTGTCCCGTCCAATTGGTGTGGAAAAACTGCCCCCTCGGCTGGTCCACGCGCTCATACGTATGCGCGCCGAAAAAGTCGCGCTGCGCTTGCAGCAGGTTCGCCGGCAGCCGTCCCGCCCGATAGCCGTCGAAGAACGCAAGCGCCGTCGAAAACGCTGGCGTGGGCACGCCCAGCTTCACTGCGTGCGTCACCGCCTTGCGCCATGACGCTTGGTACTTGTTCACTAATCGTGAGAAATACTTATCCAGCAGCAGGTTCTCGAGGCTCTTGTTCTTCTTGAACGCGTCCTTGATCTTGCCCAGGAACTGGCTGCGGATGATGCACCCCCCGCGCCACATCAGCGCGATTCCGCCCATGTTCAGGTTCCAGCCGAACTCCTTGCCCGCGGCCCGCAGCAGCATGTAGCCCTGCGCGTAGCTGATAATCTTCGAGCAGAAAAGCGCGCGCCGCACATCCTCAGTGAACTTTGTGCGATCGCCCACCTTGGCCCGCGTCTTCGGCCCGCGCAGAACCTTCTCCGCCTCCACCCGCTCATCTTTCAGCGCCGACAAACAGCGCGCAAACACGCTCTCGCCGATCAGCGTCACCGGCTGTCCCGTATCCAGTGCGCTGATCACTGTCCACTTGCCCGTGCCCTTCTGGCCCGCCGTGTCCAGAATCTTGTCCACCAGCGGTGCGCCGTCCTCGTCCTTCTTGGCGAAGATCTGGCTCGAAATGTCGATCAGGTAGCTGTCCAGCTCGCCTTTGTTCCATTCGGCAAACACGTCGTGCAGTTCGTCGGCGGTCAGTCCCAGCCCGTGCTTCAGCAAATCGTACGCCTCGCAGATTAGCTGCATGTCGCCATACTCGATGCCGTTGTGCACCATTTTCACGTAGTGCCCCGCGCCCTCTTCGCCCACCCAGTCGCAGCACGGCGTTCCGTCCTCCACCTTCGCCGCGATCGCCTGAAAGATCGGCTTCACGTGCGGCCACGCCGCCGGATTTCCGCCCGGCATGATCGACGGTCCGTGACGCGCGCCCTCTTCGCCGCCCGAGACGCCCGTCCCGATAAACAGAATTCCCTTCTCCGCCAGCGCCTTCGTCCGCCGCGTCGAATCGCTGTAGAGCGAGTTGCCGCCATCGATAAGGATGTCGCCCGCCTCCAGATGCGGCGTCACTTGGTCGATCATCTGGTCCACGGTGTCGCCCGCCTTCACCATCAGCATCACCCGCCGCGGCCGCTTCAGCAGGCTGGTCAGCTCCTCAACCGAGTGCGCGCCCAACACCTGCGTCCCCTTGGCCTCGTTCGCCAGGAAGTCATCCACCTTCGAAACCGTCCGGTTGAAAACGGCAACCTTGAAGCCGTGATCGTTCATATTGAGGACAAGGTTCTGTCCCATCACTGCCAGGCCGATCAGGCCGATATCACACGATGCTTCCGCCATATCTTCTCCAAAATCGAAATTCTATCACTGCGAGATTTGCGCTTTGTTTCGATTCTAATGCAGTGGTCAGACCTCTCAATGTCAAAATCTGTCAAACGGCGATGCCCGCGGAGCGGTAGATTTCCGCGATACAGCGCATATCCTTCAGGCCCTCTTCGCCCGGGGTGTGCGGCTCCAGATTGTTCTCCACGCAATGCGAGAAGTGTTCAGCTTCAGCCTGGAACTGGTATGGGTCGCGCGAAGGATTAACCTCGTCGATCACCTCGCCGCTCAACTCGGCGCGCATATGCACGCCCTCCAGGTTGAAGCCCGGTTCAAGCGCGAGCCAGCCTTTGGAGCCGTAAACCTTGACGTAGCCGCCCATGTTGGCTCCGTAAGTTGTGGAGCAGCTGGCCACGATGCCAGACGGGAAGCGCATGGTCCATGCGACGTTTTCTTCCACCTCGTTGAAGCGTCCGTCGTGGTCGATCGTCGAGGCAACGGCGGCCACTTGCGCCGGATCCTCGCCGGTAAGGTAGCGGCAGGCATTGAGCGAGTAAATGCCCACGTCGTAGAGCGGGCCGCCGCCGGCCAGCTTCTTGTTCAGCCGCCACTCGCCGGGCGCGATGTTGAAGCCGAAGCAGCTGGAGATGGCCTGCACCTGTCCGAGCTTGCCATCGCGGATCATCTGGATCGCCCGCAGGTTGAACGGCTCGTACTGGCAGCGGTAGGCGATCATCAGCTTCACGTTGGCCGCCTTGCACGCCGCGATCATGGCTTCGGCATCCGCCACCGAGGTGCACATGGGCTTTTCGCAGAGCACATGCTTGCCGGCCTTGGCGGCGCGAATCGTGTACTCCGCGTGCATTGAGTTGGGCAGCGCCACGTACACCGCGTCGATGCTGGGGTTGTGTGCGATCTCGTCGAAGTTTTCGTAGTTGTAGATGGAGCCGGCCGGTACGCTGTACTGCGCGGCGATCCGCTCCGCCTTGTCGCGATGGCCGCTCACCAGGCCGGTGATGCTCGAGTTCGTCGTGTTGAGCACGCCGGGCATGAAGTGCTCGGCAATGCGGCCCAGGCCGATGATCGCATATCCGGTCTTGCGAGTCGGGTTCTGGGCGTTGAGCGAGGGCGCGAAGCGGGCGGCCAGGCCCAGTGCGCCGAGTCGGGTGAAATCTCTTCGGGTCAGCAGCATGGCTTTGAGGTTCCTTTGAGGGGGATAGAGCGGGATTGCCCGCCGATTGCGAGTCCGATAGCGATTCCAGAGTTACTATACTCCGAAGCCGCAACCTTTAAGTCGACGCGACCATCAGGGAGCCGGCGACCTGACAAGGACCTTCAACAGGTCCAGCTACTCTGGAATCGGCATAAAACACGCGGCGCGGCGCACGCTGTGGCTTCGCCCCGCTCACTGCTCTCACTCCACGCTCAAGTCCCCGTCCGCCTCCACCACCAGCTTGTCCCCCACAATTTGAATCGAAAGAATCTTCAGCCGCCCGAGGTTCACCTTGTATCCCGACGAAGCCGTCGACCCCGCCAGTGCCTTGCGCAGCAACTCCGCCGCGTTCATCTTCATGCTCTTCGGCACCTGGCCCCGCAAAAATGGCGCCAGCACAAAATTGATCTCCTTCCGGTCCGAAACCTTGTCCAGCCGCGCGTCGCGAAACCCGATCGTCTCCCCCTCCGAGTCCGGCTCAAATGACACCTCCGCCGGCAGCGTCAGCGTCACCCCCAGGCACACGCCGCCCACTCCCAGCCGCGCCCGTGTCTTTACTCGCACCACGATCCGGTCCTGTTCGAAACGCAGTTGCGGATCCTCGGTCGAAATAAAACACGCCGACCGCCCGTCGCCTTTCAGGTAGTACCGCCCGTCGGGCCCGCTAAAGAGCTGCTGCTTCAGCGTCCGTTCCAGAGCCCCCCGGCTCACCGTCAACTCCACTCCTCTCGCCATTCCCACCCCGCTCAAAAGCACCAATCCCGCTGCAAGGGTAACCCGAAATGTTGTCATAAAAGTATCGTGCCACCCCCGCCCGGCTTGCCGCCAGCGCCGCGCTCTGAATCGCCCCTTTCCGCTTCTGTGGGAATCCGGGCATCTTTCTATAACATTTTTATATTCAATGACTTATACGACTTCCCTGCCTCAATCCAACCCTTGCTCCCAGCCCCTCCAGAATGCGCTTTCCTATTGATTTTTAAGCAAAATACCCTTAAAATAAGAATCAAAGTTCCTCGGGTCCTTTCGCGCCCCCAGCTACGACCGAGGATGTTACTCGAAAAACCTTCTATCAAGGACAAACAATCAATGGCAAAACGTCGTGGAAATCCGAATTGGGGCAAGCCGGAGCCCATTGGGCCGGTTGTGCCTACGGTTACCTCCTTCGAGCAAATCACCAAGGAGTTTAAGCTGCCTGCGGACCAGTACATCCGCTCCACCAGGCTTCGTGAGTGGGCGCGGCGTAACAAAAATTCAAAGTATATCCCTGAGGCTCTTCTTGAGGCCTGGGGCTTTGAGATTGAATCGACGTTGTAGCACTTCCGCCAGTCACATCAAAGACGCCGCCTTCGGGCGGCGTTTTTGCTGTGCGCGGAAAAACAGCCTTTTTGCTCTATGCGAGAATAAAGCTGCGTCATGCCTCAAGTGCCCCGCACCCCCGAGCCGCCCTTCACCGACGTCCCCGGCGCCGTAGCCGA